>Ga0308176_10002260_pt1 | contig 12067 bp, 11 predicted proteins | sample PhyCR2_3_FD_203890 | JGI IMG/M metagenome (GOLD analysis project Ga0308176, IMG submission 203890) | Soil microbial communities from UC Gill Tract Community Farm, Albany, California, United States - DLSLS.C.R2 | ecosystem: Environmental > Terrestrial > Soil > Agricultural land | place: USA... | reverse complement strand
TGTTCCGCCCGATCTGGGCCTGCACCGCATCCACGTCATCCATCAATGAAGGCGGCGAAACGATACAGCCGATGAAGATCGCAGCTGCAAATAACACGACGGTCAGGTAGATGTAGGTGCTTCGGCGCGGCAGTGCCTCGTCCCTTGAAGGAACGGATTCCGGCACACTATCGCCATGTAGAGAAGAAGCGGGCAGGGACAAATGCAGACTTTCTTGCTTGGATTCAGGCTAATTCACAACATAGCAGGGCAGACCAGTTCGCCTGACCCGAGACATGTATGTTCTGTTATAGTTCGATTGGGGTTGCAACGCCGCAAGACGTTGCGGGGACGATCTTTGACTTCGAGGTTCAATGACCCCTGCGTCCGCTCTGGTGGTGCTGTGCGCAGCATGCCTGCCCTTTTTCTATTACGTTCTTGTCCTTTACAGCTCGTGGCGATTCTTTCACTGCGCGCCCAAGCCCGTTGAAAAGCGTTCACCTTTCACTCCGCCTATCAGCATCCTTAAGCCGGTGCGAGGAAGCGATTCTGATGCCTACGAGAACTTCGCCACCTTCTGCAGGCAGGACTACCCCCACTACGAACTCGTGTTCTGTGTGGGAAGCCCTGACGACGAAATCGTTCCGGTTCTCGAGAAGCTGAAGATTGATTTCCCACAGGTACCTGTTCGAATACTCTTCGGCTCCCTGCGGATTGCCACAAACGACAAAGTCGCTAAGCTTGCCCGCTTAACGGAAGAAGCAAGATACGAGTATCTGGTGATTAGTGATAGTGACACGCGCGTCCGGCCTGATTACTTGCGCAGTGTCATCGCGCCCTTGGCGGATCCGGAGATAGGGGCAGTTACCTGCCTGTACGTCTCAACGGGAGAAAAGACTTTCGTAGACAAACTCCAGACTGTCGGCATGATTTCCGATTTCTATCCTGGATTGTTTGTGGCCAAAGAGTTGGATGGCGTGAAATTCGCCTTGGGTCCCTCCATCGCGACCACACGCACGCGCCTGAATCAGTTTGGTGGTTACGAGAGGATCAAAAACCAGCCGGCGGACGACTTACTTGTTGGTCGTTTCATCGCGGACGAAGGCTACAGGGTGGAGTTGTCGAAATATACGATCGAAACCGTCGCGGACTACCAATCCTTCGGTGAATTTTGGCACAAGCGAATGCGCTGGCTGGTTGTGATGCGTCACATGCGACCGAAGGGTCACTTCGGGCTGCTGTTCACGCAAGGGTTGCCGTGGCTGCTCGTCGCCCTCGCCGCGCGCCCAACGCTCCCAAAGGCCGCCATTCTCCTTCTGGCCTACCTCGCCTTCCGGCTTGGGACGATGTGGCTGGTCGGCATCCGGGGCCTCCGGCGGCACCTTTGGACGTTGATGCCGCTCGTGATTGTTTGGGATCTTTTGGGTTTCTGCTTATGGCTCGCAAGCTTCGCCAGAAACACCGTTCGGTGGCGCGGAGGCGACTACTACATCCGCAACGGCAACCTGGTGCCCGCTACAAGCCGCTGACCGCCGCGGCAGCAGCAAACTCGACCGTATCCATCGGACTCCGCCGCTCATTCGATGCACGCCGCCAGTCTACCTGCGGGATAAAGAGCGCCGGGTCGATCTGATTCTTGTACTGCAGCGCGATATTCATCAAGCTGTCGAGCAAGGATTCGGACAGCATGTGCGGCTTCAGCCCGAGGTCGATCAGCTTTGAATGCTTGGCGTTGTAATAGTGCTCTTCCTTCTCTACGCGTGGATCCGGGAGGTGTTCGATGTCGACCCGCAGCCCCAATTTCTCGCCCGCTGCCTGCACCAAATTTGCTAGATCAAGGACGGAGAACTGTTCCGTGAATTGATTGAAAACGCGGCATTCACCCGCAGCAGCCGGGTTCAGGCAGGCCAGTTCTATACAGCGCACCGTGTCTCTGATATCGAGAAAACCACGCGTCTGTCCGCCCTTGCCGTACACGGTGAGTGGATGTCCGTACGCCGCCTGGACACAAAAGCGGTTCAGAACAGTTCCAAATACTTCGTCATAGTCGAAGCGATTGATGAGCGCTTCGTCCAGCGCCGTTTCGTTCGTCGTGGTTCCGTAGACCACTCCTTGATTCAGGTCGGTCGCGCGCAGCCCCCAGATCCGGCACGCAAACATCATGTTGTGGCTGTCGTGCACCTTCGAAAGGTGGTAAAACGAACCCGGCTGTTTCGGGAACGGCAGCACATCAGTACGCCCGTTGTGCTCCACCCTGATATAGCCTTCCTCAATGTCGATGTTGGGAGTTCCGTACTCTCCCATGGTCCCAAGCTTGACCAGGTGGCAATCGGGATCATACGCTTTGATTGCGAAGAGCAAATTTAGCGTTCCGACAACGTTGTTAGTCTGAGTGAATAAGGCGTGTTTGCGGTCAATCATCGAGTAAGGTGCGGAGCGTTGTTCTGCGAAATGCACCACACACTCGGGCTTGAGCGCACGTAGGGCCGCGCTTAGAAAGTCGTAATCCGTTACGTCACCGGCGTGAAGCTGAACCGTGCGGCCGGTAAGTTGTTGCCAAACGCGTAATCTTTCCGTCAGGGGCCGTATCGGCGTTAGTGTTTGAACACCAAGCTCGTAGTCCCATTGACGCCGCGCATAGTTGTCTATGATCGAAACTTCATGCCCTCTCGCTGAGAGATAGAGAGCAGTTGCCCATCCGCAGTAACCGTCACCGCCGAGTACACACACCTTCATTCCAGTCATGACGGAATTTTTTGCGCGAAGGTTAACCGTAGGTTAAATTTGTTTACGATGAAAGATGCCTTAGGTCGTGGAGACTTGTTGCTCCGATGTCACCAGTGAAGCACCAATGCAGATCAGAATCGTACCCATCCATTGTGTCCGGGTTACGGCTTCGGCCAGGACGAATCGGCCGAGGGCCGTCGAAAATACATAACCGACAGCGGTCAACGGAAGTACAAAGCTAAGATCCGCGACGCTTAACGTCGCTATCCGGATCAGAAGGGTGAGCACAAGCAATAAAACGCCGCCGGCGACGAAAGGATTGGCAACGGTCAGAAGATGCGCGTACATTGATCCTGATAGAAATGAAGCGCTATGTTTCATTCCCCACGCCAATGACAGATTCGCCAAAGGACGTAGCAGCACCATCAGCAACACCAGCCTGTAGACATGTGCTCTCCGGCCCGAGTTTACGGGCTCCATCAACTGGTCGGGATTGATCCGCAAAGTTCTTTTTCAGACTATCAAGAAATCCAAACACGAACATTTGGCGAAACCTGTTCTCCGCGACGTCGTCCTACAGGCGAGGACCAACTATGCCGTTAGAAGAACTTCGTGAGAGTCCAATGATGGCTCATTTATTGGATGCGCTTGATCGGGGAGAAGACATCGGCCACTATGGCCGCCTTGTCATGATCATGGTCGGGCGCCACTTTATGTCCGATGAGGAACTTCTTGAACAGTTGACGAAAGATAAAGATTGCGACGAAGCAAAGGCCCGATCACTGATAATTCAGGTTTCGGCGAGAGATTACAACCCACCCAAACGGGAACGAATTCTGGAATGGATGGGGCAGCAGAACTTCCCGATCTGTGACGATGCGGGTGACCCGGATAGCTGCAATGTCTATAAGAATCTGAAGTTCCCTCCTGAGATCTACGAAAAGATCTCGTCGTACTACCAAGAGAAGAATTGACGGGCAGAAAACTACAGCGGCTGACAACCTGGCTTTTCGGCGTCGCGCTCTCATTTGCACTCTTCGCGGCGACGCAGTCTGGACGCGCTGTCCATGACAGCGCGAACTCCTCGTTCCGTTTCGCCATTCTGGGCGATCGGACAGGCGAGGCCGTGCCGGGTGTTTACGAGCAAGCGTGGCGTGAAACGGACACCGACCACCCTGCTTTCGTGATCACGGTGGGCGATTCCATTCAGGGCGGTAAGGATAAGCGCGCGAACGCGGAATGGCGTGAGGTGGAGCGCCTCCTCGCGCCCTACCGCAAGTACCGGCTTTTTCTCGTGCCCGGAAACCACGACGTGTGGTCGCCTGCGTCCGCCCGTTTATACGAACACTATTCGCGTCGGCCTCTGCATTACAGCTTCAACTACAAACAAGCGCACTTCACAATCCTGAACAACAGCGAGACGGATTCGCTGAGCGCTGACGAGATCGAATACCTGAAGCGCGATCTTGAGTCCAACGCGCATCAACCGCTTAAGTTTGTCTTCTTCCACCGGCCATCGTGGCTTTTGCAAGCTCTACTAAAAAATCCCAATTTCCCGCTGCACCAGATCGCTTTGCAGTACGGTGTTCAATATGTCATTTGCGGGCACCTGCACGAGATGCTGCGCTTTGAAGTTGGACCCGTCACATACCTGTCAATGGCGAGTTCCGGAGGACATCTTCGAGAGCCGAAAACGTACGAAGCCGGCTGGTTCTTTCAGCACACTCTCGTGACGGTCCGCCGCAATTCCGTGGATTTTGCGATTAAGGAACTCAAACCACCCTTCGGGCAGGGCCGTGTCTCAGGCCTTAAGGACTGGAGCACGAAAAACCTGGTTACGAGCACCCTTAAGTAGCTGCCTATCGCAGCAGATCTTCAAGTTGAACTTTGGTATCGGTGCCGGCGTCCCGATACTTAACAATCACCGGAGTGTAGACGGACAATCCCCATTCTGCACCGATCCCCCCCGTGATGCGCCGCGTGCCCGAGACAACGACCGCTCCTTCGGGTATGACAAGCGGCTGATCTGCGGTGGCCCGATGAATGTCGCCGCGGACGACATCATAGACCGGAGTGGAGCGGTTCAGGATGGTTCCGCTCCCTAAAACGGCACGTGCCTTGACGATAGTGCCTTCGTAAACTCCGCAATTGCCGCCGATTAAGACTTCATCCTCAATGATCACCGGCAGGGCGCCCACCGGCTCAAGCACGCCCCCGATCTGAGAAGCAGCCGAGATGTGGCAGTTCCTGCCGATCTGAGCGCAGCTGCCAACCAGCGCATGAGAATCAACCATGGTTCCGTCGCTGACGTAAGCGCCCACATTGATGTACATCGGTGGCATACACGTTACGCCCCGGCCCACGAAACATCCGTCGCGAATACTCGAGCCGCCCGGTACAATTCTGACCCCGGCGTCTGCACCAATCTGCTTCAGCCCGTAGGTCGACTTGTCAAAGAAGGGTAAACTGCCCCCGTTTGTCATGTCGACAATTCCGCCCATCCGAAAGCCCAGCAGAATCCCCTTCTTCACCCAGCTATTCACACGCCAGCCGGACGGTTGCGACGGATCCGGCTCGGAAGCGCGCACCGCGCCCGAATTCAGCAATTGCAGGAACGATTTGAAAATTGCGCGATGCTCATCCGAGTAACCCGATGGAGGCTGCTCAAACAGGCTTTCGATCGATTTCTGAAGTTCCGAAGTCTCTACGCTTGAGATCAAACTCTGACTCCGCTTAGGAGACCCAGTTTTTCAAGCGTGCCTTCCACTCGTTTCTGAGATGCCTGTTGCGGGGGTACGAGCGGCAATCGATAAGCGAGTTCCAACAGACCCATCCGCGCCATCGCGAACTTCACCGGTCCCGGGCTCGTTTCTACGAAATTGACTTCCATCAGGTCCTGGTATCGGCGATGCAGCTTCCGGGCAGTGGCGAAATCTCCGTTCAGAGCTGCCCGCGTAAGCTGGGTAAACTCACCGGGGATTTCATTTGAGATGACGGAGATTACCCCATGTCCACCCATCGCAATCACGGGGATCGCTACGGCGTCGTCTCCAGAGAAGACAAGGAAACCCTCGGGCACTTTCGAGATCACGCTGACAATCTGTCCGATATTGCCAGATGCCTCTTTCACCCCGATTATGTTGGGAATCTCCGCCAGGCGTAACAGGGTCGGTGTTTCGATGTTGACCGAAGTTCGCGGCTGAACATTGTAGAGAATAATCGGAAGATCTGTCGATTCGGCTATGGCCTTGTAGTGCTGGTACAGACCCTCCTGCGTTGGCTTGTTGTAGTAAGGAGTGACGGAGAGGATCCCGTCCGCGCCGAGCTTTTTGAGGTCTTTGATCAGCTCAATCACTTCGGTCGAGTCATATCCGCCGGCACCGGCAAGCACCGGCACGCGACCGCGCGCCTCCTCCACGGTGATCTGAACTACCCGTAGATGTTCAGAGTGCTTCAGCGTCGGGCTCTCGCCAGTGGTTCCACATGGGCACAGAAAGTCAATCCCGGCTTCGATCTGCCGCTTCACCAGAGATCGCATTGCGATCTCATCAAGGGAAAGATCCTGACGGAATGGAGTGACTAACGCGGTGCCGCAGCCGGTAAACATGATTTCTCCTATTCTAGATCCCGGCTGCACTGCCGAAGAGAACGTCTTCGAAGGTAAAAACGCCCTTCCGATCCTGAACCCATTGAGCCGCTTTCAACGCGCCTAGCGCAAAGCCCTCCCGGCTCCTCGCAGCATGACGCAGTGTGATGGTATCGGCCTGGGAATCGAACCCGATCTCGTGCGTGCCCGGGTGCTTCCCTGCCCGATTCGAGCTCACATCGATCTTTCTTTTGTAGCCGTGCTCTTCCGCGGTCTTCACGAGATGCAGAAGTGTTCCCGATGGAGCGTCCATCTTCGCATCATGGTGGATCTCCCACGCCCAGGCCCCGTATTCTGTTTCGTCCTTCAGGAGTTCGGCGGCCTTCGCAACAAGCCGTCGGAACACGGCAACACCGACCGAGAAGTTAGGACTCCAGACGAGACCTGTACCGGCCTTCTGAACAGTCTGTGTAACCTCATCCAGGCTCTTCAGCCATCCCGTAGTACCCGTGACGGCGTCCACACCCGTCTCGGCCAGCCGCTTTAAGTTGCCGGGCGCAACTTCCGGGTGGGAAAACTCGATCGCGACATCAATTCCTTCAAAGTTTTGACGCGTGATACCCGCCCCGTCAACGTTGTTGTATTCGTCCAGACGAAGCACGACTTCGAAGCCCTGCGAAGGCGCGAGCCCTTCAATCATCTGGCCCATCTTCCCGTAGCCGACAAGCGCTAGCTTTTTCGAGTCTGGCATCTGTCCTCACTCACTCGAACACATTCGGGTCGAGTTCCGAGAAAAATTCCCGATGCAACACCTCGACCACCTCCGGAACTTCCTTGTCGGAGACCACGAATCCGAGGTTCATCTCCGAGGCACCTTGCGAGATCATCCGGATATTCCCTTTCAACGCCCCGAAAGTGCGTGCTGCGATGCCCGGCGTGTGCCGGATATTTTCGCCCACTAAACACACCAGAGCCTGGCCGGTCTCGACTCGCACCGAAGCGAACTCCTCGAGCTCGCGCACAATCTCGTCCAGGTTATGGCTGCCTTCCAGAGTGAGGGAGACACTGACCTCGGAAGTCGAGATCATATCCACACTGATTTCGTGCCGGTCGAAGATCTCGAACATACGCCTCAGAAATCCATGCGCCATGAGCATGCGCGATGAATTCACGTTGACGATCGTCACGTTGCGCTTACACGAAATTGATTTCACCGGGTTCCTGCAAGGAGTTGGATTCGCTGTAATCTTCGTGCCCTCCACATGGGGACGCCTGGAGTTTAGGATCAGGACGGGAATATTCTTTTCGATCGCCGGCAGGACCGTCGCCGGGTGCAGCACCTTGGCTCCGAAATAGGCCATTTCTGCGGCTTCCGCGAATGAGATACTCTTCACCCGATGACCGCCCGGTATGATGCGTGGGTCAGCGGTCAACATGCCGTCCACATCGGTCCAGATCTGGATCTCTTCCGCGTTCAGACCCGCACCGATGAGCGATGCCGAAAAATCCGATCCTCCGCGTCCCAGGGTAGTTGTCTGGCCGTTCATCGTAGAGCCGATAAAGCCGCCCATCACAACAACAGCTTTCTCTGCGATCGGCCGGACGCTTGCCTGGAGCCTTCGATACGTCTCGCCGGTAATCGGCTGCGCGTGCGTGAAGTTCTCGTCCGTAACGACGACCTCACGCGAGTCGACGTGCTCTGCACCAATGCCTGCATTCCGAAATGCGAAGGTCACGATCACGCTCGACAGCTGCTCACCAAGGCTCGCAACGGCATCGGAAGACCTGGGCGACAATTCTTGAACGATCGCCAACCCTCTTACCAGATCCTGCAACCAGTCGAAACGGGCTTGCAGAACAGTCTCTAGTTCGCGACCCCGATCGCCGGCCAGCGCCAGCCCATGAAGGACGTGAGCGGCGCGCAACTCATGCACGAGCCCGAACGCTTCTTCTTGCTCGCCCAAAGCAGCCAGCCGCGCAATCTCGAGAAGCTTGTTCGTAGTCTTCCCCATGGCAGAGACAACCACGACGGGACGGCGCGATTCAAATTGCTTTACGATGGCGGCGACGCGATTGATTGCTTCCTGCGATTCGACGGAGGTTCCGCCGAACTTCATGACGATCATCCGCGGTTCCTAATCGAGGATGCCTTCGGAAGCCATCAGCTCGGCATTCAGGACTGCAGCTCCAGCGGCGCCGCGAATTGTGTTATGCCCGCAGGCAATGAACTTGATATCGAGAACCGGACAGGGCCGCACACGGCCAACCGTAACGCTCATTCCGTTGTCACGGGTGGCGTCACGGCGCGGCTGCGGCCGATCCTGTTGCGGCAGATAGACGACCGGCTGTGCTGGAGCGCTCGGCAGCTTTTTCTCTTGCGGTAACCCGCGGAATGATGCCATGGCTTGCTGAACTTCTTCGGCGCTTGGCTTTGATTCGAGACGAACGGAAGCCGCCGTCATGTGTCCATCGACCACTGCAACACGATTGCAATGTGCACTGACTGCCGCCTCAAGTGGCCGGAAACTCCCGTCGACATAGCCGCCGAGAATTTTCTGCGTCTCGCTCTGCATCTTCTCTTCTTCGCTTCCGATGTACGGGACGACATTGCCCACGATGTCCATGGAAGCGACGCCAGGATAACCCGCTCCTGAAACCGCCTGCATCGTTGAGACGATGACAGACTTAATGCCGAAGCGAACCAAAGGCGCGAGAGCCATGGTCAAAACGATTGTCGAGCAGTTGGGATTCGTGACGATCGCGCCCTGCCAACCGCGGTTCTTCCGCTGCGCAGGAATGACCGAGAGGTGGCCCGGATTGATCTCGGGAACCAGCAGCGGGACATCGGCCTCCATGCGATGGTTGCGAGAATTCGAAACCACGATGTGCCCCGCGCGGGCAAATTCCTGCTCAATTTCGGTCGCGACAGAGGCGTCCATGGCCGAAAAAACCAGTTTCGGAGCCGAATTTGGGCGACAATCAGACACGACAGTGTCGCGTATACTTGACGGTGCTTCGCCCTCGAGGCGCCACTGAGTCGCTTCCGAAAACTTCTTACCCGCAGACCGGTCGCTCGCCCCAAGCCAGGTCAGATTGAACCAGGGGTGGCCTTCCAAAAAGCGAATAAAATGCTGCCCCACCATTCCGGTGCCGCCAAGGACTCCAACTTCAATCGGTCTCATTATGCTCGTTTTTCAAATGTGTGATCTTCAGTCAAAGAACCGCTACTTCAGCAGCTGTTTGACGAGTTGCTTATACAAAGTGACGGCTTCGACCAGTTCCGATTTCGGAACCCGTTCCTCCGCCGTGTGGGCCACGTGAATACTGCCGGGCCCGATCAGTAGGGGCTCTCCCCAGGCGCCGTCAAAGGCCGGTATATCGGTTGTGAAGGCAACCACCGTGGTCTCAAACTCCTCCAGCGCGCGAAGGTGGAGCGCCGGGATGAAAAGAATCTCGACGGCTTCGACGTCCGGCTGCGCCGCCGCCTCGACCTGCTTTCTCAGTTCAGTGACATCGTCGACAACACGGATGAAAATCTCGGCTACCGCCTCATCCGGGATGACGTTGGGAGCACGGCCTCCGCGAATTGTGCCGATGTTCAACGTGCTCGGACCCAGCACCGGATGCGATGGCAACGGGAGCTTCCGCAATCGGTCGAGCGCGTTCAGCAGTTTGTTGATGGCGGACTCGCCGAGTTCCGGATACGCAGAATGCGCCATCCGGCCGGTTGCGCGGAACTCATACCTGAGTGCGCCCTTCGAGCCGAGTGCAAGCTTGTTCTCGGTCGGTTCGCCGTTGATGATGTACTTAGCCCCTTGCGGATGGCGAGCGGCCACATGAGCACCTGCGCTGTTCTTCTCTTCGCCTACTACGAAAAGCAGACCGAAGTTGCGAACACCTTCTTCGAGCAACTGCTCGGAGGCCACAATCATGGAAGCGATGATGCCCTTGGTATCGCAGGCACCCCGGCCCCAGATGTGCTGTTCGTCCTCGCGCGACGGGAAGAACGGAGGGACCGTATCCATGTGGGTCGAAAAAACGACCTGGGGTTCTCCGAACCGTACAAGAAGATTATCGCGGCCCGGCTCGACCGGCATTCTCTCGACCCGCCCTCCGAATTTTTTGGCCAGGTCAGAAAGCTCACCTTCGAGGAACGTGCACACTGCCCCTTCGTTAGGAGTTATGGATTCGATGTCGACCAGTTGTCGAGTGAGTTCGAACACTTTCATGCGTAACACTGGCGGCCTCCACCCGTCAGGAGAGACAGCCGGTGGGCGCAAGGAGGGGCTCGATACCTAAGTGTCAGGATATCAAAGCGCGCGGTTCTGAACTGCCGATACGACCGCTGAGCGTTGCGGCCCAGCGGTTTACGCAAGCATCCTTATACTTGAGTGGTGCCGTTTAAGTTAGGCATTGATTACCAGCCGCGCGGGGATCAGGCCTCTGCCATTGAGCAGCTGACCCGAGGTGTGAACGACGGAGAGGCGCACCAGGTACTGCTGGGCGTCACGGGCTCCGGAAAGACTTTCACCATGGCCAAGATTATCGAGGCCTCTCATCGTCCTGCGCTCGTGCTGGCTCATAACAAAACCTTAGCTGCCCAGCTCTATCACGAGTTCAAAACATTCTTCCCCGAGAATGCGGTTGAGTATTTCGTCAGCTACTACGATTTCTATCAACCGGAAGCGTACATCCCCTCGGGCGACATCTACATCGAGAAAGAAGCAACGATCAACGACGAGCTGGACAAACTGCGCCTCTCCGCTACGCGTTCACTCTTCGAACGCCGCGACTGCGTCATCGTCGCCAGCGTCAGCTGCATCTATGGCCTCGGTTCGCCCGAAGCGTATTACGGCATGCTCCTCATGCTCGAGAAGGGACAAAAGATCACGCGCAAGGAGTTGCTCGGACGCTTGGTCGAGATTCTCTATGACCGGAATGATCACGATTTCCGGCGTGGAACATTCCGCGTCCGCGGGGACGTGATCGAGCTTTTTCCGACCTACGACGACAACGCCTACCGGATTGAACTCTGGGGCGATGAAATCGAGTCGCTGAGCCAGATTGATCCTGTTTTGGGCCAGGTTAAACAGACTTACCTGCGACTGCCGATCTATCCGAAGACCCACTACGTCATGGATGCTCCTACGCGCCAGCAGGCGATGCAGAGCATCGAGAACGAACTGCAGTGGTGGCATAAGGAACTCGAGAGCAAAGGCAAGCTGATCGAAGCCCAGCGCGTCTTTCAGCGGACAATGTTCGATCTCGAGATGATTAAACAGGTCGGGTATTGCCACGGAATCGAAAACTACTCGCGGCACTTCTCAGGCCGGCTACCCGGCGAGGCGCCGCCCACTCTGCTGGACTATCTGCCGACGGACGCGCTGCTGCTGATCGACGAAAGCCATCAAACAATACCGCAGCTACAGGGCATGTATCACGGAGATCAATCCAGGAAGAACGTACTGGTTGACTACGGGTTCCGGCTTCCGAGCGCGAAAGATAACCGGCCGTTGAATTTCGAGGAGTTCGAATCTCGAGTTCACCAGATCATCTACGTATCTGCGACCCCCGGCCCATACGAGCTGACCAAGTCCGCAGGCGTCGTGGTGGAACAGGTGATCCGTCCAACGGGGCTGATCGATCCCGAGATCGACGTGCGACCCATAAAGGGACAAGTCGATGATCTGCTCGGCGAAATCCGGTTGCGGTCCGAGCGGAATGAAAGAGTACTCGTCAACACGCTGACGAAGAGAATGGCGGAGGACCTCTCCG
>Ga0308176_10002258_pt1 | contig 12069 bp, 8 predicted proteins | sample PhyCR2_3_FD_203890 | JGI IMG/M metagenome (GOLD analysis project Ga0308176, IMG submission 203890) | Soil microbial communities from UC Gill Tract Community Farm, Albany, California, United States - DLSLS.C.R2 | ecosystem: Environmental > Terrestrial > Soil > Agricultural land | place: USA... | reverse complement strand
GAGACCGCCCGCGCGGTGCTCACCGGCGCCGGCGTCAGCCGCCTGGAGGTGGCCGGTGAGATCGAGGCCGGCATCGTCCGAGCCCGGGTTCCGGAGCTTGGACTCGACGTGGTCACCAAGGCCGGCGCGTTCGGGGACGAGGACGCCCTGGTGCGGTGCGTGGCATCTTTGCAAGCCATCGAGGAGGAGAGGACCCCATGACCCGACCCGTTGTCGCGATCACGATGGGCGACGCCGCAGGCGTCGGCCCGGAGATCATCGTCAAGGCGCTGACCGACCCCAAGGTGTACGAACGCTGCCGTCCGCTGGTGATCGGCGACGCAGCGCGGCTGCGCAAGGCGGTCGAGATCACCGGCGTCGACCTCTCCGTCGAGCCGGTCGACGGGCCGGAGGAGGGGCGCTACGAGCTCGGCACCCTCGACGTGGTGGACCTCGACTGCATCCCCGACGACCTGCCGTTCGGGGAGCTGTCGGAGGTCGCCGGCGAGGGGGCGTACCGCTTCATCGCGGCCGCCGTCGAGCTCGCGGTCGCCCACCGGGTCGGCGCCATCTGCACCGCCCCGCTGAACAAGGAGGCCCTGCACGCCGCGGGGCACAAGTTCCCGGGCCACACCGAGCTGCTCGCCGAGCTCACCGGCACCGAGGAGGTGTCGATGCTCCTCAATGCGCCGAAGCTGCGGGTCATCCACGTCACCACCCACATCGGGATCATCGACATGGTGAACCGCATCGAGCCCGGACTGGTCGAGCGCACCATTCGGCGGGGGCACGACACCCTGGTCAAGGCCGGCATCGAGCACCCGCGGATCGCGGTGTGCGGCATCAACCCGCACGCCGGCGAGCACGGGCTGTTCGGCTACGGCGAGGAGGAGGAGAAGGTGGCCCCCGGCATCGGGGCCGCCCGCTCCGCGGGCATCGACGCGGAGGGGCCGCTGCCGGCCGACACGATCTTCTTCCGGGCCGGTCGCGGCGACTTCGACCTCGTCGTGGCGATGTACCACGACCAGGGCCACGGCCCGGTCAAGGTCCTCGGCATCGAGGCGGGCGTCAACGTCACGGTCGGGCTGCCGGTGATCCGCACCAGCGTCGACCACGGCACCGCCTTCGACATCGCCGGCACCGGGCGCGCCGAGGAGGCGAGCATGGTCGAGGCGCTGCGCCAGGCGGCCGAGCTCGCGCCCAGCGACGAAGCCGCGTGACGTCCCCGGCGTCGCCGTGAAGGCCCGCGACCGCCGCGCCGAGATGCGCACGCTGCTGCGCTCCCGGCCGGTCCGCGTCGAGGAGCTCGCCGAGCGGTACGCCGTCTCGCTGTCCACGATCCGCCGCGACCTGGCCACCCTGTCCGCCGGCGGCGAGGCGGTCCGCACCTACGGCGGTGCGCTCGCGGCCGCACCGGGCGAGCAGAGCCTGCACGAGCGCGAGCACCTGGCGCGCGCTCAGAAGGCCGCGATCGCCCGGGAGGCCGAGCGGTTCGTGCTGCCCGGTCAGCTGCTCGTCATGGACGCCGGTACGACGGTCGGAGCACTGGCCGGCCGCCTCGCGTCGTACCAGGGGATCACGGTGGTGACCAACGGCCTCACCACGATGCACGCCCTCGAGGACGCCGCCGGCGTCGAGCTGGTGGTGCTCGGCGGCCTGGTGCGGCACGTCAGCCTGGGCATGGTCGGGCCGCTCGCGGAGACCGCGATGCAGGGCATCACCGCAGACGTGGCCTTCCTGGGCGCCGACGGGGTCGTGGCCGACCGGGGCGTCTGCGAGGGCACGTCGGAGCAGGCGTCGCTCAAGCGGGCGATGGTCGAGGCCGCCTCGACGGTGGTCGTGCTCGCCGACGCGGCCAAGCTCGGCAACGCGACCAGCCACTACTGGACGCGTCTGGACCGGCCCTGGACGCTGGTCACCGACGACCGCGCCACCGAGCAGCAGCTCGACCCGTTCCGGGCGCTCCCGGACGCCGACGTGGTCGTCGCCGGCCGACGCCGGGCGAGCCGGTGAGCGCGCGCCGACCGGGTGCGCGGGCGGGACGGACGGCGCCGGCCGGCAACCGGTACGTGGCACGCGTGTTGAACTGGCCACGGCCTCCGGCATACGTTCGCGAGCAGGATCAGACGTCGAGGTGAGAGGGCGAGGCACGGATCGTCATGGATGGTGAACAGCTCGGTTCGACTCGGCGGCTGCGCAGCCAGGAGTGGTTCCAGAACTCCGACAACGTCGCGATGACCGCGCTCTACATCGAGCGGTACATGAACTGGGGCATCACCCGCGAGGAGCTCCAGTCCGGCCGTCCGGTGATCGGCATCGCGCAGACCGGCTCGGACCTCTCGCCCTGCAACCGGCACCACCTGCAGCTGGCCGAGCGGGTCCGCGAGGGCATCCGCGAGGCGGGCGGGCTGGCCCTGGAGTTCCCGGTGCACCCGATCCAGGAGACCGGCAAGCGCCCGACCGCCGCCCTGGACCGCAACCTGGCGTACCTCGGTCTCGTGGAGGTGCTCTACGGCTACCCGCTCGACGGTGTGGTGCTCACGACGGGCTGCGACAAGACCACGCCGGCGTGCCTGATGGCCGCCGCCACGGTGAACATCCCGGCGATCGTGCTGTCCGGGGGCCCGATGCTCAACGGCTGGTTCGGCGGCGAGCGCACCGGCTCGGGGACCATCGTGTGGCGGGCGCGCGAGATGCTCGCGGCCGGCGAGATCGACGAGGCGCAGTTCGTGGAGATGGTCGCGTCCTCGGCGCCGTCGCCGGGGCACTGCAACACGATGGGCACCGCCTCCACGATGAACGGCCTCGCCGAGGCACTGGGCATGAGCCTGCCCGGGTGCGCGGCGATCCCGGCGCCGCACCGCGACCGGGGGCGGATCGCCTACCTCACCGGCCGGCGGATCGTCGAGATGGTCGCGGAGGACCTCAAGCCGTCGGACATCCTTACCCGCGAGGCGTTCGAGAACGCCATCGTGGTGAACTCCGCGATCGGCGGCTCCACCAACGCGCCGATCCACGTCAACGCGATCGCTCGGCACGTCGGCGTCGAGCTGACCGTGGAGGACTGGGAGAAGGTCGGCCACGACGTCCCCCTCATCGTCGACCTGCAGCCCGCCGGCCGGTTCCTCGGCGAGGAGTACTACCGCGCCGGCGGCGTGCCGGCGGTCGTCGGCGAGCTGATCCGGCAGGGCCTGGTCCGCGAGGACGCGCTGACCGTGAACGGCCGCACCATCGGCGAGAACTGCCGGGGCGTGACCTCCGAGGACCCGGAGGTGATCCGCACCTTCGACGAGCCGCTCGTCGAGCAGGCCGGCTTCGTGGTGCTGCACGGCAACCTGTTCGACAGCGCGATCATGAAGACGAGCGTGATCTCGGACGAGTTCCGCCAGCGCTACCTGTCCGACCCCGACCACCCGGACGTGTTCGAGAGCCGGGCGGTCGTCTTCGACGGGCCGGAGGACTACCACGACCGGATCGACGACCCCGCGCTCGAGATCGACGGCGACTGCGCGCTGTTCATCCGCGGCACCGGGCCGATCGGGTACCCCGGCTCCGCCGAGGTGGTCAACATGCAGCCGCCGGCGGCGCTCATCAAGCAGGGGATCCGGGCGCTGCCGTGCATCGGCGACGGCCGGCAGTCCGGGACCTCGGGGTCGCCCTCGATCCTGAACGCCTCGCCGGAGGCCGCGGCGGGCGGTGGCCTGGCGCTGCTGCGCACCGGGGACCGGGTGCGGTTCGACCTCCGCGCCGGTACGGCGGACATCCTCATCTCCGACGAGGAGCTCGCCGAGCGCCGTCGCGAGCTGGACGAGCACCCGTACCCCTTCCCGGAGTCGCAGACGCCCTGGCAGGAGATCCAGCGCTCGATGGTCGGCCAGATGTCGACCGGCATGGTCCTCGAGCCGGCGGTGGCCTACCAGCGGGTCGCGCAGTCCAAGGGCGTGCCCCGGCACAGCCACTGAGCTTGGGAGGTCAGCGGGCCGAGGCGAGCTGGAGACGCTCGAGAGCGGCCTGCACGTCGTACGACGGAGGGGGCGGCAGCAGCGGCGGGCGCACCGTTCCCATCGCGACCCCGCTGCGCGCCTGCGCGAGCGCCTTGAGCACGCCAGGGGAGTCGTGGACCCGGGTGAGCCCGGAGACCTCGACGAGGTGCGCGGAGAGCCGCTTGGCCCCGTCGCGGTCACCGGACCGCAGCAGCCGGTCCAGCTCGACCATCTGCTCGGGGACGGCGTTGGCCAGCGCGGTGATGGAGCCGAAGGCGTCGGTGAGGTCGTTGGCAAGGTCGTCCTCGGTGCCGACCAGCACCTGCTTGCCGGCCGCGCGGACGGTGGCCGACCAGGCCGGGTCGCCGGAGGAGTTCTTCACGCCCCAGACCGGCAGGGACGCGACCAGGTCGGCCGGGACGGGGGCCGAGTAGCGCGGGATGTGGTAGACGAGCACCGGGTGCCGGGTGGCCTCGAGCACCAGCTCGTAGAACCGCCGCAGGCCCTCGTCCGCGACCTGCCGGAAGTAGTGCGGCGGCTGCACCAGCACGCCGCCGACGGGCAGGTCGTCGATCCGCTCGAGCATGCCCAGCGTGTCGGGGAGGTTGTCCTGGATGAGCACCGGCAGCAGGTCGATCGGGAGCGAGTCGTCGACCAGGGCCTCCAGCACCTGCAGCTTCTCCTCGGTGCTGACCGACGGCCCCTCGCCGTTGCTCCCGAACGGCGCCACGCCCGTGACGCCGTGACCGGCCAGCCACGCGACGTGCTGCCGGTACGCCTCGACGTCGAGGGTGTAGGCGCGGTCCGCACGGAAGGGTGTCACGTTCGCGACGTAGACGCCGTTGCGCATGTCTCCTCCGATCGTCCCGCGGACCGGGTGATCGAGTCCTTCGGCGTTCGTTAGCGTATAGACCTTCCGAGTCGAGGAGGTCGTCGGTGCGACTGCTGCGCGTGGGTGCCATCGGACAGGAGCGGCCGTGCGTGCTGCGTGAGGACGACACGGTCGTCGACGTCTCGCGGCTCGTCGACGACTACGACGGCGCGTTCCTCGCGGCGGGTGGGATAGACCGGCTGCGCGGGCAGATCGAGGGGGCCGACCTGGCCTCGGTCGACCTGTCGGGTGAGCGGGTCGGTCCGTGCATCGCACGGCCGCCGAAGGTCGTCTGCATCGGGCTGAACTTCGTCGACCACGCCGAGGAGTCCGGGCAGCCGGTCCCGACCGAGCCGGTGGTGTTCTTCAAGGCGTCGAACACCGTCGTCGGGCCGTACGACGACGTGCGGATCCCGCGCGGCAGCGAGAAGACCGACTGGGAGGTCGAGCTCGGGATCGTGATCGGGCGGGAGGCGCGCTACCTCGACGACGAGGCCGCCGCGCGCGAGGTGATCGCCGGGTACACCGTGTCCCACGACGTCTCGGAGCGGACCTTCCAGCTCGAGCGGGGCGGCCAGTGGGTCAAGGGCAAGTCGTGCGAGACGTTCAACCCGCTGGGGCCGTGGCTGGTCACGCCGGACGAGGCGGGCGACGTCCAGTCGCTGGCGATGTCGCTGAGCGTGAACGGTGAGAGCATGCAGTCCGGCTCCACCTCGGACATGATCTTCCCCGTCGACCACCTGGTCTGGTACCTCAGCCAGTTCATGGTTCTCGAGCCCGGCGACCTGATCAACACCGGCACGCCTGCCGGGGTCGGCATGGCGCGGCAGCGGTACCTCCGCGACGGTGACGTCACGGAGCTGGAGATCGAGCGGCTCGGCCGGCAGCGGCAGCGGTTCGTCCCGGCGCCCTGACGCCACCCGACGCCACCCGACGCCACCCGACGCCACCCGACGCCCCTGCGTCATACGAGGGGGTCGCTGCAGCGGCCGGAAGCGCGGGTAGGGTCGGAAGACATGACCGGTGACCAGCTCGGGCCGTTCGAGGCCGTCCGTGACCTGCACTACGACGCACCGTTCCCGAAGATGCTGCCGGTGCGGCAGAAGTTCGAGGCGCCGCAGGTGGAGGACGTGGCAGCGGCCACCCGGGAGGCGCTCGAACCGCTGCGGGGCCGGATCACCTCCGGGATGCGGGTGGCACTGACCGCCGGCAGCCGGGGCATCCACGACAAGCCCGACGTGCTGCGCGAGGCCGGCGAGTGGCTGCGGGGGCTGGGCGCGGAGCCGTTCGTCGTACCCGCCATGGGGTCGCACGGCGGCGCCACCGCAGAGGGCCAGGTCGAGATGCTGGAGAGCCTCGGGGTGACCGAGGAGTCGGTCGGGATGCCGATCAAGGCGACCATGGACACCGTCGAGCTCGGGCGCGTTCCGGACGGGCCGATGGTGCACCTCGACGCCAACGCGGCCGAGGCCGACGGGATCATCGCGATCAACCGGGTCAAGGCGCACACCGACTTCCAGGGCGAGATCGAGAGCGGGCTGGCCAAGATCGTCGCGATCGGGCTGGGCAAGCAGCGCGGGGCGCAGGGCATCCACAGCTACGGGCCACGCAACCTCGCCGTCTGGGTCCCCAAGGTGGCCCGCCGGATCCTCGAGACGGGGAAGGTGCTGGGTGGTCTCGCGATCGTGGAGAACGCCTACGACCGGGCGGCCGAGATCGTGCTGCTGGAGCCGGACGACATCGCCGGGCCGGGGGAGACCGCGGTTCTCGAGCGGGCCAAGACGTTGATGGCGACCATCCCGTTCGACGCGATCGACGTCGCCGTCGTCGACGAGATGGGCAAGAACATCTCCGGCGCGGGTCTGGACACCAACGTGATCGGCCGGATGATGATCCGCGGCTCGGAGGAGTTCGAGCGGCCGAACATCGCGAACATCGCCGTGCTCGACGTCACCGAGCACTCGCACGGCAACGCGATCGGCGTCGGGCTGGCGGACTTCATCCCCTTCCGGATCCTGGAGAAGATCAACCTGCGCAGCGCGTACGTCAACGCGATGACGTCCGGTCTCGGCGGACCGCAGCGCGGCCAGATCCCGATGGCGTTCCCGACCGACCGGGACGCGATCGCGGCGGCCCTGCTCACGTGCGGGCGCGCGGACCTCGACCAGGCGCGGGTGATCCGGGTGCACAACACGCTGGACCTCGAGCAGCTGCTCGCCTCGGAGTCGCTGCGCGAGCAGATCGAGGGCGACGACCGGCTCTCCATCACCGGCGAGGCGGTGCCGATGTCGTTCGACGAGGACGGGGCGATCACCGACTGGTCGGCCTGGAGCTGAGCCGGTCCGCGAGAGCCCGGCCCGGGCTGAGCGGCCTCAGCGCGGCGGCAGCCGCAGCCCGGTGAGCCCGCCGTCGATCGTCACCACCGTGCCGGTGACCGCACCCGAGCGCGGCGAGGCGAGGAAGGCGATGGTCTCCGCGACCTCGTCGGCGCCCACCAGCCGGCCGAACGGCTGGCGCGCCTCGAGGGCGGCACGCTCGGCGGCCGGGTCGTCCGCGGCGTCGAGCAGCCGCTGCACCCACGGGGTGTCGGCGGTGCCCGGTGCCACCGCGCACACCCGCACGCCGTCGGCGAGGTGGTCGGCCGCCATCGCCAGGGTGAGGGACCACACCGCGCCCTTGCTGGCGCTGTAGGCCGCGCGCTGCGGGAGCCCGACCTGCGCGGCCACCGAGCAGGTGTTCACGATGACTGCGGCCTCGGACCGGCGCAGCGCCGGCAGCGCCGCCCGCGAGACGCGCACCGTGCCGAGGACGTTGACCTCGTGCAGCCGGCGGAACACGTCGTCGTCGCTGTCCTCGACGGTCCCCGCGGCGCCGACGCCGGCGTTGTTGACCAGCACGTCCAGCCCGCCCAACCGCTCGACCGCCTGCTGCACCGCGTCCGCCACCGCCGGGTCCGACACGTCGCCGACGACCTGGTGGCACCCCTCCGGCGCGCGCGACGGGTCCAGGTCGAGGCAGGCCACCTCGGCGCCGGAGTCGTGCAGCAGCCGCGCCGTCGCCGCGCCGATCCCGGAGCCGCCGCCGGTGACCAGGGCGCGCATCCCGTCGTACGTCGTCACCGGCGTCCTCCTCCTGGCGGTCGGGTCCCCGTCGACAGGCCCCCGCACGAGCGGGCGGTCTCGGGGACCTGGATATCGTCGATCGTATGGGACGAAGCAGCCGGCAGGAGACGGTCACGACCGGAGCCGCCGTCATCGAGCTCTCCGACGTGGCGGTGCTCCCCGAACCGGGCGACAACGTGGCGATCGTGTCGCGCGACCTCGACCCGGGGACCCGGGTCCGGCTGAGAGGCCACGAGCTCGACCTGCCGCACCGGGTGCTCGAGGGGCACCGGGTCGTGGTGGCGCCGATCGCCGACGGCGAGGCGCTGCTGTCGTGGACCACGCCGTTCGCGCGGGCGAGCCGGGACCTGCTCCCCGGCGACTACGTGTGCACCCCGAGCAGCCTGGCCGCGCTGCGCGACCGCGGGGTCACCGGTCTGCCCGAGGAGCACTCGGCGACCAACGTGCCGCTCGACCCGTACCGGCTCGACGAGTCGGCGCTGCGGCTCGGCGACCAGGTCGACCCGGTGGAGCGGCCGCGCACCTTCCTGGGCTACGCACGGCAGCGCGGGCCTGCCGGCACCCGCAACCACGTGGTGGTCGTCGGCGCCACGTCGCGCAGCAGCGCCTTCGTGACCGAGCTTGCCCGGCGGCTGTCCCGCGACGTCCCCCCCGGCTTCGACGGCGTCGTCCCGGTGGCGCACACCGAGGCCGGGGAGGACCACCGGCCCAACAACGCCACCTTCGTGCTCACCGTCCTCGCGGGGTTCCTCGTGCACCCCAACGTGGGCGCGGTGCTGTTCGTCGACGAGCCCGGCGACGCGGTCACCGGCGCGCAGGTGCGCGACTTCATGGCGGAGCACGACTATCCCGCGATCGCCGTACCCCACGCCTTCTTCACCCGGCAGAGCAGCTTCGAGGACGACCTGACGGCCGCGGCCGAGGTCGTCACGCCGTGGATCCCGCAGGTCGCCGCGCAGCAGCGGACCGAGCAACCGCTCGCGGACCTCAAGATCGCCTTGCAGTGCGGCGGTTCGGACGCGTTCTCGGGGATCTCCGCGAACCCGCTCGCGGGCGCCGTCTGCGCCGAGGTGATCCGGCACGGCGGGTCGGCCGTCCTCGCCGAGACCGACGAGCTGATCGGCGCCGAGGGCTACGTGCTGGAGAACGTCCGGTCGGTGGAGGTCGCGCGCCGGTTCGTCGACGTGGTCGAGTCCTTCAAGGAACGCGTCAGCTGGCACGGCGCCACGGCGGAGGGGAACCCGTCCGGCGGCAACGTCTACCGCGGCCTCTACAACATCGTCCTGAAGTCGGTCGGCGCCGCCCGCAAGCGGGACCGGCGGCTCCGGCTCGACCACGTCGTCGGGTACGGCGAACCGCTGCCCGGCCCGGGTTTCACGTTCATGGACAGCCCCGGCAACGACCTCGAGTCCGTGGCGGGCGAGGTCGCGTCCGGGTGCAACCTGGTGTTCTTCACCACCGGCAACGGGTCGATCACCAACTTCCCGTTCGTGCCGACGCTGAAGTTCGTGACCACCTCGACGCGCTACGAGCTGCTCCACCACGAGATGGACGTCGACGCCGGACGCTACCTGACCGGCACGCCGATGGAGGAGCTGACCGCCGAGACGTTCGAGCAGACCCTCGCCACCGCGTCCGGCACGCCCTCGGCCGGTGAGCGCGCCGGGCACAGCCAGGTATCCATCTGGCGCGACTGGCGGCAGACCGGCCCACGCCGGCCCGTCGAGCTCACCCTCGACACCGGGTCGTTGCTCAGCGGCTTCACCGCCGACGACACCGACACGGACCTCGACGCGCTGCCGATCACCGGCGTACGACGGACCCCGCCACCCGACGTCCCCGAGCGGCTGACCGGCTTCTCGATGTACGACGTCGACGGCCGGCGCAGCCCGGAGCGGCTCGCCCTCGTGCTGCCGACCAGCCTGTGCTCGGGGCAGATCGCGCTGCGGCTGGCCGAGCAGGCCGAGGCGGGGGACTGGACGCACGGCCGCACCACCCGCACCGTCGCGCTGCCGCACACCGAGGGCTGCGGCGTGACCAGCGGCGCGGCTGAGAACACGTACGCCCGGATGATGACCAGCTACCTCGCGCACCCGAACGTCGCGCTGGCCCTGCTGCTCGAGCACGGCTGCGAGAAGACGCACAACGACTACTTCCGGTCCCGGCTCGTCGAGGAGGGGCTCGACCCCGGCCGGTTCGGCTGGGCCAGCATCCAGCGCGACGGCGGCATCGAGGCCGCCACGGTCCGCGTCCGCGACTGGCTGGAGGAGTCGTCCGGACGGCTGCCCGAGGCCGCCCGGGTGCCGAGCGGCGCCGGCGACCTCACCGTCGCCCTGGACGCCCGCGGACCCCTGACGGCGGAGACCGCGCGGGCGCTGGCCGAGCTCGGCGGCTGGGTCGTCGACGCGGGCGGAAGTGTGCTGCTCGCCTCGACCGGCGCCCTTCTCGACCATCCGGCCTTTCGCGAGCACGCGTTCGGCTCCACGGACCCGGTGCCGAGCACGCTCGCGCACGGGCAGCGGCCGAAGCAGCCGGGGTGGCACGTGATGCGGATGGCAGGCACCGACTGGACCGAGACCGGCAGCGGGCTCGGCGCCGGCGGCGCGCAGCTGCTGGTGGCCCACGTCGCCGGCGGGAGCGTGTCGGGCCAGCGGCTGCTCCCGGTCGTCCAGCTCAGCGCCGACCCGGACACGCAGGCGCGCGTCGGCGCCGACCTCGACGGCACCGTGCACGGCGGCCCGCTCGAGCAGGCGCGCGGCTTCGCCGAGGTGCTGGTCGAGGTGGCCTCGGGCGCCCGCACCGCCCGCGTCCTCGAGACCGGCAACGTCGGCTTCCAGGTCACCCGCGGGCTCCTCGGGACGTCGATGTGAGCGCCGCCGACGTCGCGATCGACATCGCCACCGACCTGCGGAGCCGACTCGGCGACCGCGCCGTGGTCACCGACCGCGACGTCCTGGAGACCCGCCGACACGACTCGGCGAGCTTCTGCGAGGCGGGCACCGCGATCGTGCTGGTCCGGCCGTCGTCCACCGAGGAGGTGCGGCAGGTCGTCCTGTCCGCCCGCGAGCATCGCGTGCCGGTGGTGACGCAGGGGGCCCGCACCGGCCTGTCCGGTGGCGCCAACGCCGTCGACGGCTGCGTGCTGCTGTCCACCGAGCGGATGAACCGCATCCTCGAGCTGGACGTGGCCGACCAGGTCGCGGTCGTGCAGCCCGGGGTGGTGAACGCCCAGCTGTCGCGGGCGGTCGCCGAGGAGGGGCTGTTCTACCCGCCCGACCCCTCCTCGTGGGAGGAGTCGACGATCGGCGGGAACGTCGCCACCAACGCCGGTGGGCTGTGCTGCGTGAAGTACGGCGTCACCGCGGACTTCGTGCGGGGCGTGGAGGTGGTGCTCGGGACCGGCGAGGTGCTGCGCACCGGCCGGCGCACCGTCAAGGGCGTCGCGGGCTACGACCTCACCCAGCTCGTCGTCGGCTCGGAGGGGACCCTCGGAGTGGTCACCGAGGTGACACTGGGGCTGCGCCCGGCCCCGGATCCCGCGCTGACCGCCGCGGCCACGTTCCTCGACGCGCACGACGCGCTGCGAGCCGCCGCCGCGGTGATGGCGTCCGGGATGCGCCCCTCGCTGCTGGAGTTCATCGACGGGCTGACCGCGCGGGCGATCCAGTCCTACCGCGACATGGGCCTGCCGGAGGACGTGGGCGGCCTGCTGCTGGCCCAGTCCGACCGCGGCGAGCGCGCCGCCGAGGACGTGCGCCGGATCGCCGCCATCTGCACCGAGCACGGTGCCGTCGAGGTCGCCGAGGCCGCCGACGCGGAGGAGTCCGACCTGCTCCTGGAGGCCCGCCGGCTGGTCAATGCCGGCCTGGAGATGCTCGGCTCGAAGCTGGTCGACGACGTCGCCGTACCCCGCCCCCGCCTGCCCGACCTGCTGCGCGGCATCGAGGACATCGCCCGCGAGCAGCGCGTGGTGATCGCCTGCCCCGGTCACGTCGGCGACGGGAACATGCACCCGACGGTGATCGTCGAGCGCGACGACCCCGACGCCGTACGACGGGCGGAGGCGGCCTTCGACGCGGTGATGGAGCTCGGCCTGCGGCTCGGCGGCACCACG
>Ga0308176_10002257_pt1 | contig 12070 bp, 8 predicted proteins | sample PhyCR2_3_FD_203890 | JGI IMG/M metagenome (GOLD analysis project Ga0308176, IMG submission 203890) | Soil microbial communities from UC Gill Tract Community Farm, Albany, California, United States - DLSLS.C.R2 | ecosystem: Environmental > Terrestrial > Soil > Agricultural land | place: USA... | reverse complement strand
GGGAGGCCGCGCCGTCAGCCCTGCCGCCGTTGCCATGGTCGGCGCCGGACCTGCGCGGCCACCCCACCGGGCAGGCCGGTGGCACGCTGCAGGGCCCCCAGATCCAGGCGCCCGTCGTAGGGGACGCCGTCGACGAACAGGGTCGGGGTGGCTGACACCCCTGCCTCCAGCCCCGAGGCGTAGTCGGCCTGCACGATCGGGGCGAACTGCTGCGCGGCATCTCCCACCGCGAGGTCGGGGTCCGCGCCGACCGCCTCGGCGTACAGCCGGAGGTCCGGGCCGCTGAGCCGCGCCTGGTGGGCGAACAGCTTGGCGTGCATGGCCCAGAACGCCGACTCGCCGCCGGACGCCGCCGTGGACTCGGCCGCCAGGGCCGCCGTGAGGGCGTGGGGATGCACCTCGAACAGGGGGAAGTTGCGGAACACCAGCCTGATCCGGCCCTGCGAGGTCGACACCAGCTCGCGCAGGATCGGCGCGGCGCCGGCGCAGTAGGGGCACTCGTAGTCGCCGTACTCGACGACGGTGACCGGTGCACCGCGCTCGCCCAGGACGTGTCGCTCCGCCTCTGGCACGCCGGCGCTCCTGTCCGCGCTGCGATCGGTCACGAGGTCACCTCGATCAGGCTCTGGCGGTCCACGCTACGGGCAGAGGCGCCCGGGCTGCCTCGCCGCCGGTCGTCGCGAATCGTCGTCCCGGCGGTCTGCAGGCGGTGTCGGCGGCGGGGCGAAGGTGGTAGGACGGGTTCCATCGGGAGGAGGGTGATGACCATGGGTGAGTCAGCCGACCAGGGCGGGAACGGCGGAGCCGTGAGGACCGATCCGACGTTCTACCGCAGCGCCGCCGAGGCGGTCGCGGCGCCGACCGAGAAGCTGGCCTACGTCGTGGCGTTCGACCGGGCGGGACAGCAGCACGACGCGCTGACGGTGGTCGATGTCGACGAGGCCTCGGACGACTACGCCAAGGTGGTGGGCTGGGCGGACCTGCCGACCCACGGCGACGAGCTGCACCACTTCGGCTGGAACGCCTGCTCGAGCGCCCTGATGCACGCCGGGCACGACATGGGCCCGGACGGGCTGCAGCGGCGCTTCCTGCTGCTGCCCGGCCTGCGCAGCTCGCGCATCCATGTCTTCGACACCCAGCCCGACCCCCGGGCGCCCCGGCTGCACAAGACGGTCGAGGCGGCGGAGCTGGCGGACCGGGCCGGCTACTCGCGCCCGCACACGCTGCACTGCGGCCCGGACGGGGTCTTCCTCACCTGCCTCGGCGGCCCGGACGGTGTCGAGGGCCCGGGTGGCATCGCCCTGCTCGACCACTCCACGTTCGACGTGCTGCGCGCCTGGGAGACCGACCGCGGGCCGCAGTTCCTCGCCTACGACGCCTGGTGGCACCTCAACCAGAACACGCTGATCTCCAGCGAGTGGGGCTCACCGCCGATGATCGAGGACGGCGTGGTGCCCGAGCTGCTGCTCGGCAACAAGTACGGCCACCACCTGCACTTCTGGGACCTGGAGACCGGCCGGCACACCCAGAGCGTCGACCTCGGCGCCGAGCACCAGATGGTGCTCGAGATCCGCCCCTCGCACGACCCGGACGCGACGTGGGGGTTTGTCGGCGTGGTCATCTCGACCGCCGACCTGTCCGCGTCGGTGTGGCGGTGGCACCGCGAGGGCGAGGACTGGAGGGTCGAGAAGGTCATCACCATCCCGGCCGAGCCGGCGGACCCGGCCGACCTGCCGCCGGCGCTGCAGCCGTTCAGCGCCGTCCCCCCGCTGGTCACCGACATCGACCTGTCCGTCGACGACCGGATGCTCTACGTCTCCTGCTGGGGCACCGGTGAGCTCAAGCAGTACGACGTGTCCGACCCCGCTGCTCCCCGCGAGGTCGGGTCCGTCCGGCTGGGCGGGATCGTCCGGCGTGCGGCCCATCCCGCGGCGCCGTCCGAACCGCTCGCCGGAGGCCCCCAGATGGTGGAGATCAGCCGCGACGGGCGTCGCGTCTTCCTGACGAACTCGCTGTACGGCGCCTGGGACGACCAGTTCTACCCCGACGGTGTCGGCGCCTGGATGGCGAAGATCGACACGGACCCCGCGGCCGGGGGGCTCACGCTCGACCCGCGGTTCTTCCCCCACGGTGAGGAGTTCCGTGGGCTGCGCGTGCACCAGGTGCGGCTCCAGGGAGGCGACGCCTCCTCCGACTCCTACTGCTACCGCTGAGGGCGGCGCGGCGCTCGGTCCGGGCTGTGGACGGCGCAGATCGCGGCGGCCAGGTCGTCGCTGGCGACGGCGTCGGCCATGCCGACGAGCTCGAGGACGCGACGGGGCGGACCTCCGGGTGGCGCGACGACCCGGAACGGCGTCGCGCGCGCGTCGCACTCGCGCGTGAGAAGGTCGACCAGACGCACCCCCGAGCTGTCGAAGAACGTGACGTCGGAGAGGTCCAGCACGACCGACCCGGCGGCCGAGACCAGCGCCGGCACCTCCGGCAGCAGGGCGGGCACCACGGCGACGTCGAGCTCGCCGGTGGCACGCAGCACGGTGGGTCCCCCGTCGCGGTCGGGGAGCGCCTCGAACGTCATGACGATCCCTTCTGCAGCCTGCTGCGCAGGACGACGGTCGTCCCCTGCTCGTGCCGCACGAGCATGTCATCCACCAGGGCCTCGATGATGCGCAATCCGCGACCTCGGTCGATGAGCGGGTCGGGAGTGCGCCACTGGCCCCGGTCGTGCACGGTGACCACCACGTCGTCCCGGCCGTCGGCGCGCCGGTCCACGACGGCGCGGACGCGCACGGCCTCGTTCGGGTCGCCGCGGAGGCCGTGCTCGGCGGCGTTGGCCAGCGCCTCGGACACCGCCAGGACGACGTCCATCTGGGTGTCGCGGTCCGCCCCCCGGCTGGCGAGCCAACCCCCGAGGGCGTGTCGGGTGGCCGACAGGGTGCTGAGGTCGGCGCCAACGTGCCGTTCGAACACCGACCCGTTCCAGGACAGCAGCAGCACGCAGACGTCGTCGCGGGTGCTCTCGTCCCGCAGCATCGACCGGGTGAGCTGCTGCACCACCTCCTCCAGCGGGGCGTCGGCGCTGCCCGTGACCGTCTCGCGCAGCAGCTCGAAGCCCTCGTCCAGCGTCCGGTCGCGCCGCTCGACCAGCCCGTCGGTGTAGAGCAGGAGGCGGTCGCCCTCGGCCAGCCGGACCCGGGCCTCACCCCGGTGCTGCGGCCGGGTGAACGCGCCCAGGGGCGGGGAGCGTCCGTCCCAGAGCAGCCGCGGCTCGCCGTCGGCGGGCACGAGCAGTGGCGGCGGGTGCCCCGCGCAGGCGTAGCGCAGCTCTCCCGTGGCCAGGTCGAGCTCGGCGTAGGCGAGGGTGGCCATGCTGGCCGCCTCGACCTGCTCGACGAACCGGTCCAGCCGCGAGAGCAGCCGGCCCGGACCCGCCTCGGGGCCGGCGACCGCGCGCACGGCGCTGCGCAGCTGGCCCATCGCGCTCGCCGCCGCGAGGCCGCGACCGACGACGTCGCCCACGCACAGGGCCAGCAGTCCGTCGCCGGCGAGGAAGATGTCGTGCCAGTCCCCTCCGACCTCCAGCATCTCCACCCCGGGCCGGTAGGTCGTGGCCACGGCGAAGCGCGGGTCGTCCGGTGGCGCGATGGCCAGGAGCGAGCGCTGCAGCTCGTGGGCCACGCTCGCGCTCTGCTCGTACAGGTGCGCCCGGTCCAGGGCCAGGCCGGCCTGCTGGCCGACGGCGGTGAGCACCGGCAGGTCCAGCGGGTCGGCCCCCGGGTCGTCGTACGGCCGCAGTGACAGCACCCCCTGCAGCGTGGACTGGCCGTGCAGCGGGACGACGACGCGTCCGCCCTCGACGAACGCCTCGCGCCGGCCGGCGAGGTCGCCGAGCACCGGCGCGGCAGCGGAGCCGGCCGCCTCCCCCTCTGCGAGGCCGGCGCCGAGGCCCGTCCCGGGGTCGGTGAGCCAGAGGGTGGACGACCGGGCTCCGAGCGGGCCCACCGCGGCGGCCAGCAGGGCCGCCGCGACCCCGTCGACGCCCAGGGCGCTCGAGAGGGCCGCTGTCGCGTGCTGCAGCGCGCGGGTGCGGCGGGCGGAGAGCTCGGCCACGCTGCGGGCGGCGCGCAGCTCCTGCTCGTACCGCGAGCGCTCCCAGGCGCTGTGGATCGCGACGCGGGTGACGCCTGCGGGGACGTCCTCGGACCCCGGTGACGCCGCGGCACTCATCACCACCGGCAGTCGGCCGGAGGCCGTGACCAGCTCGAGCGCGACCTCGTCGAAGCGGCCGTCGACGTGCAGCAGCGGTGCCAGGTGGGTATCCCAGTAGATCCGGCCGCCGACCGCCAGGAGATCCTGCAGCCGCGCGCCTCCCACCACGTCCGCTCGCTCGCGGCCGAGCCAGCCCAGCACCGTCCGGTTGGCGTCGAGCACCGTGCCGTCCCGGTCGAGGGTCAGCAGTCCGCAGGGTGCGTCGTCCCACCGATCGTCCGACACGGCGCTCCTAGGTCCCGGCGAGGTAGTTCCGCATGGCGGTGACGACCTGCTCGGGCACGCTGAGGTTGGGGCAGTGCCCCGTCGCGTCGAGGACGACCAGCTCGCTGTCCCGCAGGTGCCGGTGCACGTAGTCACCCACCTCCCTGGGCGCGATCGCGTCGTGCCGGCACTGCAGCACCAGCGACGGGGTGCGCACCCGGTCCAGGTCGGTGCGGTTGTCCGACAGGAAGGTGGTGCGGGCGAAGCGGCGGGCGATCGCCGGGTCGCTGCGGCAGAAGCTGCTGGCCAGCTCGGCGGCGAGCTCGGGGCGCTCGGGCGCGCCCATGATCACCGGGGCGATGTGCACCGACCAGCCGAGGTAGTTGCCGTCCATCGTCTCCAGCAGCTCGTCGATCTCGGCCTGGGAGAAGCCGCCCCGGTAGTCGCCGTCGTCGATGTACCTCGGGCTGGGGCACACCAGCACCAGGCGCTCGAACCGCTCGGGCCGGTCGATGGCGGCCAGCACGCCGATCATGGCGCTGACCGAGTGGCCGACGAAGATCGCCGGTGGCAGGTCGAGGGCGTCGAGGATCTCGATCACGTCGGTCGCGTAACCGTCGAGGCGGCCGTGCCGGGCCGGCGAGTAGGCCGTGAGCTCCGAACCGCCGGCGCCGACGTGGTCGAAGAGCACCACTCGGTGGTCCCGTGTGAACGCCGGCGCCACGTGCCGCCACATCCCCTGGTCGCACCCGAACCCGTGGGCGAAGACCATCGGTCGGCCGCCCGGCTGACCGGTCAGCGTGACGTTGTTGCGGGTCAGTACGTCCACCCCGCCACGGTAGCCGTTGAGGGAGATGAGGACGCCCCTTGGCGGGAGGGCCGCTACTGTCTGCGGCAGCCGTTCCGGTGACGTCAGGCACGACCGAAGGACTGCAGGATGACCGCACCACTGACCCTGGCCAGCACGACCGTCCGGGCCGACCTCGACGAGCAGGCCGCGACCCTGTTCAACAAGCACTGGCCCGAGTTCATCTTCCACGACGCCGGCGTGAAGCCGTTCTGGGGCCGCCGGGGCGAGTACTTCGCCGACTGGGACTTCTACGCGCTGGACGAGGGGCGACTCGTCGGCGCCGGGTACGGCGTCCCCCTGCGCTGGGACGGGACCCCGGCCGACCTGCCGGGCGGCTACACCGACGCCCTGCGCCGCAGCGTGACCGAGCACGAGGACGGCACCGAGCCCAACACCCTGGTGGTCATGGGCGCCATGGTGCGCAAGGACGAGGGCGGCCGGGGGTGGGCCGGCGCGATCCTGCAGGCGCTGCGCGAGGAGGCGCTCCGACGCGGGCTCGTCTCGGTGATCGCCCCGGTCCGCCCGACCCTGAAGCAGCGGTATCCCCTGACGCCGATCGAGACGTTCACCGGCTGGACCCGCGCCGACGGGCTGCCGCTGGACCCGTGGGTGCGGACCCACGTCCGGCTGGGGGCGGCCGTGCTGGGCTGCGCCCCCCGGTCGCAGACGATCACCGGGTCGGTGGCGGAGTGGGAGTCCTGGACGGGCCTCGACCTGCCGAGCTCGGGGGAGTACGTCATCCCCGACGGGCTGGCCCTGCTGAGCGTCGACCGGGACGCGGGCACCGGCGTCTACCACGAGCCGAACATCTGGATGCGGCACGTCTGAGCGCCGTCCGCCGCGGCGGACGGCGCCCCACCGGTGCTAGGAGCCTGCGGGCTGGATGTTCTGGTTGACGTGGAACACGTTCTGCGGGTCGTAGCGGTGCTTGACCTGCGCAAGCCGGTCGTAGTTCCCGCCGTACGCAGCCCGGATCCGGTCGTCCCCCTCGTCCATGAGGAAGTTGACGTAGGTGCCGCCGACCGAGGTCGGGTGCAGCTCGGACCAGTAGTCGCGGGTCCACTGCGAGATGGCCTGGGCGTTCGCCGGGTCGGGGTCGACCCCGACGATGACCCCGGACCACCCGCCGCCCCGGTACGGGAAGGCCGTCGCGTCGGCCGCAACGCGGCTGGCGGCGCCGTCGATGGGGTAGAGGTGCATCGTCGAGTGGCCGCTGGGCAGCTGCGCGCCGTACTTGCGGTGGACCTCGATCGCCGCGTCGGAGATCTCGGCGAACACGTCCGAGCGCCAGTACCACTGCAGGCCGGCGGGGTAGAGCGCGTCGAAGGCGCTCTGCAGCACGGAGAACGGCATCGGCTGCAGGCCGACGAGCAGCGGCTGGCCGTACGACCGCACCGGCTCGAGCACCTCGTCGGCCCGGTCGTGGGCCCCGGTGTAGCACCACACGATCGCGCATGACGTGCGGCCCCACAGCTCCTCGGGGAACGGCGGCGCGGGCGGGATGGTGATCAGCCCGATCCAGCCGCTCAGCTCCTCCGGCAGCGAGGGGAGCAGCTCGCGGTACCACCGCATCACCGCGGCGGTGTCGTCGAAGTCGTAGAGGACCGGGCCGCCGATCACCGTGCCGTTCTCGCCGATCGCGTGGCAGCGGAAGGTGAAGGAGGTGACGACGCCGAAGTTGCCGCCACCACCGCGCAGCGCCCAGAACAGGTCGGCGTGCGAGCTCTCGCTGGCGGTGACGAACGAGCCGTCGGCCAGGACGACATCGGCGGAGAGCAGGTTGTCGACCGTCATCCCGAACCGTCGGGACAGGTAGCCGACACCTCCTCCGAGGGTCAGCCCGCCGACACCGGTGGAGGCGACGAACCCGGACGGCGTCGCCATGCCGAAGGCGACGGTGGCGTGGTCGACGTCACCCCACGTGCAGCCGCCGTCGGCGCGGACGGTGCCGCCCGCGGGGTCGACGGTGACGCTGTGCATCGGCGACAGGTCGATGACCAGCGCGTTGTCCCACACGCCGAGCCCGGCGGCGTTGTGCGCCCCGCCGCGGACGGTGATGGTCAGGTCATGCGCCTGGGCGAAGCGGACGCAGGCGACGACGTCGGCGGCGTCGCGGCACCGGGCCACGGCCGCCGGTCGCTTGTCGATCATGGCGTTGTAGACGGTGCGCGCCTCGTCGTAGCGGGGGTCGGCCGGGGTGATCAGCTCGCCGCGCAGGGCGGACTCCAGCTCGTCGTACGGCACGGTGGCGATGGCAGGGGTGGTGGTGCTCATGAGGATGTTCCTCCGGTGTGGAGTCAGTCTGGATGCCCCGACGCTAGGAGCGCGGGCGTTCGCGCAGCGTTCGTGGCGGGCGCTCGGCGTCAGGGCGCGGGGCGAACGGCGGCGAGGGACGGGCGAACGCCGCGCTCGGCGAGGTCGCGTTCGCAGCGGCGCAGCAGCGCGACGCTGCCGTGCCCGGTCGCCAGGTCGGCCGCCGCGCGGAGCCGGGAGACGGCCGCCGGCCGGAGCTCGTCGTGGGCGGCGCGCTTGCGCAGCACCTCGGGGAGCCACCACACGTCGCAGCGCGCCTGCGCGCTCGCGGTGGCGGCATCGAGGGTCGAGCGGGCCGCGTCATGCTGACCCGTGCGGTCCAGGACATCGGCCAGCAGCGAGAGCCAGTAAGGCATCCGGGCGAAGGAGCCCTCAGACCGCAGGTTGTCGATGCCGCGCCGGGCGAGCGTGGTCCCGGCCCCGCCGCCGCGGCCCCACCCGTCGAGGACCAGCGCCCACTCGCGGTAGTAGCTGAAGCCGAACCGGTCGCAGAGCTCGGCCAGCTCGGTGACCGCGCCGCGCAGGGCGGGCCGGTCGCCGCGCAGCTGGTGGGTGATGGCGGCATAGGCCAGCGCCACCGCGAGGCTGTACGGGTGGTCGATCGACCGGGCCATGCGCACCGCCTCGTGGGAGCTGGACAGGGCCAGCTCGTCGTGGCCGAGCAGCCAGTGCGCGTGCGCCGACCAGGCCAGCCCGTGCACGTCGGTCCGGGTCCCGACGCTGACCGAGGCGCCGGTGGTGACCCTCGCCGCGATCTCGAAGTGCCGCAGGGCCTCTGCCGGCTTGCCGACGCAGACCGCCGAGCCACCGCACGCGAAGTGGGCCGCGCCGCCCAGTTCGGAACGGGGCTCGACGAGGCCCAGAGCCCGGGTCGCGGTCCGGTCCGCGTCGCCGACCCGTCCCTGGACGAACTGCGACGACCACAACCCGACCAGGCCGCTGAGCATCGAGTCCCGGCGCCCGAGCGACTCCGCCAGCGCGACCGCACGCTCCAGCACCGCCTGCAGCCGCGGAGAGGAGTAGCCGTAGCGCGCGTTGAGCGGCGCGGCCATGGCCTCCACCACGGCGAGCTCCTGCCCGTCGCGGTCGCGCCCCGGGGGCTGGGCCCGCACGATGGCCAGCGCCTCGGAGTGCAGCCGGATCGCGTCGGCGTGGGCGAAGAGCCCGGACGCCACCTCGGCCGCGCGGCGGTAGTAGGCGACGGCCCGCTCGGGGTGACCGCCGCGGGCGTACTGCTGTGCGAGCTGCGCCGACACCGGTCCGGTGTCCTCGCCGTGCATCAGCTCCAGGCCCTGGGCGAGGCGCCGGTGCAGCAGCCAGCGGCGCGGCGGGCTGACCCGCTCGTACGCCGCCGTGCGGAGCAGGTCGTGCGTGAAGTCGTAGCCCTCGCCGCGCTCGTGGACGATCCGCAGGCGCCACAGCTCGTCGACCGCGTGCACCACGCTGTCGGCGTCGAGGTCGCTGGCCTCCACCAGCAGGTCGAGGGGGAAGTCTCGCCCGACCGCGGCGGCCAGGCCCGACAGCTCACGGGCGGCCGAGCTCGCCTGGTCCAGGCGGCCGCGCAGGACGGCCTCGAGGTCACCGGCCGGCAGCGCGCCGTCCTGGCCGCCGGCGGTGCGCATCGCCTCGACGACGTGGAGCGGGAACCCGCCCGTGGCCGCCTGCAGCAGGTCGCGGTCGCCGTCCAGGAGCGGCCGCCCGCGGATCGCCTCGGCGAGCAGGGCGGTGTCGGCGACCTCCAGCGGGGCGAGGGTCAGCTCGGTGAGCCTGCCGGCGGCGCGCATCCGGACGACCCAGTCCGCGACCGTGGGCTCGTCGTCCAGGTCGTCGGCGCGCAGCGTCGCGGCCACGAGGACCGGGGCGTCGGGCGACAGCCCGAGGAAGAAGGTGAGGAACGCCAAGGTCTCCAGGTCGCACCACTGCAGGTTGTCCAGGACGAGCAGCGTCGGCCGACCGGCACCCAGCAGGCCCCGGGCGAGCCCCTCGAGGAAGCGGTGGCGCTGCCAGGCGTCGACCATGGCCCGGGTCCCGTGCACCGTGTCCGGCCGGCCCGTCCCGGAGGGCACCAGGCGGTCGACCTCGTCGCGCCACACCGGGTCCAGCGCCCTGGTCGCGGACTGGACGGCCGGGCTGCGCAGCCAGTCCGCCACCGGCGCGAGCGCCAGCCGGCCCGCGGTGCCGAAGCACTGGCTGCCGGCCACGACCGCGCCGGACTGGCGCGCCAGCGCGGTGAGCTCGGCCACGAGCCGGCTCTTGCCGACGCCGGCACCGCCGCGGACCACGGCCAGGCTCGGCCGGCCCGCGGCGGCGGTCTGCCACACCTGACGGAGCCGGGCCAGCTCGGTGCTGCGCCCCACCAGGCCGACCGGGGTGCGACCGGGGCGGGTCGTAGCCGGCTCGGCCGGCCGCCGGGGCGCGTCGGTCGCGGTGTGCTGCGCCATGACCCGCTGGAGCGTCGCGCGCGTGGCGACGTCCGGGACGACACCCAGCTCGCGCTCCAGGACGGAGGCGCAGCGGTGGTAGGTGCTGACGGCTCCGGCGCGGTCGCCCAGGTCGGCCTGGACCTCCATCAGGGCGCGGTACCCCTCCTCCTCCAGCGGTGCCATCCGGACCCGGCGGCGAGCCGCCTCCAGCGCCCCGGGCAGGTCGCCCCGGGCGGCACGCGTCCCGGAGACCAGCGCGCACAGCTCCACCGCCTGGGCCTGCAGCTCGGCCCGGGCGTCCAGCAGCCAGTCGTCGTACAGGCCCGGCAGCAGGTCGCCGCCGTACTCCGCGAGGGCTGCCTCGGCATGACGCAGGGCGGACTCGGCGTCGTCGGCCGACAGCGCGGCCCGCCGTTCCACCTCGAAGGTGCGCACGTCGACCCGCGTGGTGGCGGTGTCACGCCAGCACAGGTCCTTCGCCGTCACCTCGAGGCAGGGCGCGCCACCGAGGGTGCGCCGCAGGTGGTGCAGCTCGCGGCGCAGGTTGGTCAGGGCCTGCCCGTCGGTCGACTCCGGCCAGAACAGCCCGGCGATGTGCTGACGGGTCTGCGGCGACCCGGCGTGGAGGGCCAGGAAGGCGACGAGCGCGACCGTCCGCGACGACCGGGTGCGGACGGCGCCGGTGGCGTCCTCGGTGATCGACTGGGCTCCGAGGAGTGAGACGTGTAGCGGCATCTCGGCAGGCCTCCTGCGGTCAGCGTAGACCCGGTGCGAGAACGGCCCGCTCATCCTCGCCAGGGGCTGGCGCGGACCCGGCTTCGCGCACCTTCCGCCCGGCCCGGAGCGCGCCTACGCTGCGCCTCATGGACGAACCGCACGTGATCGTCATGTTCGGCGCCACCGGTGACCTGGCGCGGCGCAAGCTGCTGCCGGGTCTGCTGCACCTCTTCCAGACGGGCCTGCTCCCGCCGGGGCGGATCGTCGGCACGTCGCTGGAGGAGCACGACCGGGAGGGGTTCGTCGCGTTCACGCGCGAGGCCGTCCGCGAGTTCAGCGACCGGCCCCTGACCGAGGAGCAGTGGGACACCTTCGCGGCCATGCTGCGCTACGTGCCCGGCAGCGGCGGCGCGGCGGCGCTGAGGGCGACCGTCGAGGAGGCCGAGGCGGAGCTGGACGGTGAGCCGCGCCGGCTGCACTACCTCAGCGTGCCGCCCAAGGCCGCCCTTGCGGTGGTGCGGCTGCTCGACGAGGCGAAGCTGGTGGAGCGCAGCCGGATCGTCATGGAGAAGCCGTTCGGCATCGACCTGGCGTCGGCTCGGTCGCTCAACGCCGCGCTGCACGAGGTCTTCGACGAGGAGCAGATCTTCCGGATCGACCACTTCCTCGGCAAGGAGGCGGCGCAGAACATCCTGGCCTTCCGGTTCGCGAACGGGCTGTTCGAGCCGATCTGGCACCGCAGCCACATCGACCACGTGCAGATCGACGTGCCCGAGGAGCTGGGCCTGAGCACCCGCGTCGAGTTCTACGAGGCCACCGGCGCCTACCGCGACATGGTGGTGACCCACCTGTTCCAGGTGCTGGCCTTCATGGCGATGGAGCCGCCCACCGCCTTGGAGCCACGGGCCATCAGCGAGGAGAAGAACAAGGTCTTCCGCTCGATGAAGCCGATCGACCCGGCCAACGTGGTGCGCGGGCAGTACATGGGTTACCGCGAGATCGCTGGCGTGGCACCGGAGTCCGAGACCGAGACCTTCATCGCGCTCAAGTGCGAGATCGACAACTGGCGCTGGGCGGGGGTGCCGTTCTACCTGCGCACCGGCAAGCGTCTGGCGGAGGGGGCGCGAATCATCTCGATCGCGTTCAAGGAGCCACCGCGCAGCATGTTCCCGCCCGGGTCCGGGGTGGGGCAGAACGGGCCGGACCACCTGACGTTCGACCTCGCCGACTCCGCCCGGATGTCGCTGTCGTTCTACGGCAAGCGGCCCGGACCGGGCATGAAGCTCGACAAGGTGAG
>Ga0308176_10002256_pt1 | contig 12071 bp, 10 predicted proteins | sample PhyCR2_3_FD_203890 | JGI IMG/M metagenome (GOLD analysis project Ga0308176, IMG submission 203890) | Soil microbial communities from UC Gill Tract Community Farm, Albany, California, United States - DLSLS.C.R2 | ecosystem: Environmental > Terrestrial > Soil > Agricultural land | place: USA... | reverse complement strand
TATCTGGACGAGCGAGACGAAAAGGAACGAGAAATCGTAAGGCAGAATGAAGCGCTGGTAAAAGCAAATGGCGAACTTGAGGAGTTTGCGTACGTGTCCTCTCATGATCTGCAGGAGCCACTCCGGATGATCAACATCTATAGTCAGCTGCTGGTCAGAGAGTTTGGCAGCCAGAGCGAGAAAGCCCAAAGCTGTGCCACGTTCATCGAACGAGGAGTTAAGCAAATGGAGAAGCTACTGAGCGATCTCCTTACTTATTCGCGCACCATTCACCCGGACACGGTCAAAGTGGACAACGCAGATCTTTCGAAATCGTTGGCACAGGCGCTCGCCACTCTTAACAGTCGTATTGAGGAGAACGGCGCCGAGATCGAATTCAGCGAGCTTCCCACCGTACCCGGAGACGAAGCGCAGTTAGCCCAGGTGTTTCAGAACCTCTTGTCGAACGCGCTCAAGTACCGCCGCCTCGCTGTTCCCCCCAAAATCGTGATATCGGCCGAGCAGCAGGGAAAAGAGTGGGTTGTATCCGTCACGGACAACGGGATCGGCTTTGACCAGCAGTATGCCCGTCGCATTTTTGGGCTTTTTAAGCGCCTGCACAAAGACGAATATCCGGGTACCGGGCTCGGATTGGCGATTTGCCATCGCATCCTTGAGCGGTGTGGCGGCCGCATCTGGGCTGAGGGCAGGCCGGGAGAAGGATCAAGTTTTTATTTAGCCTTTCCAATCCTGGCCGACGAGGTGACGGGTGACAACGGCCCTGGCGATTGCGATGGCATTGATGCGATTAGAACCGGGTGATGGAGTTTTCAGAGCGCAGCGTGTGTAACGCCGAGCGTCGAGTTCCGGGTTGCTCCTCGGACCTAGGTAGTCTAAAGATTAGTCCCTCGTCGAGATGATCCCAAGGAGTTCACGTGTGTGGCTCGCCGGTTTGTTGCTGGTCTGTCTAGTTTCAGCACACGTGACCGCCGCCAGTGACGCGGTTTTCAGCCAGATCGATTCAATCGTGAAGTCGATTTCAGATATTACGGGCCTGACCGAGAAACACCCGGTCCCGTATGGCCGAATGTCGAAGAGACAGCTGCGTCACTTCCTTAATAAAAGGATCAAGAAGTCGCTGAAGCCCGAAGAGATCTACGCCGATGAGCTAGCCCTCAAGATGTTTGGGTTCGTACCGCAGGATTTTGATTTGCGCAACTCGACGATCGACCTTCTGACAGAACAGGCGGCAGCTTTTTACGACTACGACGAGAAAAAGCTGTTCCTCATGGAGAACTCGTCGGTGGTGGGCGATACGGTGACTCTGGCTCATGAACTGGCCCATGCTCTTGCCGACCAGCATTTTCACCTGAATAACTTCATGGACGACACACCCGCGAGCGACGACGAAAATCTTGCTCATTCGGCGGTTGTGGAGGGCGAAGCTACATGGGTGATGATCGCTTACGGGTTGAAGCAGGCCGGCCAGGCTCCCGAACCGACGCCGGAGATGCTCCGGTCCATGTCTGACGGTGGTCAGTCGTCAATGACGGAGTTCCCGGTCCTGCGACAGGCGCCCCTCTACATCCAGCAATCTCTGCTGTTTCCTTACTCTTACGGCGCGACGTTTTTCGATGCGGTTTATCGAAAGCTGGGCAAGCGGGCCTTCACAGAAGTGTTCGCGCACCCGCCTGTCGATTCGGCGCAGATCATACATCCGGAACGCTATTTCGCACATGAGGAGCCGGCTCGTCCCGCACTGCCCACGATATCCGCGAAACCGGATGAGGTAATCACAGACGGTTCGGTCGGGGAATTCGATCACCAGATGCTCATTCGGGCCTACGTAGGAGAGGAAGAAGCGAACTCGCTCGCTCCCCACGTCCGTGGAGGGCAATTTAAGATCGTCAGCGCCGACGACGATCATCGGCCAGTTCTCGAGTATTCTTCCGAATGGGATTCGCCCGAGAATGCAAGACGGTTCTACCAGGCGTACGAGAAGATCCTCTGCGGCAAGTGGAAACGCTGCGATTTAACTGTGAAGGATGGGGATATCCTGGCGGGTTCCGGGGATAACGGGCTGTTTATCTCCCGCTGCAAGGGCAGTACCTTCTGGAGCCTGGAGGGTTTAAGCAGCGAGACGGAGTGGCGGGAGCTGAAGTCAGCCTGGTCGGCGGAGTTGCAGGCACAGTCCCACCGGCCTCGGAAAACACCGCGGGCGGCAAACTGGGCAGACGCGCAGCGGGAGCACCTTACGCTACACTGAGGTTGGAGCAAATCGTGAAGACTGCTGTCGCTTTTCTATCGAGCGCCGTACTCCTGGCCTCCTCCCTGATAGCTGCGGAACCGCAGAAGGCACCCGAGCTGGCGTTCACCGTACCCGGCCAGGGACAGAAGCTGCTCAGCCAGTATCGCGGGAAAGTAGTAGCCCTCGAGTTCATCTTTACGACGTGCCCTCATTGCCAGGCGGCTTCCAAAGTGATGACGAAGTTCCAGCAGGAGTATGGGCCGCGAGGGCTTCAGGTGCTGGATATCGCCGTGAATGATAATGCGGATCTTCTGGTCGACAATTTCGTCAAGGATTATCACGTCGGCTTTCCAGTGGGCTGGACTCCACGCACCCAGATGACTGAATTCATGGGGTTCAACGACGGCCGTTTCGTAGTTCCTCAGTTGGTCATGATCGATCGCAAGGGCATGATCCGGTACAAGACTCCGGCCCTTGAAAACGAAGACTGGGACAAGCTGATGAAAGAGGATGCCATCCGGCAACATATCGAGGAACTCCTCGGCTCCGACTCTCCTTCCGCGAAGCGCACTAGCTCGTCCGGCACGCGTGCCGCTCTCGCAAAAAAGAACTAATTCTCACGAGCGCCCGTAGCTCAGCTGGATAGAGCGCTTGCCTCCGGAGCAAGAGGTCAGAGGTTCGAATCCTCTCGGGCGTACCAAATTTCCGCAGACATCTTCTACTGATGCGTTTGCATCGCAGCCAGTACCCCTCAAGCTTTCGTCTCTCCCAGCAACCATAAAGCTAAACAGGGCTCGTCCCGAGTAGAATAGCGTTGTATGCAGCGTGCACCTCGGATGAGCGGAACACAGGGCCGGGCTCACTCAGCCAGGCGAGCGCCTGCCTGTGGGTAAACCGTTCGTTGTCGGAGCCGATCGTACGAATGAAGAGCTCGCACGCCTGTATCGTCTCCAGGTTCGCGAGCAGAGCGATTTCGCCATGTTCGCGATGTCGCCTCAGGGCCTGATCACGACCTGGAACCGGGGCGTCGAACAGATGTTTGGCTATTCGGAAGAAGAATGGCTGGGCCAGGATACCAGCATCATCTTCTTGGAAGACGACAACAAGGATGGAGTTCCCTTGCGGGAGCTCGAAGCCGCGAAGAAGAACGGACGTGCTGCGAATGTACGCTGGCATCGGCGAAAGGACGGCTCGCGCGTATTCATGAGAGGTGTGCTGAATGCGCTCCGCGAGCCGGATGGCACTCTCATAGGCTTCTCGAAGGTTGTCGTGGACGACACGCCTCGCAAGAACCTGGAGGATGCTCTTACTGCGTCCAATACGGAACTACAGGAGTTCGCCTCAGCCGCCAGCCATGATCTTCAGGAACCGCTACGTACGGTCTCCATCTACGCGGACATGCTGGCCGAACGGTACGGGAATAAGCTTGACGCAGACGCAACGAAGATCCTCGGATTGATGCGTGAGGCGACGGAAAGAATGTCCGTGCTCATTACGGACCTCCTGGCTTACTCTCAAGTAGCGTCCGAAGGGCCGCAGGCAAGCTCCGTAGATCTGAATGATGACTGGGAATCCGCGGTCAACTTATTGCAGGCCAGTATCGAACAACAAGGCGCCGTTGTGACTCATGATCCTTTGCCGCAAGTTGCTCTCGATCGCACTCAAGTCGTACGTCTTTTTCAGAATCTGATTGCGAATTCGATCAAGTTTCGAAAGCCGGGAGAAGTTCCCCACATCCATGGATGGGCCGAGCGGCGCGAGGACGAATGGGTAATTCGGGTAAAGGACAACGGCATCGGTTTTCCTCAACAGCATGCGAGCGTGATCTTCAGCCCCTTCAAGCGGCTCCACAGTACTCGGGAATACCCTGGATCGGGTATCGGGCTTGCCGCTTGTAAGCGGATCGTTGAAGGTTGGGGCGGCCGGATTGGCGCGGAATCGAAGCCGGGCGAAGGCTCTATCTTCTGGTTCACGCTGCCCGCAAACTAAGCACGGCAGTCGCTTTCTCTGAAGCCTAAGGGCGCACAGCTTACATCTACAAACTTTGAACCGTAGCTGGGAGTGACTGGAGAGATCTCGCGCTCTCGGCTGCTGCTTTGTCACCGTCTTCTTTTCTCGCGTGATGCCCGAGCAACAGACACATCAACAAGCCTGGAAACCCAGCGTCAACCCGTGGATTATTGCGCTTGCGGTGATCCTGCCCGCGTTCATGGAAGTGATCGATACGTCCATCGCGGCCGTCTGTATTCCTTATATCGCTGGAAGCCTCTCGGCAACAAGCGACGAGGCGACATGGGTTCTGACTTTTTACCTGCTGTCGAATGCCGTCGTTCTACCGGCGAGCGCCTGGTTTTCGCTGCGATTCGGCCGAAAACGATTTCTGTTAGCGTCCATTCTTATCTTTACGATTGCGTCGTTTCTCTGCGGCGCCGCCAACAGTCTGCTCACGATCATTCTGGCCCGGCTGGTACAAGGCGCAGGCGGAGGCGCTCTGCAGCCACTTTCGCAGTCGATCATCACGGAGAGCTTTCCTCCTGAAAAACGAGGAATGGCAATGGGGCTGTTCGGGCTCGGAGTGGTTGTCGCTCCGATCTTAGGCCCGACCTTAGGCGGCTGGCTGACCGACACGTACTCGTGGCGTTGGGCGTTCTACATCAACGTGCCCGTGGGAGCAGTCGCTATGTTTCTGGTGGCGCGGTTTGTTGAAGACCCGCCTTACATCAAAAATGCGAATCCGGGCAAACTGGACAAGATCGGCTTCGGCCTCCTGGCGATCTGGCTCGGCGCCATGCAACTGATTCTTGATCGTGGCCAGGAGGACGATTGGTTCGGCGCAATCTGGATCCGTTGGACCTTCGCCATCATGGTCGTTACCTTTATCGCGTTTATCTATAGCCAGTTCGTGACCGAGAAGCCGCTCACCGACTTGCGCATTTTCCGCAATCGAAATTTTGCGATCGGGTGTGCATTGATATTTCTCTTCGGCGGCTGCATCTATGGAGCAGTCACGATTCTTCCGCTCTTCTATCAAAACCTGATGGGATATTCGGCGACTGCGGCGGGATTCGCCGTTGCACCCAGAGGAATCGGAGCAATCCTGGCGATGCCTCTGGTAGGGTTTCTGGTGGCGAAGATAGACACGAGGATTCTCGTCAGTTTTGGCTTCACTGTGTTCGGCATCTGCAGCCTTACCTGGGGACATCTGAACACGCAAATCTCCCCGCACACACTCGATGTGCCGATCATCATCAGTGGTTTTGCTCTCGGGTTCGTTTTCGTTCCCCTCAGTACAATCTCCTTGGGCGCATTGAAGCCAACTGAGGTCGGTAACGGAAGCGGTCTCTTCAATCTGCTGCGAAACGTGGGCGGGAGCGTGGGGATATCCATCGTCAACACCATCCTGGCTCGTCACCAACAGCTTCATCGCACAGAATTGAGTCGCAATCTCGTAACCACGTCTCATAACCTCCAGCAGCGATTGGCTCAACTGACACAAACTCTTACTCACACTTACGGTCCGGCTGAAGCTGCCCGGCGAGTTTACGGAATGGTCGAAGCTACGCTCACACAGCAGGCGATTCTGTGGTCCTTCGTCGATGATTTGCGCTATATGGCCTTCGCCTGTTTCTGTTGTGTACCTCTCGTTTGGGCCCTGAAGCGAGTTAAGCCGAGAGGGCCGGTTGCAGCCCACTGATGCCTCAGCACATCTAATCCTTCTAGGAGCCGATTGTGAACAGCCAGCCACTTACCGAACAGCAGAGCAGCCGCAAACGAGTTGTGATTGTGGGCGGTGGCTTCGCCGGATTGCACGCTGCCAAGGGCCTGGCCCATCTGCCGGTCGAGGTTGTGCTGGTCGACAGACGGAATCATCACACCTTCCAGCCGCTGCTTTACCAGGTCGCTTTAGCCGTTCTCTCACCTGCGGACATCGCACAGCCCATTCGGGGAATACTGGGTGGCCAGAAGAACCTTCAGGTTGTGATGGACGAAGTTGTGGGAGGCGATCTCGCCCAATCAATTGTGTACCTGAAAAGCGGGCTCTCGCTTTCATTCGACTATCTATTCATCGCAACGGGTTCCACGCACTCTTATTTCGGACGTGACGATTGGGCAGCACTGGCTCCGGGCTTGAAGACCCTGGAAGATGCGACCGAAATCCGCCGGCGAATTCTCCTCGCATTCGAGCTTGCCGAGCGGCAGGCAATCGAAACGGGTGATCACCGGCCCCTGAATTTCGTCGTCGTGGGCGGCGGGCCGACCGGTGTTGAACTCGCAGGCGCCATCTCGGACATCTCGCAATACATGCTGAAGCAGGATTTCCGGCATATTAAGCGGGACAAAGTGCGGATCATCCTGTACGAGGGATTGCCGCGCCTGCTGAATGCCTATCCCGAGGACTTGACGCAGAGCGCCGAGCGACAGCTTAAGAACCTGGGCGTTGAAGTCTATACCAACAGCAGGGTGGAAGATGTGAAACCCGGTTATCTCGTCGTGAACAAGCAGCGCGTCGATGCGGTTGTCATGCTTTGGGGCGCCGGCGTGCAAGCCTCACCCCTCGGAAAGACATTAGGATTGCCCGTGGATAACAAGGGGTGCGTGATCGTCGATGAGTTTCTGAATCCCGCCGGTCGCAAGAACATCTTCGTGCTCGGAGATCTCGCGCACGTGGAAGAGAATGGCAAGCGCGTACCGGGTGTCGCGCAACCCGCAATGCAGATGGGAGACTTCGCCGCGCGCACGATCGGAGACGACCTGGCGGGGCGGGCTCGCAAGAAGTTCCACTACTTCGATAAGGGCGACATGGCAACCATCGGGCGTCACGCGGCCGTTGCAGACCTCAAGTGGCCGTTCCACGCGCATTGGTCCGGATTCTTCGCCTGGATTGCGTGGGCTCTTGTCCACGTCTACTTCCTGATCGGGTTCCGCAACCGTATTCTGGTGCTGCTCCAATGGGCTTGGACGTACTTCTTTTTCAGCCGTTCGGCCCGGCTCATCACCGGCGATCAGAATCTGGTCGGCTGGCACGAAAACGTCGAGGATAGTGAGAAAGCTCGCACGACCGCGGTCGTTTAGCCGTACGCCTTTTCCGCAGAATTCGAGGGGAGGTAACCCAAAATGATGGAACTCGGCCTTGCTACGTTCGGCGATATCGCAGGAGACGATAAAACCGCGATAGCCATCACTCCCGGCGAACGAATGCGCAACCTGCTCGAAGAGATTGAGCTGGCAGATCAGGTGGGACTCGATGTTTTTGGAGTGGGCGAGCACCACCGGCCTGATTACGCTGTGTCCGCCCCCGCAGTCGTTCTGGCTGCGGCAGCTGCGCGGACGAAGAAGATCCGCCTGACCAGCGCTGTTACGGTCCTGAGTTCGGACGATCCCGTGCGAGTGTTCCAGCAGTTCGCAACTCTCGACCTCATCTCGAATGGGCGTGCGGAGATCATAGTCGGCCGGGGCTCTTTCATCGAATCCTTTCCGCTATTCGGGTTTCCGCTGGATCTGTACGATGAGCTGTTCTCGGAACGGCTGGACCTGCTGCTTGAAATCCGCCGCGCCGAGCGGGTTCGCTGGTCCGGAAAGCATCGTGCGCCTATCGACAATCTGGGCGTTTATCCGAGGCCGGTGCAGAATCCTCTGCCCGTGTGGATTGGCATAGGCGGAACACCACAATCGGCCGTTCGAGCCGGGAGACTTGGGCTGCCAATGACGATGGCGATCATCGGCGGCATGCCCGAGCGCTTCAGCGCCTTCGTCGAGAAATACCGAATGGCTGCCGAGCGGGCGGGCCATGATCCCGCCAAGCTCCCGGTCGGCGTCAATACCCACGGTTACATCGCCGACACTGCGCGGGCCGCGGCCGATGAGTTCTTCGGCCCCTATTCCACGATGATGAATAAGATCGGTCGCGAGCGCGGTTGGAGTCGAATGACCAGATCAGATTTCGATGCGTTGTGTTCGCTGCGTGGGGCTCTCGCGGTCGGGAGCCCGCAGCAGGTAGTCGAAAAGATTCTCTATCAACACGAGATCTTCAAGCACCAGCGCTTCCTGGTTCAGATCAGTGTTGGCGCCATGCCGCACCGGCAGGTACTGCGGGCCATTGAGCTGTTCGGCACGCAGGTAGCGCCGGCCGTTCGCGCAGCCACCGCGGACCGCGGCGAGACGGCGGTGTTATCCGCCTAAACTGGCCACGGTCGCGTTAAACCTTAGCGGTACGAGTACCGGAGAGCCCGCTGTCGCTGGTGATCCGGACGAACGCCTCTTCGGCACAGCCGGGCAACACGCGCCAGATCTTCTCGGCTGTTTCCTTCTCCTGTGCCTGGATCTGCCGGGCAAGACTCGCGGTCTCGGTATCACCCGCCGCTTCGGCTACGGTCGCCAAAGACTCGTACATGGCCATTTCGCTGTTCTCGACAGCGTACGCCATCATCAAGTTCTGGGTGGTCCGCTCTTCTTTCTCGTGGCCCAGTTGAGCAGCCTTGGGACTTAAACCGAACACGTGCGCGAGAAAGCTCTTCGCCGCTGACGTGCTGCCGCCCAAAGCCGTAAGCCGGGCGGTCAGCCGTTCGTATTGCTGCTTTGTTTCCGCTGCGTGTTGCCGGAAAAGCGACTGCACAACGGTGTCGTTTCCTTCCTTTGCGAAACCCTCCAGCTGGGTCTCGAAGCTCTTCTCCGCAGCAATGGCGTCCTGTAGATACCGTTTGATTACGTCAACACTTGTTTCGGCCATGTTCGTTATTCCTTCGCGTCCAACGGGCATCGCCGGCCCGCAAATAGTGAGACCGAGCTACGCCCAGGGTGTTTCTCCCATACAGAAAAAGCCTCTGGGGCGGACGCTCCAGAGGCTTTTCGTAAGCAAAACGAGAGCTATTTTGCTTTATTGTCGAAGTACGGCGCGTTCGTGTGACTCCATGGCTTTGGTTGATAGATCCAATTCCTGCTCGTGTAATCGGAATACGTCAGGGTGATGAGAATGCTCAGCCAGACAAGACCAGCCACGACGAAGAGCTTCGTCAGGCTTGTCGTATAGCGGACACCCATGAAGATCCAGGCGACGAAACAAGCCTTTGTTACTGCAATCAGCAAAGCGACTACGATGTTCCACTCGCCCAGATCGATGTAGGAGATCAGAGTCGTGATGACAGTGAAAACGATGAGCGTAAGAAAGACCGCAACCAGGGTGGAGACTTTCGGGACTGGCGTATGATGCGCAGCTGCGGTTGTCATCGTGTTCCTCCGATCAGATACAACATCGGAAACAGGAAGATCCAGACGATATCGACGAAGTGCCAGTAGAGTCCGATCATCTCCACCGGGGCGAAGTAGTGCTCCGTGAACGTGTTCTTCCTTGCTTTGACGACCAGATAGGTTAGCAACCCGAATCCGACGATCATGTGGATTGCGTGCATACCGGTCATGGCGAAATACAGGAAGAACAGGATCTGAGCGTTGCGCTCAAATTGAACTTCCTCATAGTGGAAGCCGAAGCCGGGAACCAGGTGCTCAACCCACTTTTCGTGATATTCGTACCCCTTAATGCCCAGGAAGATTGCTCCGAAGAACATGGTCAGGAGCAGAAACCGGATCAGTGCTTTGCGCTGGCTCAGTTGTGCGGAACGCACGGCCATCGCCATCGTCAAACTACTGCAGATCAGAACGGCCGTGTTCGTGGCCCCGAGGGGCACGTTCATGAACTTACTCGTGCTCGCAAATGCCGGGAAGTACAGGTTCCGATACACAGCGTAGCTTGCGAACATTCCCCCGAAGAACAGAACTTCGGTGATCAGGAACGTCCACATGCCAAGCGTGTCCGCATCCATCTGCTGTGCGGGCGTGGCGAAGTGGTGTTTGAGGTGAACCTCCTCGGCGGGAGGGTATACATCTTCTGTCGCGTTAACGATTGTGTCAGCCAACGACTTCCTCCAGCGGACCGTAGTTGTAAGCCTCTTCCTTCACGACGGGCGTCTCATCGAAATTGAAGGTGGTGGGAGGCGATTGAATCTGCCATTCCAATCCTGCCGCGTTCCATGGATTGTTTCCGGCCTTTGGACCTTTGAACATGGACCATGTGAAATAGACCATGGGAATCACGTAGCCAATCCCGAGAACCGAGGCACCGGCGGTCGAGAGAACGTTCAGAGCCTGGAATTCCGGTGGGTAGGACTGATAGCGCCTCGGCATTCCGAGATACCCGAGAATGAACTGCGGGAAGAACGTCAGGTTGAAGCCGATAAAGATGATCAGGCAGGCGAACTTGGACCATGCTTCCGGATACATACGTCCGGTGATCTTGGGCCACCAGAAATGAAGGCCGCCCAGGAATGCCATCACCATTCCGCCTACCATGACGTAGTGGAAATGCGCCACGATGAAGTAAGTTCCGTGCGTGGCTACGTCGGTGGCGAGAGTGGCGAGGTAAAGGCCAGTCAAGCCGCCGATCGTGAACAGGCCGATGAACCCGAATGCGTATAGCATCGGAGTATCAAACGAGACCGAACCTTTATACATCGTTGCGGTCCAATTGAAGACCTTGATCGCCGACGGAACCGCCACCATGAAGCTCAGGAATGAGAACGCGACGCTCGTGTACAGGCTCTCGCCCGTGATGAACATGTGGTGACCCCACACAACGAAGCTTAAAACCGCAATCGCCATGCTCGAGAACGCGACGAAGTTGTAGCCGAAGATGCGCTTCTGGGAGAAACAGGCCATGATCTCACTGATAACGCCCATGCCCGGCAGAATCATGATGTAAACGGCAGGATGAGAATAAAACCAGAAGAGGTGCTGGAACAGGATCGGGTCGCCTCCGATATTCGGATCGAAGATTCCGACACGCGCCACACGCTCGAAAGCAAGTAGCAGGAGCGTAATAGCAATCACGGGGGTGCCGAGCACCTGAATCAAGCCGGTTGCATAGTTCGACCAGACGAAGAGCGGCAGGCGCGACCAGGTCATGCCGGGGGCCCGCATCTTATGCACGGTCACGATGAAGTTCAACCCGGTCAGAATGGACGAGAATCCGGAGATGAACACACCAATGGCGGCAGCCAACACGTAAGAGTTGGAGTATGTACTGCTGTAAGGCGCGTAGAAGGTCCAGCCGGTATCAACACCGCCGCGTACCACCGCATACACGGTAAAAAGAGAACCGACGACGTAGATATACCAGCTGAGAAGATTGATCTTCGGAAAGGCTAAGTCTTTGGCGCCAATCATGATGGGGATCAGGAAGTTGGCCAAAGTGGCGGGAATAGAGGGCACCAGGAAGAAGAACACCATCACGATGCCATGCATCGAGAAAAGACGGTTGTAAACCTCCGGGCTAAAGATACCCTCCGGTTCGAGGAGATTGATACGGAAGAGAACGGCCATCACGCCGCCGATAAAGAACATCAGCGTAATGGAGATCAGGTACAGGAAGGCGATCCGTTTATGGTCCGTAGTGAAGAGCCAGCTCTTCCAGCCATGCTCGACGTTCAGGTAATCGACCGGTTCGGCCTCTACCTCCGGAAGTTCGCGTGCGATTGTTGCCATGAGCTTGGGTGATCCTTTATTAACTACACACTATCGCCGCTGAGCCGTCCCCGATTGCGTGTTCCCCTGTGCCCGGGGTGCGTTCACCACCGGACGTTGTTGGGCCCCCTGCTGGGAGGCGGGCTGGCTGGGAGCGAGCGACTTGATATACGCGATCAACTGAATAACGTTCTGCTCGTTGATCTGCCCTTTGAAATTGGGCATGATATTCGGCTCGAATCCGGCCGCGATTTTCGCATTTGGATCGAGGATAGATTCGCGAATGTAGGCGTCATCGGCAACAACGGTACGGCCGTCGGCCAGCTGAACC
>Ga0308176_10002255_pt1 | contig 12075 bp, 9 predicted proteins | sample PhyCR2_3_FD_203890 | JGI IMG/M metagenome (GOLD analysis project Ga0308176, IMG submission 203890) | Soil microbial communities from UC Gill Tract Community Farm, Albany, California, United States - DLSLS.C.R2 | ecosystem: Environmental > Terrestrial > Soil > Agricultural land | place: USA... | reverse complement strand
GTACAGCATGCCGGGTGCGCACGGCACGCCAATCGTGTTTCTGCCTGGCGGACCTGCCGAGTCGTCGATCGAGGCTGCGCAGAAAGTGCTGCTCGAGACACCGACCGGACAGATGCTCGTTCGCGAACATCCCGTGATCGTCTTCGATCGCCGCGGATACTCGCCCATCGCCGGACGCGCATCGCCGGATCTGGGCACGATCGTGTTCGAGCCGCGAGCGCGGCGCGAGCTCGCCGTGGGGCCGCTCGTCGATTCACTCAAGCGTCGCTCGCGCGAGCTCAAAGCGCACGGCATCGATCCCGCGAACTTCACCACGATGCCGGCCGTCGAGGACATCTACGACGTCGTGCGTGCACTGAACGTCGAGAAGGTCATCCTGTTCGGCGCATCGTACGGCAGTCGCGAATCTCTGCACTTCATGCGTCGCCACCCCGGCATGGTCGAGCTGTCGATTCTCGACGGCATCGCACCGCCGCAGGCGACGCAAATTCTCGACTCCACGTACATGGCGAACACCGGGCGGGAGATCGCGAGGCGCATCATCGGCGAGTGCCGCGCCGACGCTGTGTGCGCCGGTCAGTTCGGGGACATCTCGCAAGCGCTCGATCGGCTCAGCGACACGGTGAAGTCCAAGCTCCGCCGCACCGCGCAGTTCGCGGCCGCAGACAACTGGCGCACGATCGAAGTGGCGGGCGCCTCCGTGCTCAGTGTGCTGGGCGTCGCTTCGAGCTCAGAGGAAGTGCGCGCCATTCTGCCGCGCATCGTCACGGAAGTGGCCGACCAGGACACGCTGCACGACGAATTCGCGCTGCGAGTGTTCCTCGCGGCGGCGATCGATCCGTCGCTTCAGACCGCGTCGCGACAGATCGCGCCGCTCGCGTACTACATTGCGTTGTGCGGCGATCGCCCACAGGGCGAGCCCAAAGCCGGGAACCGTCAGCTCTGTGACGCGCTCGGTGTTCCGTTCACGGGCCCCGAAGCGATCACGCCGGTGACGAGCGACATTCCAACGTTGCTCATCTCGTCGGGATACGATGCGCAGACGCCAGCGCCCCTGGCGGACGACGCCGCGAAGACGTTGTCGCACGCACGCCGCGCACATTTCGCGATGACCGGGCACGTGGCGTTCAGTCGTCCCGTGGTGATGGCATGCGTGGCGCTGGTGATCGACTCCTTCATGCGCCGGCCGGACGACGCACCGTCGACGTCGTGCATCGGCAGCGTGACGCCGGCGTTCCTGCCGCGCGTCGACGGCGCGGTCGCAGGGAAGCCCTGAACCCGGATGAGAGAATGTGAATGACCAACCGCTCGGGATGTGTGCCGGCACGTCCCGAGCGGCTGTTCATGTGCTTCACGATCCGGGTACGCGCGGGCGTGGAGATGGTCGCGCGACGTCGTAGCTATCCCACACGCTCGATACCCGGCGGCCGCCAGGCCCCGGTCAGCACATCCTGCCTCGGCCAGTAGAGTCGTAGCGCGACGTTGAACGTGCCGTCGGGCGCCGGCAGCCAGTTCGACTCCTTCTCGCTTCCCGGCCAATCTTGCTGGAGATGCAGTGACAGCACGCCGTCGTCGTCGACGGCGATCTCGTCGAGATCCCCGAGCGCGTACCGATCGAGCGGATTGCGAACCAGCGCACCCCGGCGATCGTACATCGTCACCGACCAGAACGCGTGGACGGGCGGGAGGTCGCCCGGCGCGAACGACAACCGATACTTGTGCGCACCATCGAGCGCGTGGCCGTGCGAGTCCGTCCACGAGCGAAAGCAGCTCACGTCGTCCGGCAGACCCGCGCCGAGCGAGACGCGGGCGGACACTGCGCGGAACAGGTAATCGATGCCGTAGCGGCCCGTCGTGCGCGAAGGGACGTCCCATCCGTTGATCGTCGCGCCGTGCGCGACCCGCGCCTCCGATTCGAGCAATTCGCGCGCGGTCGCGACGCCGGCGACGACCGCCGCGTCGAGCCCGAGCGGATCGACTGCGCGGCCGGGGCCGATGCCGATGTAAGAGAAGCGATGCAGGGCGTGACTGTCGTCGCTCGACGGCGGATTCGCCAGCATCAGAGAATTCAAACGAGAGAAGAATGCCCCGGCTTCGAGCCTCGCAAGTTCGTCAACGGGAGAGGGGGTCGCGTCGACATCGGGTGAAGCCGGGGCGTCGGGCAGCGGCGCGTGGACCTGTCCCCACGCGCTCAGCGGTGTCAGGGTGAATCGCTGCTGGAGCGTGCGAACCGCCGCGCAATCGCGTCGGTTGTACGTACGAAGGCGAATGATCAGACAGACCGATCGGGTCGGCGCCTCCAGATGCTCGAGGCCGGCGGGAATGATGCCGCTCCACCGCGGGCCGGTGATGAGATAATCCGCTCGGTTGTTGCCGGTCGCACGCGTGCCGGGATCGGCGAAGACGTTCGTCCACGCATCGAGCAATTGCATGAGACAGTAGCGCGTCTTGACCGGAGGAACGCTGAGCACGATCGGCTCGTCCGTGAGATCCAGCCAGGCGACTGACGTGAGCGTGTCCGCGTCCGGTGGCGACACGAGCTGTGGTCCCGGCGAGCGCGTCCGCCGGAGATGCGCAAGCTGGTTGATCGGCGCGCGTCCTCCGCGTGCATGCGTCGTTGCCGTTGCACGCCGTCGCGCGGCGTCCATGAGTACCAGTGGATAACCGAACAGATATGCATCGGCGGCGATGCTAGCTGTGGTGCTCGCCGCGCCCGTGCGCGTGGAAGCCAGCGGGGCTGCCTTGGTGCGTTGAGACATCAGCCGATCTTCTCCTCTCCTGAGATGTCGCCGACGTACGCGATCGCCGGACTGCCTGGTGCTGTGTCCACGCCAGGTATGGAACCGACGCGATGGCACCCACGATCAATGCGAGCAGCACGGCCGCGGGAGCGAGCACGATGGCGGACGGCGAGATCACGTGTGAGGGTGCCACGGCGGCGGCGATCGTGATGGCGACTGCCGGATGTCTCGTGGCCGTCGCGATCGCGAGCACGGACCGAGTGTTCGGATCGGGGCCGCCAAAGAGATGTCCAACACCCAGCCCCAGGACGGTGAGCAGAATGATGGCGACCAGCGTTCCGTTGCCAATGAGGATGCGCATCCACGGCCACGCGTCGACCACCAGCGGAATCACCGCCAACACGAGGATCACGCTCGCGACGATCGAGACCGGCTTGGCCGCGCGATCCGCGATCTCGGGGGCGAAGCGCCGGATGACGATACCTGACGCGAGCGGAAGCAGAATGCTGAACCCCACGAGCACGAAGACCACATGCGGTGGCAGGAACAGACGCGTATGCAGCAACATCCCGAGCGTCCACAGCGCGAGCGGCACGAAGAAAATCGATAGCACCGCGGTCATCGTCAGCAGGCCGACGGTGTACGAGGCATGGCCTTGCGCCAACGAGGTGCGCTTGGGCAGCATCGGCGGTACGGGCGACAGCGCCAGCGCGATCAGACCAACCTTGACCGCCGGGTGCAGCTCGAAGCCAAGTGCCGACCACAGCACGAGCAGGGGCATCACCACGTGCATCGACACGATCGACCGGATGAGCAAACTCGGATGACGCAGCAGGAACGTCATGTCGGAGGCACGCGCACGCAAACCCACGGCGAGCACCATGAAGAACAGGCTCGCTTTGAGCGCGAGAAGGACGACGTGTCCCGGAGTCACGAACGTTCCTGATTGGACTTCACGATTGACGAGTGCATCGCTCCGCGCCGTGGATGGCCGCCGTCAACCTCGCGCCTCGTCGCGACACGCCCAATAGGACTTTCGGCACGCCTGCGGGCACGGTCGGCCACGGTCAGCGGAAGAGACGTCCGAACCCGACGTAGAATCGCCGAGCGCCAGATCCGATCGTGAAGCCCAGAATGCCTGGGCCGAGCAGCGTCTCGCTCAGCACGCCGATGCCGAGCTGTGTCGCGACGCTCGCGTTCGACGCGTGGTCGAACGCGGATCCGGTCTCGATCCACGCGCCGGCGACAATCGGTCCGCCGAGGAAGTCGGGCAGTTGCCCGATCGAGTGGAGGTAGCCGCCGGTCGCGACGGCATAGTCGTTCCCGCGACGTTCGCCCACGGCAAAGCCTTCGAGACGGAACGGCAAGCCGAGCACGAACTGATCGGTGATGAGCGGGTTGCCGCCGAACGACGTGCCGCCTTCGAGCACCGTGAACACGCGTTCGTTCGCGTGATGCCACGACCAGAACCGGGACATGGCGACGTCGGCCTGCGAGAGGCCATCGTTGGTGCGTCCCGCCGACAACGGAACAGGCGGCTCTGGCGCCTCCAACACGTGACGCGCCGTCGTTGCCAGCCGCAATCCGTCCGACGGCAGCACCGCGCTGTTCTGTCCGTCGTACACGCCGCGGTAGCGAAGCTCGTACTCCGGTCCGCTCAGCGACGGAATTCCCGGCGCGCCGATCTTCACACGTCCCGAGTAATGCTCCGCGTGAAACCCGAATCGCAGCTCGGCGTCGCGAATCGGCGTGAGCCCCGCATCCGCCTCGACCGCTGCACGCGATTCGCCGTATTGCGCGGCGATGGCGTCGTCGACCGCGAGGTTCACGCGATCCGACGACACGCCGGCAAGAAATGCGACGAACACCGGCCCGACGATCGCGCGGCGCAATTCGGCGGCGAGTGCAGGGTCCGTCCCCAGCGTGCCGTCGACGCGCAACTCGGCGCGGGCGATCGGCGTGTCGTACGACAGAAAACGCGCCGCGAGCTGAAAGGTGAACTCGTCGCTCGTGCGATTCTGCACGTTGAGCGTCGACATCATGATGGGCGGCGCGTTGGGACGCGGGCGCGCTTCGACCACGAGGTGATACGTCCCGTGCACGTAGGCGAGATCCCAGGAGATCGCTTCGTATCGATCGAGTCCATCGAGTGGCGTGAGCTCGATCGCCAGACGCCGTGCATTCACGGCATGTCCGACCTGCTGACGCAGCACGTGGCGGATGATGCGTTCGTCGGCGGGCGTCGCACCCACGACGTCGAGCGCCGTGACGACCGGCGGATTCACGCGGCGCTTCGCCCGCCGATTCGCGAGATACCGCTGCCAGTGCTTGTCGTCGAGCGCGAGCGGGAGCAGCTCCGCGCGTGCCGATTCCGCCGCACGATATCCCACGGCGAAGAGCTCGCGCGCACGACGCCAGTCGAACGTGTCGAACTGCTCCAGATTCGGACGAATGACGATGTCCGCGGTCGCCATGCCCCGTCGCGCATTCGCTCGTGTCATCGCGTCGACGGTGTTGTTCATCAACCCGATGACGGAGAACGTCACCTCACTCGTGTCGGGCGCGGATCCCACGTCGATCGCGATCACGACGGTCGCGCCCATCGCGCGCACGACGTCGGCCGGGACGTTGTCGATTGCACCGCCGTCCACGAGCACCTGGTTGTCGAGCAACACCGGTGGAAACACGCCTGGCAGTGACATCGTCGCGCGCATCGCGCGCGGCAGCGATCCATGGTCGAGGACCACCGACGCGGCCGTCCGTAGATCGAACGCAACGCAACGAAACGGAGTCGGCAGCGAGTCGAATGACGACAGCCCGGCGTACCGCGCCGCGATCCCGGCAAGCAGCAGATCGACTTGCTGGCCGTTGTTCAACGCCATCGGCAGCGACACGCCATGCCGAATATGAAACTCCAGCCGCGCGGGATACGCGCGTGCATCTTCCTTCCGCCGCATGCTCTTGTACCGGTACGCCGACGCGCCGAACATCTCGCTCCAGTCCGTACCGCGCAGCAAGCCCGCGAGCTCGGCCGACGACATTCCCGTGGCGTACCCGCCGCCGACGAGCCCACCCATGCTCGTTCCGGCGATGAGATCGATCGGGACATGATGTTCCTCGAACCAACGGATCACGCCGACGTGGGCGAACCCGCGCGCACCGCCGCCACCGAACGCGACGCCCACGACTGGACGCGCATCGTTGTCTTCCTGCGCGCCGAGCGGCGCGGGAACGATTACGACTCCGCACGCGATCGCAGCGGCACACGCAACGCGAGCGGCAATGGCGGCAACTCGGGCCACACCGGAGTCCCTCTCAGAAGCACCATGCAGTCTCCGAATCGCGAAGGGGACCCGTCAGTGGACGAACCACCTACGACTTTCGGGCAAGAGACGCGTACGCATCGCCAATCGTAGCATTCCCCCCGGCGAACGTAGCCATCGCTTCGCGAGAGGTGTGAATGACGGACATTTCCGTTCCCGCCGCTGTGGGAGGCGGCGCGTCCGACCATGGTATCTCGATAGAACTGTCGTCTCGCCGAACCGGGATGTCGTTCCAGCGCACGCGAATGAGCGCGGATCGAACATTGATGAGCGTGATCCGTACTGCGCTGTCGCTCATCAGCTTCGGCTTCACGATCTTCCAGTTCTTCAAACATCTGCAGGAAGAGCATGTCCTCAGTGCCGCGCACGCCCCGCGCAACTTCGGCCTCTCACTGATCTACCTCGGCGTCGCGATGCTGATCGCGGGCATCGCGTTCCACATCCAGTTCATGTTGGGTCTTCGACACCAACGCTCCGAGATGGCCGAGGAAGGTCTCATCCACGCGAAGAGTTCCTTTCCGGCATCGTTCACGCTCATCGTTGCGATTCTGCTGCTGGGCGTCGGCATCGTCGCAATCGTGAGCCTTGGATTCGGGATTGGGCCATTTCGATGAAAACTCCGACACGTACACAACGGCGCCTCCGGCCCGCACCCATCGGCTTCCCGTCGCGAGTCGAGACGCAGCGGCTCTATGACGATGCCGACTTGAACCGCGCGGTACAGGCATACCGATTCTTTTATCCAACGGTGTCGGGCGCCGCGATCTTCAAGGGCAACGAGGCCATCGGCTTGATGCCGAACAAGATCTTCGGCGTGATGGATTCCAAGCCGCACCACGTTGGCTTCACGCTGAACTCCGACACGCCGTACGGGCCCGCGATGCTCGACCTCAACGTCGGCCCGTTCGTGATCGAGCTGCCCGCGGGCCCGCTCATCGTGGTCGCCATGGACGTCAATCAACGATGGGTAGCGGACATGGGCATCGTCGGTCCCGAGGCTGGGTGCGGCGCCAGACATCTCCTCCTCCCGCCGGGCTTCAGTGGTGTCGCGCCGCACGGATTTCACGTCTGGCAATGTGAGAGTAATCGTGTCCTCGTCGCCATTCGCTCGGTGCCCGTTGGCGGCGACGTGCGGGGTGCGCTCGATCGCATCAAGACAGTGAATGTGCACCCGCTGATTCCCACGGCTGACTGGCGCGAGCCGAAATGGCTGAACCTCACGCCAGTCCCGCAGGATACGACGCCGCTCATCTGGGAGAAGAACATCGAATTCTGGAAGGCACTCGACGAGGTGATTCAATCCGATCCGCCGATCGCCGACTATCGCGACTATTATGGTGAGCTGGCCGCACTCGGCATCGTGAAAGGCAAGCAGTTCGCGCCGGACGAGCGCATGACACGCATTCTCGAGCAGGCGGCCAAGATCGGGATCGCGCAGATGCGCACGCAGTCCTTCGCGGATCGTCGGCCGGATCGCGTCGTCTGGAGCGATCGTCGATGGGAGTGGGTCGGTCTGCGGGAGGAAGACGGCGACTTCAACGCGGCGTCGTACGTCGACCTCGACGCGCGCGAGGTGTGGTTCTATCAGGCGATTGGCGCATCGCCCGCGATGTTTCGCCGGAAAGCCGGTGTCGGATCGCTCTACTGGCTCGGACTGCGGGATCGCGACGACGCCTATCTCGACGGCGGCGACACCTACAGGCTCAGCGTTCCGCTACCAGTGCCGTGCAAGCTGTTCTGGTCCGTCACTGTGTACGACGCCGAGACGCGAAGCCAGATCCAAACCGATCAGGGGCGCGCCGCGCTGCGTTCGTTGTTCGAGTTGAAGGACGCACCAGGTGCCACCTCGGTCGACCTGTTCTTTGGCCCGGCGAGACCGCAGGTCGCGGATGAGTCGCGCTGGATCAAGACGATCCCAGGCAAAGGGTGGTTCGCCTACTTTCGCGTCTACGGACCGGATGAGGGCGCATTTGACGGCAGTTGGAAGCCGGGCGACTTCGAGCGCATCGGCGAATTGGACCATCAGGCAGCGGTTGATTCACGTTTCGCGCGATAGCCTCCAGCGTGACGAGTGTAGGTTCGCACACGAATTACCTGGGGAATACGCCATGGACGTTGTTGAAAAGGACGTTGTTGAAACCCGCGTTTCCGACATCCTGTCTCATAGATGGTCTCTCGTGCTGCTGCGCGGCCTCTGCGCCATTGCGTTCGGCATCCTCGCCTGGACGAGGCCTGGCATCGCGCTCACCACGCTTGTGCTGATCTTTGGCACGTATGCGCTGGTCGATGGCATTCTCGAGGTCGCGACCGCACTCGAGGACCGATCGCATCGCGAATCGTGGTGGCTCTTGCTGCTGGCGGGCCTCGTCGGGATCGGCGTGGGCCTGTTGGCCTTCTCGCGACCCGGCGCGACCGCGGCGGCGCTGTTGTTCTATCTCGCGGTATGGGCGGTCGCGCGTGGCGTGCTCGAGATCGTGCTCGCGATTCGCATTCGGCGAGAGATCACCGGCGAATGGCGTCTCATCTTCGCGGGCATTCTCTCCGTTCTTTTTGGCGCGATGCTCATGGCGCGCCCAGCCGCGGGCGTACGCGCCGTGCTCTGGCTCGTCGGCCTCTACGCGGTTTGGTTCGGCATCCTGCTCGTGATGCTCGCGTTCAAGGCGCGCTCGGTCGGTGCGCGGCTCTCGAGGGGCGCGGCGACACCCGCCTAGTCGTCGCTGTCGACGGAGCGTCGTGTGGCTGAGCGGCGTCGAACGTGCATCGCGTATCTCGCGTGCGCGATGGCCTTCGGCGTCGCCATGACGGCTCCCCTGGATGCCCAACCGCGGCAACTGAAGGTCCTCGTCCTCTACGGGACGCCGGCCGGCGTCCCGGTACAGCGCTCGGCGAGTACGCTCATTCGTGAGCGTCTCGCGCGCCCCGCCAGCCGCGGCGTCAGCATCTACGAAGAATTCTTCGACGACGACTGGACGTTCGCGCCGCCGGGGGCGCCCAACACCACGCGTACCGAGCGCGCCGAGGCGTTCCGCCAATATCTCGCGTCGCGATACGCGGCCACGAAATTCGACTTCATACTGACGGTGGCTCTTCCGGCATTAGACTTCTATCAAAACTACGGACGCGCGCTGTTCCCTGGGACACCCGTGATCGCCTCCATGGTGCCGTCCGACGTCGCCGACCGAATGCCGCGCGATTCGCTCGTCAGCATCGTGACTGACAGCATCGACCTCCAGGGAACGCTCGATCTCGCCCTCACGCTTCAGCCCGCGACGGCGCACGTGGTGGTCATCGCCGGCGCCTCGCCCTTCGACACGAGCTTTCTGCGTCGCGCTCAAGCGCTGCGGCGGGTCTTCGAGCCCCGCGTGGATTTCATGATGGTGGTGGGTCGCCCGTTCGGGGAGCTCGAGCGGCGCGTGGCGGCGCTTCCGTCGAACAGCGTCATCCTGTTCCTCTCCACGTTCGCCGACTCGTCGGGCAACCAGTATGCGATGGCCGACATCGCTGAGGCGTTGACGTCGGTCGCGAACGCGCCGCTCTATGCGTGGAACAACGGAACGTTCGGACGCGGCGCAGTCGGCGGACACCTGATGATTACCGATTCGTCCGTCGCGCTCGCGGTTGGTCTCGCGAATCGCCTCATCGCGGGCGCTGCGCCCGCGAGTTTGCCCCGCCGCGTGCGCGATCCAACCGTGTCCGCCGTCGATTGGCGGCAGTTGCGTCGATGGGGCATTCCCGAGGAGCGCGTTCCGCCGGGAACAATCATCGAGTATCAACCCGTATCGGTGTGGAAACAGTACCGCGTCGCGATCGGAGTGATTATCGCCGTGCTGTTTGCACAGACGGCGATCATCGGCGCGCTCGTCATGCAGAGCATGCGGCGCCGGCGGGCAGAATCTGCGCGTGATGCGGCGATGCGGGACCTGCGCGAAAGCCGCGAGCAGATTCATCAGCTCGTCGCTCGGCTCATCACGGCGCAGGAGGCGGAACGTGTTCGCATCGGACGCGAGCTGCACGACGATGTGAATCAGCGCATCGCGGCGCTTGCCATCGCATTGAGCCGCTTCCGGCAACAGTTGCCAGCGGATCCGCCGACGTTGGGCGAGGAGGCCGAGCGATTGCAGGAACGCACCGCGGCGCTCAGTGACGACGTACGCCGCCTGTCGCATCAGCTCCACTCGAGCGTGCTGCAGCACGCCGGCCTCGAGGCGGCGCTTCGCGCGCTCGGTTCAGAATTCTCTCAACGCTCTGGCATCCCGATCGAGCTTCTCGTCGACGCACGAGTGAACGACGTCTCGCCGGATGTCGCCCTTTGTCTCTATCGCGTGATGCAGGAAGCATTGCGCAACACGGCGACGCATGCACGCGCCAAGCACGTTCGCGCCGCTCTGACGCGAGACGGCGACGTGGTCGAGATGTCGATCATCGATGACGGGCGCGGCTTCGACATGGCGGCGCCTCGTCCGCGCGCCGGCCTGGGCCTGGTCAGCATCGCGGAGCGGGTCACCATGCTCGGCGGCACCTCACGCGTGAGCGCTCACCCCGGGGACGGAACCCAGATTAATATCCGTGTCCCAGCGTGTGCCGTCACACAGATTCACTCTTCCGCCGCCTAGGATGTCTCGGACCACTGTCCTGCTGGCCGACGACCACTGCATCGTGGCCGATGGACTTGCCAGCTTGCTGAGAGATCAGTTCGACCTCGTGGGCGTCGTCGCCGACGGCAATGCGCTCGTCGAGTCCGCGATGCAACTGTGTCCGGACGTGATCGTCGCGGACATCACAATGCCGGGAATCAACGGCCTCGAGGCCGCGCGCCGGCTCGCGGTGCAGGGATGCACCAGTCGGATCGTCTTCCTCACCATGCACGATGATCCGCAACTCGTCGCGGAAGCCTTTCGAGCCGGCGCATCGGCGTATGTGCTGAAGCAATCCGCCGGCGACGAGCTGCTCACGGCGATCCGCGAGGTGATGAAGGGGCACGCGTATCTCACGCCGCTCATCACGCGCGACGTCATGCACGCGCTCATCCCTCGACATCCGCCGCCGCGTGACGCACAGAGTGCGCGACTGACGGCACGTCAGATCGACGTGCTGCGCCTCATCGCCCGCGGCAAACGCCCGAAAGAGATCGCCGCGGAGCTCGGCCTCTCGGCGCGCACCGTCGAGTCCCACAAGTACGACATGATGCAGACGCTCGGCATCTCGACGACCGCGGAGCTCGTGCACTACGCGATTCGAAGCGGTGTGCTCGGACGCGAGCTTGCGGAGATGAGTGCCGGCCGCAATCCGTAGTTTTTCGGAGCGGAACTCGGGATAATTCCGCTTTCGGCCACGACACGACGCGCGTAGGGTGCTGTGATGCCCACCGCGCGCATCCTCATCGCCGACGATCACGCTGATGTCCGCGACGCCTTTCGCGAGGCACTCACGCCGACGTTCGAGGTCGTCGCCGCCGTCGCGACGGGCGACGCGCTGGTTGCGAACGCACTTGTGCTCGCGCCCGATATCATCATCGCGGACATCGAGCTTCCGGGCCCCGACGGACTGACCGCGGTCGAGCGCATCCGCCGCGACTTGCCGACGGTAGGCGTTGTCTTCGTCACGGCACTCGACACGCCGCCGGTCGTAGACGCAGCGGCTGCGCTAGGCGCGCTCGGCTTCGTGTCGAAGGGCCTCGCCGGATTGCATCTGGTTCCGGCCGTCCGCGCCGTGCTTCGCGGCGAGCGGTACGTCGTCGTTGCGTCCGTCGGCGAGCCATGACGGACGAGTGGTCGCACGAACGGTTGTACTCGATGCGTGACGACCTGCTGCGCGATGCGTTGGGCATGCTCGTCAACGAGCTCCGCCATCCGCTGCAATCCCTTCGATCCCAGGTCGGGCTGCTGCGGAGCGGCGAACGCGACCTGCTCACGGTCCTCGAGGTCTGTGCCGTCTTCGACGATCAGGTGGCGCAACTGGCGGCGCTGATCGACGATCTCTCAGTGATCACGCGTCCGGATCCCGCGGTGTTG
>Ga0308176_10002254_pt1 | contig 12078 bp, 13 predicted proteins | sample PhyCR2_3_FD_203890 | JGI IMG/M metagenome (GOLD analysis project Ga0308176, IMG submission 203890) | Soil microbial communities from UC Gill Tract Community Farm, Albany, California, United States - DLSLS.C.R2 | ecosystem: Environmental > Terrestrial > Soil > Agricultural land | place: USA... | reverse complement strand
TGTGGGTGACGCCGTCGGGCGTGCCGCAGACGTTCATGAAGGTGGGGCCGCGCAACGCGATGGTCATCGCGGTCGTCTCGCTCGCCGTTTCCGCCGGAGACGAGCTTCGTGCATCGATCGGCTCGGCATCCCCGCGACCTGTGCTCGTCGTGGCGCCGCGCAACGAAGCTGCGACGTTCGCGGAACGTGTCGCCGGTGCAGCGTCGCCGATCGACGACGTACGCGGCACCGAGCGCTACCGGCGGCACGCGATCCGGGTACTCGCGGAACGCGCGCTGAAGCGGGTGCTCGCATGAGGATCACCCTTCGCATCAACGGCGAGGAGCATCAGGCCGACTGCTGGGAGGGCGAGTCGCTCCTCTTTGCGCTGCGGGAGAAGCTCGGGTTTCCCGGCTCGAAGAACGCGTGCGAGCAAGGCGAGTGCGGCTCGTGCTCGGTGCTGCTCGACGGCACGCTCGTCTGCGCGTGCCTCGTGCTCGCGGCGCAGGCCGACGGGCACGACGTGACGACGGTCGAGGGACTCGCGGAGGACGGCGACCTGCATCCGGTGCAGCAGGCGTTCGTCGACGCGGGCGCCGTGCAATGCGGCTTTTGCACACCCGGTCTCGTCGTCGCGACGACCGATCTCCTGCGGCGAAGCCCGCACCCGACGGACGACGAGATCCGCGAGGCGCTGTCCGGGAACCTGTGCCGCTGCACCGGATACGCGAAGATCTTCGACGCCGTGAGGATGGCCGCGCGCGCATGACGCAGGCCGTGCGCACGCTTCAGGTGGGGAAGGTCGGCGAGCTCGTGCCGCGCCTCGATGCGCCGCCCAAGGTGAAGGGCGAGTTCGCCTACGCGAGCGACCTCGTCGTGCCCGGCATGTTGTGGGGGCACACGCTGCGCAGCCCGCATCCGCACGCGCGCATCCTCTCGATCGACATCTCGCAGGCGGTGGCGATGCCGGGCGTCCATGCCGTGCTGACGCACGACGATGTCCCCGGCCAGAAGACCTACGGGCTCGAGTTCACGGATCAGCCCGTGCTCGCGATCGACCGCGTGCTCTACCACGGCGAACCGGTCGCGCTCGTCGCTGCCGAGCATCCGGAGCAGGCGAGGCGTGCGGCCGAACGGATCCGCGTCGCCTACGACGAGCTCGAGCCGGTCGCCGACATGGAGCGCGCCCTCGAGTCCGTCGACCTGCATCCGGAGAAGCCGACGCGGGGTCACGGCTACCTCGACGACGACCGCCCGAACGTCGTGCGTCACATGGTGATCCGCCACGGCGACCCTGACGTGCAAGGCGACGTCTCGGTGAGCGGGTACTACGAGGTCGGAATCCAGGATCAGGCGTTCCTCGGTCCCGAGTCGGGGCTCGCGGTGCCGGACGGCGAGGGCGGCGTCGACATCTACGTCGCGACGCAGTGGCTGCATGTCGACCGCTCGCAGGTCGCGCCGTGCCTCAACTTGCCGCTCGAGCAGGTGCGCATTCATCTCGCCGGCGTCGGCGGCGCCTTCGGCGGGCGCGAGGACCTGTCGATGCAGGTGCACGGTGCACTGCTCGCGTTGCACACGAATCGCCCGGTGAAGATCGTCTACAACCGCGAAGAGTCGTTCACCGGCCACGTGCACCGCCATCCTGCCCGGATGTGGTGCGAGCACCACGCGACGCGCGACGGGAAGCTCGTGAACGTCCGTTTCACGATCCTGCTCGACGGCGGCGCGTATGCCTCGTCCTCGACGGCGGTCACGTCGAACGCGGCGTCGTTCTCGGTCGGTCCGTACGAGACGCCGAATGCGCTGATCGACTCGACGGCCGTCTACACCAACAACCCCCCGTGCGGTGCGATGCGCGGCTTCGGTGCCGTGCAGACGTGCTTTGCCGGCGAGGCGCAGATGGACAAGCTGGCGGTCGAGCTCGGGATCGACCCTGTCGAGCTGCGGCTGCTGAACGCGCTGAAGCCCGGCGACGTGCTGCCGACCGGCCAGACGATCACCGGCTCGATGCCGGTCGCGGAGTGCATTCGCGCCGCAGCCGCCCTCGAGCCGCCTGCACCGGAGCAGTTGCCGCGCGACGTGATCCGGCTCCCGGGCGGTGCCGGCAACACGACGAACGGCGACGGCGTCCGCCGCGGCGTCGGCTTCGCAGTCGGCTTCAAGAACATCGCGTACTCCGAGGGCTTCGACGATTACTGCGCGGCGCGGGTGCGTCTTTCGCCGGACGGCTGGGCCGAGGTGCATTGCGCGGCGGCCGAGGTCGGCCAGGGCGTCACCGGCGTGATCCTGCAGGTCGCGCGCACGGAACTCGGGCTCGACGACGTGCGCCTTGCCCCGGGGCAGACCGCGACCGTCGAGTCCGCCGGGTCGGCGTCCGCCTCGCGGATGACGTGGATGGCGGCCGGAGCGGTTCGCGACGCGTGCCGCGCGGCGCTGGAGGAGCAGACGCGACGGCCGGGTGAGGAGGTCGACGTCGAGCGCATCTATCGGCATCCGCGTACGACGCCGCTCGATCCCGAGACGGGCCAGATCACAGGCGAGCGGTCGCACGTCGCGTTCGCGACGTGCGCGATGAAGGTCGTCACGGAGGTGGACGTCGACCTCGGCCTGACGCGCGTCGTCTGGATCGGCGCCGCGCAGGACGTCGGGAAAGCTGTGAACCCGCAGCAGGTCGAGGGCCAGATCGAGGGCGGCACTGCGCAGGGCCTCGGGCTGGCGCTGATGGAGGAGATCCAGACGCGTGGGGGCCTGATCACGAACGCGAGTTTCACCGACTACCTGATCCCGACCGCGCTCGACATGCCGCCGGTCGAGTCCGTGCTGATCGAGGATCCGGAGCCCGATGCGCCCTACGGCGTGAAGGGTGTCGGCGAGCCGCCGACCGTCGTCTCGACCGCTGCCATCGTGGCGGCACTCCGCGACGCGACCGGGCGCGAGCTACGCCGCGTGCCGGTCCGCCCGGACGACATCTGCCTCTAGCGGGTCGCACACGACGCCTTCGTCCGGCGGCGGTGCGGTCGCCGGCTCCATGCGCACGACTGTCGCGACCGCGGCGACGACGATCACCGCGCCGACGAGCAGGCGCCACGTCAGGCGCTCGCCGCGGAAGAGGACGCCGAGCGAGATCGCGACGACCGGGTTCACGTACGCATACGTCGAGACCATCCCGAGCGACGCGTTCGCGAGCAGCCAGACGTACGCGGTGTAACCGACGACCGAGCCGAAGATCACGAGATAGATCCAGCCTGCGATCGAGCCGGTCGACGGCGAGAAGCCGTGCACGGTGAGCGCGCCCATCGGCAGCATCACGAAACCGCCCGCGAGCATCTCGAGCGACGTCGCAGCGATCGGATCTCTCGGCATCTCGAGCCGCGCGGAGAGGAACGAGCCGGTCGCCCACATCACCGCCGAGCAGAAGCAGAGCGCGACGCCCCACCACTTCGCGCCGCCGGACGGCTGCGCCACGACGCCGACGCCCGCGAAGCCGATTCCGACACCGGCGAGCACCTGCCACGGCAGTCGTTCGCGGGTCAACCGCAGCGCCGCGACCCAGAGCGGTACGGACGCGATGATCAGCGAGGCGAGCCCGGTCGGCACGTTGCGCTCGGCGAAGAAGAGGATCGAGTTCGCCCCCGGGAGGAGGCAGCCAACAACGACGCATGACAGCAACGCTCGCGGCGAGACGCGGAGCGTCCCGCCGCGCGCGAACACGACGAGGGCCATGATCGTCCCCGACGCGATGAACCGCGTCGACGCCGCGAAAAGCGGCGGGATCGTGCGGCCGGCGTAGTAGATGCCGAGGTACGTCGAGCCCCAGATCACGTAGACCGTGCCGAGGGCGACGTACACCTTCGTCCGTTGATTCACGAGCTACCGAACGAGCGAGAGTGCCGCGCCGATTCCCAGGAGCACCACGCCGAGCGCGCGGTACGGAGAGATCCCGATCTGCTCGACGCCGAACCAGCCGAACCGGTCGATGAGCGCGCCCATCACGAGCTGGCCGGCGATCAGGATCCCGATGACCGCGGTGGCGCCGATCCGCGGCTGCGCAAATGTGATCGAGCTGACGACGGTGAAGCCCATCAGGCCGCCGATCCACATCCACGCCGGTGTGTTGGCGACGTGCCGCAAGCCGCCGATCCCCCCGCCGCGCACCGCAACCACGACGACAGCCGACAGGACGAGCTGGATCGCGGTCGAGAACGCGAGCGCTTCGAGCACGCCGACGCGTTCGCCGAACCTCCCCATCACCGCGACCTGCACCGATCCTGCGAGCCCGCCGAGGACGGCGAGCGCAACTGCCAGCCCGCTCAAGCCGCCGACTCGTCGCCTTGCCAGAGGCTGAAGGCGTTGCCCTCCGTGTCCTTGCACGCGGCGAACCAGCCGTGCGTCGGCACGGGCTGCTTGTCGTCTGCGGTGCCGCCGAGCTCGCGCACCTTCGCGATCGACGAGTCGATGTCCTCCGTGTCGAAGTACACGATCGGCGTACCTGCCGTCTGCCCCTCCTGGGCGGGGTAGATGGCGCCGCCCTGGCCGTCGCCGAGGTCGAACATGCGGTAGTCGAACCCTTCCATGGCGCTTCCACCGACGTTCCAGCCGAACAGCCCGTTCCAGAATCCGGACGCGCGGTCGGCATCCGCGGCGACGAGCTCGAAGTGAACGATCCTTCCCGGCACGCTACGCTCCTTTCGATGATCAGGGCGCTCGTACTCTACGACGAAGAGCCGGACCCGCAGCGCTACGCCGAGCACGTCGAGCTGTGCCGGAAGGTGCCGGACGCGACCTTTCGCCACGGGCCCGTCTTCGCTGCCCCGATGGGCGAGCCGAAGCACCGCTACTACGCCGAGTGGGACTGGCCCGACATGGAGTCATTCAAGGCGGCCGCGCGCAGCGACGAGTTCATGGCGACGGGCAAGGACGCGGTGGAGCTCGGCGTCCGCTTCACCGTCGAGTTCGCCGACGTCGGTTAAGCCGGCGCGTCGGGCAAGCGGAGGACGTAGGCGACGGGGTCAAGCTTCCCGAGCAGAAGATAGGCGAGCCAGTGAAGCGAGGCTTCCCACATGTCGTACTTGTCACTGCCGAATCGTTGGATCACCTCTTCACGACGTCGACGTAGCCGCGCGAGTCGCAGCAAGCTCTCTGAGACGGGTTGCGTTCGTTCCTCCTCGTATTCTCGGAACTCCGTTCCGATCTCTTCGACTAGTTCGACACGGAAGCCCGCCTGTTCGAACGCTTCTTCGACCCGCGCACGTTCGAGGTTCTGCCGCACGTTGCCGAGGGGCTGATTGACCGCAGCTGCTTCGCGAGGTTCCAGCCGCGGCGTCGCAAATACGGTGTAGATGACCGCGGAGCCGCCTGGCTTCAGCACGCGTGCAACTTCGGACAGGCCAGCCTGCAAGTCAGGAATGACCTCGAGCACGTCGCGACACCAGACGACATCGACACTGCTGTCGGACTCGTCGGTCTCCTCCATCACACCGCGCCGGATCTCGATCCGCAGATCGAGATCTGCAGCGGTGACGGCGGCCCGCGCGCGGTCGGTGTTCCGCTCGACCGGGTCGATGCCGACGCCGGTGCATCCCGACCGCATGACAAGGGGGATCAGGTGCCGCGCATCTCGACAGCCGACGTCGAGGAGTCTGCTCTCGGGCGTCAGCAGAGGAAGAGCGAGGTCCAGGAGGAACTCGGGTGGCCGCGGCGCGAGACTTTCGCCGAGCAGCGCGCGGAGTTGCACATCGTCGTCGCCATAGACGAACTGCATGTGGGTGATCAGCTGCGAACTCTCCATCTCACCGCCCGTCCAACTCCTCGCTCGGCGCTAGCCGAACCGCGGCGGTCGCTTCTCCCGCACCGCTGCGACGCCCTCGTGCACCTGAGGTCCCGTCATGTCGAGGAACTCGAGTGCAAGTGACGCGTCGAATGTGGGGCCCGCGAGGCGGAGCCAGTTGTTGAGCGCGAGCTTCGTGTGCCGGATGGCGGGCTGCGCCGCCTTCGCGAGGCGAACCGCGATCGCGAGCGCGCGGTCCTCGAGCTCGTCGGCCGGCACACACAGCGACACGAGCCCGATCCGCTCCGCCTCAGCACCGTCCAGAGGCTCACACAGCAGCAAGTGGTACTTCGCCTTCGCGAGCCCGCAGAGCAACGGCCAGACGATCACCGCGTGGTCGCCGGCGGCGACGCCCAGCTTCGTGTGACCGTCGACGATCCTTGCATCCGGCGTCGCGATCGAGACGTCGGCAAGGAGGCCCACGGCGAGGCCCGCGCCGACGGCAGGCCCCGTCATCGCCGACACGATCGGCTTCGGGCAATTGATCAGGTTGTAGACGAGGTCGCGCGCCTCGTGGAACACGCGCAGCCTGGTCGCCGCATCCGAGGCGATCTCCTCGACCAAATCGAGGTCGCCGCCCGAGCTGAACGCGCCGTCCGCGCCGCGCACGACGACCGCACGCGTCTCGTCGTCGGCGCCGATCGCCTTCCAGATCTCCGCCAGCTCGCGGTGCATCGTCCCGCTGACCGCGTTCAGACGGCCCGCCGCGCGGAGCGTCAGCCGGAGGACGTGCGTCGCGGGGCGGTCGAGCTCGAGCGAGGGGAAGCCGTCGTAGTGATCCACCCCGCGGATTATGGTTGGCGCCGTGGCCGTCGTAGATGTGACCCAGGAAGCGGGCGTGCTGACGATCACGCTCAACCGGCCCGACGTGCTCAACGCGCTGAACCGCGAGGTGCACGCGGCGATCTTCGACGCCCTCGAGCGTGCGAAGTCCGACGACTCGGTCCGGGCCGTCGTGATCACCGGTGCCGGCAGGGGCTTCTGCGTCGGCCAGGACCTGCAGGAGTTCGCCGCCGGCGCAGGGGACGTCGCACAGAACCTTCGCGAGAACTATCACCGGAACGTCCTTGCGATCCGCGCGCTCGAGAAGCCCGTGATCGCGGCGGTCAACGGCGCAGCTGCAGGCGCCGGCATGTCGCTCGCGCTCGCGTGCGACGTGCGCATCGCGTCACGCTCGGCGAGCTTCGTGCCCGCGTTCATCAAGATCGGCCTCATTCCCGACTCGGGCGGCACCTGGCTCGTGCGCCGACTGCTCGGCGCCGGCCGCGCGTTCGAGTGGCTGACGACCGGCCGTCGGCTCGGCGCGGACGAAGCACGCGACTGGGGCCTCGTCTCCGAGGTCGTCGAGGACGACGAGCTGCCCGAGCGGATGCACGAGGTGGCGGCGCTGTACGCGTCAATGCCGACGCGCGCCGTCTGGCAGACGAAGCGACTGCTCGACGCGGCCGAGTCGACGATGTTCCCCGAGCAGCTCGAGCTCGAAGCGACGACGCAGGCCGAGATGACGCGAACGCCGGACTTCGCCGAAGGTGTGAGCGCGTTCCTCGGCAAGCGCGAGGCGACGTTCACAGGAGCGGGCGCCGTGTGGCCTCACCCGATCCGCCTCAGCGTCGCGGACGACCTGAAGCGCTGGCGGCTCACCGTCGCCTTCCGCTGGCTCCTCGCGGTGCCGCACCTCCTCGTCCTCGGCCTGTGGCAGTACCTGCTCGTCCCCGTCGGGCTCGTCAACTGGGCGATTGCCCTCGTCAAGGGCCGCCCGGCCGCGGGGCTCACCGCATGGGCGTCGCGCTTCGTCCGCCTCCAGACCCACGTCTATGCCTACGTCTACCTCGTCTCCGATCGCTTCCCGCCCTTCCGCGGCTGGGCCGGCACCTATCCGGTCGACCTCGCGATCGATCCGCCTGGACCCCAGGCGCGGTGGAAGACGCTCCTGCGCATCGTGCTCGTGATCCCGGCGTGGGTGCTCACGACCGTGCTCCAGTACGTCCTGATCGTGGTCGCCTTTCTCGGTGCGACCTTCGCGCTCTTCACTGGCCGGTACCCCCGCGGCTTCCGCGACCTGAGTGCATACGCGCTGCGCTACTCCGCGCAGACGTGGGGCTACCTGCTGCTTCTCACGGACCGCTATCCGACCTTGGCGAGCGGGACGGAGCCGCCCGCTCAGAGCCGGCCCGGCGCGACGAGCCAGAGCGCGGCGAGCGCTGCACCGAGCGACAGCGGCACCAGCACGACGCCGACCGACGAGTAGACGCGGACCGACGGCCGCGCGCCGAGGCTACGCGCGACGCGGAGCCAGAGGTACGCCGACAGCGAGCCGGTCACGGCAAGGTTTGGGCCGAGGTTCAGACCGATCAGGAGCGCGCGTGGATGCGCAGGTGCGTGCGGCGTGAGTAGCACCGCTGCGGGGAGGTTGTTCACGCACACCGCCGCAACTGCGCCGGCAAGCGCCGTCCCGGCGCGACCAAGGTGCCCGAGCAGCGTCGCAGGCCCGTTCTACCACCGGCCGACCGCGCCGAGCGCAACCGCGACGACGAAGAGCCCTGCGAGAACACGCGCGTCCACGACTCCGCGGATCGCCGCGCGGCCGACGCGATCGACGAGGGCAGCTGCGATCCCCACCGCGAGCACCGGCAGCGCCGGTGCTGACAGGGTCAGCACGAGCACGGTCGCGACCGCGACCGCGACGATGCCGACGCCGAACCGCACCGGGCCACGCTCGTCGACGTGTGTCGCCGCCAACTGGAGCTCGCGACGGAATGCGGCAAGGAGGACGACGGTCGTGACAACGACGGCGACGATCGCCGCGGCCCACATTCGGGAAAGGAACGCGGCACCCGACGCGTGCTCGCCGTGCAGCGTGATCAGGTTCGTCAGGTTCGAGCCGGGCAGGAACAGCGACGCCGCGTTGGACAGGAACACCGTCCCGTAGAGAAACGGCGTCTCGTCGACGGCGCGCACCCGTGCGAGATGGAGCAGCACCGGCGTCAGGAACACCACCGACGTGTCGAGATTCAGGATCGCGGTCACCACTGCGACGAGCGCGAGCGAGGAGACAAAGGCGACGCGTGTGCCGCCCGGCGCACGCGCAAGCGCCGCGCCGGCCGCGGCGAACAGCCCATCCTGCTCCGCGACGACACCCACGAGCAGGAGTCCCGTGACCAGACCGAACGCCGGCCACACCTGGCCGGCCGCCCCCCAGATGCCGGCCATCGGACGAGGGTACGGCTTACGAGGTCGACGGCGGAACGTTCACGTGCTGCGCCACCCACGTGCTCCGGAGCGCGGCCGGGAACTCGGGGGACGCGGCGACGATGATCGGGAGCGTCGACGCCGCACGGTGGCCGTGACCGTCGCGCGCATAGACGAGTAGCCGATGCTCGCCGTCCGGGGCATCCGCGGTGTCCCAGGTGAGCGAGTACGGTGCGCTGCCGTCACGGCTGACCGGACGCCCGTCGGCGTACAGCACCACGCGCTCGACCGGCTCGCTGGGACGCGCCGTCAACCGGACGACGCCGTCCACCGCGCTGCCGGCAGACGCCCCGGTCACGGTCACGCGCAGGGGCGGGTTCCCGACCCGGAGTGGGATGCGCCGCCACGCACGGTAGCCGTGCCTCCCATAGGCGTGCACGCTGAGCATGTGCCGGCCGTTCGAGACCGTCCGCGAGTCCCAGCCGTAGGGGCGGTGGAACGCGAAGGGCCAGGTGTGATCCGTGAACTCGACCTTGCCGTCGACCAGGAAGTCGACCTTCCAGATGTGCTTGCGATACCGCCGGGCCGCGTCGATGCCCGACCACCAGAGCGCCCGGGCGCGCACGGTCGCGCCGCGCTCGACGACCGGGCGTCTCACGGACGATCGTCTCGGCGAGGCGGGGACCGGCGAGTCGTGCAGCGCCATGCGATGCACGAAGTGCGGGAGCACCGGATGTGCGGCATACCAGCGCACGAGCCTCATGTAGTACTCCCAGCGCCAGTGCGGCCCGGGGTCTGTGTGGTGCGACGCGCCGCCGAACAGGCCGCGCCGGTATGGATCGGGCACCTCGGCGTGGCCGATGATGTGACGCCTGTCGAGGGGGACGCCCCAGCGGTGGGCGAGGTAGGCGACGAGCTGGGCGGAGGCGCGGTACTCCGCGGGCGTGTACGACTTCGGCCGGTTCGCCCAGCCTTCGTGCTCGATGCCGATGGAGTGGAGGTTCCAGCTGCGATTGCCCGCATGCCACGCCACGTCGGTGACGGGGACGAGTTGCACGATCTGGCCGCGTCGCGACACGACGAAGTGCGCCGAGGCGTCACGGCGTGCATTCTGGAGCGCGCGCACGGAGCCGATGAAGCGTCCCTCGGTGTCATGGATGACGATCGCGTCGATCGTCCTGCGGGTGCGGTTCGTCTCCGTCTTGTTCGGTGTATGGCCGATCAGCACGCGAAAGTCGGCACCCGATGCAGCCGATGTTGCGACGGCGAGCGCGAGCAAAATCGCGGCCACCGCGAGTAGACCCCTGCGCGACCCCATGTTGCTGCCTGAGAGATAGCGCAGCTACCGACAGGTTTCTACCCCCGAGAGTGGTGAATCTCGCTGTAGCGTCACGCACATGAGCGCGACCGAGCTCGCCGAGCTGACGGCGGCACTCGTCCGGACCGAATCGGTGAACCCGTCGCTCGATCCGACCGGGTCCGGCGAGGCGCCGGCGGTCCGGGTGGCCGCCGAGTGGGCAGCGTCGCGCGGGTTGCGTGTCGAGGTCGACGAGCTCGGCTCGTCCCGGGCGAACCTGCTCGTCCACGGCGGTCGCACCGGCGGTCGCACGGTAATGCTGCTCGGCCACCTCGACACCGTTGGCGGCGCGGCGATGACCGACCCGTTCGCCGCCGCGGTGCGTGACGGCCGCGTCTACGGCCGCGGCGCGTACGACATGAAGGGTGCGGTTGCCGCGGCGCTGGTCACCGCACGCGACCTCGATCGCGACGGCCTCGACGGGTCCGTCGTCGTCGCGTGCACTGCGGACGAGGAGTACGCGTCGCTTGGCGCCGAGCGGCTCGTCGTGCGCGGTCCCCGTCCTGATCACGTCGTCGTGTGCGAGCCGACCGACGAGCGCCTCTGTGTCGCGCACCGTGGCTTTGCAGGCTTCGAGATCGAGGTGCGCGGCCGCGCGGCGCACGGCTCACGGCCCGACCTCGGCGTCGACGCGATCGCTGCGACCGGCGTCGTCCTGACGCGGCTCGAGGCGCTGTCCCGCGAGCTGCTCGCACGCGAGCCACACCCGTTGCTCGGGACGCCGTCAGTGCACGCATCCCTCATCAGCGGCGGCCAGGAGTTCTCGAGCTACCCGGAGCGCTGCGTCCTGCAGGGCGAGCGGCGCACACTCCCGGGTGAGACCGACGAGCTGGTCACAGCCGAGGTCACGGCTCTCGCAGCCGGCGTCGACGCGAGCACGAAGCTCGTGTTCAGCCGGCCGCCGCTCGAGACCGATCCGGCGGCGGACGTCGTCCGGGCGGTCGCCCGCGCTGCGGGAACGACGTCGCTCGACGGCGTCCCGTTCTGGACTGACGGCGCGCTTCTCGGGGCGGCCGGTGTCCCGACGGTGATCTACGGCCCGCGTGGGACCGGCGCCCACGCCGCCGAGGAGTGGGTCGAGGTCGAGAGCCTGGCCCGCTGCGCGACGGTGTATGCCGAGGCCGTGCGTCTACTGGTCTAAGCCGGGCTGAGCACGTTCTCGCGCGCGGTGCGAACAGCGGTCGCGAGCGCGCCGGTCAGCACAGCTGCCTCGCCGAGCGCCGACACCTCGACGCGCGGTGGGTATGGGAGTGCTCCGGCGAGGTGCGTCCTGATCGGCTCGAGCAGTAGGTCGCCGTTCGCGCCGATCCCGCCGCCGAGCACGACGAGATCGACGTCTGCGACCGCCGCGACCGGGAGGACGTGCAGCGCGATGCGGCGCGCCTCCTCGGCCACGATCGCGCGCGCGAGTGCATCGCCTGCCCGTGCGGCGGCGAAGATCGGGCGCGGTTCGTACGGCGGCAGCAGCGAGGTGACGCCGATGTGCGCCGCCGCAATCTTCTGCGCGAAAACGGCGACCGCGGCGGCGCAGGGGTCGGCGTCGGGGCCGACCCCGACGAACGCGTAGTCGAGCTCGCCGGCGGCGCCGTTGCGACCACGATGCAGCTCGCCTCGTAGGACGAGCCCCGCGCCCATGCCGGTCCCGATCGAGAGAAACAGAAAGTCGTCCACGCCGCGCGCGACACCCCGCCACTGCTCGCCGAGCGCGGCGAGGTTGATGTCGTTC
>Ga0308176_10002253_pt1 | contig 12080 bp, 11 predicted proteins | sample PhyCR2_3_FD_203890 | JGI IMG/M metagenome (GOLD analysis project Ga0308176, IMG submission 203890) | Soil microbial communities from UC Gill Tract Community Farm, Albany, California, United States - DLSLS.C.R2 | ecosystem: Environmental > Terrestrial > Soil > Agricultural land | place: USA... | reverse complement strand
CTCGGCAAGGTCGTGGAGACCGCGGACGTCGACGAGCTGTTCGAGACCACGCGGCATCCCTACACCAAGTCGCTGCTGTCCGCGCTGCCGGTGCCCGACCCGGACATCGCCGACAGCCGCCAGCGCATCATCCTGGCCGGCGACGTACCCTCCCCCATCAAGCCGCCGTCCGGCTGCCGGTTCCACACCCGCTGCCCGAAGGCCCGTCCCGACTGCGTCAAGGTGCTGCCGCCGCTCGAGCCGGTGCTCGGCGACCCGCCGACGCACAGCGCGGCCTGCCTGCACCCCCTGGAGGTCGGGGAGGACATGTCCCGTTCCACGCCGCAGATCGACGACACCGAGACGGTCGTGCAGCTTCGTGAGGAGGGCGCCAAGTGAACGCCGAGAACCCGAAGGCGGAGACCCTCCGCGAGGACGTCGAGCACGCCGAGCGGGTCCCCACCACCGGGGAGTCGGCGGGCGCACGCACCGTCGCGGCCGTCCCGGCCAAGAAGATCGAGGGGCGCAGCCCGTGGGCACTGGCCTGGGACCGGCTGAGGCGCGACAAGGTCGCGATGATCTCGTTGCTCATCATCGTGCTGATCGCGCTGATGGCGATCTTCGCTCCGTTGTTCACCGCGTGGACCGGTCACCCGCCGAACGAGCAGTACCACTCCACCGGCCTGACCCTGAACGGTCTTCCGAAGCCGCCGAGCAGCACCTTCTACCTCGGGACGGACGACCTCGGCCGGGACGTCCTGGTGCGGATCGCCTACGGCGCCCGGATCTCGCTGCTCGTCGGGGTGATCGCCACGCTGATCACGGTGGCAATCGGCGTGGTCGTCGGCCTGGCCGCCGGGTTCCTCGGCGGCCTCGTGGACACCGCGCTGGCCCGGCTCATCGACGTGGTGCTGTCGGTGCCGTTCCTGCTGGTGGCGATCGCGCTGGTCTCCATCACCGGGCCGAGCCTGACGGTGACCATCTTGGTCATCGGCTTCTTCAGCTGGGCGTCGGTGGCCCGTATCGTCCGCGGGCAAGTGCTGTCGTTGCGGGAACGGGAGTTCGTGGAGGCCGCCCGGTCGCTCGGGGCCGGCAGCTCCCGGATCATGTTCGTCGACATCCTGCCGAACGTGCTGGCCCAGGTCATCGTCTACACCACGCTGCTGATCCCGGTCGTGATCGTCGTGCAGGCGACGTTGTCCTTCCTCGGCCTCGGTCTGCCGCCGCCGACCGCTGACTGGGGCGGCATGATCAGCGAGGGGCAGGCCTACTACCGAGTCGCCTGGTGGTTCGTGCTGTTCCCCAGCGTCGCCCTGGTGATCACCACGCTCGCGTTCAACCTGTTCGGCGACGGGGTGCGGGACGCCTTCGACCCGCGCACCGACCAGCTGCTCAACAAGTGAGGAAGTAGACCGGTGATCCGATTTCTGATCCGCCGAACCCTCCTCGGGATCTTCGTGCTGTGGTTGATCACGATGGCGGTCTTCGGACTGTTCTACGTGACCCCGAACAACGTGGCGCGAACGTTGGCCGGGAGGCAGGCCACCCCGGCGACGATCCACCTGATCCAGGAGCGCCTCGGCCTCGACCAGCCGCTGTGGAAGCAGTATTTCGACTTCGTCGGGAACGCCCTGCACGGCAACCTTGGCTACGACTACTACCACCAGGTCCCGGTGACCACGATCATCGCGCAGGCGCTGCCCATCACGGTGTCGCTGTCGCTGGGAGCCGCGATCTTGTGGATGATCATCGGCGTCGGCAACGGCGTGATCTCCGCAGTCCGGCCGCGCTCGATCGCGGACCGCGGGCTGACGGTGTTCTCGCTGGTGTTCTACTCGATGCCGACGTTCGTGCTCGGGCTGCTGTTCTTGTACTTCCTGTACTTCAAGCTCACGCTGGCCGGGTACGACTGGTTCCCAGCAGGGGGGTACGTCCCACTCACGGACGATCCGGCCCAGTGGGCCCGATCCCTGATCCTGCCCTGGTTCACCCTGGCCCTGGTGCTCGCCGCGACGTACACCCGGCTCACCCGCGGCTCGATGCTCGACGTGCTGTCGGAGGACTACATCCGCACCGCCCGGTCCAAGGGCATCCGGGAGCGGCGGGTGGTCATGCGGCACGGCCTGCGCAGCGCGCTCACCCCGGTGGTGACCCAGTTCGGCATCGACCTCGGTCAGCTGATCGGGGGCGTGGTGGTCACCGAGACCGTGTTCAGCCTTCCCGGGCTGGGCAAGACCTCGATCGACGCGATCAACCAGCAGGACCTGCCGGTGATCGTGGGCATCGTGCTGTTCGCTTCGGCGGCGGTGGTGCTCGCCAACATCCTCGTCGACGTGGTCTACGCGGTCCTCGACCCACGGGTGCGGCTGCACTGAGACAGCCCGAGGTCGGCTTCGGCCGCTTCATCCTGCCTGGATGATGCGGCACCGGCGGCTCCTCGCGAGGCTGGGCACGTCCTAGCTTCTCGAGGAGCCGCTTGCCTATGAGGGCGCCGAGATCCGTCCCGTACGACGAGCTGCCGCGGCACGTGCAGCGACACCTCGCCGGGATGTCGCTGTTGCGCTCGAGCCTGGTGTCCGTGGCCGTGCTGGTCGGCTACTTCACCCTCCCCCTGACCAACCTGCTGGGCGCTGCCGGGCTGATCCTGATGTTCGGGACGCTGCTCGTCGGCTGGCTGCTGGCCTGGCAGCTGCGTGCGATCGCCGTCTCGCCGTACCCGAGGCTGCGGATGATCGGCGCGCTGTTCACCTCGGTGCCGCTGTTCTTCGTCGTCTTCGCGACCGCCTACTTCGTGATGGACGACACCGCTCCGGACACCTTCAACCAGCACCTGAGCCGGCTCGACGCGCTGTACTTCACCGTCACGGTGTTCGCGACCGTGGGGTTCGGTGACATCGTCGCGGTCACCGAGCCGGCACGCGCGCTGGTGCTGGTGCAGATGGTCGGTGATCTGGTGATCGTCGGGTTCGTCGCCAGGGCGTTCGTCCGCGCCGCGGAGACCGGGCTGTCCCGGCGCGATGGAGGGCGGTGACGGCCCTTCTCGGTGGTCCGATGATGGCCAGGTCACCCGATTTCTGAGGTCGTAGGTCCCTAACGGCAGCCTGCGGGCGGGACACAGGCTGGCAGCGAGACAGCTCGGGATGTCCGTCGGGTACGACGGAGGGGGTTCACCGGGCAGAGCCGGACGAAGGGCGCGCCTCGCATGAACCAGCAGCCGATCCCCCTGCGGACCAGGAGGGTCGAACCGATCCGTCGGATCACCGCCGAGCCGGTCCGGACCGGTGCGCCCGGCTCGCATGCGCCGCACCTGACCCGCCCGCGCCTGCTGCAGACCCTCGCCGCCGCGGCTGAGCACCCGCTGACCGTGGTGAACGCGCCGGCGGGCAGCGGCAAGACCGTCGCGGTGCGGGACTGGGCCGTGGAGGCGGAGGAGCCGTTGATCTGGGTGACCGCCGCCGAGGCCGACCTGGCCGGGTCCGGGCTGTGGGGGCTGGTCATGGAAGAGCTGCACCACCACGGGCTTCGGCTCACCGGCCCGCTCCCCGGGCCCGGCTCACGGGCCTACGACCGGGTGTTCCTCTTCTCCCTCGCCACCCAGCTCGCCGACCGCGACCGCCCGCTCGTGCTCGTCGTGGACGCGGAGTGTCCGCTGCCCACTCCGGTGGGCGCTGGGCTGCACTACCTGGTTCAGCACGCCATGGGACAGCTGCGGCTGGTCCTGCTCACCAGGGACGAGCCGCCCCTGCCGTTGTGGCGCTACCGGCTGGCCGGCGAGGTGATCGAGCTGCGCGCACCGGACCTGGCGTTCACCGAGACCGAAGCCAGGGAGCTGCTGGCGCGTCACGACGTCGAGCTCTCCCGGGACGCGCACGCCGCGCTGATGCGACGTACCCACGGCTGGGTGGTCGGGCTGACCCTCGCGGCGCGGTCGCTCGCCGCCGCCCCCGAGCCGGACAAGGCGGTCACGCAGGTCCGTGGCGACACCGGCCCGGTCGCCGACTACCTGCTCGCCGAGATGCTCGACCTGCATCCCGCAGCGGTGCGCCGGGTTCTGCTGCGGACCAGCGTGGTGGACCTGCTCAGGCCTGGGCTGGTCGAGGCGCTGGCCGGTCCACAGACCCCGCGCACCCTGTCGGGGCTGCTCAGCGGGAACGCGCTCCTCGAGGGCGTCCCGGCGGCGCCCGGCTGCTTCCGCTACCAGCCGATGTTCCGGCAGCTGCTGCGCAGCCGGCTGGAGCTGGAGACGCCCGGTGAGACCCCCGAGCTCGAGCGGACTGCCTCGGCCTGGCTGGCCCGCAACGGGGTGCTCGAGGAGGCGGTCTCCCGCGCCACGAGCAGCGGTCGCTGGCGGGCCGCCGCCGGCTACGTCGTGGAGAACCTCGCGGTCGCCGAGCTGCTTCGGGAGCCGGCCGACTCCGACCTGGTCACGCACCTGGCCGATCTGCCGGACACCGTCCCCGGGGCTCCCGCCGCGCTGGTCCGCGCCGCGCTCGCTTTGGCCGCCGGTGACCCCACTGCCGCCCAGGAGCAGCTCGCCCTGGTGGACGCCCTGCTCGGGGACTACGCCACTCCTCCGGTCCAACTGGCGAGGGACCTGCTGCGGCTGCGGCTGGAGGCGCTGAGCGGGGACGCTGCCGCCGTCGTACGCCGTGCCGCGGACCTCGACCGGACGCTGTCCTTCCAGGACGAGCGCCGGCTCGCGGCGCACCCCGACCTCACGGCCATGATCGCGTCGGCCCGCGGCTCCGCCCTGGTCGCGCTCGGGGACCTGGACTCCGCGGCCCGCGTGCTCACCGCGCGGACGACCGACGCCGACCGTCCGCACACCGCAGCACTTGTCGCCGACTGCCTCGGGCAGGCCGCACTGGTGGCTGCGTGGCGTGGCGAGCTGAGAAGCGCCGTGGAGCTGGCGGAGCGAGCGCTCTCCTCCTCGGACACACCGGCGGCCGACGTCGCGCTGGCCTGGGTCAGCGCGGAGAGGTACGACTTCACGGGGCCGAGGACCCGGCTGCTCCGGGCACCGCACGGTTCTCGCCTGCCGGAGGGGTCCCTGGCACGGGCGATGCTCGCCCTGGCGCGCTCCCGCGCCGCCCGGGCACGGGGGCACCTCGACCAGGCACTCACCGAGCTGGTGGATCCGCGGCTGAACGACCTGCCCGGCTGGCTGAAGGAGCGGCTGCGGGTCGAGGCCGCCGCCGTCCACCTGGCGGCAGGCAACCATCGCAAGGCGGCCACCGTGGTCGGCCGGGCAGGAGCGGAGCTTCCCGAGGCCCGACTGGTGCTGGCCCAGGCGACGATGGCCGCCGGCGGATCGCCGTCCGACCTGGAGGAGCTCGCCACCACGCCCGACGCGGTGACCACCCGGGTGACCGGTGGGCTGGTCCTCGCCGAGGCGCTCCTGGACTGCGGTGAGCGGCGGCAGGCGACCGATGCGCTGTCCCGCTCCCTCCGGCTTGCCACCCCGGAGCTGCTACGCCGGCCGTTCGAGGAGGCACCTCCACCGGTTCGCCGCCTGCTCGTGTCGCAGCAGGAGCTGCGTGGCAAGAACCCCTGGCTCGGCGACCGGCTGCGTCCCACGGTCCCCGCCCAGCGGGCACCCGAGCCTCCACCGATCGTGGAGAACCTCACCGAGCGGGAGCGTGAGGTGCTCGGGCTGCTGGCGAACCTGCTGAGCACCGAGGAGATCGCAGGAACCCTGTTCATCTCCGTGAACACGGTGCGCACCCACGTCCGGAGCATCCTGCGGAAGCTCGGCGCCACCAGGAGGAACGAGGCGATCCGCCGCGCCCGAGCACTGCGGCTGCTGCCCCCCGAACCCACTCACGTCGGGATCACCCGCTACGGATGAGGACCGATCCCGCCATGCGCACCACGCTGGAAATCTCTCCCCTGTAAGGAGTCACACCATGTCAGGCACAACATCGGGACCCGGCACCAAGCAGACCGGTACCGGCATTCCCCGGCAGTACGCGCCGGCGAAGCCGGAACCGACCGGCTGGGTCGGCTGGATCGTGTTCGCGGCCACCCTCGCCCTCGTTGTCGGCGTGTTCGACCTCATCGAGGGGTTCATCGCGCTGTTCAAGGACTCGTACTACCTCGTGGCGCCGAGCGGTCTGGTCGTCAACGTCAACTACACCACCTGGGGCTGGGTGCACATCGCCATCGGCGCGGTGCTGGTCGCGACCGCCTTCGGCCTCTTCGCGGGACAGACCTGGGCCAGGGCGGTCGGCGTCGTCATCGCCGTGCTGAGCGCGATCGTGAACTTCGCGTTCATCCCGGCGTACCCGCTGTGGGCCATGTCCGTGATCGCCATCGACGTGTTCATCATCTACGCGCTCACGGCGCACGGCGCCGAGATGAAGGAGGCCTGAGCCATGTCACTGTGGGAGGTGATGGTCTCCATCATCTGGTTCATGCTGCTGGTGGCCTGGTTCTGGCTGCTGATCGTCATCATCGGTGACCTGTTCCGCGACCAGAGCCTCTCCGGCTGGGCCAAGGGCGGTTGGTGCATCTTCTTGATCGTGCTCCCCTGGGTCGGCGTGCTTGCCTACCTGGTCACGCGCGGCCGCTCCATGGGCGAGCGGGCGTCGCGGGAGGCCGCGGAGAACGACAAGGCGTTCCGGGCCTATGTCCGGAGCGCGGCCGGTAGCAGCACCAACGGGGTCGCCGACGAGCTCGCGAAGCTGACCGACCTTCGCGACCGCGGGACCATCTCACCTGCGGACTACGAGGCCGCCAAGGCCAGGGTGCTCGGCCAGGCCACGCACCGCGCGGCCAGCTGAGTGCAGCACGTGCCCGAGGGCCGGGCCCCTCCCGTGGGGTCCGGTCCCCGGCGTGTCCCGCTTCCTCAGCCCCGGTGGCAGCAGCCGTCCGGCGCCGTGCCCTGCGTCAGGACGGGTCCGGGCATCGGTGGCCGGTGCCGGCAGCCGGTGCTGGATCGCCGGCCGGTGCAGGAGCGAGCGGGCCGGCAGGGTGGCGGGCCGGACCGGGCGGGGTGCGGGCTTCGAAGCCGCGGGAGAGCTGTCCAGGATCACCCGGGCCAGCGGATTCTGGGACGTGGGCGAGCGACCCGGGTCGGTCCGAGCAGGAACGGACGGACCCGGGGCCGCCACGGTACCCTCGGCAGCGGGGCCGCCGGCGCTGAGCAGGCCGGCGGCGAACCAGCGGCCGGGCAGCGCGCTGGCGCGTAGGTTGATGCCGATCACCGCGGCCGCCACCGCCAAGAGCACCGCGAACGCGACGACCGGCTTGCGGTGGTCGATGCGTGGCGGCACGGCGGCTCCCGGGACGGTCTGCGGTGGGGTTGGCCGTGCCATCCTCCCCGAAGCGGGCAGGTCGCGTCTCGAGAACCCGACAGATCAGGCGGACTTCTTCTTCTTCGCCTCCGGCTCGCGCGGCACGAGGGTCGGGTTCACGTTGTCGCTGACCACCTCGCCGGTCACCACCACCTTGGCGACGTCCTCGCGCGAGGGCACGTCGTACATCACGTGCAGCAGGACCTCCTCGATGATCGCCCGCAGCCCCCGGGCACCGGTGCCGCGAATCATCGCCAGGTCGGAGACCGCCTCGATGGCGTCCTCGGTGAACTCCAGCTCGACCCCGTCGAGCTCGAAGAGCTTCTGGTACTGCTTGACCAGCGCGTTGCGGGGCTCGGTGAGGATCCGGACCAGCGCGTCCCGGTTCAGCTTGTCCACCGTCGCGATCACCGGCAGCCGGCCGATGAACTCCGGGATCAGGCCGAACTTCAGCAGGTCCTCCGGCATCACCTCGGAGAACAGCTGCTCGGTGTCGCGCTCCTCCTTGCTGGGCAGCTTGGCCCCGAAGCCGAGGGACTTGCGGCCGATCCGCTGCTCGACGATGTGCTCCAGACCGGCGAAGGCGCCACCGACGATGAACAAGATGTTGGTGGTGTCGATCTGGATGAACTCCTGGTGAGGGTGCTTGCGGCCGCCCTGCGGCGGCACCGAGGCGGTGGTGCCCTCCAGGATCTTCAGCAGCGCCTGCTGCACGCCCTCGCCGGAGACGTCCCGGGTGATCGACGGGTTCTCCGCCTTGCGGGCCACCTTGTCGATCTCGTCGATGTAGATGATGCCGGTCTCGGCCTTCTTCACGTCGTAGTCGGCGGCCTGGATCAGCTTCAGGAGGATGTTCTCCACGTCCTCACCGACGTAGCCGGCCTCGGTGAGCGCGGTGGCGTCGGCGATCGCGAACGGCACGTTCAGCATCCGCGCCAGCGTCTGGGCGAGGTAGGTCTTCCCGCAGCCGGTCGGCCCGATCACCAAGATGTTGGACTTGGCGAGCTCGACGGCCTCGTCCTTGGCGTGCCGACCGGTGGCCACCCCCGCCTGGACCCGCTTGTAGTGGTTGTAGACGGCAACGGCGAGGGCCTTCTTGGCGTTCTCCTGGCCGATCACGTAGGAGTTCAGGAACTCGAAGATCTCCCGCGGCTTCGGCAGCTCTTCGAGGCCGACCTCGCCGCCCTCGCTGAGCTCCTCCTCGATGATCTCGTTGCAGAGGTCGATGCACTCGTCACAGATGTACACGCCGGGCCCGGCGATGAGCTTCTTGACCTGCTTCTGGCTCTTTCCGCAGAAGGAACACTTGAGCAGGTCGCCTCCGTCACCGATGCGTGCCACAGGCGCGACTCCTCACGACTCGGGCCGGCGGACCCGCCTTGGGTCCGGCTCCGCCGGCAGCAATGTACCGCTGTCATCTCCTCAGTCGAAGGTACCCCGTCGTGTCCCCGAATGGGATGGCAACACGACGACTCCGACGGGTCACACCATCGCCTGGGAGCCTTTGCGCGACTCGAGCACCGAGTCGATCAGACCGTACTCCACCGCGCCCTCGGCGGTCAGGATCTTGTCCCGTTCGATGTCGCGGCTCACGTCCTCCACCGACTTCCCGGTGTGCTCGGCGATCATCGTCTCCAGCAGCTCGCGCATCCGGAGAATCTCGTTGGCCTGGATCTCGATGTCCGAGGTCTGGCCGTAGGTGCCCTCGGTGTAGGGCTGGTGGATCAGGATCCGGCTGTTCGGCAACGCCAGCCGCTTGCCGGGCGCGCCGGCGGCGAGCAGGATCGCCGCGGCCGAGGCGGCCTGGCCCAGGCAGACGGTCTGGATGTCGGGCTTGACGAACCGCATCGTGTCGTAGATCGCGGTCAGCGCGGTGAACGAGCCGCCCGGGGAGTTGATGTAGATCTGGATGTCCCGGTCGGGGTCCATCGACTCCAGGCACAGCAGCTGGGCCATCACCGCGTTGGAGATGTCGTCGCTGATCGGGGTGCCGAGGAAGATGATCCGGTCCTCGAACAACTTCCCGTAGGGGTCGATGCGGCGGAAGCCGTACGACGTACGCTCCTCCCACTGCGGGATGTAGTAGTTCATGTCCGCGGCGTACGCGCGAGAGGCGATCCCCTCGGGACCCCTGCGGTCGGCGAGACCGGGGATGTGGGTGCTGCTCATCTCTTCCCTCACTTCTTGGCCGGCCGGCCCTGGTCGGCGACCTGGCCGGCGGACGCGACGACCTTGTCGATGAAGCCGTACTCGAGCGCCTGCTCGGCGGTGAACCAACGGTCGCGGTCGGCGTCGGTCTCGACCTGCTCGAGCGGCTGGCCGGTGTGCTGGCTGATCAGGTTGAACAGCACCTTCTTGATGTGCAGGGACTGCTGCGCCTGGATCTTGATGTCGGACGCGGAGCCGCCCATGCCGCCGGAGGGCTGGTGCATCATGATCCGCGCGTGCGGGAGGGCGTACCGCTTGCCCTTCGCCCCCGCGCAGAGCAGGAACTGGCCCATCGAGGCGGCCAGACCCATCCCCACCGTCGCCACGTCGTTGGAGATGTAGTTCATGGTGTCGTAGATGGCCATGCCGGCATCCACCGAGCCACCGGGCGAGTTGATGTAGAGGAAGATGTCCGCGTCAGGGTCCTCCGCGTTGAGCAGGAGCATCTGCGCGCAGATCGCGTTGGCGTTCTGGTCGCGCACCTCGGAGCCGAGGAAGACGATCCGCTCCTTGAGCAACCGCTGGTAGATGTGGTCGTCGAGACCGTAGGTCTGGCCACCACCGTTCATCTGGGTCTCAGTCACGCCTCGACCCTAGCCAACGCCGCCCGCAGTTCCACGGGGGCGGTGCCGGTGTTCGCCAACAGCGGACTCCGGCCCCCGCGCCCGAAGGTCCCGCCGGGTCAGGAGGTCGCCTGCTCCTGCTCGTCGGCCTCGCCGGAGGCGCCCTCCTGAGCCCCCTCGGCGCCCGCCTCCTCCTGGCCGGGCTCGGCGAGCGAGCCGTCCGGGAGCAGGTTCTTCAGGTCCACCAGGTTCCCCGAGGCGTCGCTGACCTTGGCGGCCTCGACGATGCCGGCCAGCGCCTTGCCGCGGACCACCTCGGAGACCATCTCCGGGATGTGGTTGTGCTCGACCATGTGTCGGGCGAACTCGTTGGGGTCCTGGCCGGACTGCTGGGCCCGCCCGAAGATGTGGTCGGTCAGCTCCTGCTGGTCCACGCCGATCTCGGCCTTGCGGGCGACCTCCTCGAGCAGGAACTGGGCGGCCACCGCGTCGCGGACCCGCTTCTCCAGGTCGGCCTCGAACTCGTCGATGGTCTGCTCCTCGGAGTCCAGGTAGGACTGCATGGAGATCCCGGCGTACTCCAGCTGCTGCTCGATGTTCTCCCGGCGGGCGTTGATCTCCGCCTCGACCATGGCGTCGGGCAGCGGGATCTCGACCAGCTCGAGCAGCCGCTCGAGCACGGCGTCGCGGGCGCTGGCGGCCTGCTCGAGACGCTTGCCGCGCTCCAGCCGGGTGCGGATGTCGGCGCGCAGCTCGTCGACGGTGTCGAACTCCGAGGCGGTCTGCGCGAACTCGTCGTCGAGCTCGGGCAGGTCCTGCTCCTTGACGGCCGAGACCTTCACCTCGACGTCGACCTCGTTGCCCATCTGGTCGCCGCCGACCAGCCGGGAGGTGAAGGTCTTCTCCTCCCCCGCGCTCATGCCCAGCAGCGCCTCGTCGATGCCGTCGACGAGTCCCTCCGAGCCGACCTGGTAGCTCATCCCGTTCACCTCGGCGCCCTCGACCGGCTCGCCGTCCCTGCGGGCCAGCAGGTCGATGACCACGAAGTCACGGTCGGCCGCCGCCCGGTCCACCTCGTGCAGGGTCGCGAACCGCTCGCGGAGGTTGCGCAGCTGCTCCTCGACGTCCTCGTCGGTGACCTCGACGTCCTCGACGCTGACCTCGAGCCCCTCGTAGTCCGGCACCGTGATCTCCGGGCGGACGTCCACCTCGGCGGTGAACTCCAGCGTGTCGTTGTCCTCGAGCCGGGTGATGTCGATCTGCGGCTGGTCGAGAGGCTGCAGGTCGTTGGCCTGCAGCGCGTCGACGTACAGCTTCGGCAGCGCCTCGTTGATCGCCTCGTCGAGCACGGCGGGGCGGCCGATCTGCCGGTCGATGACCATCGGCGGCACCTTGCCGCGGCGGAAGCCCGGCACGTTGATCTGCTTCGCGATCTTCTTGTACGCCGCGTCGAGGCTCGGCTTGAGCTCCTCGAAGGGCACCTCGACGGTGAGCTTGGCCCGAGTGGGGCTCAGAGTCTCGACGGCGCTCTTCACAGGTCTGTCTCCTCAGTGTCTTCGTGAATCTTCGATCTTCGAGAATCTGGTTCTTCGAGAGTCCGGTGGTTCTGGTGCACACGCTCGACCGGCCGGCGTGAGCCACCGGTTGGGCCCACCTGTGAGCCTGGTCGGGGCGACAGGACTCGAACCTGCGGTCTCCTGCTCCCAAAGCAGGCGCGCTAGCCACTACGCTACGCCCCGGCGTCGCACGCAGCGACGGGCCCTCGGAAGTCTAGTGGACCGGCCGCCCGGGTCCGTAATCGGTGCGCGTCTCTCCTACGCGGCCGGCCGCGTCGGTTCGGTCGCTCGCGCCCGGCTGTGGCACCATAGGGGCGCGCCCCGGCCCGTGAACGGCTCCGCTGAACAGCTCTGTGGGTGCGCGCGGATGTAGCTCAATGGTAGAGCCTCAGTCTTCCAAACTGATGACGCGGGTTCGATTCCCGTCATCCGCTCCGATCCCCTCCGTCGCGGTCCCCCCGCGCACGCCGACCCGAGGC
>Ga0308176_10002252_pt1 | contig 12085 bp, 10 predicted proteins | sample PhyCR2_3_FD_203890 | JGI IMG/M metagenome (GOLD analysis project Ga0308176, IMG submission 203890) | Soil microbial communities from UC Gill Tract Community Farm, Albany, California, United States - DLSLS.C.R2 | ecosystem: Environmental > Terrestrial > Soil > Agricultural land | place: USA... | reverse complement strand
TTGAGGGCGACCAGGGGACCGAAGCCGACGTTCGCCGGGTCGTAGTGCGCGCCGAAGGAGAACGAGTGCCAGGTCGTGCGGCCCTCGGCGCGGGTGAGGAACCGGTCCCCGGGCGCGCGCACCTCGATCGCCATGAGGGAAGTCTGGCCCAAAGTCTGACAGAGTGCCGACATGGCAGAGGACTACCCGCGACTGCCGGCAGGCTTCCGCTTCGGCACCAGCACGGCGTCCTACCAGATCGAGGGAGCTGTCGACGAGGACGGCCGTGGCCCGAGTGTGTGGGACACCTTCTGCGCCGAGCCCGGGCGGATCGTCGACGGCAGCACCGGGGCGGTCGCCTGCGACCACTACCACCGGCACGCCGAGGACGTCGCGCTGATGCAGCGGCTGGGCGCCGGCGGCTACCGCTTCTCGATCGCCTGGCCACGGATCCAGCCCACCGGGTCGGGCACGGCGACCGAGGAGGGACTGGGCTTCTACGACCGGCTGGTCGACGCGCTCCTCGAAGCCGGGGTGGCGCCGATGGTCACGCTGTTCCACTGGGACCTCCCGCAGGCACTCGAGGACAGTGGCGGCTGGCTGAGCCGCGACGCCGCGCACCGGTTCGCGGAGTACGCCGCGATCGTCGGCGAGCGACTCGGCGACCGCGTCGAGCAGTGGTGCCCCGTCAACGAGCCCAACGTGGTGACCATGCTCGGCTACGCGACCGGCCGGCACGCCCCCGGCCGGGCGCTCGTGATGGACGCACTGCCGGTCGCCCACCACCTGCTCCTGGGTCACGGCCTGGCCGTTCAGGCGCTCCGCGCCGCCGGGGTGAAGCAGATCGGCACCGCCACCAACCACTCGCCCGTGTGGTCCGACAGCGACAGCGAGGAGGACTGCGCGGCTGCCGACCTGTTCGACAGCCTGTGGAACCGGCTCTTCGCCGATCCCGTGCTGCTCGGTCGCTATCCCGAGGGCTTCGACGAGACGATGCCGGTTCCCGCCGGCGAGGACATCCTCGACGACCTGGCGACGATCAGCCAGCCGCTCGACTTCTACGGCGTCAACTACTACAACCCGATGCAGCTGGCCGCGGCGGCCGACGGCTCGGAGCTGCCCTTCGAGCAGTGCGAGATCACCGGCTACCCCACGACCGACTTCGGCTGGCCGGTCGTGCCCGACGGCCTGCGCGAGCTGCTGGTGCAGATGAAGCAGCGCTATCCCGACATCCCGCCGATCTACATCACCGAGAACGGCTGCTCCTACGGCATCGGGCCCGGCGGGGACGGCCTGGTCGACGACGAGCCCCGCATCGACTACCTCGACAGCCACCTGCGCGCGGTCGCCCGGGCGATCGAGGAAGGCGTCGACGTCCGCGGCTACTACTGCTGGTCGCTGATGGACAACTTCGAGTGGGCCGAGGGCTACACCCAGCGCTTCGGCCTGACCTGGATCGACTACGAGACCCAGGCGCGCATCCCCAAGCGGTCGTTCGACTGGTACGCCGCGGTGATCCGCGCGAACAGCTGAGCTCAGGCAGCAGTCGTCCCGAACCGGAACCGTGCCAGCGTGTGCATCCGGTCGGTGACGTGCACCAGCCGCGCCTCGGTCGCGTGCGCCTCGATCGGCAGCCGCCGGTGCAGCAGGGTGCGCAGCCCGGACGCGTCCTCGCCCTCGGGCAACGGCACGGTCAGGTGCGGCACCACGTCGTCGAACTCGCCACCGTAGGGCGGGAACTCCGGGAACAGCCGATGCAGGCCCTGGGTCAGCCGGCGGAACACGTCGGGCGGCTCCGGGGTGAGGTAGACCGCGCCGCTGGGGAACTCCGCCACCGACGTCAGCCGGAACGGGAAGCCGGTCACGTCGCCGAAGAAGCCGGCCAGCTCCGACAGCACCCCGTGGTCGACCGCCGCCGGCGCCATGAACGGGGTGAGCACGGTGACGTGCGCCGCCACTCCGTCGTCGGCGGGCAGCAGCTCCGGCGCGGCGATCATCGCTCGGGGCCGGACCACGGTCTCGGCCTCGCGCACCGGGACGATGATCCCGGTGACACCCGCGAGGTTCTCGGTCACGGCCGACACGCTAGTGGGTGGACCGCCCCTACGCTGGCCGCATGGGCGCCGGGCACAGCCACCACGGTCACGCGGCCGGTCGTGCCCACGACCGGTCCCGGCTCCGGCTGGTGCTCCTCATCACCGTCGTGGTGGTCGTCGTCGAGCTGGCCGGCGCCTGGCTGAGCCACTCGCTGGCGCTGCTCGCCGACGCCGGCCACATGCTCACCGACGCGGCCGCGATCGTGGTCGCCCTGTCGGCAAGCCTGGTCGCGACCCTGCCCGCCTCGCCCCGGCGCACGTTCGGCTACCACCGCGCGGAGATCCTGGCCGCCCTGCTCAACGCGCTCGTGCTGGTCGCGCTGTGCGGCTACCTCGTCTATGCGGCGGTCGGGCGGCTGCTCGACCCGCAACCCGTGCACGGCGGCCAGATGCTGGTCTTCGCGGTCGTCGGCCTGGTCGCCAACGCGGCCTCGCTGGCGTTGCTCACCGACCGCAAGGACAGCTCGCTGAACATGCGGGGCGCGTTCCTCGAGGTGCTCAGCGACACGCTCGGCTCGGCAGCCGCGATCGTCGCCGCCGTCCTGGTGCTGACGACTGGGTTCCTGCCGGCGGACTCGATCGCGTCCCTGGTGATCGCGGTACTCATCCTGCCCCGGTCCTGGCAGCTGCTCCGCGAGACGCTGGGCGTCCTGCTGGAGGCGGCGCCGCAAGGCCTCGACGTGGAGACGGTACGACGCCACCTCGCCGGTGCCGACGGTGTCGTGGAGGTGCACGACCTGCACGCCTGGACGATCACCAGCGGCATGCCCGCCCTGTCCGCGCACGTGACGGTCACCGACATCGCGCTGGCCGACCGTGGCGTGGGCGAGATCCTCGACGAGCTGTCCTCGTGCGTGGCCAGCCACTTCGGGATCGACCACGCCACCTTCCAGCTCGAGCCCGAGTCGCACCGCGGCCACGAGCACCTGGGTGAGCACGACCACGCCTGAGTACCCGGATGCAGCAATTGAGTCGAACGACTCATGTGCGCGGGGCGCCGGCCCGACACGCTGGGGCCATGGACGAGAAGACCGCTCGCACCGCCATCGCCGCCCTGGTCGGCGAGGGCCTGCTGCCTGCCTCGACGACGGGCCGGGCCCTCGACGTGCTCATCCGACAGCCTGCGGGCGGTCGTGGCCGTGCCCGCCTCGCCGAGCTCGCCGCGTGGTTCGGAGCCGCGCTGGTGCTCGCCGCCGCCGGGTTGTTCCTGGCCGAGGGCTGGAACGACCTGGCCCAGGGGCAGCAGGCCGCAGCCCTTGGTGGCATCGCCGCCGTGCTGGCCGCCGTCGGCACGGTCGTGCGCCAGCTGCTGGTACGACGACCAGGCGGGGCGCTCACTGACGACGCCGCCCGCCGGCTGGGGAGCGCGATGCTCAGCGGGGCCGCGGTCAGCGCGTGCTTCGCCGTCGCGCTGTTCGTCGACGCGACCGACGGTGTCGCCTACGGAGACTGGCCCGGAGTGGCCGGTGCCCTGGTGCTGGTCGCCACCGGCGCTGCGGCCTACCGGCTGGTGCCGTCGGCGGCCGGCCAGCTGACGCTCGCCGCGGGCCTGTTCGCGCTGGTGCCCTACAGCCTCGAGCTCGGCCATGGCCGGATCGACCTCTGGATGGGGGTCGTCGAGCTGCTGCTGGCCGCCGGCTGGCTCGCCCTCGCCGAGCTCGGTGCCTTCCGGGAGCGGCTGGTCGCCACGGCCCTCGGGTCCGGCTGGGCGCTGCTGGGGGCGCAGCTGGCCCTCGTCGACGGCGACCACGCGTGGTTGGGCTACCTGCTCACCGCCCTGGTCGCGGTCGCCGGCTTCGCGGAGTACCTGCGCACGCTGCGCTGGCCCTACGTCGCGGCCGCGGTCGTCGCGGTCACCCTGGTCGTGCCCGAGGCGGTCACCGACTGGACCGACGGCACCGTGGGACCGGCCGGCGCGGTGCTGCTCGCGGGCCTGGCACTGCTGGGCGCCGCGTTCGCCGGGTTCCGGATCCGGCAGGAACGGACGACCTGACGGGGCCGTCAGGCGCGTGCGGCCAGCCGCATCCCCTGGTCGATCGCGCGCTTCGCGTCCAGCTCCGCCGCGACGTCGGCGCCACCGATGACCTCGACCGGGCGGTCCGCCTCGAGCAGGTCGTCGTACAGGCTCCGCACCGACTCCTGCCCCGCGCAGACGACGACGTGGTCGACGTCCAGGACCCGCCGCTCGCCGTCGACCGTGATGTGCAGGCCGGCGTCGTCGACGCGCTCGTAGGCCACGCCGCGCAGCTGATGCACACCCGAGTCGCGCAGGACCGCGCGGTGGGCCCAGCCCGACGTCTTGCCGAGCCCGGCGCCGACCGGCGTGGTCCTGCGCTGCAGCAGCCAGACCTCGCGTGCGGGCGTGCGCGGCTTCTTCTCGGTCAGCCCGCCGCGGTGCAGCGACGGGTCGCCGACGCCCCAGTGCGCCAGCCAGTCCTCGAGGTCCTCGGGCTCGTGGGTGAGGAAGTGGGAGACGTCGACGCCGATGCCACCGGCCCCGATCACCGCGACCCGCTGCCCGGGCACGACGCGGCCGGACACCGCATCGGCGTAGGAGACGACCTTCGGGTGGTCGATGCCCTCGATCGCCGGGATCCGCGGCTCCACGCCGGTGGCGACCACGACCTCGTCGTACGGCGCCAGCAGGGCGGTCGTCGCCTCCGTCGACAGGCGCACCTCGACACCGAGAACCTCGAGCCGGCGCGTGTAGTAGCGCAGCGTCTCGGCGAAGTCCGCCTTGCCCGGGATCCGCATCGCGAGCCGGAACTGGCCGCCGATCTCCGCGTCCTTCTCGAACAGCGTGACCGCGAAGCCGCGCTCGGCGAACGAGCACGCGGCGCTGAGCCCGGCCGGTCCGGCGCCGACCACGGCGACCGTCCTGCGCGTGCGCGTCGGCAGCAGCACCAGCTCGGTCTCGTGGCAGGCACGCGGGTTGACCAGGCACGAGGCCCGCTTGTTGGCGAAGGTGTGGTCCAGGCAGGCCTGGTTGCAGGCGATGCAGGTGTTGATCTCGTCGGCGCGGCCCGACGCAGCCTTCTTGACCAGGTCGGGATCGGCGAGGAACGGGCGCGCCATCGAGACCAGGTCACAGGTGCCGTCGGCGAGCAGCCGCTCGGCGAGCCCGGGGCTGTTGATCCGGTTGGACGCGCAGACCGGGATGCCCACGTCCTGCCGCAGCCGCTTCGTGGTCCAGGCCCACGCTCCCGCGGGCACCTGGGTGATGATCGTCGGCACCCGCGCCTCGTGCCAGCCGATTCCCGTGTTGATCACCGACGCGCCGGCCTCCTCGAGGCGGTGGGCGAGCTCGGCGGTCTCCTCCCAGGTCTGGCCGTCCTCGACGAGGTCGAGCAACGACATCCGATACAGGATCGGGAAGTCCGGGCTCGTGGCCTCCCGCGTACGACGCACCACCTCGACCGCGAACCGCATCCGCTTGCTGACTGTCCCGCCCCAGGTGTCGGTGCGGTCGTTGGTCCGGGCGGCGAGGAACTGGTTGACCAGGTATCCCTCCGAGCCCATCACCTCGACGGCGTCGTACCCCGCCTTCTGCGCCAGCCGCGCCGACCGGGCGAAGTCGCCCGCGGTGCGGTCGACCGCCTTGCCGGACAGGGCGCTCGGCCGGAACGGCGTGATCGGCGACTTCGCGGTCGACGCGCCGACCGAGAACGGTGTGTAGCCGTAGCGGCCGGCGTGCAGCACCTGCAGGGCGATCGCTGCGCCGTGCTCGTGGACCGCGTCGGTGACCTGCCGGTGCCGCTGGGCCTGCAGCCTCGTGGTCATGTCGCCCGCGAAGGGCTTCAGCCAGCCGCGCCTGTTGGGTGCGTAGCCGCCGGTGACGATCAGCCCGACGCCGCCCCTCGCACGCTCGGCGAAGTAGGCGGCGAGCTTCGGCACGTCCCAGATGTGGTCCTCGAGGCCGGTGTGCATCGATCCCATCACCGCCCGGTTGCGCAGGGTGAGGCCGCCGATGGTGACCGGCGAGAGCAGGTGCGGGAAGTCGGCCATGCGGGTCAGCCTCCGGTGCCGGCCGTGCGTTCCGCAACGTGATCCCGGCGACAGCGGCTTGCCCCATATACCCCGGGGGGGTATACAAGAGCCCATGGACCACTCAATTTGGCGGGCCGCGGCGTCGGCGACACTGCACTGCCTCACCGGCTGCGCCATCGGCGAAGTGCTCGGCATGGTGCTGGCGACGTGGTGGGCCTGGGGCAACACGGCCAGCATCGTGCTGTCGGTCGTGCTGGCGTTCTTCTTCGGCTACCTGCTGACCTTCTCCTCGGTCCGGCGGCACGCGGCCCTCGGCCAGGCCGTGCGGCTCGCGCTCGCCGCGGACACGGTCTCGATCCTGGTGATGGAGGTCGTCGACAACGGCTTCATGGTCGCCGTCCCCGGGGCCCTCGACGCGACGCTGGCGGACGCGCTCTTCTGGGTGTCGCTGGCCGCCTCGCTGGCGATCGCGTTCCTGCTCACCGTGCCGGTGAACCGCTGGATGATCGCCCGCGGCAAGGGGCATGCCGTGGTCCACTCCATGCACGGACACTGAGGGCGGCGTCGCCGTACCGTTCCTGCATGGAAGCAGCCGAGCTACGCGCGCTCCAGCAGCCGCTCAAGGAGCGCTATCGCGCCGACCCCGACACCGCCCTGACGCCGGTGGCCGCGACGGGGCACTTCGCCGGACCCGGGGTCGCGGTCGCGGTGGACCAGCAGGCGGGCCCGGCCCGGGCGGGGCTGCACCCGGCGACCGGAGGTGACGGCACCGAGGCCTGCTCGGGCGACATGCTGCTCGAGGCACTGGTCGCCTGTGCCGCGGTGACGTTCCGGTCGGTGGCCACCGCGATGGGCATGCCGATCACGGTCGGGCTGGTGCGCGCCGAGGGATCCTTCGACGCCCGGGGCACGCTCGGTGTCGACCGGTCGGTCCCCGTGGGTCTGCAGGACGTCGTGGTGCGCTTCGACGTCGACACCGACGCCGATGACTCCGCCCTGGCCAGGCTCGCCACGGCCACCGAGCGCTACTGCGTGGTCGGCCGGTCGCTGGCCGTCCCGCTGCGGTTCGAGGTGCGCCGTTCCGGTTCTGGAATGCCTGCCACCAGCGCGCCTCCCGCGCCCTAGGATTCCGACCGCCAAGTAGGGCCACCCCGCTGTTGGTGTCGACCTCACCGTCGCTGGTCGGTGAGGCCTTGCCCGCGACGTCGCCACCACAGTTCCTGCGCCGGGTGCTGGCATGATCCCCGCATGGCCATCGAGCTCGGACAGGGCACCGGCCCGCTGCGCGGCGTCAAGGTCGTCGAGCTGGCCGGCATCGGACCCGGACCCCACGCGTGCATGCTGCTGGCGGACCTCGGCGCCGACGTCGTCCGCGTCGACCGCCCGGGCGGCAACGTGCTCGGCGGTGGCCCGCACGATGTCCTCACCCGTGGCCGGCCCAGCATCGCGCTGGACCTGAAGAACCCCCGGGCGGTCGCGACCGTGCTCGACCTGGTCGCCCGGGCCGACGTCCTGGTCGAGGGCATGCGGCCAGGAGCCGCCGAGCGCCTCGGGGTCGGTCCGGCGGAGTGCCACGCGCGCAACCCGCGGCTGGTCTACGCCCGGATGACCGGCTGGGGCCAGACCGGCCCGCTGGCCCAGTCGGCCGGGCACGACATGAACTACATCTCCGTCGCCGGCGCGCTGTTCGGCCTCGGCCAGGACCCCGACCGGCCGCACTTCCCGTCGAACCTGCTCGGTGACTTCGGCGGCGGCTCGACCTACCTGGTGATCGGCATCCTCGCCGCGCTCCTGGAGGCCCGTGCCTCGGGGCAGGGGCAGGTCGTCGACGCCGCGATCGTGGACGGCACCGCGCACCTCAACGCCATGGGCGCCGCGTTCCTCGCCGCGGGGCTCCCCGCGGACCGCCGCGTCTCCGGGCTGCTCGACGGCGGCGTGCCCTGGTACGACGTCTACGAGACCGCGGACGGCCGGCACATGTCGGTCGCCGCCCTCGAGGGACAGTTCTACGCCGAGCTCCTGCGCCTGCTCGGACTGCCCGCCGACGAGGTCCCCGACCGCGACGACCTCTCAACCATCGGCGAGCTGCGCCGGCTGTTCACCGCCCGCTTCAAGGAGCGCACCCAGGCCGAGTGGGTCGAGCTCTTCGAGGGCACCGACGCCTGCGTGGCGGCGGTGGTCCCGCTGACCTCGGCGGTCGAGCACCCGCACAACGTCGCCCGCGGCACCTTCGTCGAGCGCGACGGCGTCGTGCAGCCGGCCCCGGCCCCGCGCTTCTCACGGACGGCGGCCTCCCTCACGACCGGGCCGTCCAAGCCCGGAGCCGACACCCGTGCCGCCCTCACGGCCTGGGGCATCGCCGACGTCGACGGGCTGATCGAGTCCGGCGCCGCGGTCGAGGACTGACCTACCGTGGGGCGATGAACCTGACCACGCGCTGCTGTGTCGTCGGCGGCGGGCCCGGCGGGATGATGCTCGGCTTCCTGCTCGCCCGCGCCGGCCTGGACGTCACCGTGCTGGAGAAGCACGCGGACTTCCTGCGCGACTTCCGGGGCGACACGATCCACCCCTCGACGCTCACGGTCATGCACGAGCTCGGCTACTTCGAGGAGTTCCGGCCGCTACTGCAGAACGAGATCACCACGCTGGACGTCGTCCTCGGCGACCGGCGGATCACCCCGGTCGACTTCTCGACGCTGCCACCGCCGGTGAAGTTCCTCGGGCTGATGCCGCAGTGGGACTTCCTTGACTTCATGGCCGAGAAGGCGAGGGCCTTCGCAGGGTTCCGCCTGCTGATGCGGACCGAGGCGACCGGCCTGGTCACCGACGGGGACCGGGTCACCGGGGTGGCCGCGTCGGGACCGGACGGGCCGGTGACGATCGGCTGCGACCTCGTCGTGGGGGCGGACGGTCGCGACTCCGTCGTACGTCGCGAAGCCGGCCTGACGGTGCACGACAGGGGCGTTCCGATCGACGTGCTGTGGTTCCGGCTGGACAAGCCGGATCCCGAGCCACCGCCGACGCTGGCCTACGTCGCGCGCGGAGAGTTCGTGCTGACCATCGACCGCGGTGCCTACTACCAGGGCGGGATGCTGATCCCCAAGGGTTCGCTCGAGCAGGTCCGGGCCCAGGGGTTGTCCCGGCTGCACGATCGTCTGGTCGCCGCGGCTCCCGCCCTCGACGGCTGCGTGGACACGCTCCAGGACTGGGACCAGGTCAAGCTGCTCACCGTGCAGGTGAACCACCTGACCAGCTGGCATCGCCCGGGCGTGCTCTGCATCGGTGACGCCGCGCACGCGATGTCGCCGGCCGGGGGCGTCGGCGTCAACTACGCCGTGCAGGACGCCATCGCCGCCGCCCGCATCCTCGCCGAGCCGCTGCGCAGCGGCTCGGTGACCCGGGACGTCCTCGCGTCCGTGCAGCGACGACGCGCGTGGCCGGCCAGGGCGGTCCAGCGAGCCCAGGTGGCGACCCACCGGGTGATCGCCCGGCCGGGCGGCGGCGACGTGCCCGACCTGGCGTTGCGGGTCGAGGCGCTGATCGAGCCGGTGCTGCAACGGCTGGTCGCCCGGCTGGTCGGCATCGGGTTGCGGCCCGAGCACGTGCGTTGACCCGCAACGGTGATGCGAGCCACAGACCAGCCACCGTTGACGATGACAGCGTTACTGTCAGATCGAGCGCGCTGTGGGTGACGCATCCCGCACCAGCAAGCCCGTGACTCCTCCCGGTTGAAGGAAGTTGGACAGTCATGACGACAGAAGCCTTCGTGTACGACGCGATCCGCACGCCCCGGGGGAAGGGCAAGAAGGACGGCTCGCTGCACGGCACCAAGCCGATCGATCTCGTGGTCGGCCTGATCCACGAGATCCAGCAGCGCAACCCCAGCCTCGACACCAACCGGGTCGACGACGTCGTGCTCGGCGTGGTGAGCCCGATCGGCGACCAGGGCGGCGACATCGCCAAGACCGCCGCGCTCGCCGCGGGACTGCCCGAGACGGTGTCCGGCGTGCAGCTCAACCGCTTCTGCGCCTCGGGCCTCGAGGCGGTCAACCAGGCGGCCTCCCGGGTCCGCGGCGGGTTCGAGGACCTGATCCTGGCCGGCGGCGTCGAGTCGATGAGCCGGGTCGCGATGGGCTCCGACGGCGGCCCCTGGGCGTCGGACCCGGCGACCGCTTTCGGCACGTCGTTCGTGCCGCAGGGCATCGGCGCCGACCTGATCGCGACGCTCGAAGGCTTCAGCCGCGAGGACGTCGACGCGTTCGCGGTCGAGTCCAACCAGCGCGCGGCGAAGGCCTGGGCGGACGGCCGGTTCGCCCGGTCGGTGATCCCGGTCAAGGACCAGAACGGCGTCACCGTGCTCGACCACGACGAGTTCATCAAGCCCGAGTCGACCGTGGAGGGCCTCGGCCGGCTCAAGCCCTCGTTCGCGGGCATCGGCCAGCAGGCCGGCTTCGACTCGGTGGCGCTGGAGAAGTACCACTGGGTGGAGCAGATCGACCACGTCCACCACGCCGGCAACTCCTCGGGCATCGTCGACGGCGCCGCCCTCGTCGCGATCGGCACCGAGCAGGTGGGCAGCGACCTGGGCCTCACCCCGCGGGCGCGGATCGTGTCGGCCGCGGTCTCCGGCGCCGACCCGACGATCATGCTCACCGGTCCGGCCCCGGCGGCACGCAAGGCGCTGGCCAGGGCCGGCCTGGAGACGAAGGACATCGACCTCTTCGAGATCAACGAGGCCTTCGCCGCCGTCGCGATGCGGTTCATGCGCGACCTGGGCATCAGCCACGACATCACCAACGTCAACGGCGGCGCGATCGCCATGGGCCACCCGCTCGGCGCCACCGGCGCGATGATCCTCGGCACGCTCGTCGACGAGCTGGAGCGCCGCGACCAGCGCTACGGCCTGGCCACGCTCTGCGTGGGCGGCGGGATGGGCATCGCCACGATCGTCGAGCGGATCTGAGAGGAACCAGATGACCGAGCAGACTGCAGTCAGGTACGACCAGGGCTCCGACGGCATCGTCGTGCTCACCCTCGACGACCCGACGTCGAGCGCGAACACGATGAACGACCTCTACAAGGAGTCGATGCACGCCGCGATCGACCGCCTCGTCGCCGAGCGCGACGGCGTCACGGGCGTGGTCGTCACCAGCGCGAAGAAGACCTTCTTCGCCGGCGGCAACCTGAAGGACATGCTCGCCGCCGGACCAGCGGACGCACCGGAGATCTTCGCGACGGCGCAGGCGATCAAGGCCGACCTGCGCCGCCTCGAGACCCTCGGCCGTCCGGTCGTCGCCGCGATCAACGGGGCCGCGCTCGGCGGCGGCCTGGAGATCGCGCTGGCGTGCCACCACAGGATCGTGGTCGACGACCCCAAGGCGGAGATCGGCCTGCCGGAGGTCACCCTCGGCCTGCTGCCCGGAGGGGGCGGGGTCACCCGTGTCGTGCGGATGCTCGGGATCCAGCAGGCGCTGATGGACGTGCTGCTCACCGGCACCCGGTTCAAGCCGGCCGCGGCCCGCGACAAGGGCCTGGTCGACGAGCTGGTGGCGGACCGCGCGGACCTGGTCACCGCCGCGAAGGCGTGGATCGAGGACCACAAGGACGACGAGGACGCCGCCCGCAACCCGTGGGACCGCGAGGGCTTCAGGATCCCCGGCGGCTCGCCGTCGAACCCGAAGCTGGCCGCGATGCTGCCCGCCTTCCCGGCGATGCTGCGCCAGCAGGCCAAGGGGGCCGACTACCCCGCCCCGCGGGCGATCATGGCCGCCGCGGTCGAGGGCGCGCAGGTCGAGCTCGAGACCGCGACCACGATCGAGTCCCGCTACCTGACCGAGCTGATCGTCGGGTCGACGAGCAAGAACATGATCCAGGCGTTCTTCTTCGACCTCTCGGCGATCAACTCCGGGTCGCTGCGACCCGAGGGCGTGCCCAGGTTCATCGCCCAGAAGGTCGGCGTGCTCGGCGCCGGGATGATGGGCGCGGGGATCGCCTACGCCTGTGCCCGGGCCGGCATGGAGGTC
>Ga0308176_10002251_pt1 | contig 12086 bp, 10 predicted proteins | sample PhyCR2_3_FD_203890 | JGI IMG/M metagenome (GOLD analysis project Ga0308176, IMG submission 203890) | Soil microbial communities from UC Gill Tract Community Farm, Albany, California, United States - DLSLS.C.R2 | ecosystem: Environmental > Terrestrial > Soil > Agricultural land | place: USA... | reverse complement strand
TACCTCACCGCGCTCCGCGCCGCGGTCGCCGCTGGGGGCGAGGATGCCGAGATCGTCCCCTTCTCGGCGAAGATCGAGGCCGAGCTGGCCGAGCTCCCGGCCGAGGATCGGACCGAGTTCCTCCAGTCGTTAGGCATCGAGTCGGCGGGGCTCGATCGGCTGATCTTCGCCAGCTATCACCTGCTCGGGCTGCAGACCTACTTCACTGCCGGCGAGCAGGAAGTGCGCGCGTGGACGATCCATCGCGGCGACACCGCGCCGAAGGCGGCCGCGGTGATCCACACCGACTTCGAGCGCGGCTTCATCCGCGCCGAGACGGTCGGCTACCAGGAGTTCGTCGGCAACGGCGGCTGGAAGGGCGCAAAGGACAAGGGGGTCGTGCGGAGCGAGGGCAAGGAATACGTCGTGAAGGATGGCGACGTGATGCTGTTCCGCTTCAACGTCTGAGCCGGTAGCCCGCGCGGCGCACCTAACGGCGGGGACTGGGGAAAGAGGAGATGCCGGCGTTGCCAAAGCAGCGCTCGGCAAGTCTTCGGAAGAGGCTTCCGGCGGCTCCCAACTCCATTTCCCAGACAACGCCAATGTCCAGCGACGCGACCAGCAACCGCGCGGGCTCGCAGTTCGAACCGCTCACCTTCGAGACGAGCGCCGCTCCCGGGGCAGCGAGCTGTCACAAGTGCGGCGCCGTGCTCCGCGGGTCATATCACATGATCAACGAGCGGATGTCGTGCGGTCCCTGTCGCTTCGCCGCCGAAGAGCAGCTGAGCGGCGGGACGGGGATGGCCGGGCTCGGGCGGGCGATCGTCTTCGGAGCCGGCGCGGCCATCGTCGGCGCGGCGGTGTATTACGCGTTCGTGAAGATCACGGGCTTCGAATGGGCGCTGATCACCGCATTCGTCGGCCTCGGAGTCGGGATGGCAGTGCGCATCGGGAGCCGCGGCCACGGGGGACGGAAGTTCCAGGTAGTCGCACTCGTGCTCACCTGGCTGGCGATGGGCGGTGCCTACCTCCCCTTCATGCTCGCCGGCGTGCCGACTGCTGACACGTCGCAGCAATCGGGGCTCGTCATCGGTGCGATGATCATCGGCCTGTTCACCCTGCCAGTCGTCGTCGGGGTGGCAAGCCCGATCTCGGGGTTGATCATTGCCTATGCGCTGTACCGCGCATGGAAGAGCAATGCGGCCGGCATCCCGCTCACGGTGAGCGGTCCGTTCCGGTTGCAGGATGCGCCAGGGGGCCGCGCGACGGCCTGACCGCGCGCGGCCATTGGAAGTTTTCGAGTACCGCTGCACCCAGTCGAATCGATGACATCGTCCACGCGTCCCACTTCGTCCTGCGACACCTGCGCCGCCGAGCTTCCGGGTGCGGCCCTTTCCTGCCCGAGCTGCGGAACGCTCGTTCACGCGGCGGAGCTCACGCGGCTGGCCGGGCTCGCACAGGAATCGGAGCGACAGGGTGAGGTGACCGCCGCGCTGGCGAGCTGGAAGAGTGCCCTCGACCTTCTTCCGCTCGACGCACCGCAGCGGCCGCAGATCGAGTCGCGCGTCATCGGCCTGCGGAACCAGCTGGTCGGCGACGCTCCGACGACGGCGAAGAAGGCGGGTGTCCGCGATGCGTGGAAGAACAAGGGCGCGCTCGCCGCGTTAGGCGCGCTGCTCCTCAAGTTCAAGACGATCATCTTCCTGCTGCTGACCAAGGCCAAGTTCATCCTGCTCGGCCTGACCAAGCTGAAGACGATCGTGTCGATGCTGCTCTTCTTCGGCGTCTACTGGACTCGCTACGGGTGGAAGTTCGCCGCGGGATTCGTCGTCTCGCTCTACCTGCACGAGATGGGACACGTGTTCGCCGCGAGGCGCTTCGGGATCAAGGCGAGCGCGCCGGTGTTCATCCCCTTCGTCGGCGCTTTCATCCTGCTGAAGGAGTCGGTGGACGACGTGCGCGTGAACGCGCGCATCGGGCTCGCCGGCCCCGTCTGGGGGCTCGGCGCCGCGCTCGCGTTCTATGCTGCCTTCATCGTGACGGGGAGCCCGATGCTCGGCGCGATTGCCGGCTTCGGCGCCTGGCTGAACGTCTTCAACCTGATTCCCGTCTGGGTGCTCGACGGCGCGCGCGGCTTCACTTCGTTCACCCGCGTCGACCGCTGGTGCGTGGCGATCGCGTTAGGCGCGATGGCGGCGGTGCTGCACTATCGCCCCGAGGTGCATGGACAGGGGCTCGTCGTGATCCTTGCCGTGGTCGCGGCGATCGCGGCGATCATCGGCAAGCCCGCCGAGCGGAGCGACCGGGCAATGGTCGCGCTCTACCTGTTCCTTGCCGGCTCGCTGGTGACGATCGCCGCGACCGCGCTCAGCTCACCCGTGCACAACGGCGCGGGCACCGGCTTCTAGCACGTCGCCCGCGGTAGATGCATCCGCGCGGCTTGTAATCCTCCCCATGTCCGGGTAGCTTTCCCGGACAATCGAAGTTGGGCGTTCGAGCACCCCGCTCGCGCCAAACCTCTCCTCCCGCTCTGGCAACCAGCGGGGGGCTAGTCATGACCACAGGGAGGATTGCCACGACATGAGCCGCCAATACGAGGCGGTGTATGTCTTCGATTCTGCACTCGAAGACTCCGCCATCACTGAAAAGCTGGAACGCTTCCACGCCCTCATCGGCGCGACCGGTGACATCACCGTCGATGCCTGGGGCCGGCGCCAGCTCGCCTACAAGATCGGCACGAAGGAGACGGGCTACTACGCCATCGCCCGCTTCGAAGCCGAAGCCGCGGGACTTCCCGAGTACGAGCGCGCGATCCGCCTCGACGACGGTGTCATCCGCCATCTCATCACTCTCCACGAGCACGATCTCGGCGCCCCGCCGATGACCCCCGAGGAGCAGGCCGCGGCCGCGAAGCGCCGTGAGGAAGACGAGGACGAAGAAGAATGAAGATGATGCGCCGTCCCACCAAGACCTGCCCGTTCTGCGAGACTCGCGTTCGGCACGTCGATTACAAGGATGACCGCACCCTTGGCCGCTTCATCACCGAGCAGGGGAAGATTCTCCCCAGCCGGCTGAGCGGGGTCTGCGCTCGTCATCAGCGCCAGCTTGCCACCGCGGTGAAGCGCGCGCGTTACCTCGCCCTCGTCCCCTACATCAAGGGGCATCAGGGCTGAGCTGACGGCAACGTCGAGCTCATGACCGAGGCGACACCGACGACGGCGGCAGCGCCGCGCGAGCAGGGATGGGCAGGTGTCCTCCTTGCTCTCGCGGCGTTCCTGCTCGTGCCGGCGATCCCCGTCGCTGGCGCGCTGCTGCCGGTGACCGAGGGCTGGGTGCTCCTCCTCCCCGCCCTCGCCGCGTGCACCCTGCTCGGCTGGTGGTCGGGAGGCCGTGCGTCGCTGGCGATCTTCTGGGTCGGACTCGCCGCGTTCGCGCTGTTCGGCGGGAGCGGGCGCAGCGGATGGGGAGCCTACGGCACCCTGCTCCGCGCGTGGGCGATCATCCTCGCCGGCGCCTTCGGGGTGCTCGCGTTCATCGACACCCGCCGGCCGCTCTTCGCCCGCGCGCTGTCAGCGGTGGCGATGACGCTCGTCGCCGCGTTAGGCATCACGACGGCACTGCGCGCGCCGACGAGCGTCGTCAGTCACGTCGTCAGCGAACAGCTCGATCGGCGGAACGCGTCGGCGGTCGAGCAGCTGCGCACCCTGGCGAGCGACCAGCCCGAAGCGTGGGCGCGCATCATCAAGCGATATCCGACCAACCGGTCGCCGCTCGACGACGTCGCCGAGATGCTGTCGACCATGACGAAGGCTGGAGCAACGGCGTTCCCCGCCCTGCTCGCGCTGCAGTCGCTCGCCGCGCTGGCGCTGGCGTGGGCATTGTACCACCGGCTGTCGCGCACGCGGATCGGTCCACCGGTCGCTCCGCTGCGCGAGTTCCGCTTCAACGACCAGCTGGTGTGGGGATTGATCGTCGGGTTGACCGTGCTTCTCCTGCCGACGCTCGCGCCATCGCGCGCGGCGGCGTTCGGGATGCTGCGGTCGTTCGGCGTCAATCTCGTCGTGTTCTTCCTGTCGCTCTATGCACTGCGCGGGCTTGGCGTGATCTCATGGGTGCTGTCGCAGCGCACCGTATGGATTCTCGTCGGCCTGTCGGTGCTGCTCGCCCAGATTCCGACGATGCAGACCATCGCGACGTCCGGATTGCTATCGCTCGTCACAGCGGCCGGGTTGCTCGGACTCGCTGACACCTGGTTTGATTGGCGCCGCCTGGCGCGTCCCATCCAGTAACACCCGCACCGTTCGGAGTCTCCCATGGAAGTCATTCTGCGACAGGCGGTCGACACGCTCGGCCACACTGGCGACATCGTGAAGGTCTCGGCGGGCTACGCCCGCAACTTTCTCCTCCCGCGCGGCATCGCCTACGAGGCGACGCCGGGCAACAAGAAGCGCCTCGAGCAGGAGCGCGCACGCCTCGAGGCCGCCGAAGGCGAGCGTCGCGGCTCGGCGCAGGAGCTGGCCGCGAAGGTCGAGCAGGTCTCGCTGACCTTCTCCGCCCGCGTCGGCGAAGAGGGCAAGCTCTTCGGATCGGTCACCACCGCCGACATCGCCCACGAGCTCGAGAAGCAGGGCATCCACATCGAGAAGCGCCAGATCGACCTGCACGAGCCGATCAAGGCACTCGGCGTCTATCGCGTCCCGGTCCGCCTGCACGCCGACGTCAAGCCCGAAGTCCGGGTCTGGGTGATCAAGGGCTGAACCGGCCCGCCGCGGCGGTATCTGCCCGGCGATGAGCTGTAAGCGGTAAGCAGTGAGCGAACGGCGTTGAACCGCAATGCGGCTGCGCGGTTCGCTCACTGCTTACCGCTTATCGCTTACAGCCTGTACCACCTGGCAGTGGCGCACTCCCTGCAACCCGATAGGGGGAAAGTCGCGGTAACGTGTCGCACATATTGGCCTCGTTGCGTCCGCTTGGTCCGGGCGGAACATTGGACGGCGTTCGGAGTTGTAGCCTAGCTACTCTACACGACCCAATCGTCTCGATTAAATGGCATCTGTTACCGCTCTTCCCGCCTCTGCCGCGCTGGCCCAGCGCGCTGCCGCGATCTGTCTCGACCTCAAGGCGAACGACGTCGTCATCCTCTCGCTCAAGGGCGTCTCGGATGTCGCCGACTTTTTCGTCATCGCGAGCGGGACGTCGGACACGCATGTCCGCTCCATCGCCGACCACGTCACGGTCGAGCTGAAGAAGGAGGGGACGCAGGTGCAGCATGTCGAGGGAGTCACCCAGGGACGCTGGGCGCTTCTCGACTATTTCGATTTCGTGGTGCACGTCTTCCACCCGTCGCTGAGGAACTTCTATCAGCTCGAGCGGTTGTGGGGAGACGCGGAAGTGATCCCGGTGGAAGCCCAAGGAGGCGCTCCGTGACGTCCCGTTCCCGCTCAGGCCTTGCGCTCGCACTCGCTGCGGGCGCGCTTGGTCTGGCACTCAGCGCCCGAGGGGCGCAGGCCCAGGAATACTTCGGCCAGAACCAGGTCCAGTACGATCATTTCGACTGGAAGGTGATGGAGACGGAGCACTTCCTCATCCACTACTATCCGAGCGAGCAGACGGCCGTCTACGACGCCGCCCGCATGGCCGAGCGCGCGTACGCTCGGCTTTCGCGCATCATCGGCTATCAGTTCCGCGAGAAGAAGCCGCTCGTCTTCTTCGCCTCACGCTCGGACTTCGGCCAGAACAACGTCACCGGCGATCTCGGTGAGGGCGTCGGCGGCGTCACCGAGCCGCTGCGCCACCGCGTGATCCTGCCGTTCACAGGCGACTACAAGAGCTTCGAGCACGTGCTCACGCACGAGCTGACGCACGAGTTCCAGTACGACATCTTCGCCCGCGGCAAGGCGGGCGGCGGACTGCAGGCGCTCTCGCAGAACCCGATGCCCGACTGGTTCGCCGAGGGCATGGCCGAGTACCTCTCGATCGGACCCGACCATCCATTCACGGATTCGTGGATGCGTGATGCGGCGCTCAACGGAAACATCCCGAGCATCGAGCAGATGACCCAGCGTCCGGACCGGTACTTCCCGTACCGCTTCGGTGAGTCGCTGTGGGCGTACGTCGGCGCGCGGTGGGGCGACGAGACCATCGGCCAGATCCTGCGCGCCTCGCCTAACGTTGGCTACGAGCGGGCGATCAAGCGCGAGCTCGGCCTCTCCCTCGACGACCTGAGCCAGGAGTGGAAGGAGTCGCTGCAGGACCGCTTCCTTCCCGGCATCACGCAGCTCGACCGGCCACGCCGCTTCGCGCAGCCGGTGCTCAACGAGAAGAAGACCGGCGGTCAGGTGTTCGTCGCGCCGGCGCTCTCCCCCGACGGCAAGCGCATCGCCTTCCTCTCCAACGGCAGCTTCCTTCGGGGTCAGGTGTTCATCGACCTCTGGCTCGCCGATGCACAGACGGGCAAGCGCATCAAGCGGCTCGTGAAGAGCACGACCGATCCGAACTTCGAGGAGCTGCGCATCGCCTATTCGCAGAGCTCCTTCTCTCCGGATGGAAGGGAGCTCGCCTTCACCGCGCAGCGCGCTGGCAAGGACGTCCTCTACATCCTCGACGTGAAGCGGCGGCGTGTCGTCAGGCGCTTCTCGCTGCCGGGCATCGAGGGGGTCACCAGCCCGTCGTGGTCGCCGGATGGCAAGAGGCTCGTGGTGAGCGCCGACGAAGGCGGGATCACCGATCTCTACATGGTCGACGCCGACGGCAAGAACTTCCGCCGCCTGACGGCTGACCGTTATGGCGACCTCCAGCCGCAGTGGTCGCCCGACGGCAAGACGATCGCGTTCGTCAGCGACCGCGGTGAGGAGACCGACTTCGACCTGCTCCGCTTCAACAAGTGGCGGGTGACGCTGCTCGACCTCGCGTCGATGCAGGTGTCGGTGCTCCCCGGACAGGGTGGGTTGAACCTCAACCCGCAGTGGGCGCCCGACGGAAAGTCGCTCATCTACCTCTCCGATCGCACCGGGATCGCGAACCTCTTCCTTTACGACTTCGACGCACGCCAGCATTACCAGCTGACGAACGTGGCCAGCGCGATCAACGCCTTCACCGAGTACAGCCCGGCCATCACCTGGGCACGCGGTGCGGACAAGCTCGCGTTCACGTACTACGAGGACGGCGATTACACGATCTGGGGGATGAACAATCCGCGCGCGCTGAAGCGCGAGCCGTACGTCGAGCAGGCGCCGGTGGCCGGACCGATCTTCAACGCACGGCGCGATTCGATGCACGTCGTCGCCGCGTCGCCGGTCGTCGACACGACCCCCGATCCGACACGCGTCTCGACGTACCGCGCCGGCAGCTCGACTTTCCGCGCTTCTGGCGCGGTCGCCCCCGGCTCGGCGGAGACGGCGAAGCGGCCGGTCACGGTCGCCCAGATCCTCGACAGCGCAAACCTCGCGCTGCCCGACACCGCCACGTTCAAGCTGAGCGACTACAAGGTTCGCTTCCAGCCGGACTACATCGCCCGGCCGAGTGTCGGGTACGCGCAGGACAACTACGGGCGCGGCGTCTTCGGCGGGACGACGATCATCCTCAGCGACCTGCTCGGCAACAACCGCCTCGCCCTCGCGGCAGCGGTGAACGGTCGCTTCAGCGATGCGCAGCTCTACACCGCATACGCGAACTACGGGCACCGCCTGCAGTACGTGACCGGAGTGTCGCAGCAGCCCTACTACTTCCTCACCGGCGACCAGCTCGTCGACGCGAGTCAGGACGGCTCGATCAAGGCGGAGCAGCAGGAGATCACGCGCTTCATCTTCCGCGAGGCGTTCGGCGTCGGGATGTACCCGATCAACCGGTTCACGCGCCTGGAGTTCGGTGCCGGGTTCAGCAACATCGACCGCCAGACGCTGTACGTGCATCGATTCCTCGACCTCAATGCACAGCAGTCGAGCGGCTTCTATCTCGACGACATCCGCAACCAGCCGGGGATCAACAATTACTCGGTGAACGCGGCATGGGTGTCCGACAACGCGCTGTGGGGCTACGTCGGCCCGATCTCCGGCCGCCGCTATCGGTTCCAGGTCCAGCCGCAGGTCGGAAGCTGGCAGTGGGTCGACTACCTCGGCGACTACCGCCGTTATGATCCGATCCTCTTCAACTTCCTGACGATCGCCACGCGCGTGATGACCGACGTGACGGTCGGCCGCGACGAGAACTTCGCCTACAAGTACATCGGCCTGCCGCAATACGTCCGCGGCTACGACCGGCAGAACTTCTATTCGTACAGCTGCGGCGCGTTCGGATCGGTCGCGACGAACTGCAACACGCAGAGCCTGCTCGGCAGCCGCATCGCCGTTGCCAATGCGGAGCTGCGCTTCCCGGTGATCAACCGGCTGGAGCTCGGCATCCTCCCGATCGCCCTGCCGCCGGTCGAAGGCGCGTTCTTCTACGATGCGGGTGTGGCGTGGAGCAAGGGCAACTCGCTGCAGCTGCGCGCGCCGACCAACCCCGAGGCGAGTCCGAACGTCCGCTATCCATACCGGAGCTACGGTGTCGGCATCCGGGTGAACCTCTTCAACTACGCAATCCTGCGCTGGGACTACGCGAAGCCCCTGAGCATCGACCACAAGCCGCTCTGGGTCTTCTCGATCGGGCCGAACTTCTGACCTGACCACCGAAGCACAGCGACACCCCGGCGGGTCAGTGATGGCCCGCCGGGGTGCTGTTTTTCCGCCCGTCGGCGGCTTGTTCACACTCTACCGAGCGAATAGCTTCTGTCCGTGCGCACGCTGCTCGCGTTGGCGCTCGTGCTCGTCGCCTGCGGTCGTTCGGACCGTCCGGACGACCCCGCCACGCACGACGCCTCTCCCTCACTGACCCGCGCCACTGGCCCGGACCCCGTCGTTCTGCGCATCGCGCGCGGCGGGGGAATCGCGCGCGCCTATCTCTACCCGCGCCTCGACTCCGCGGTCTGGAGCTCGGCCACGGCGGCCCCCGCGCCCGATCACGTCCTCGCCTTCGATGACGACGCGGGGCAGCTCGCCTTCGCCGACAGCAAGGGAGCGCTCGTCCGCGTCAACCTGCGGTCCGGCGACGTCTCCTCGACGCGCAAGCCGAAGCTCGCGTCGCTCGCCTCGGCGGATGGCAAGGCCGTCTTCGGGGTGACCGACAGCGGGACCGTCGCCCGCTTCACGACGACGGGACGCTGGAGCTACAAGGCACCGCTGCGCGTCCGCGAGCTGATGCCACAGGGCGACGGCTCCGTGGTCGTCGTTGCCGACCGCGGCGAGAACACTGTGCTCTGGCACCTGTGGCCTCCTGATCCGCGCATCGTCGACAGCGCGGTCGTCACGGGCTTTGCCAAGGCCCGCCCAGTGCAGGCCGGCGACCGTGTGGTGCTCGTGCACGATGCGTCGGTCGCGGCGGTGCGCGGTCGCGATCTCGCGCCCTCGCCGACCGTGACCGTCGACACGACGATCCTCGCCGTCGCGCCGACGCCGAGTGGCGATCGTCTGTACACGCTGCTGCGCGGCCAGAAGGAGATGCGCGTCCTCGACCGATACACCGGTGGCAGCGGCGACGTCCTCGAGCTCCCCGGCGAGGCGATCGCGCTGCGCATGGATCCGCTCGGCCGCTACCTGCTCGCCCGCCCCGCGCGCGGGGATTCGGCGTGGGTCATCGCCGTCGGGTCGCAGCGCGTACTTGGCGCGGTCGCCACCGCCTGGCGGAACGACCTGCCCTTCGTCGCCCCCGACGGGAAGATCGCGCTCGCGTCAGGCAACGACGTCCGCTTCGTCGACGGCGAGACCTTCCAGTCAGGGCTCAACGTCAAGGGCGGTGCGAAGGACTTCTGGGCGCTCGTCTCCTGGAACGGCTTCCGCCCGCGCGATTCGTCGCTCGACACGCCTGTCACCTTCGATGGTGCGGCCGGCGACACGACGGGCATGACGCCTGATGATACGGTCGTCGACCCCGCCGGTGCGTTCGCCGGCGCCCGGCCTGTGCCCGAGCAGCCCGCGCCCGGCAGCGACCTCTCGGGGATCTCCGATGCCCGGGCGGGTTCGGTCGCCCTCCCGCCGCGCGTCACTGCGCCAGGCGCGCGCCCGCCGGCGGCGCCGCCGGCCACCAACGCGCTGCCTAACGCCCCGCGCGCGTCCGCGGGAAGTCGCGGCTTCTTCGTCTCGCTCGCATCGCACACCACGGAGGAGCAGGCACGCGCCGACGCTGCGCACGTCGTCGTCGACGGGCTCCCCGCGCACGTCGCGACCTCGCCGATCGGTGGACGCACGTTGTATCGCGTGGTCCTCGGCCCGTACTCGACGCGCGCGGCTGCCGAGCGGGCGGGATCGCTTGCTGCAAGGCCCTTCTGGATCTACGAGGCGCAATGAGGCTCGTCGACGAGTCCCGGCCTGACGCAGCGCCGCTCGAGGAGGAAGGCCGCCGGATCGGCGCCGGCGTCGATGCGCTCAACGCGATCGTCGTCGTCGCCACCGCGGCGGACGATGCTGCCGCCGTCGCGCTCGGGATCGGTGACGTGCAAGCGAAGCTTCGGCGCGTCGTCGTCGCCGATCTCGCCGGCGACACCGCCACCCTCACGCGGCTCGTCACCAGCGACGACCCGCACGGTCTCTCCGACAGCTTCCGCTATGGCGTGTCGCTGAACCGCGTCGCGCAGGCGGTCGGTGAGGACGGCAACCTCTTCGTGCTGCCGAGCGGCACCGAGCCGGTGGTGGACGAGGAGATCTATCGCAACGATCGCTGGCGCCGGCTCGTGGCCGGCTTCCGCGAGGTCGGTGCCCTCCTCGTGCTCGTCGCTCCCGGCAACGCGCCAGCGCTCGACGCCCTGATCGCGTTCGCTGACGGCGCGGTCGGCGTCGGCCGCGTGGCAGTGCCCGGCCCCGTCATCGACACCGCGCGCTTTCCCCGTCCGACGGCCCGCGTCGGCGGTCCATCCGCCGTGCCGTCGATACCGGCGGCTTCGCGCGTTAGGCAGCGGCCGCTCGCCATCGGGGTCGGTGTCATCGCCGCGGCGATCGCGTTGCTGATGGTGTTCCGGCTGCGATCCGCGGGCCCGTCGGCAGCGGCATCGATCGACAGCACTGCAACGGAGGCCGCAGCCGCCACGCCGATTCGTTCGATCGACTCCGCCGCCGCTGCTGTCGCTCCCGAGACTCCGCCGATCCGGAACCCCGCCGACTCGGCGCAGGCCAGCGCGTACGCGATCGAGATCGCGAAGTTCAGCACTCCGACCGGCGCGCTCATGCGCGTCCGCGACGAGCTCCCGAAGACCGCGCCTGCTGCGACGTTCGGCGTGGTCGCGATCGGGGCGGACCAGACGCTCTGGTATCGCGTGATCGCCGGCGCGACCGGCAACCGCGCGGCCGCCGACAGCGCGCTGGTCGCGCTCCGCACGACGAAAGCGATCGACGACCCGGCGGCCGGGGCGATCGTGAGCGTACCGCTTGCCTTCCGCCTGCAGGCGGGGGTCGCGCCCGGATCGGTGGCGTCGGTGGCGGCCGGCTACCTCGCCCGTGGCGTTCCGGCATACGCACTGCTCCAGGACGACGGCACCGCGACGCTCTACGCCGGGGCGTTCGAGACGGCAGACCAGGCCGCCCTGTTCACGACCTACCTGCGCGCGGCCGGCATCGAGCCCGCGCTGACGTACCGACTCGGGAGAGCTCTCTAGTGCGGTTGACCAAGCTCGAGCTGCATGGCTTCAAGTCGTTCGCCGACGAGACCGACATCGTCTTCGAGCAGGGCGTGACGGCGATCGTCGGGCCTAACGGCTGCGGCAAGTCGAACGTCTCCGACGCGATCCGCTGGGTGCTCGGCGAGCAGCGCGCCCGCATGATGCGCGGGGCGAAGATGGAGGAGGTCATCTTCCAGGGCTCGTCGGCGCGGCGCGCGGTCAACCTCGCCGAGGTCTCGCTCCACTTCGAGAACGACGACGGATCGTTAGGCATCCCGTTCAGGGAAGTCGTCATCACCCGCCGGCTCTCCCGCGCGGGCGACAGCGAGTACTTCCTCAACCGCGCGCCCTGCCGCCTCCGCGACATCGGCGACCTCCTTCGCGGCACCGGCCTCGGCGCCGACTCCGGCGTCGTCATCGAGAG
>Ga0308176_10002249_pt1 | contig 12094 bp, 10 predicted proteins | sample PhyCR2_3_FD_203890 | JGI IMG/M metagenome (GOLD analysis project Ga0308176, IMG submission 203890) | Soil microbial communities from UC Gill Tract Community Farm, Albany, California, United States - DLSLS.C.R2 | ecosystem: Environmental > Terrestrial > Soil > Agricultural land | place: USA... | reverse complement strand
TGTGCTATCCCTCCAGCTGGAATGGCGACATGGTGGTCTATGCGCACGGCTATGTCGTAGGGGACGCACCCCTCGCCCTTCCGGACGATCAGATCGGGGGCCAGTCGATCGCGCAGGTGGTCAATGGCCTGGGCTACGGCTATGCCACCACCAGCTACCGCGCCAACGGGCTGGTCGCCGACGAGGCGGTCGACGACGTAGCGCAGCTGGTGGACAAGGTGCGCAGCCGGTTCACTCCGGATCCGTCGCGGACGTTCATCGTCGGCGTCTCGGAGGGCGGACTGGTCGCCGCACTCGCGGCCGAGCGGCACCCCGATCGGTTCGAGGGGGCGCTGGCCGGCTGCGGGCCGGTAGGCAATTTCGCCGGACAGATCGACTACCTCGGCGACTTCCGCGTGCTGTTCGACTATTTCTTCCCCGACGTCATTCCCGGCGGCCCGGTGGACGTGCCCGACAGCGTGCGCGCCCAGTGGACTTCCGTGTTCGCCCCCAAGGTCACCGCCGCGCTCGCGGCCGACCAGCAGGCCACCCTCGAGCTGCTGACCGTCGCCGGCGCCCCGCATGATGCCGCCAGCCTCCCGTTCGCCCCAACCACGGCGCTCGACATCCTGTTCTACGACGTCTTCGCGCTGCCCGACGCGCGCCTGCGCCTGGGCGGGCAGCCCTACGACAACATCGGCCGGGTGTACCAGGGCTCCTCCGACGACGGCGCCCTCAACGCCGGCGTGGCGCGCGTGGCCGCCGACGCCTCGGCGCGGACCGGCCTCGATGCCTTCGAGACGTCCGGGACCCTGTCGATTCCCGTGAGCACCCTGCACACCACCGGGGATCCGATCATACCCCTGAGCCAGGAGACCAGCTACGCGGACAAGGTGGATGCACAGGGCGCCACCAGCTTCCTGAGCCAGCAGGCTCCCGATCGCTACGGACACTGCACGTTTACCGGCGCGGAGGTGCTGCAGGCGTTCGGGTCCCTGACGGCTCGCGCAGCCGCCGTACGCCGGACCGACTGACGCCGGCATGCGGATCGGCGTCATCTCCGACACCCACGGACTCCTTCGGCCCGAGGTCTTGGACGTCTTCGCCCGGGTGGACCACATCCTCCACGCTGGCGACGTAGGGCCCGAGGGCCTGCTCGAAGAGCTCGGGGTCATCGCACCGGTAACGGCGGTGTACGGCAACACCGACGGCTGGGCCCTGCGAAACCGGCTGCCCCAGGTCGCGACGGTCGAGCTGGACGGATTCACCATCGTGGTCACCCACGGCGACCAGCTCGGCTCGCCGACCCCCGAAAAGCTTCAGATCGAGTTCCCGGATGCCGAGATCATCGTCTTTGGTCATACCCACCGCCCTGTGCTGACCCTGGTGGACACGGTGGTGACGGTGATGAACCCCGGCGGTGCGGGGCGTCGGCGGTTCGATCTTCCCGCCTCGGTCGGCATCCTCGAGCTCGAACCCGGCATTCCGCCTCGCGGGCGCCTGGTGCCGCTCACGCCTGCCGACTCGGACTGAGCCGCCCTCCATGCTGCTGCTTGCCACGCTGGTGCTTCAGGCCGGCGGCGCTTCGAGCGAGCCCCCCAGGGTCGACCTCCGCGACGTGGCCGCCCCGCCTTCCGCCGATGGGTCACTCGACAGCGCTGCGTGGGGAGCGCCCCAGATCACGATCGCGACCCGCGCGGGCCGAGCCTCGGTGTGGCTCCTTCGCGCGGCCGACTCGGTGTTCGTGGTAGCCAGGGTCCCCGACCGCACCCCGTCATGGGCCGACGCCGTGAGCGTGTGCCTCGACGTATCCGGGGACCGAGGCCCGGCTCCGGCCCATGATGACTTCCAGTTCACCCTCAAACGGGTGCTCGACAGCAGCGTCGTGTACCGGGGACGCAACGGACGGTGGCAAGCTCCGCTCGACGATCCCGACTGGCGGGTCGGAGCCACCCACGCGGGCGGCGGGTGGGAGGCCGCGGCCGCCAGCGATACCGCGGGATGGTCCCTCGTGCTGCGGCTCGACCCCGAATGGTTCGCGGGCGGAGGCGGCCGCCCGGGCATCGCGGTCGTGCTCCACAACGACGATCCGAGCAGCTGGAGCGCCTGGCCGTCGGGGGGAGATCGGTCGTTGCCCCAGGTCTTGGACCAGATGCCCTCGGCCTGGGCAGTCGTGCAGCCGCCCACCTAGCCCCCGGTGCGAAGAGGGGCACGCCTTTCGGCGTGCCCCTCTTACCCGGCTGGGCTACTCCATCACCGGCTCTCAGCTACAGCCCCAGGCGAACCCCGGCACTCACCGCCCAGTTGTGGCTGGTCTTGGTATCGACGTTGAGGGACGTCGCTTCGCGCGCGTCGAACTTGCCGATGTAGTCCTTCACCATGAGCTGCAGTCCCAGCCTCGGCGACAGTCCGATGTCCGCGCCGGCGCCCACGTTGTAAGCGAAGCTCGTCTCATGCGTCGAGGCCGGCCCGATGTCGAACGACTGCCGGACGGCACCGGCGCCGCCTTGCACGAACGGCGAAATCGGCAGGCCAGCAGTGACGGGCACCCGGAGGCGGAGCGCCGCGTCGTACAGCAGTACTGAGCTCCGGCCCACCGACAGACCGCCGATTAGCGGCGCCCCGATCTCCAGGTTGGGCTGCGAGTAGGCGACGTTGCCGACCAGGGCGATGGCACGGCCCAGGCCCAGTTGGGCTTCGGCCCCGTACACGGCCGAGCCGGCGTTCCGGAGGCTGGTGCCGAATGGACCTGAGACGAGGTCGCCGAACTTGATGTAGCCGGCGTAAGGAGTGAGACCGAAGGAGGCGCCCGACGAGCCTTGAGCCGCGAGCGGGGTCGTCAGGGCGAAGCCGGCCACGGTGCCGGCCAGGAGCAGTGTGCGAAACATCATGACCTCCGCATGGGCTGGTGTATGTTGCCCGAACAGCGCAACAGGCGAAGGTCATAGCAGACTTGATGCCAGAAAATGCAGGTTGTTAAGTCATTGTCATCGCTAGGTATAGAAAGTCGACTCCGCGGGTACCGTCCTCGATCGAGGACACCCTAGGCCACCCAGCGATCAAGCGGCGTCGTCCGGCGGAGCGCGTCGGGGTGGGCCCGGAACCAGGACATGAGCAGCAGGATCTCATCGATGGACTCGAGCGGCAGCGGGCCGGCGGGCGGGGTGGGCTTGGCCACCTCCTCCGCTATGACCGAGCGAAACGCCTCCTGCTCGATCGGGGTCGATGGGTACGGGTAGGTCGCCTGCACCACCCCCTGCCGGACGACATAGGCCCGGTCGTCGCCGAAGTTTCCCGGATCGCGGTAGACGAAGGTCAGGAGATCACGCGCGGAGCGCGCCCGGCTGGTCGCGGCCAGAAGCCACTCGAGCTGCTCGAACCTTTCCCGCCAGCGCGCCGCCACCTCGAACCGCGCCTCCGCCGCCGCGGTCTGCATCGCCGTGACGACTCGATCGATGGGCTGGATGGTCCGGCCCTCGAGGAAGGCCATCGCGGTCTCGACCCGCTCCTGATACGCCGGCCGCGTGACCAGACCCGCGCACGGCCCGGCGCAGAATCCGAACTCGTGGCGCATGCACTTGGCCTGGCGGGGCTGATCGAACAGGTCGCCCTGGCCCGCGAAGACGGGGGGCATCTCGAGGGTGCAGTCGCGGAGGCCGAGCAGATCGTTGAGCGTGCGGACTGCCTCGAGCGTGCGGCCGAGCGAGCGGAACGGCCCGTAGCAGCAGGCGTCGTTGTTCGCCACCGTGGCTCCCGCATAAACTCGCGGCGCCACGTCGTCCGAGATCTTGATGAGGACCGATCGGCGGGTCACGTTGCCGCGGTAGTTGAAATGGGGGCGGAACTTCCGGATCTGGCGCAGCTCGCCCAGATAGGCCGCGAACTCACTGGGCACGTAGTCCCAGCTGATGTTGCTCGCGGCGTACAGGATCCGCGCCGCCTTGTCGTCGGGATACTCGGCGCGGAAGTAGGTCAGGAGCCGGGTGCGGAGCCGCTTGGCCTTGCCGACATAGATGATGCGTCCGAGCGCATCGGTCATGCGGTAGATGGCCGGCCGGTTCTCGGCGAGCGCGCGCACACGCTGGCGAAGCTGTTCGAGGTCGGTGGATGGCAGCGGCGCGGCCCGCTGCGCTCGTCGCCGGGGGCTCACGATTGGCAGTGATGGCAGAACACGGTGATGCGGGCATCGATCGCGTGGGTGCCGGCCAGCCGTGTGCCGCAGCGCCGACACGGCTCCCCCTCGCGCCCATACACCAGGAGCTCGAGCTGGAAGTTGCCCGGCTCGCCGGTGCCGGTGCGGTAGTCGCGCACGGTGGTGCCGTTGGAGTCGATCGCGGCGCGCAAAATCCGCTGGATCTCGCGATGCAGGCGGCGGTGGTCGTTAGGCGTGAGGCGGCGCGCGGCCTTGGATGGGTCGATGCCGGCCGCGAACAGGGCTTCGTTCGCGTAGATGTTGCCGACCCCCGCCAGATGGCCCTGATCCATGATCACCTTCTTGATAGCCTGTCGGGACTTGCCGAGCTCGGCGCCCAGCCGTTCGGGCGTGAAGTCGGGGTCCAGCGGCTCCGGGCCGATCGCCTGGGTGTACCGGCGCCAGCCCCTGGGGTCGAGCAGCAGCAGCTTGCCGATCCGACGCACGTCGCGGTAGACCAGCTCGCGCCCGTCATCCAGCGGGGCACGGAGGACGGCGTAGCGGGCTTCCTCCGGTGCCAGCGGCCGGTCATACACGATCAGGGAGCCGGTCATGCCGGGCTGGACCACCAGCCGCCGCTCGCCGAAGTCGAGCACGGCGTGTTTGGCGCGGCGAAAGACCGATTCGACCGTCGAGCCGGGCAGGTCCCGCAACAGCCGTCGCCGGGTCACGCCGCGCAGGATGTCGTCGTGGCTCAGCGAGACTCGGCCGAGCGTGCGGCCGACCAGGGCGGGACGGATGTCGCGGACGATGGTTTCGACTTCGGGCAGCTCAGGCATCGCTGCGAAAATTAAACCCGGCGCTCAATCCGGCAGGCGTCGGGCCTCGCGCCAGCCGATGTCGCGCCGGTAGATCTTCCCCTCGAACCGGATGGCCTCGGCCGTCTCGCGGCTTCGCCGCTGGGCCTCGGCAAAGGTGGGCGCCACCGCCGTCACGTTGAGAACCCGGCCGCCGCTGGCGCGAAGCACGCCATCGGCGCCGCGCGTGGTCCCGGCGTGGAAGACGGTCACGCCGGGAGGCAGTGCCGCGGGGATGTGGATCTCGGCGCCCTTCTCGGGCCGGTCGGGATAGCCGCGCGCGGCCAGCACTGTCGTGACCGAGGCTTCGCCGGCGCGGCCCTGGATGGGGCGAACACCCTTGTCGTGCGCGACGGCCCACAGGGCATCGGTCAGGCCGCCGGCCAAGAGCGGCAGCACGACCTGAGTCTCAGGGTCTCCCAGCCGGCAATTGAACTCCACGACCCAGGGAGTTCCGGCGGCATCCACCATGAGACCGGCGTAGAGCACCCCGCTGAACGGCGTCTGCCGCCGCCGCATTTCATCCAGCGCGGGCGCCAGCACCTCGCGGCGGGCTCGCTCGAGCACCGGCGCCGTGGCCACCGCGACCGGACTGTACGCGCCCATGCCTCCGGTATTCGGGCCGGTGTCGCCCTCGAGGAGCCGCTTGTGGTCCTGCGACACGGGCAGCAGCTCGAAATCCCGCCCGTCGGTCACCGCCAGCACCGAGATCTCCTCGCCGACCAGAAAGCTCTCGATCACCACGGTCGCGCCGGCGTCTCCGAACGCCCGCTCCCCGAGCATGGCACGCACGGCGGAAGCCGCTTCCCCGCGGGTGGCACACACGACGGCGCCCTTGCCGGCCGCTAGGCCCGAGGCCTTGACCACCAGGGGCTCGGCGTGCGCTTCGACGTACGCCAGGGCCGCGTCGAGCTCCTGAAAGGTCCGGCTGTCCGCGGTAGGAATGCCCGCGGCGGCCATCACGTCCTTGGCAAAGGCCTTCGACGCTTCGATCTGAGCCGCCGCCGCACTGGGCCCGAACACCGCACGGCCTTCGGCTCGGAGGCGGTCGGCGAGCCCGCGCGCCAGCGGCACCTCGGGCCCGACGATCGTGAGATCGATGCCGTGCATGTCGGCGGCATCGGCCAGGCGATCGAGGTCGTCCGCGTCGATGGGGAGGTTGGTGCCGAGCTCGGCGGTTCCGGGGTTGCCCGGCGCGCAGAAGATGTCGGCGTCGGGGTTTTCGCGGCGGAGGGCCCAGCACAGCGCATGCTCGCGGCCCCCGCCGCCCACGACCAGAAGTCTCACGACTTCTGGGCGTTCCTGAACGCGTCCCGCGCCCGTTCGGCGGCGCGCTTGGCCGCGTCGGCGACGTGCGTGGCGAGCTCGCGGGCCTCGCCGGCGTAGTAGTTGCCCGCGGCGCTGAGGTCGTCGCCCAGCGGGCGGGCGGTCGTATCCGATCCGCGACGGGAATATTCGCCGCGGACAATGCGGTCGTACTCGCCGGCGGCAACCCAGCGCTGCAGCTCGGCGGCGCGAACGGTGTGCATGGGATGGGTGAGGGCCAGCGTGCTCAGCACCTTGTACACGACATCGAGCCCTTCGCCGCTGGCGGCGTACTCGTGCGCCTGCTGCATGAAGGCGTCGACGTTGAGCTGCCCCGCGAAACCCTCACCGCGGCCACCGCCGGCCATCTTCATGTCCACCCGCTGGGCGGCCACGATGTCCTGTGCGCCCAGCAGCCCGGCCCGATCGGCTGACAGCTCGGACTTGCGGGACCACTCGAGGAAGGCCAGCCGGATCGGCAGCACGGCCAGGCCCGCGAGGGTCGGCAGCGCTCCCAGGCTGATCAGCGCCAGCACCGCCGCGATGGTGCGGTAGAGGGCGTGGCCGCTCATCACGTGGCCGAGCTCGTGGGAGAGCAGGACCCGCAGCTCGTCATCGTTCAGCAGCTCGATGGCGGCGGAGTGAATCACGATGAACGGCTTGTCGATCCCGTACGCGCCGGCGTTGAAGAACGGCGTCTGGGATACGTACAGCTCGGGCACCGTGGGCCAATCGAAGGTGGTAACGACCTCGTTGTGAAGGTGCCAGAGCGTGGGGAACTGCGCCGGCCCGACGCGAACCGCGTTGCCCTGAAAGAGCAGCCGTACACCCCGCTCGCCGCCGAGCAGCGCCAGGGTCTTACGAATCACCTCGTCCACGCCCGGAATGGAGCGCAGGGTCTGGAGGGCGGCGCGATCGGCCGGGTGCTCCCAGGAGACGGCGGAGATCTCCGGGAAGGTGCGGCGCGGGCGCTGGGCTGGAAGGGTGGTGCTCATGGCCGGCTCGAGTTGGGGATTGGTGCCCTACGGTATCGGGCATCTAAGGTTTCATTGTGAGACAATTAGCGCCGGCTGGCCGTGAACGCCCGGTCGAGGTCCTCGATGAGGTCCTCGGCCTCCTCGATGCCGCAGCTCAGGCGGATCAGGCTGTCCGTCAGCCCCATCTCCTGCCGCATGGCCGGCGGCACCGATGCGTGGGTCATGCTGGCCGGGTGGCCGATCAGGCTCTCGACTCCGCCGAGCGATTCGGCGAGGGCGAAGATCCGGGTGGCCTCGACGAACCGGCGCGCTCGGGCCGGGTCTCCCAGATCCAGCGAGATCATCCCGCCGAAGCCGGTCATCTGCCGGCAGGCCAGCTCATGCTGTGGATGCGACGGCAGTCCGGGATAGTACAGCCGGCTCACGTCGGAGCGGCGGGACAACCACTCCGCCACGCGGCGGCCGTTGGTATCGTGCTGCCGCATGCGGACGGGCAAGGTCTTGATGCCTCTGAGGGCCAGCCAGCAATCCATCGGCCCCGGCACGCCGCCGGCCGCGTTCTGAATGAACCCGATCCGCTCGGCCAGATCGTCCCGCGAGGTGACCAGCAGGCCGCCGACCATATCGCTGTGGCCGTTCAGGTACTTGGTGGTGGAATGCAACACCACGTCGACGCCGAACTCGAGCGGTCGCTGGAAGAAGGGGGTGGCGAAGGTGTTGTCCACCACGCTCACCACGCCGCGGGCCTGGGTCAGATCGCCCATCGCGGCCAGGTCCACCAGGTTCATCATGGGGTTGGTGGGGGTCTCGCAGTACACCATGCGGGTGGCCGGCGTGAGCGCGCGCTCCACATTGTCCACCTTCCGCATGTCCACGAACGTGAAGGCGATGCCGAGCTGAGCGTAGACCCGCTGCATCAGCCGGTGGCTGCCGCCATACACGTTCTCCCCGCATACGACGTGATCGCCGCTCCGGAGCAGCTTGAGCAGCGCATCGAGCGCCGCCAGCCCCGACCCGAAGGCGAATCCATGCGCAGCCCCCTCCAGCGCCGCGACGTTCCGCTCCAGTGCCTCGCGGGTCGGGTTCTGCGTGCGGCCGTACTCGTAGCCCTTGTGTCGCCCCAGACCCTCCTGGACATAGGTCGAAGTCTGGTAGATCGGCGTCATGACGGCGCCGGCGAGGGGCTCGGGCACCTGACCGGCGTGCACCGCGCGGGTGCCGAATCGGTGCTCGTGATCGTGAGGTAGAATACGGGTCATCGCGAGGCCGCTGAGGGTGTGGGTGCCGAAGCGTAACGGCAAGGCAGGCGCCGTTGTAGAGGGGGGCCGGGCCCGGTTACCTTCGTGGCGTGCCATCCCCGCCTCCCGATTCCGCGTCGGCCCATTGCCTGGTGGTGGACGACGATGCTCAAGTGCGCCAGTCGCTCGCGCGAGTCATCGAAGTCCACGGTTTGGCCACCAAGCAGGCGTCCTCCGGCGCCGAGGCGCTGGCCATTCTCGAGCGTGACGGTGAAGTGCCGCTGGTCATCTCCGACATCTACATGCCCGAGATGGACGGCGTCACCTTCATTCGGGAGGCGCTTCAGCGCTATCCCGACATGGCCATCGTGATGCTTACCGGCGTCGCGGAGGTGGCCACCGCCGTCGAATGTCTCAAGCTCGGCGCGCTGGACTACATCTCCAAGCCGGTGCTGATCGAAGAGGTCCGCGCGCGAGTCGACAAGGCACTCGAGAAGCGCGAGCTGGTGCTCCAGAACCGATTCTATCAGCAGCACCTCGAGACCCGGGTGCAGGAGCTCGACCGGCGCAACAAGCAGTCGCTGATCAACGGGGTGCAGATGCTGGTCCACGCCCTCGAGGCCAAGGATGCCTACACCAGCGGCCACTCGAGCCGGGTCTCGCGCTACGCGGTCAAGACCGCGGTCCAGCTGGGCTACACCGGCGACCGCCTGGAGCAGCTCCGGCTGGGCGGCGAGCTGCACGATATCGGCAAGATCGGCACCCGCGAGGACATCCTGAACAAGCCCGGGCCGCTCACACCCGACGAGTTTCACCACATCAAGGGTCATTCCGCGCTGGGCGAGCGCATTCTGGCGCCGTTCATGGTCGAATCTCCCAGCGTGCTTCGCATCGTGCGCTCGCACCACGAGCGGATGGACGGCGACGGGTTTCCCGACGGCCTCGCGGGGGAGAACATCCCGCACGAAGCACGCATCGTGGCCGTGGTGGATGCGTTCGACGCCATGACCACCAATCGCGCGTACCGTCCCTCGCGCACCCCGGTCGATGCGGTGGACGAGCTTCGCCGGTGCATGGGCACCCATTTCGACTCCGACGTGGTCTCGGCGTTCCTTCGGGCGTTTCCGGATCCCGCCGCGCTTCCCATCTCCAGCTGACATTACCTCGAGCCCGTCCGATGTCCGATACGCTCATGATCAGCGTTTCCGGAATCCGCGGCCATGTGGGCACGGATCTCACCCCCGAGCTGGTGGCGCGCTACGCCGCCGCGCTGGGTGCCTGGGTGCGCACCTCCAGCCAGGCGCAGGCCGCGGGCGCGCCGCGCGGCGCCGAACGTCCCGCGGTCGTGCTGGGCCGTGATGCCCGCACCAGCGGCCCCATGTTCGCCCACGCGGCGACGGCCGGGTTCATGTCCGTCGGCGTGGACGTCATCGATGTGGGGGTGGTGCCGACGCCCACCGTCCAGCTTGCGGTGGAGCACCACCACGCCGGGGCGGGGCTGATCCTCACCGCCAGTCACAACCCGATCGAATGGAACGCGCTCAAGTTCGTCGGGCCGGACGGCATCTTCCTCGATGCCGAGGCCGGCGGCCGGGTCCGGGCCATGGCGGACGCGAGCCCGCCGCGGCTGGGATGGGACGGGCTCGGCACCGTCCGGGAGGACCGGGAGGCAGTGGCTCGTCACCTGGACGCCATCCTCGCCCTGCCCATGATCGACATCACCGCGATCCGGCAGCGCCGCTTCCATGTTGCAGTCGACTGTGTTCACGGCGCGGGCGCCAGCGCCATACCCCAGTTGCTCGAACGGCTCGGCTGCCGGATGACCGCCATCAACCTGGAGCCCGATGGGCGCTTTCCCCGGTCGCCCGAGCCGGTGCCGGAGAATCTCGGCGAGCTGGGGGAGCTGGTGCGGCGGAGTGGCGCCGACATCGGCCTCGCGGTGGACCCGGACGTCGATCGCCTCGCGCTGGTCGACGAGCGCGGCCGACCGATCGGCGAGGACTACACGCTGGCGTTCGCGGTGCGGGCCGTGTTGGATCGACGCAGCACTGACGCACCGCCTCCGACGGTGGTCGTGAACCTTTCGACCAGCCTGGTGGTTGAGGATGCGGCGCGCGCCGGCGGGGCCCGGCTGGTTCGGGCCCCGGTGGGCGAGGCCAACGTCGCCCGTACCATTCGAGATGAAGGCGCGGTCATTGGGGGAGAGGGAAACGGCGGAGTCATGCTGCCGGCCCTACACATCGGACGCGACGCCCCGCTGGGGGTGGCCCTGATCTTGCATCTTCTTGCCACGAATGGGGTAACGGTGTCTGATCTGGTCGCGGCCTCGCCCCGATACACGATCGTGAAAGCCAAGGGACCCCGTGGGCCGGAGCTGGGCCCGCTGTACGACCGCCTCCGGTCGCGTTTCGCGGAAGCCGAGGCGGATGACCGGGATGGTCTCCGGCTGTCGTGGCAGGACCGATGGCTGCACGTCCGGCCGTCGGGTACCGAGCCGATCGTCCGGCTCATCGCCGAAGCACCGACGGGGGCCGACGCCGAAGCGCTGATCGCCACCGCTCGCGAACTCTTGCAGTGACTCTCTTGCAGTGAGGATCATGGCCTGATGTGCGGCATCGTGGGGTACATCGGACCCAGGCAGGCGGCCGGCCTGCTGCTCGAGGGGCTGCGTCGTCTCGAGTATCGGGGTTACGACTCGTCCGGCATCGCCGTGGTCAACGGCAACGGCCTCAAGATCATGAAGGCCGCGGGCAAGCTGAGCGTGCTGGAGCAGGAGATGGAGACCCAGATGCCCAGCGGCACGCTCGGCATCGGCCACACCAGGTGGGCCACGCACGGCGCGCCCACCACACCGAACGCGCATCCGCACACCGACCAGAGCGGCCGGATCGCGGTCATCCACAACGGCATCATCGAAAATTCGACCGCCATTCGGAAGGCGCTCGAGGCCCGGGGTCACGCCTTCAAGAGCGAGACCGACACCGAGGTGCTGGCGCATCTGGTGGGCGAGTTCTACCAGGGCAACCTCGAGGAGGCCGTCGCCGAGGCCCTCCGCGACGTGGACGGCGCCTACGGGCTGGCCTTCATCTCGGCCGACGAGCCCGGCGTGCTGGTGGCGGCCCGGAAAGGCTCACCGCTGCTGGTCGGCGTCGGCGAGAACGAATGGTTCGTGGCGTCGGATGCCTCGCCGCTGCTCCAGTATACCCGCTCGGTCGTGTACCTCGACGACGGCGAGCTGGTGGTGCTCACCCGTGACGGCTATCGGGTGCGGAACCTCCAGACTAACCGCATCAGCAAGCCGGTCAACCAGATCGACTGGGACCTGGCGATGGTCGAGCGGAACGGCTATCCCCACTTCATGCTCAAGGAGATCTGCGAGCAGCCCGAGAGCCTGTGCAACACCCTTCGCGGCCACCTGCTGGACGACGAGGGCACCGCCCGCGTCAGCGGCCTCAACCTGAGCGACGACGACTTCAAGCACATCGAGCGGATCATCATCACCGCGTGCGGCACGTCCTGGCACTCGGCGCTCATCGGTGAGTACATGCTGGAGGAGATGGCCCGGATCCCGGTCGAGGTCGAGTACGCCTCGGAGTTCCGCTATCG
>Ga0308176_10002248_pt1 | contig 12095 bp, 10 predicted proteins | sample PhyCR2_3_FD_203890 | JGI IMG/M metagenome (GOLD analysis project Ga0308176, IMG submission 203890) | Soil microbial communities from UC Gill Tract Community Farm, Albany, California, United States - DLSLS.C.R2 | ecosystem: Environmental > Terrestrial > Soil > Agricultural land | place: USA... | reverse complement strand
GGAGGTACAGGCCGGGGCTCTCCGGCATCACCGCGATCCGCTTGCGAATCTCGATCCCGTTGGCAGGCGAGAGCGGGAGGCCGGCGACGCGTGCCGTGCCCGACGTGGGCGCGATCAGCGTTCCGAGCATCCGAACCGTGGTCGTCTTGCCGGCGCCGTTGGGGCCGAGGAAGCCGAACACCTCGCCGGCCTCGACGCTGAACGAGACGTCGTCGACCGCGATGCGCTCGCCGAACCGTTTCGTCAGGTGCTCGACGACCAGCGCCGGTTCGCTCGTCGCCTGCGTCGTGGTGAGCGTTCGGAGCGCCCGTCGCTGCTGCTCGCCGCCGATCGGCTCGGTCTCGGTCTCGGTCTCGACCTCGAGCGGCGCGGGCTCCTCGAACGGCCGGCGTCCGCCGGTCGCGAGCGCGACCGCGGCGTAGGCGGCGAGGAGCAGGATCACGACAGGGATCCGCGCCGGGGACGTGCGCAGAAGCGCGAGCACCGCGATCAGGGCCGCGATCACGAAGCACGTGATCAGCCAGCCCTGCCAGCTGACCGGGCGCCACCCGAGCCCGATGCGCCTGCGGCGGAACCACTGACGCGATGCCATCGAACGTCAAGCTACAGACGGCGATGGATTGGCTCGATCCCTCGGAGCTCCGCATCGGCCTCGGCTGCATGCGCCTACCTGCGGATTCGCTCGAGACGATCGAGGCGGCGCTCGCCGCGGGCGTGACGGTCTTCGACACCGCGCGCGCCTACGAGGACAACGAGCGTCTGCTCGCGGGTGTGCTTCGAGGCCGTAGCGCTCGGGTCGTCACGAAGGGTGGGATGCAGCGCGTCGGCGCCCGCTGGCTCCCCGACGGCCGCGCCAAGACGATTCGCAGCGATTGCGACGCGAGCCTCGCCGCGCTCGACGGCGTGCCGATCGACCTGTACCTGATCCACGCTCCCGATCCGCGTACGCCGTGGCGCACATCGGTCAAGGCGCTGGCGAGGCTGGTCGACGAGGGCCTCGTACGCCGCGTCGGCGTCTCGAACGTGAATCGCGCGCAGCTGGACGAGGCGCTCGGCCTCGCGCCGATCGCCGCCGTGCAGGTCGGCCTCAGCGTCGTCGACGATCGTGCCGTGCGCGGGGGCGTTGTCGAGCGTTGCATCGAGCGAGGGCTTGCCGTGATCACGCACTCACCGCTCGGTGGGCCGCGTCGCGTCGCCGGCGTGCTGCGCGACCGGACACTGGCTGCGATCGCGGCCGCGCACGAGGCGACGACGGCGGAGATCGCGCTCGCCTGGCTGCTCGGTGTGTCGTCCGCAGTCGTCGCGATCCCCGGCGCCCGACGGCCCGAGACGGCACGCTCCGCCGCGCGCGCGGCGTCGCTCACCCTCGACGACACCGAGCGGAGCGAGCTCGAGCGTGCGTTCGGCCTTGCCAGGCCGAACGCGAGGCGCCGTCGCACGGGCGGCGAGGTCGTGCTCGTGATGGGCATCCCGGGTGCGGGGAAGAGCCGTGTCGCGCGTGACTTTGCAGAGCGCGGCTACCTGCGGCTGAACCGGGACGAGCGCGGCGGCTCCCTGCGCGAGCTCGCGCAGGCGTTCGAGGAGGCTGTGGCGGGCGGCGCACGACGCGTCGTGCTCGACAACACGTATCTGACGCGCGCGACGCGCAGCCACGCGATCGATGTCGCAACCCGTGCGGGATTGACGGTGCGCTGCGTGTGGATCGACGCGCCGCTCGCGCAGGCGCAGATCAACCTCGTGCAGCGGCTCCTCGAGCGCTTCGATGCCCTGCCTTCTCCCGACGAGCTCAGGCAGCTCGCGCGCCGGGAGCAGGGTGTGCTCGCGCCGACGGCGCAGATGCGTGCGATGCGCGAGCTCGAGCCGCCGTCCACGGACGAGGGCTTCGCGACGGTCGAGCGCGTCCCGTTCGCTCGCGAGCCCGATGCGTCGTCCCAGTCCGGCGTGCTCGTCGCCGCGCGGGCGCTCGAGCGGCCGGGCTGGCAGGAGGAGCTGACTCGGGCGGATCCCGACGCACCGCATCTCGTCTTCCACTGGAGCGAAGGCGGGACGGCCGATGCGCTCCCGGCCGCGAAGGTCGCCGGCATCGTCCGCGGGCCCGTCGTTGCGGCGGTCTGCCCGCACCCCGGCGGGCCGCCGACGTGCTGGTGCCGGCCGCCGCTTCCGGGGCTGGCTCTCGTCTTCGCCCGCTCGCACGGGATCGACCTCGCGCGGTCGACGGTGATCGGCCACGCCGCCGCGCAGCGCACGCTCGCGACCGCGCTCGGTGCGCGGTACGTCGAGCTCTGATTAGCTCGTCACGTGGACGGCGCCGAGGTCGGGATCGGGATCGTCGGGTACGGGCTGATGGGCCGCGCGCACGCGTACGGGTACACGCTCGCGCCGCGCGCGCGCGAGCTGCCCGTCGTCCCGCGTCTCCGCGCGATCAGCGGCCGCACCGCAGAGGCCGTGGCCGCTGCCGCCGATCGCTACGGCGTCGCTTCGTGGACGACGGACTGGCGCGAGCTCGTCGCGCGCGACGACGTCGAGATCGTCGACGTCTGCACACCGCCCGGCACGCACGCCGAGATCGTCGAGGCGGCGCTCGGCGCGGGGAAGGCGGTGCTCTGCGAGAAGCCGCTCGCGGCCGACTACGCGTCCGCGCGCCGCGTCGCCGAGGCCGCTGCCCGGACGAGCCTCCCGCATGCGATCGGCTTCAACTACCGGAGACTCCCGGCCGTCTCGCTTCTCAAGGAGCTCGTCGAGGAAGGAATGGTGGGCGACGTACGGCTGTGGCGGGCGAGCTGGCTCTCCGACGAGTTCCTCGATTCGAGCATCCCGTTCGACTGGCGCTTCGAGCGCGCGATGGGCGGGACGAGCATCGCCGACCTCGGCGCGCATCTCGTCGACCTCGCGCTCTGGGTCGTCGGCGACATCGCCGAGGTCGCCGCCCAGTCGGAGACGTTCACGCGCGAGCGCAGCGGCCGGGGCGTCGACGTCGACGAAGCCTCGTCGGCGCTGGTGCGCTTCGCAGGCGGCGCGCGCGGGACGTTCGAGATGGCCCGCGTCTGCGCCCGCCGGCCGTGCGACTTCACCGTCGAGGTGAACGGGAGCCGGGGCACCCTGCGCTTCGACTACGCGCGCCTGAACGAGCTCTGGTACGGCGACGCCGACGACGACGGCCGCCTCTACGGCATGCGGTGCATCCGCGCGGAGGCTCCGGACCATCCATATGCCCGCGACTGGTGGCCGGTCGGTCAGGGCGTCGGCTACGGGGTGTCGTTCGCGAACCAGGCTGCCGACCTGCTCGCGCGCTGGCCCGCAGGCCCGTGGGAGCCGGACCTCGTGCAGGGCGCGCGCGTCCAGGCGGTGTGCGAGGCGATGGAGCGCGCGGCGGCGGACCGCCGGTGGGTCGAGGTCGCCGAGGTGACGCGGTGACCGGTGTGCGCGCCGCGGTGATGACCGCGCCCGGCGCGCTCGAGGTGCAGCGGTTCCTTGTCCCCGATCCCGAGCCGGGTGCGGTCGTGATGCGAGTCCGGCTCTCGGGCATCTGCGGAACCGACAAGCACACGTTCCGCGGCGAGACGATCCAGTACGCCGGCACGCCGCACGAGCGGCGGCTCGCCTATCCGATCATCTGCGGGCACGAGAACGTCGGCGTCGTCGAGGCCCTCGGCGGGGAGGTGCTCGCGTCGGACGGGACGCCGCTGCGCCCGGGCGATCGAATCGTCCCCGGTGCGAACGTGCCGTGCGGCGAGTGCTGGTACTGCCTCAACGAGCAGCCGTACTACCTGTGCGAGCAGCTGGAGGACTACGGCAACTCGCTGAACGCGACGCGGCCGCCGTCGCTCTTCGGCGGCTGGGCCGAGCTGATGTATCTCCTTCCCCGAACGCCGATCTTCCGCGTTCCGGACGGCCTCCCCGACGAGCTCGCCGTCCTCACCGAGGTGATGTCGGTGACGCACGGGGTCGAGACGGCACGCCGGGTCGGCGGCTTCGAGTTCGGCGAGAGCGTCGTCGTCCTCGGCGCCGGGCCGCTCGGCCTCTGCCATCTCGTCAAGGCGCGGCTGCTCGGCTGCGGGAAGCTGGTCGCGATCGACCTGTTCGAGTCGCGACTCGAGCTCGCATCGCTGCTCGGCGCGACGCTCGTGCTGAACGCGTCCGTCCTCGACCCGGCGGAGCTCGTCGCCCGCGTCGTCGAGCACACCGATCGCGGAGCGGACGTCGTGCACGACTGCTCCGGCGTCCCGGAGACGTTCGTGACCGCGCTGCGCATGGTCCGCTCCGGCGGCGTGGTCGTCGAGTCCGGTGCGTTCGTCGACCTCGGGCCGGTCGAGATCAACCCGAACCGCGACATCTGCACGAGGAACGTCGCGGTGCTCGGCATCGGCGGCGAGCGCGCGACGTCGTATGCCCCGTCGCTCGAGCTGCTCGACCGGGGTCGCGACCGTCTCCCCCTCGACCGGATCGTCACGCATCGCCTGGCGCTCGAAGACGCGGGGGAGGCGATCGAGATCGCTCAGCGCGACGGCGCGATGAAGGTCGTGCTCGACCCGGCCCTGTAACCGACCGGGACCGAGTACCGTGAAAAACGATCCACAGGAGGCGCAGGACGGCGGCCTGTGGACTACGTGTGACGGTTCCGTGCCGGTACCAGGGACCGGTCGTCGTCTCAGGCGGCCTCGTGGCCGAGTGCCGCCGAGATCTCGCGCGCGCCGTCGACGACGAGCTGCGTGAACGCGTCGCGATCGTCGCCGAGGAGGAGCGACTTCAGGCCGCCGATCGAGAGGGCGGCGCGCACGCGGCCGGTGTAGTCGAAGATCGGCGCGCCCAGCGAGGCGATGCCGGGCGTGACGTCCTCGTCGCTGATCGCATAGCCCTGGACGAGCGTCTCCTCGAGCTCGCGGACGAGCGCCTTGCGCGACGTCGGCGTGCGTTCGGTCAGCGCGGTCAGCCGGCCGGACTGCACGTACTCCTCCCAGACCTCCCGCGGCTCCCAGGCGAGCAGCACGCGCGGGCCGGCGCCGGCATGGAGCGGCAGCGACCCGCCGAGCCGGAGCGCGAGCGACTGGACGCGCAGCCCCTCGAGCCGCTCGATGCACACCGCGTCCCACCCGCGCCGGACGAGCAGGAACACGGTCTCGCCGATGCGCTCGTGGACGTGCTCCATCACCGGCAACGCCGCCTGGCGCTCGTCGAGGCGCTCGACGACTGCGGCCCCGAGGCGCATGAGCTTCCACCCGAGCCGGTACGAGCCCGGTTGCGAGCCCGGCTCGACGAGATCGAGCGCCTCGAGGCTGCGCAGAAAGCGGTACGTCGTCGTGCGCGGCTCGTCGAGAAGCTCGGCCAGCCGGCGGGGCGTCGCCTCACGCGCCTCGGCGAGCTGCTCGAGGAGGTGGACCGCTTTCGCGAGCGCGCGGACCGGGTTGTCGCGCACCTGCGCCTTCCGGGATGCCGAAGGCTGAGCCGGCATTGTTCGCATCCTAGACAGGTTGTCCGCATCATGGTACGGTCGCGACGGCTCAGGCCGTGACGACGATCGCACCGACGCCAACCGCAGCTTCCGCCACGACCGCCGCCGGCATCGAGCTGCGGGGGGTCGTGAAACGGTACGGGACGCAGGTCGCAGTGCGCGGTCTCGATCTCGAGATCAGCGACGGCGAGTTCTTCTGCCTGCTCGGGCCGTCGGGCTGCGGGAAGACGACGACGCTCAACCTGATCGGCGGGTTCGTGCCGCTGACCGAGGGCGAGATCTGGATCCGGGGCAAACGCGTCCACGACCTGCCGCCGCACAAGCGGCCGGTCAACACCGTCTTCCAGTCGTACGCGCTCTTCCCGCACATGAACGTCCGCGAGAACGTGCGCTTCGGCCTGAAGATGGACCGCGTGCCCGCGGCCGAGTCGACGTCGCGCGTCGAGGAGGCGCTCGCGCTCGTCGGTCTCGACGACTTCGGCGACCGGATGCCCGCGCAGCTCTCCGGCGGCCAGCAGCAGCGCGTCGCGGTGGCGCGCGCGCTGGTCAAGCGGCCGGCGGTGCTCCTGCTCGACGAGCCGCTCGGAGCGCTCGACCTGAAGCTGCGCCAGCGCCTGCAGATCGAGCTCTCGCAGATCCACCGCGACGTCGGCACGACGTTCGTCTACGTGACGCACGACCAGGAAGAGGCGATGTCGATGGCCGACCGGATCGCCGTGATGAACGACGGCCGGCTCGAGCAGCTCGGTACGCCCGAGGAGGTCTATCGCCGGCCCGCGTCCCGCTTCGTCGCCGACTTCATCGGCGACTCGAACTTCTTCGCCGCCACGGTTGCCGCCGGCGTCGCGACGCTCGCAGACGGCTCGCAGATGCCGTGTCGCGGCGGCAGCGGCCAGGCGAGCGTGATGGTGCGTCCCGAGGCGATCCGCCTCGCGGGCTCCTCGCCGTCGCTCTCGGGCCGCGTCGTCCAGACGTCGTTCCTCGGCAAGCATGTCCGCGTCGCCGTCGCTACGGCCGCCTCCGAGGCGCCTGTCGTGATCGCGCTTCACGACCCGTCGACGCTGCCGCCGGTCGGCGCGACCGTGGCGCTGTCGTGGTCGGCCGAGGACGCGGCTGTCCTGGAGCCGAAATGACCGTCACCGCGGCCGCAGCGCCGCAGCGGCGCCGGCGCATCCGCCTCGGTCACGCGCTCTCCGAATACTCAGGGTTCGCGCCGGCCGTCGTCCTGCTCGGCCTGTTCTTCCTCGTGCCGCTCGGGATCATCGTCTGTTACTCGTTCTGGGAGACGATCGACTACTCGACCGTCCACCACTGGACGACCGGCAACTACAGCTACTTCTTCAGCGTCGGCGCGTACGTGAGCACGATGTGGGCGACCGTCTGGGTCTCCGTGGTGGCCACGGCGCTCGCGATCGCGCTCGCCTTCCCGTTCGCCTACTGGCTGTCGCGCTACGTGCCGAAGCGGCTGCGTACGCCGCTGCTCGTGCTCGTGATCGTGCCGTTCTGGTCGAGCTATCTGCTGCGCGTCTACTCGTGGCTGACGATCCTCGGCGAGCACGGCGTGCTGAACCGGTTCCTCCAGTGGACGGGGATCACGAATCACCCGCTCGGCCTCTTTCTCTACGACCGGCCGGCCGTCATCCTCGTCCTCGTCTATCTCTACTTCCCGTTCGGCGCGTTGACCCTGTACTCGTCGATCGAGCGCTTCGACTGGAACCAGCTGCGCGCGGCGATGGATCTGGGCGCGTCGCCACTGACGGCGATCTTCCGCATCCTCGTGCCGCAGATCCGGCCCGGGATCATCACCGCTGTCATCTTCGTCTTCATCCCGGTGCTCGGCGAGTACCTGACGCCGCAGATCGTCGGCGGCACGGGCGGGGTGATGATCGGGAACCTCATCGTCAACTTCTTCCAGTCGGCCGAGTACACGCGCGGCGCCGCAGCCTCGCTGCTGATCGCGGCCTTCATCGTGTTGCTGCTGGCCGTCTTCCGGAAGTCGCTCTCGTCGAGGGACGCCTATGGCATCTGAGGTCGCAGTGCTGTCGACGCGCGGACGCGTCGCACGCGGGCTGTTGAGCGCGTACGCGCTGCTGATCTACGTCTTCCTGTTCTTCCCGATCGTGCTGCTCGTGCTGTTCAGCTTCAACGCGAACCGCTACGGCACGTTTCCGATCACGGGCTGGACGCTGACCTGGTACCGGCAGGCGTTCAACGACTACCAGGTGCACGACGCCGTGTCGACGACGGTGAAGGTCGCGCTCCAGGTGACGCTGATCTCCGCGGTCGTGGGCACCTGTGCGGCGTTTCCGCTCGTGCGCTCGCGGCTGCCCTTCCGCGAGGGGATCCGCATCATCTTCATCCTCCCGATCATGATCCCGGGACTGTTGATCGGGGTCTCGCTGCTCGTGCTCTTCACCGGCACGTTCCACTGGACGCTCTCGCCGGAGACCGCGGTGATCGGCCAGTCCGTCTACACGACGCCGTTCGTGATCCTGCTCGTCGCCGCGCGGCTGCAGGGGTTCGACACGGCGTTGGAGCGTGCGGCAGCCGACCTGGGGGCGAACGCATTCCAGCGCTTACGTCGCGTCGTCCTGCCGCTGATCCTGCCCGCGATCGTCGCGGGCGCGCTCTTCGCGTTCACGCTCTCGCTCGACGAGTTCATCATCACCTACTTCCTCATCGGAGGTCACAACACGTTGCCGATCTTCATCTACACGCAGGTCAAGTTCGGGATCACTCCCGAGGTCAATGCGGTTGCGTCGATGCTTCTCGGTGCCTCCCTTCTGTTGCTCGGTGTCGCATTCGCGCTGCCGCAGCTCGTCCGCCGCACGCGGCGGCTGATCGTGCGCGCAAGGACGGCGTGACGATGCGGATCGCGACTGCGCCGGTCTCCTGGGGGATCTGGGAGATGACGATCGACCGCGCCGACCTCATCTCGCCAGAGCTGTTCCTCGAGACGATCGTCGACATGGGGTATACGGCGACGGAGACCGGGCCGCCCGGCTACTTCGCTCCGGACGGCGTCGCCGCCGCCGAGCGCGCGGGCCGGTACGGAGTCGATCTGATCGCGACGTTTCTCCCGCTCCGTCTCGACGATCCCGCCGGGTTCGAGGAGGATCTCGGCGCGCTCGACCGCACCGTCGAGGTGCTGGAGGCGACGGGCGGCGGGATCGTGCTGCTCGCCGACATGGAGACGCCGGAGCGGGCACGCGCCGCAGGCAGCGAGGAGCGGCGTCGCGCGAGCGCCTGGAACGCCGACACCGTGGAGCGCGCGGCCGAGCGGTTGCAGTCGGCGGCCGAGATCGTGCGCGGACGCGGGCTCGACGTCGCGCTTCATCCGCACGCTGCGACGCACGTGGAGTCCGCTGACGAGACCGAGCAGATGCTCTCGCGCACCGACATCGGCCTCTGCATCGACACCGGTCACACGGTCGTCGGCGGCGGCGACCCACGCGAGCTCGTGCGGCGGTTTGCCGACCGTCTCCGTCACCTCCACCTGAAGGACGTCGACGGCACGGTGCTGTCACGGCTTCAGTCGGGTGAGGTGGACATGGACGAGGCATGGCCGCAGGGGATCTTCTGCGAGTTCGGCGCGGGCGTCGTGCCGCTCCGCGAGTTCCTCGCGCTGCTGGAGGTGCGCTCGTTCGACGGCTATGCGGTGATCGAGCAGGATCGCGTCGCCGTCACCGTCGACGACATGCCCGCCGTGCGCGCGGCCGACGAGCGGAACCACCGGTACGTGGAGGACGCGCTCGCGTGATCGAAGCGGCCGTCGTCGGCCGGGTCGCCATCGACCTCTACCCCAATCAACTGCGGACGCCGCTGCGCGACGTTCGGACGTACACGCGGTACGTCGGCGGGTTCGCCGGCAACGTCGCCACGGGTCTCGCCCGGCTCGGCGTGCGGACGGCGATCGTCTCCCGGGTCGGCGATGACGGCCACGGCGAGTTCGTCCGGGGGTTCCTCGAGTCGGAGGGGGTCGACACGCGCTTCCTCGCGGTCGACCCGGCCTGGCTGACGCCGCCCACGTTCGCCGAGCTCTGGCCGCCCGATCGCTTCCCGCTCACCTTCTACCGGCGCCCGACGGCGCCGGACTGGCAGATCCGCCGCGACGACGTCGACGCGGCCGAGCTCGCCGGCGTGCCGGTGATGTTCGCCACCGGGACCGGCCTCGCCCAATCGCCGAGCCGGGAGACGACGCTGCACCTGCTCCGCGAGCACGAGCAGACGACGATCTTCGACCTGGACTGGCGGCCGGCGCTCTGGGAGCGGACGGAGGAGTACCTCGGGCTTGCGCAGGATGCGGCCGGGGTCTCGGACATCGTGCTCGGCAACACCGACGAGGTGGCGGCGGCAGGCGGGATCGACGCGCTGCTCGAGCTCGCGCCGACGCTGATCGTCAAGCGCGGTGACGACGGCGCCGTCCTCTACGCCGACGGCGACGTCGTCGAGGTGCCGGGCATCCCGGTCGAGGTGGTCAACGGCCTGGGCGCAGGCGACGCGTTCGCTGCCGCGCTCGGCTATGCGATCGTGCGCGATCTCGGTCTCCGGGAAGGCGTGCGCCTCGGGAACGTCGCGGGCGCCTTTGTCGCGCAGCGAGTCCCGTGCTCCGAGGCGATGCCGACGCTGGACGAGCTGTCGACCGTGTCCGTGTGACGTTCCGGCTCGCACTGGTCGGAGCCGGACGGATGGGCGCGACGCATGCACGCGCGCTGGCGCCGTCGCGGGCGGTCGAGATCGCCTGTGTCGTCGATCCGTCCGACGCCGCCGCGGCGCAGGTCGACGCACCGCGAGCCACCCTCGACGACCTGCCCGAGGTCGACGGAGCGCTCGTCGCCGTGCCGACGCGGCTGCATGTCGAGGTCATGATGCGTCTCGCGGAGCAGGCGCTCCCGGTGCTCTGCGAGAAGCCGTGCGGGTTGACGGTCGAGGAGACGAGGGTGATCGCCGCGCTCGGTGTGCGCATGCAGGTCGGCTACTGGCGGCGCTTCGTGCCGGCCCTGCGCGAGCTGCGGGAACGCATCAGGCAGGGCGAGCTCGGTCAAATCGTGCTCGTCTCGTCCGCGCAGCTCGACGAGCTTCCGCCGGCAGCGGGCTTCCGAGATCCGCGCTCGAGCGGCGGCATCGTCGTCGACATGGGCGTGCACGAGCTCGATCAGCTGCGGTGGCTGACGGGCCAGGAGATCGTCGCCGTCGGCGGGGCCGCCGGGAGCGTCGGTTGGGATCCACCGGTGGACGGCGACCCGGAGCTCGTCTCGTTGTCGCTGCGCACCGACGGGGGTGTCGCCGCGACGATCGTGCTCGCGCGCCGCTACCCACCGGGCGAGACGTGCCGGGTGGAAGTCGTCGGGTTGGACGGCGCGGAGGCGTTCGCCTTCGTCGCGCCGCCCGCCGGCGACGAGACGATCGCCGCGGCGCTCCGCGCGCAGGCCGAGGACTTCGCACGCAACGGCGGCGAAGGGGCGACGGTCGAGGATGCGGTCGCGGCGCTCGACGCGGCGGCTCGTGCGAAAGCCGCGCTCGGTCTCCCCTAGACGGTCGCGCGCTCGGCAGCGAGGAACATCTCGGTCAGCAGCTCGGTGTCGACGCGCGCCTGCTCGGGCGGCGTGAGGCAGACCGCGCCGGCGGCGCACGACGCATGGAAGCGGACGAGCTCGCGGCGGAAGGCCTCCTCGAACGAGCGGTACCGGCGGACGGAGTTCGCGAAGTCGTCGGCGTCCTGCCGCTCGTAGACGGTCGGGCTCATCTTCAGCCACGGCGACGGGAACGTCAGCGAGCGCACCGAGGTGTCGAAGAAGAGCTGGATCGACTCGCGGTACTCGCGCGTCTCGAGCAGCTGGATCCACGCGCTGTCCCAGCGGGCGCCGTTCGTGAGCTCGCAGTAGCCGGCGACAGACCGGCCGCCGTTCCACCAGGCGCCGCCGACGACGCGGGCTGGAAGCGGCTCGCCCATCCGCTCGAGCAAGCCGTTGACGATGTTCACGTGGTGGACGAGCGACCCGAGATAGCCGTCGGAGAACGCGAAGCACGCCTCGGGGTCCCCACGGCCGACCGCTTCCTCCACCTGCTCGCTCTCCGCCCGCCGCGCCGCGTCGATCACGTCGACCGGCACGTCGTTCGCGCGAAGGATGTCGCCCGGCAGGAAGTACGGCACCCACTCCGGGTCGTTGACGACGATGTTCACGTAGCGCAGCCGCTCGGCCGATTCCGGCATCTCGGCAAGCGCCTGCTCGAACGCGGGGTCGTGCCGCTTCATGTATCCGACTTGAACGACGCGTCCCGCACGGTCGCGCGCGTCGATGATCCGATCGATGTCGGCGAGGGTGATCGCGAGCGGCTTCTCGCAGAACACATGCAGGCCGAGCTCGAGCGCGGCCAGCACGATCTCCACGTGCGTGCCTGCAGGCGACGCGACGGCGACGGCGTCGAGCGGCGTCTCGTCGAGCATCGCGCGCCAGTCCGAGAAGCTTCCGGCGATTCCGAAGCGCGCACAGAGCGCCGTCCGGACGCGCTTCGACGGCTCGGCGAGCGCGGTCACCTCGAAGCGGTCCTGCAGCTCATTCAGGTGGGGCAGGTGCATCGCCTGCGCGATCATCCCGCCGCCGACGATGCCGATCTTCAGCCGCTCGTTCCGAGTGCTGGACAC
>Ga0308176_10002247_pt1 | contig 12096 bp, 12 predicted proteins | sample PhyCR2_3_FD_203890 | JGI IMG/M metagenome (GOLD analysis project Ga0308176, IMG submission 203890) | Soil microbial communities from UC Gill Tract Community Farm, Albany, California, United States - DLSLS.C.R2 | ecosystem: Environmental > Terrestrial > Soil > Agricultural land | place: USA... | reverse complement strand
CACCCAGCGCGCGCCGGCGGCGTGCTCGTGCAGCGTGGCCTGCAGCCCCTCCCGGGTCGCGTCGTCGAGGGCGATCCCGGGCTCGTTGAGCTTCGTCGTCGTCCCGTCGGGCTCGGCGAGGGTGTAGTTGGTGCGCACCGGCGCCGTGACCGGCACGGTGGCCAGGGGGAGGCCGCGGTGCCGCAGCTCGGTGACGATGGGGTCGTCGTCGGCGGCCGGCAGCACCGAGACGACGTCGGCGCCGGCGGCGGCCAGCGCGCGCGAGACGTTGACGCCCTTGCCGCCGGGCTCGGTGGAGCTGGCACCCAGGCGGACGACGCCGCCGCGGTCGACCGGCCCCGGGAGGGCGAGCGTGCGGTCGAGGCTGGGGTTCGCGGTCAGCGTCACGATGCGGCCAGTCACGCGACCACCACCTCGATGCCCGCCTGCTCCAGCTCGGCGATCGCCGCGGGGTCGGCGTCGCCGTCGGTGACCAGGGCGTCGACGTCCTCGAGGGCGGCGAACCGGACCAGGTGCTCCCGGCCGAGCTTGCTCGAGTCGGCGAGGACGACCGAGCGCTGCGCCGCGCGCACCATCGCCCGCTTGGTCGCCGCCTCCGCCTCGTCGGGGGTGGAGAAGCCGTGCGCGGCGCTGATCCCGTTGGTACCGAGGAAGGCGACGTCGACGCGCAGGTCGGCCAGCGCGCGGACGGTCGAGTCGCCGACGGCGGTCTGGGTGATCCCGCGGACGCGGCCCCCGAGCACGTGGAGCGCGACCCCGGCGGTCACCGACAGCCGGGTGGCGATCGGCACGGAATTGGTGGCCACGTACAGCCGCCGGTCGCCCGGCAGGACGTCGGCCAGCGCCGCGGTGGTGCTGCCGCCGTCGAGGATCAGGCTGCCGTCGACGCCGGGCAGCAGGTCGAGGGCCGCGGCGGCGATCTTGCGCTTCTGCTCGGTGCGGGTGCCGTGCCGCTCGCCCAGACCGGGCTCGACGAGGGCCAGTGCCCCGGCCGGGACGGCGCCCCCGTGCACCCGGCGCACGTGGCCGGCGCGCTCGAGCAGGGCGAGGTCGCGCCGGACGGTCTCCGTGGTCACACCGAACTCCTCGGCCACCGCGGCGACCTGGACCCGGCCGCGCTCGGCGACCAGCGAGGCGATCGCGTGCTGGCGTTCTTCGGGGTACAGCGTCCTCACCTCCTCCGTGTGCGGTACCACACCGAATGTCCGACTGTGTGGGTTCTCGTTTGTGTTGGTGTTGTTCTATGCCCGAATGGGTTGACAAGTCAAGACCTGTTCGTGAGTCTGGTCACCAGACGGACGAGGTAGTCCGCCGGCCACCCCGCCGCCCCAGCCCTCGGAGCGAACATGCCCACCACCGCTTCCGGCACCGCCGTGCTGACCGGTACCCCCGTCGTCCCCGGCGTCGCCCTCGGCCCGGTGATCCGGCCCTCCGGCGCCGTCCGGCTGCCGTCCGAGGACCTGCCCGCGGTCCCGGAGGAGCGCCGGGCCATGGAGAAGGCGCGCTTCGCCGCCGCGGCCGGGAAGGTCGCCGAGCGGCTCGAGCGCCGTGCCGGCGCCGCCACCGGCGTCAGCGCCGAGGTGCTGGCCGCGACCGCCGGTCTCGCCCGGGATCGCGGCCTGCTGTCGGCCGTCGAGCAGCGCATCGACGGCGGGTCGGCGGCCGAGGTCGCCACCCTGCAGGCCGCCCAGCAGTTCGTCGACCTGTTCACCTCGCTCGGCGGCCTCATGGCCGAGCGGGCCACCGACGTCCGCGACGTCCGCGACCGGATCGTCGCCGAGCTGACCGGCCAGGGCGAGCCGGGGGTCCCCACCCCCGACCAGCCGTCGATCCTGCTCGCCGACGACCTCGCCCCGGCCGACACCGCAGGGCTCGACCCGGCGGTCGTGGTCGGCCTGGCCACGCGGCTGGGCGGCACGACCAGCCACACGGCGATCATCGCCCGCCAGCTCGGCATCCCCTGCGTCGTCGCGGTGGGCGGGCTCGACGACGTCCCCACCGGTGCCACCGTGCTGCTCGACGGCGAGCAGGGCACGGTCACCGTCGATCCCGACCCCGACGAGGCCGGCGCGCGCGTGGCGGCGGCACGGATCGCCGCCGAGGCGCTGGCCGGCTACGAGGGCCCGGCGACCACCCGCGACGGGCACGCCGTCCAGGTGCTGGCCAACGTCCAGGACGGCGCCGGGGCCCGTGCCGCGGTCGCCGCGCACGCCGAGGGCGTCGGGTTGCTGCGCACCGAGCTGGCCTTCCTCGGCCACGCGGAGGAGCCGTCGGTCGAGGAGCAGGCGAAGGGCTACGCCGAGGTCTTCGTGGCCTTCGCCGGCCGCAAGGTCGTCCTGCGCACCCTCGACGCGGGCTCGGACAAGCCGCTGGCGTTCGCCACCCTGCCCGACGAGGCGAACCCCGCCCTCGGGGTCCGGGGCCTGCGGACCGCGCGCCGCGACCCCGGCATCCTGGAGCGGCAGCTGGACGCGGTGGCGCAGGCCGCGCGCGAGACGGGGTCCACCCCGTGGGTCATGGCGCCCATGGTGGCCACCGAGGCGGAGGCGGCCTGGTTCGCCGCCGACGTGCGCGGCCGGGGACTCGTGCCGGGCGTGATGATCGAGGTGCCGTCCGCGGCGCTGCTGGCCGACCGGCTGCTCGACCACGTCGACTTCCTGTCGATCGGCACCAACGACCTGTCGCAGTACACCCTCGCCGCCGACCGGCTCTCCGCCGACCTGGCCGACCTCACCGACCCGTGGCAGCCGGCGCTGCTCGAGCTCGTGCGGATCACCGCCGAGGCCGGGCAGCGGAAGGGCAAGCCGGTCGGCGTGTGCGGCGAGGCGGCCGCCGATCCGCTGCTGGCGATCGTGCTGGTCGGGCTCGGGATCACGTCGCTGTCCTGCGCGGCCTCCGCGGTGCCGGCCGTCGGCGCCCGCCTCGGCACCGTCGATCTCGCCACGTGCCGGGCCGCCGCGGCCGCCGCGCTGAGCGCCGCGGACCCGCAGGAAGGGCGCTCCGCCGTCCGGGAGCTGCTCGGCGGGTGAGGAACCTCACCCCGATGGGTGAGGTTTCTACGGCGCTGCTTCAGTCTGACCTGGGTTTCTTCGGAATATTGTGGAGTACACCTGCATTGGAGTGGGTGTCGACCGAAGATACTTTCAGAAGGAGCACAGAGAGATGAGCAGCGTGAGGTCCAGCTGGCGTGAGCGTCGCCTCGTGGCGCGGACCCGGCGGGCGATCGACCGCGCCCTCGCCCAGAACTACAGCCCCGCCATGCGGGATGAGCTGCTGACGCTGGCGAACACCGCCCAGTTCCGCCACCTCCCGCGCTGAGCGCGGCGCCGTCCAGGACGGCGCACCCGGGCAGCGCACGGCCCCCGGCTCCCTCACGGAGCCGGGGGCCGTGTGCGTTCTCAGTGCTGCCCGTGGACGACGGCGTGCCCCTTGCCGCGGGCGATCATCCCTCGGTTCACCGGCGTGGTGACGACGAAGGCGACCGCGAGCGAACCGATCAGCGACCCCCAGAACAGCGCCGACGTGAGGCCGGCAGCCATCGCCCCCGGCACGGCCAGGACGACGGCGTTGTCGACGACCTCCATGACCGCGATCGAGACGGTGTCCGCGGCCAGCGCGACCTTGACCGCCTGGGCGAAAGGCAGGCCGCCGTGCAGGACACCCCGCATGGTGAGCGCATAGCCGAAGACGAAGGCCAGTGCGACGGACAGGACCACGGTGGCCGCGTTCGACAGGCCCGTCGCGGTCACGGAGGGGCGCCTCCCCCGAACGAGGTGCCGGGGCTCAACGATCGCGGCGGAGCTGCCGATCAGGGAGGACGTGACGTCCACCGTGCCGGTCGAGCCCCGGGAGACCTCCGGGGCGACGACGGCGCTGGTCATGTCCTACGTCCGCGAGCGCGGCGGCGACGCCGCGGTGGCGGAGACGCTCCGCCGGGCCGACGTGCCCTTCACCGCGGAGGAGCTCGCCCGCCAGGACCACTGGGTCGGCTACGACACCCGGGTCCGGCTGTTCGCCGCGGCGACCGAGGTGCTCGGCGACCCCGACACCATGTGGCGGGTCGGCAGCGAGGCCCTGGCCAACGGCCTGAGCCCCGCTCTCGTCCTCATCGTCCGCGCGATCGGCTCGCCCCGGCAGGTCTACCGGCAGCTGCCGCGGGCCGTCGCGAAGTTCTCCACCACCTCCACGATGACCGTCCTGGAGTCCGGCGCCACGCACGCGACCATCCACTACCGGCTGCACGAGGGCTACCGGCACTCCCGCCTGGACTGCGACTACGCCCGGGGCCTCATCGGCATGGTGCCGGTCGTCTTCGGCCTCCCGCGCGCCGAGGTGCTGCACAACGAGTGCGAGTCCGACGGCTACCCGGCCTGCATCTACCACCTGACCTGGGAGAACCGCTCCCGGCTCGGCCGACTGCGCCGCCGGTCGGCACAGGCGTCCGCCGACGCCGAGCTGCTCGCCCTGCGCCAGCAGCTGCGCACCCTCCAGTCGGCGGCCACCGATCTCGTGGCCAGCGACGACCTCGACGAGATCCTTCACACGATCGTCTCCCGCGCCGCCCAGGCGGTGCTGGCGCCGGCGTACGTGCTCGCGGTGACCCCACCCGGCGGGGGCGAGCCGCTGGTGCACAGCGCCGGCCTGCGCGAGGACGCGGTCGCCGGCATGGCGCGCACCCTGCTGTCCGGTGGCGACCCGGGCCCGCACGCGGTGGTCGTGGACGTCACCTCCGCCCGCCGCCGGCACGGCCGGCTGGCCGCGGTCTACCCGGAGAGCGACGGCGCGATCGGCGACGAGCGCTCCATGCTCGCGGCCTACGCCGGCCATGCCGCCTCGGCGCTCGACCTGCTCATGGCCCTCGAGGGAGCCCGGCTGGAGGCCGACCGGGCCGGTGCGCTGCTCGCCCTCGCGCACGAGCTCGCCGCCGCATCCGACGCGGACGCCGTCTGCGACGTCGTGGCGAGGGCGCTGCCCCGCATCGTCGGCTGCGGCCGCGCCACGATGATGCTCTGGGACCCCGCCTCCGGCCGGCTGCGCACCCGCGCGGCCGACGGCCTCGACGAGGCGGCCGCCGCCTTCGCCTCCCGCACCGACCTCTCCGCCGAGGACGTGCCGGAGCTCGTGGGCATGCTGAGCGACCGCGAGCCCCTCGTCCTGCGCGAGGAGACCAGCAGCCCGGCGCTGCGGCGGTTCCTCGGGGAGCTGGGGAGCAGCGACGTCGTCGCCGTCCCGCTGCTCGCGGGCACCTCGTTCCTCGGGGTGGCCGCCGCCGGGTGGCGGCAGGGCGAGGCGCCCAGCGTCCTGGACGGCGACGTCCTGGTGCGGCTGCGCGGTGTCGGCGACCAGGCCTCGACCGCGCTGCAGAACGCCCGCCTGCTCGAGACCGTGCGCCACCAGGCCGCCCACGACGCCCTCACCGGTCTGCCCAACCGGGTGCTGTTCCTCGAGCGCCTCAGCGCGGCGATCGAGCACCCGGAGGCCGACGAGCAGGTCGCCGTCCTGTTCTGCGACCTCGACCGGTTCAAGGCGGTCAACGACACCCTCGGGCACGCAGCCGGGGACGAGCTGCTCCGCCAGGTCGCCGCCCGGCTGCTCGCGGCCGTGCGCCCCGGGGACACCGTGAGCCGGCTCAGCGGCGACGAGTTCGCCGTCGTGCTCCGCGGGCTGAACTCGCCGGAGGGCGCGCACTCCCTCGCCCGCCGGGTGCTGGCGTGCTTCGACGAGCCGTTCCGGCTCGAGGGCCGGGAGGTGCGGGTCGGCACCAGCGTGGGCGTCGCCGTCCACGCGGGTGAGGACGGCGGGCCGGACCTGCTGCTGCGCCGGGCCGACGCGGCGATGTACGCCGACAAGCACCGCGACCGGGAAGTCCCCTCGGTCTGGTCTTGATCGGCCCCGGTGCAGGGGCCCGCCGCGAGCTCGCGAGCGGTGGGGGGCACCGGGTCCTCTTAGTCGCGCAGGCGGGACCTCAGCGCGGCCTGGTCGGTTGCGCCGAAGCCGTTGGACCCCAGCCAGCCGAGCGGGCCGTCGAAGCGCTCGTCGAGGATGGACAGCACGCGCTGCATCGTCTCGGCCCGCGGCGTGTGCGTGGCGACGTCGCGACGCTCCATGTCCTCGGCGTAGGTCGGGGAGGCCGCCAACCGGGCGACGACGCCGTCGATGACCTCGGCGCTGAGCGCGTAGTCGGCGACGATCTCCCCGTGCGGGACGCCCGCGACGGCCATGCTGAGCGCGCAGACCACGCCCGTCCGGTCCTTGCCGGCCGCGCAGTGCACGATCGCGGCGCCGGGGCCGCCGTGCGCCAGGGCCCGCAGCGCGTCGATCACCGCCTCCGGGCGGTCCAGCAGGTAGCCGAGGTAGGACCGCACCGCCGGCGGTTCGTGCTGGTCGCTCTCGGCCACCTGCCGCGGCAGGACGGCGTCCTGCCAGCCGCCCGGCAGCTCGGGGAGCTCCTCCTCGACGGCGAAGACGTCGGTGCGGTGCCCGCGCTCCGGGATGAGGCTGAAGTGCCGGTGGGTGACCTCGGGGACGTACCGCAGGGGACCGCGGCCCTCCAGGAGCACCTCGGCGGTGGTGCGCAGGTCGATGACCTCGCGCAGCTTGAGCTCGTCGACCAGCGTGCGCACGTCCGCCTCGGAGAGGGTCTGCAGGTTGTCGCTGCGCAGGATCCGGCCGGGGACCGTCCGCCCGCCGTCGGTGGTGGGCAGCCCGCCCAGGTCGCGGGTGTTCGCCGTCCCGTCGAGGTGCAGCCAGCGGTTCGCGTGCAGGTGGGGGTGCGGAGAGGTCACCTCCCGACGGTACGACCTGCGGACGACGCAACGGCGTCGGGTCGGCGCACGCCCAGGAGCTGCTCGCACACCGCGATCAGCCCGGCGCGCAGCTCGCCCGCCCGGCCGGCGAGCTCGCGCTGGCGGCGGACGTACTCGGCCTTGCCCTCCGGGGTCTCGATGGCGACGGCCGGCCGGCCGTAGGAGGACAGGTCGTACGGCGCGGCCTGCATGTCGAGCAGCCGGACGTCGCCGGCCAGCTCGAAGCAGTCCAGCGCCAGCTCGCCGGGCACGGCCGGCCCGAGCTTGCCGGCCCACTTGTGCACGTCCATCGACGCGTGCAGGCAGCCCGGCTGCTCCAGCTCGACCTGGGTGGCCCGGGTGGGCTGCAGCCGGTTGAGCCCGACGGCGGCCGGCGTGAAGAAGCGGAAGGCGTCGAAGTGGCTGCACCGGATCGGGTGCGCCTCGACGACGGCGTCCGTACCGGCCTGCCCCAGGCGCAAGGGCAGGGCGTGCCGGTGCTCGTCCTGGCGGTAGACCATCGCCCACTCGTGCAGGCCGAAGCAGCCGGTGAACAGCGGCCGGGAGGCGGTCGCGGTCAGCAGCCGGTGCACGAAGCGCACCGTGTCGCCGCGGTCGGCGAGGAACGCGTCGACGTCCAGGGTCACCGCGCCGTCGTCGTCCGTGCGGTACCACCGCCGGCCGGCGTGCGGCGCGGGCCGCTCGCCCGGCTCGAGGACGACGCGGGGGCCGGGGTGCCAGCGGCGCAGCAGCGACGGGCGGGTGTTGTAGTACTCGAAGAGGAAGTCCTCGATGGCGTGCCGCTCGCCGGTGGCCTTGCGGGCCCGGTGCCCGGCGGTCAGGGCGTCGGCGCGCTCCGCGTGCAGGCGGGTGAGTTCCTGCCAGACCTCCGCGCGCACCGGCCCATCATCGCGCGGTCCAGCCGCCGTCCATCGGGTAGGTGGCGCCGGTGACCGACGTGGCGAGGGGAGAGCAGAGCCAGGCCACCATCTCCGCCACCTCCTCGGGCTCCAGCAGCCGCTTGACCGCGGCCGGGGCCAGCATGACCTGCTCGACCACCTCGTCCTCGGAGATGCCGGTGGACCGGGCCTGGTCGGCGATCTGGCCCTCGACCAGCGGGGTGCGGACGTAGGCCGGGGCGATGCAGTTCGACGTGACCCCGTGCTCGGCGCCCTCCAGCGCGGTCACCTTCGACAGGCCCTCGAGGCCGTGCTTGGCCGTCACGTAGGCCACCTTGAACGGTGAGGCGACCTGCCCGTGGATGGAGCTGATGTTCACGATCCGGCCCCAGCCGCGGGCGTACATGTGCGGCAGCGCGCTGCGGACCAGCCGGAACGGTGCCTCGAGCATGAGCCGGAGGATGTAGGAGAACCGGTCGGGCGGGAACTCGTGGATCGGCGCCACGTGCTGCAGGCCGGCGTTGTTGACCAGGACGTCGACGTCGAGGTCCAGGCCGTCGATCCCGTCCAGGTCGGAGAGGTCGGCGGTCACCGCGGTGCCGTCGATCTTCTGCGCCACGGCCGCGGCCGCCTCGGCGTCCCGGTCGACGACGAGCACCGACGCGCCTGCCTCGGCCAGCCGGATCGCCGCCGCGCGGCCGATGCCCGAGCCGCCGCCGGTGACCAGCGCCCGCCGTCCGGACAGGAACTCGCCGGTCATCAGTCGGCGGAGTTGCCCGGCCGCGCGACGGCGTCGTCCTCCTGGGCGTCGTCGTCCGTGGTCAGGGTGGTGTCGCGCTCCCCGCGGTCGCTCGCGTCGTTGCCGGGAGTGCCGTCGACGAGGTTGCTGCCGGAGTCGGGGTCGGTGGTGTCCGGGGACTCGCGGTAGCCGGTGGGCTGGGACTCGGTCACGGTCGTCACCATGCCCCGCCCACCGGCCCGGAAACGAGGCTCAGAAGGCGGCTTCGTCGAGCTCCATGAGCGCGTTGTCGGTGTTGTCGACGATGGCCCGCTCGGCCGAGAGCTTGGGCAGCACCTGGGTGCAGAAGAAGCGGGTGGCGGCGAGCTTGCCCTCGTAGAAGAACCGGTCCTTCTCCGAGACCTCGCCGCCCAGCGCGGCCAGGGCGACCTCCGACTGGCGGATCAGCAGCCACGCGGTGATGAGGTCACCGGCGGCCAGGAGCAGCCGCGAGGTGTTCTGCGCGACCTTGTAGAGGCTGCTCATGTCCTCCTGCGCGGCCGTGAGGTGGCCGAACATCGTGGTGAGCATCCCCTGCACGTCGGAGAGCGCGGTCTGCAGCAGCGCCCGCTCCTCCTTGAGCCGGCCGTTGCCGACCTCGGCGTCGATCGTCGCCTGGATCTGCGAGGCCAGCCAGGTCAGCGCGACCCCGCCGTCCTTGACGATCTTGCGGAAGAAGAAGTCCTGGCCCTGGATCGCCGTCGTGCCCTCGTAGAGGGTGTCGATCTTGGAGTCGCGGATGTACTGCTCGATCGGGTAGTCCTGCAGGTAGCCCGAGCCGCCGAGCGTCTGCAGCGATTCGGCGGTGAGCAGCTGGGTGGCCCGCTCGGAGCCGAAGCCCTTCACGATCGGCAGCAGCAGGTCGTTGACCCGCGCGGCGAGCGTCGCCTCCTCGCTGTCGGCGCTGCCCTCGGCCTCGGCGGCGATGACCTGGTCGCGGAAGGTCGCGGCGTAGAGGTACAGCGCGCGCATGCCCTCGGCGTAGGACTTCTGCAGCATCAGCGAGCGGCGCACGTCGGGGTGGTGGGTGATGGTCACCCGCGGGGCGTCCTTCGAGGTGGCGGTGAGGTCGGCGCCCTGCACCCGCTCCTTGGCGAACGCCAGCGCCTGCTGGTAGCCGGCTGACAGCGTGGCGATCGCCTTGGCGCCCACGAACATCCGGGCGTGCTCGATCACCTTGAACATCTGCGCGATGCCGTCGTGCACGTCGCCGACCAGCCAGCCCTTGGCCGGCACCGGCCCGTCGCCGAAGGTGAGCTCGCAGGTGGTGGAGACCTTGAGCCCCATCTTCTTCTCGACGTTGGTCACGTAGACGCCGTTGCGCTCGCCGAGCTCCCCGGTCTCGAGGTCGACGTGGACCTTGGGGACGACGAACAGCGAGAGGCCCTTCGTGCCGGCCCTGGCGCCCTCGGGACGGGCCAGCACCAGGTGGACGATGTTGTCGGAGAGGTCGTGCTCCGCGGAGGTGATGAACCGCTTCACGCCGGTGAGGTGCCAGGAGCCGTCCTCCTGCTGCACCGCCTTGGTCCGCCCCGCGCCGACGTCGGAGCCGGCGTCGGGCTCGGTGAGCACCATCGTGGCGCCCCACTTGCGCTCGACCATGAGCTCGGCGAGCCGCTTCTGGTCGGTGGTGCCCAGCTCGTGCAGCACGCCGGCGAAGGCCGCCCACGCGCCGTACATGAACACCGCGGGGTTGGCGCCCAGGATCATCTCGAAGGTGGCCCACGAGAAGGTCTGCGGGGCGCCGAAGCCGCCCAGCTCCTCCGGCAGGTCGAGGCGGTACCACTCGCCGTCCTCGAGGGCGCGCACCGACTTCTTGAACGACTCGGGCAGCGTGACCGAGTGCGTGGCGGGGTCGAACACGGGCGGGTTGCGGTCGGCGTCGGCGAAGGACTCGGCGATCGGGCCCTCGGCCAGCTTGCGGATCTCGGCGAGCACGCCGCGCGCCGTCTCGGCGTCCATCTGCTCGAACGGGCCGGTGCCGAACCGGTCCTTGGTGTCGAGGAACTCGAACAGGTTGAACTCGAGGTCCCGCAGGTTCGCGGTGTAGTGGCCCATGACGGTGGCTCCCGTGGATCTGGGCTGTGCCCCGGGGGTGGCACAGCTCGCGTACTCGCCAGTAACAAACGTTATTACCGACGAGTAGCAACGGCAAGCGTGGGGGCCTCGACACGCCCCGGACGGGGTGCCGCCGGTGCGTCCTCCCTCACCGCGACGGCTCCTCCCACGCGGTGCAGCGTGAGGGAGGAACGGCTGGGATCAGGTCACCTGATCGTGGCCGGGCCGCCTAGGACTTGCGGTTGCGGCGGGCGCGCATCGTGAGGCCGGCCAGCCACACCAGCAGGCCGCCGAGCGCCGCGGCGATCACCAGCGCCAGCACGAGGGGCGCCTCGACGTTGCCGAACACGAGGCTGATGTCGACGGTCTGGGTGTTGAAGACGACGAACAGCACCAGGAGGACGGTCACGAACAGCAGCAGCGCGAGGGCCAGGGTGCGACCGATGGTGCGGCCGGTCCGTCGTCCAGGAGCGGCCCCCACTGGGCCGGTGTCGACGGGCGCGTCGGGACCCGGGCTGAAGGATGGTCCGGGATTCCCGACGGGCGGCTGGGGAGCGGTCACATGGCGAGTGTCCGTCGCAGTTGCCGTCCACGGGGGCGGATCGGTCCCGATCGAGACCGACTCGTCACCGGCGCCTCTCCGGCCCTCTCCGTCGTCCTCCCTCACCCCCGGTACTCCTCCCCCACGTCGCACCGCGAGGGAGGAACCGCTACGACCAGGTCAGCTGATCGTGGCCGGGCACGGCCGTCAGTCGTCCAGCGCCGGGCCGGCCTCGTGCCGCGGGTGGCCGGGCGTGCGCTCGCGCTGCTTCATCCGCGCCTCGAACACGTGCCGGTCGCCGTCGGAGAGCTCCGTGCGCGCCCGCTCGTCGAAGGCGCGGAACGTCGTCCAGTAGTTGGCGTCGTAGTCCTCGACGATCTGGAACGTCCAGCGGTCGGCGATCACGTTCCGGCCCACGAGGTCGCGCTCGAGGTCGTCGGCGAGCTCCGTGTGCCCGGCCTGGCGGAACAGCTCGACGGCCTCCTGCAGGGTCAGGTCGGAGGTTCCGGTCAGCCGGTGGAAGCCGTACAGCAGGCCGCGGGCGTGCTCGGCGACCTCGAGGGCCTCGGACAGCTTGCCGAGGGCCTCGACGGTCGTGTCGTCCAGGTCGGGTCGGGTGCGATCGGTGCTCACCCGCCCATCCTGCGGGGAGGCGAGGTCAGGCGCGCGCCGTGCCGGCCAGGGTGTCGGCGTGGTCGATGAGCTTCTCGGCCAGCTGCCGGCCGTGCGAGGCCGGGCCGTCGGGGCCGAGCAGGCCGCCGGAGAGGTACATGCCGTCGATGATCAGGTGGATCTGCGCGGCCAGGTCGTCGCCCCGCCCGGGCAGCAGCTCGTCGGCCAGCCGCTCCAGCCGCGCGTGCAGCTCGAACTTGTAGTCGGCGGCGGCACTGCGGGCCGGGTGCTGCGGGTCGTCGTACTCGCTGCTGACGTTGGTGAACGGGCAACCGCGGAAGCCGGGGCGGGTGACCTCGCGCTCGACGTGGTCGACGACGGCGAGCAGCGCGGCGCGCGGGTCGCCGTCGCAGCGGGCCAGCT
>Ga0308176_10002246_pt1 | contig 12097 bp, 9 predicted proteins | sample PhyCR2_3_FD_203890 | JGI IMG/M metagenome (GOLD analysis project Ga0308176, IMG submission 203890) | Soil microbial communities from UC Gill Tract Community Farm, Albany, California, United States - DLSLS.C.R2 | ecosystem: Environmental > Terrestrial > Soil > Agricultural land | place: USA... | reverse complement strand
ACCGCTCGACGGAGACCTGGACCGACCTCAAGGTCTACCTGTGGACCTACGCCACCCCGATCCGAAGCAGCAGCGAGCTGGCCGACGCCGCGGCGAACGAGCCCGAGGTCCCGATCGGCTCCCGGCAGACCTCGCCCGGGCTCTACGAGAACGTCGGGAACCTCGCCCCCGGTGAGTCCGTCGGCTACCGGCTCTCCGTGCCGCGCCAGGACCTCGGGATCTCCGGCGAGCCCGGCGTCTACTGGGTCGGGGTGCACGTCCTCGGCGCCGACCGGCTCGGCCGGGACCCGGTCGCCGACGGCCGGGCGCGCACCTTCATGCCGCTGCTGCCGGCCGCCCTGACGCACTCACCGCAGACCCGGGTCGCCCTCCTGCTGCCGGTCCAGGAACGGGTCCGGCGCGGCGCCCACGGCCGGCTGGTGGACCCCAGGGCCTGGCACCGACTGCTCGGGACGGAGGGCCGGCTGACCCGGCTGCTGCGGATGTCCACCCGCGCGCATGTCCCGCTCACCTGGGTGGTGGACCCGGCCCTCCTGGACGCGGTGCAGTCGGTCTCGCAGGGCAACCCGGCGTTCGACCCGCCACCGGACCGCGGGGCGGACGTCCCGAGCGGGAGCCCGTCCGCGAGCCCGTCGGCCACGACGTCCGGCTCCTCCGGCGCAGGCACGCCCAGCCCGTCGTCGTCGGACTCCTCGAGCGCCTCCTCCGGTGGCGGCCGGACGAGCGGCAGCCAGCCGACCGGCGACGCCCGCGCGGCCCTCGCCTGGCTGGCCCGGTTCCGCCGGCTGGCGCCCGCCCTGACCGTCGCGACCGTGCCGTACGGCGACCTCGACGTCGCGTCGGTGCTCACCAGCCGTCGACGCGGGCTGTACGCCCAGGCGACCGCCCTGAGCCGCAGCAGCATGAGCCGGTACGGCATCCAGCAGGCCGTCCCGGTGGTCGACCCGCCCAGCGGCTACCTGCCTGCCGATGCGCTGCACCGCATCGCGGCGACCACGCCGGTCGTGCTCTCCGACGCCGCCCTGCCCCGGGCGGACGCCCCGGTCGTGGTCCGCGACGGCCGCCCGCCCGTCGTGCTCACCGACAGCGCGGCCGGCGCCGGCGGCCCCGGTCCCTCGCCGAGGTACTCCGCGCTGGCGTTCCGGCAGCGGGTGCTCAGCGCTGCCGCCCTGCACGCGATGTCCGCCGACCGGGACCAGCCGCTGGTGGTCTCCACCCCGACGCACTGGAACCCGGGTAGCGACTGGAGCACCGCGGCGTTCTTCGCCGGCCTCGACCAGCCGTGGCTGCGCCTGGTCGACCTGCCGTCGGTGGTCTCCGGCGGGTCCGGCCGGCCGGTCGGGGCCCCGCCGGGGGAGACCTCCCACCCGGGTCCGATCGAGTACCCCTCCTCAGCGCGCTCGGCGGAGCTGCCGTCGGCCAACCTGGCCGCCACCGAGCTCCTCGGTCGTGCCGGTGAGGTGTTCGCCCGCCTGCTCGGGCACGGGAGAAGCGACAGGAGCAACGTCGACGACGCGATCTCCCGGGTCGCGATGCTCGCCTCGTCGACCACCGCCCGCACCGACGCCGTCGCGAGGCGGGCGCTCGCCGAGAACGCGCTCGCTCACGTGCGGGCCGGGCTCGGCAGGGTCCGGGTCGAGGGACCACCGTTCGTGATGATGTCCGGGGAGTCCGGGCCGATCCAGGTCACCCTGGTCAACGACCTGCCGCAGTCGGTGACGGTCGGGCTGCGCACCTCGACCAGCGGGTCCCGGCTGCACATCGACCACTTCGACCCGGTCACCCTCGGCCCGGACCGCCGCATGTCCATCCGGCTCCAGGCGCACTCCACCGACATCGGCGTGCACGCGGTGACCCTGCAGGCGACCGACGCCACGGGAGTGCCGCTGGGCAGCTCGGCGCAGTTCAGCGTGCGGACCAGCCACGTGAGCACGGTGATCTGGCTGGTGATGGCGGCCGGCGCCATCGTGCTCCTGATCGCGATCGTCGTCCGGGTCGTCCGGCGGGTCCGCCGTCGCAAGGCCACCCACGGACCGCTGCTGCCTCGCGACGCTGCGCCACAGCCGGAGCAGGAGGTCCGCAGATGAACAGCCCGCGCGTGAGCACGGCGGGGGTGGACCGCGCGGCGACCGACGCCGGGGTGCTGTCCTCGAGCGCCGTGATGGCCGCCGGGACGGTGGTCTCCCGCGCCAGCGGCTTCGTGCGCAACGCATTGCTCGCTGCGGCTCTCGGCCAGCAGCTGCACGGGGACGTGTTCACGATCGCCAACACGATCCCGAACATGCTCTACATCCTGCTGGCCGGCGGCGTGGTCAACGCCGTGCTCGTCCCGCAGCTCGTCCGGGCCCAGAAGTTCGACGCCGACGGCGGCGCCGGCTACACCAACCGGGTGGTCACGCTCGCCGGCCTCTTCCTGGCCGGGGTGAGCACGGTCCTGGTCGTCGCCGCACCGCTGCTGATGCACCTGTTCCTGGACGGCAGCTTCTTCACCCCCGAGCTGACCACCCAACGCGAGTCGGTGATCGCGTTCGCGAGGTACTGCCTGCCGCAGGTGTTCTTCTACGGCATGTTCGTGCTGCTCGGCCAGGTGCTGAACGCGCGGGGCAGCTTCGGTCCGATGATGTGGGCGCCGATCGCCAACAACGTCATCTCCGTGGCCGTGCTCGCGGTCTACCTGGTGTCCTTCGGCCGGGTGCACGACCTGTGCGCCGGCGGTGCGAGCGACCCGGGCGTGCTGGCCGGCCCCGGCTCGACCGTCGGCGGGTACACCTCCCCGCAGGAGCTGCTGCTCGGGCTCGGCTCCACCGTCGGCATCGCCGTGCAGCTGCTCATCCTGCTGCCCTTCCTTCGGCGGGCCGGCTTCAGCTTCCGGCCCCGGTTCGACTTCCGCGGCACCGGTCTGGGGCACACGCTGCGCCTCGGCGTGTGGACGGTGCTGTTCGTGGTGGTCAACCAGATCGCCTACACGGTGGTGGTCCGCATCGCCTCCTCCGGCACGGCCGACGCGGTGGCGGACGCGTGCCAGGCGGGGTCGCACAACGGAACGGGCTACACCATCTACTCCGGGGCCTTCCTGCTGGTCATGGTCCCGCACGCCGTGGCGACCGTGTCACTGGCCACGGCGATGCTGCCGCGGCTGTCCGCCCTCGCCGCGGACGACGACCTCGCCGGCGTGGCCCGCAACGTGGCGTCCACCCTACGCACGGCGTACGCCCTGATCGTCCCGTTCGCGCTGCTGCTGCCACTGATCGCGCTCGACCTCAGCAACGTCGTGGTCGGCTGGGGAGCCGGCCGGGAGACGGTCCCGGACTTCGCGCGGACGCTGGCCCTGTTCGCGCCCGGGCTCGTGCTGTTCACCGCGCACTACCTGATGCTTCGCGGCTTCTACGCCCTGGAGCGCACCCGCACCGTGTTCTGGGTCCAGTGCCTGGTGGCGGGGACCAACATCGTGCTCGCCGTGCTGCTCGCGTCCGGCGCGGCCCCGGCCCGGACCGCGCCCGGGCTGGTGGTGGCCTACGCCGGTTCGTACCTCGTCGGCGCGATCGGCTCCTACGCCCTGCTGCGCCGCGTGCTCGGAGGCCTGGAGACCCCGGTGCTGGTCCGGTTCCTGGTCCGGCTGGTGATCGCGGCCGGTGTCGCCGCCGCGGTCGCCTGGGCGGTCAAGTACGGCGTGCAGCAGCTGTGGCCCCCGGCCGGTGACCCCGCCTCCGCAGGGCAGAAGGGGCCGGCGCTCGCCGTGCTGATGCTGACCGGGATCGTCGACGTCGCGGTGTTCGTCGGCCTGGCGCGGGCGATGCGGATCACCGAGGTGACCGCCCTGTTCGGGCTGTTCACGGCCCGGCTGAGGCGCTGACCGACCGCCGTAGCATGGTGTGCGGCCGTTGCGGGCAGTGGCGAGGCACGCAGATCAGTCGAGGACGTCAGCCGAGGGGAGGCACGTGACCGGGGCAACGTTCCGACCGGGAACCGTGCTCGCCGGACGGTTCGCCCTCGAGGATCTTCTCGACGAGAACGACGGCGCGGGCTTCTGGCGCGCCACGGACCGGGTGCTCGCCCGCAACGTCGCGGTCCACGTGCTGCCGGTCAGCGACCCCCGCAGCGACGCGCTGCTGACCGCGGCACGGCGCTCGGCGCTGGTGACCGACGGGCACCTGCTGCGGGTGCTGGACGCCGCCACCGAGGAGGGCATCGCCTACGTCGTGCACGAGTGGGGCTCCGGGGTCTCCCTGGACCGGATGCTCGCCGAGGGTCCGCTCTCCCCGCGCCGCGCGGCCTGGCTGGCCAAGGAGGTCGCCGAGAGCATCTGCGCCGCCCACCGTCACGACGTCTGCCACGGCCGGCTGCTGCCCGAGAACGTGCTCATCTCCGAGACCGGCTCGGTCAAGCTGATCGGGTTCGCCGTGGACGCGGTCCTGCGCGGCTCCGGTTCCGGCTCCGAGCTCGCCACCACCGGTGCGGCGGTGGCCCCGCGTGAGTCCGACGTGGTGAACCTCGCCGGCCTGCTCTACGCCGGCCTGGTGGGGCGGTGGCCCGGCACCACCGGCTCGACGGTGCCGATCGCCCCGACCGAGCACGGCCGGCCCCTGCGGCCACGGCGGGTGCGCGCCGGCATCCCCCGACCGCTGGACGCCATCTGCGAACGGGTCCTGAACCCCGACGCGCACGTCCCGGCGATGGAGACCGCTCTGGAGGTGTACGCCGCGCTGAGCGACTACATCGGCGACCCCGGGACGGCGATGCCCCTCGACACCACGTCCGCCGAGTCGGCGGACCCCGAGTCGACGGCCGTTCTCGGCCTCGCCGACCTCGCCGACCCCGAGGCGACCCAGGCCGGGACACCGCTGTTCGTCGACGACGCCGTCGACTGGATGCCGGCCGAGGCCGACCGTCCCGCCCCGCCCGCGGCCCACCAGCCCCCGACACCGCCGAGCTCACCGCCGAGCTCACCGCCGAGCTCACCACCGACCGAGCCCGGAGGCAGGCCGCTGTTCGCCGACGACCACCGGAACGGCACGCCGGCAGGCACCTCCGGCGCCCGCAGCACCGGTGCCGGCAACGGCCGCGTGCCGACCGGCTGGGGACCCGACGCGACGCAGCCCGGCGGTTCGGGATGGGACACCCGCGAGGAGCCGGTCGAGGAGGGGGTTCCCGGGCGCAGCTGGCTGCGGGCCGGCGTCGTGCTCGCCACCGTGCTGGTCGTCGTGGTGGCGGCGGCCGTGGCACTGACGCTGAACCACCGCAGCAAGGACGACGGCGCGGCGGCGAGCTCCCCCTCCGGGAAGAGCTCGCCCAGCGCGTCCGCGCACGCGACCAGGCTGCCGATCTCCGGGGTCACCGACTTCGATCCCCAGGGCAACCCGCCCGAGGAGAACCCCGCCATGGTGCGGCTCGCCCACGACGGCGACCCGAAGACCGCGTGGGAGACCAGCACCTACTACAACGACCCGCACCTGGGGGGCCTGAAGAGCGGCGTCGGGCTGCTGGTCGACCTGGGCAAGCGCGCCGCCGTCGGGGAGGTCGACCTCACGCTGCAGGGCCAGCCGACCTCGCTGCAGCTGCTCGCCGCGCCCGACGCGAAGGCCGCGCCGTCCAGCACCGACGGCCTGCCGGCCGTGGCCACCGCCAAGGACGCGGGCACCCACGTGGACCTGGTGCTGAAGAAGCCGGTCACCACCCGGTGGCTGGTGGTCTGGTTGACCTCGCTCCCACCGGCCCCCGGCGGCTACCAGGGCAAGGTGGCGGAGATCTCCGTCCGGTCATGACCGGGCCGGAGGACGACCGGGCGCTGCTGCGGGCCCACGTCGCCGGCGACCCGGAGGCCTTCGGGACGCTGTTCGGCCGCCACCGGGACCGGCTGTGGGCGGTGGCGCTGCGCGCCACGGGTGACCCGGAGGAGGCGGCCGACGCGCTGCAGGACGCGCTCGTCGCCGCCTTCCGGCGCGCCGACGGCTACCGCGGCGACGCCGCCGTCACGACGTGGCTGCACCGGATCGTGGTCAACGCGTGCCTGGACCGGCTCCGACGGCGGCGCACCCGGGCGGCCGTGCCGCTCCCCGAGGACGACGCGGCAGCCGGTACGGCGTCGGTGCTCCCCGGCTTCCCGGGGCCGGCGGCCGCGCTGGTGGACCCGGCCGACCTGGCCGTGGACGCGGACCGGCGCGCCGCGGTGCTCGCCGCCCTCGACACGCTCCCGCCCGACCAGCGGGCGGCCCTGGTGCTGGTCGACATGGAGGGCTACTCCGTGGAGGAGACCGCCGCGATCCTGGAGTGCGCGCCGGGGACCGTGAAGAGCCGCTGCTCACGCGCCCGGGCGCGCCTGCTGCCGCTGCTCGTCGCGCACCGGCCCGGCGGGAACCCGGACGGCCCGCCACGCGTCACATCTGTCCGGGCAGCCGACCGGGCAGCCGACCGGGCTGCCGACCCGGACGACGCCACCCGGCCACCAGGAGGTGAGCAGCCGTGACCCCGGAGCAGGAGGAGCAGGTCCGGCGTGCCCTGGGCGCCCTCGGCCGTGAGGGCCCCGAAGGGTCTCCTGCGATGCCCCCGGAGGTCGCCGTCAGGCTGGACGACGTGCTGGCCGGGCTCACGGCCTCGCGGGAACAGCCCGACGAGCTGGCCGTCCGCCGGCGACGTCTCCGGCCGCAGGTACTGGTCGCCGCTGCGGTCGCCGTGGTCGCGGTGGCCGGCGGCACGGTGCTGCTGCGCGAGGTCACGCAGACCGGCGCCGGCGCCGGCAGCGCCACCAGCGCCCAGGGCCCGGCGGCCGGCGCCGCGCGCTCGGCGGGGAGCTCCTCGCCGGGCACAGCCCCGTCCACGCACGCCCGCTCGTTCGCCGAGGGCGCCCTCGCGGTGCCGGAGCTGCAGAGCGCGACGATCGACCGGGACGTCCGGCGGGTGGCGAAGGCGCCGGCCGCGGCAGCGGCAGCGCCACGACTACCGCTGCACGCCCAGGCATCCGGGTCGCCCGCGGCGGGAGGCTGCGCGGTGCCCGGCGCGCGGCCGGGCGACCAGCTGGTCGCCGTACGCCTCGACGGGCGGCGTGCGGTGCTGCTGCTCTCCCCCGTCCAGCACGGGTCGCGCACCGCCCGGGTCTACGCCTGCGCAAACCCGGGGCACCCGGTGACGACCACGACCGTCCCGGCCCGGTGACGCCGGTGGCGCGGTGGAGGCGGGGAATGTCGCACGCCTAGGATCGGTTGACCCGGCGGCACCACCAGACGCGCGAGGAAGTGAGCAGAGCTTCGATGACCGACCACACCAGCACCCGGCGAGAGCCCGCAGAGGTCCGGAACGTCATCATCGTCGGCTCCGGCCCGGCGGGGTACACCGCCGCCGTGTACGCCGCCCGGGCGAACCTGGCACCCCTGGTCTTCGAGGGGTCGGTCACCGCGGGCGGGGCGCTGATGAACACCACCGAGGTGGAGAACTTCCCCGGCTTCCGGGACGGCATCATGGGCCCGCAGCTGATGGACGAGATGCGCGCCCAGGCCGAGCGGTTCGGCGCCGAGCTGGTCGCCGACGACGTCACGTCGATGGACCTGACCGGCGAGGTCAAGGTCGTGGTGGACGGCGCGGGCACCGAGCACCGGGCTCGTGCAATCGTCCTCGCCACCGGTTCGGGCTACCGGAAGCTCGGCGTCGACGGCGAGGACCGGCTCTCCGGGCACGGGGTGTCGTGGTGCGCGACCTGCGACGGGTTCTTCTTCCGCGACCAGCACATCGCCGTCATCGGCGGCGGGGACTCCGCGATCGAGGAGGCCACCTTCCTGTCCCGGTTCGCCAGCAAGGTGACCCTGGTGCACCGTCGCCACGAGCTCCGCGCCTCGAAGATCATGCAGGAGCGCGCCTTCGCGGACCCGAAGATCGAGTTCGCCTGGAACAGCGCCGTCGAGACCATCCACGGCGACGACAAGCTGACCGGGCTCACGCTGGTCGACACGGTCACCGGCGAGAAGCGGCAGCTCGACGCCACCGGCCTGTTCATCGCCATCGGGCACGACCCGCGCTCGGAGCTGCTCCGCGGCCAGGTCGACCTCGACGAGAACGGCTACGTGCTGGTCGAGCACCCCAACACCCACACCAACCTCACCGGCGTCTTCGCCTGCGGCGACCTGGTCGACCACCACTACCGGCAGGCGGTCACCGCGGCCGGCACCGGATGTGCGGCGGCGCTGGACGCCGAGCGGTACCTCGCCGCCCTCGACCACCACGCCTCCAGCGCCGGGTCCGCGCACGAGACGGCCGAGGAGGCCGAGCTGCTCACCGAGCAGGTGCAGACCGCCGGGGCGTGACCCGGGAAGAATCGTCCCCGCCGTCGTGTTCACTAGTCGCAACAGGTCGAACGAACCCCAAGGAGATCCGCTCGTGGCCGACATGCAAGCAGTCACCGACGCCGACTTCGACACTTCGGTGCTGAAGTCCGACAAGCCGGTCCTGGTGGACTTCTGGGCTGAGTGGTGCGGGCCGTGCCGACAGGTCGCCCCGATCCTGTCCGAGATCGCGGACGAGCACGGCGAGAAGCTGCGGTTCGTGAAGATGAACGTCGACGAGAACCCGATCACCCCGGCGACGTACCGCGTGACCGGCATCCCGACGCTGAACGTCTACTCCGGCGGTGAGCTGGTCAAGCAGATCGTCGGCGCCAAGCCCAAGGCGGCGCTGCTCGGCGAGCTGCAGGACTTCATCGCCTGAGCACCGTCAGGTGCTGGCGTCGCGCGGATGGCGGGACTGCCGCACCACCCGGTGGCTGGGACCGGCCACCGGGTGCCTGGCCGGCCGGACCGCGCCGAGCAGCCGCTCGAGCGCGCTCTCGACCTCGTCGCGCCAGGTGACCGCCGACCGGAGCTCCAGCCGCATCCGCGGGTAGCGCGGGTGCGGCCGGTGCGTCTTGAAGCCCACCCGCAGCAGGTAGTCCGCCGGGAGCACGCACCCGCCCCAGCCCGTGCCGCGGCCCTGGCCGGGTGAACGGGTGTCCCCGATCGCCTCCAGCGCCCGGATGTCGCCCCGCTTGACCAGGTCCTTCACGACCGTCTGCATCAGCACCCGGCCCAGGCCGGCGCCGGCGTACTCCGGGAAGACCATCGCGGTCGCCAGCAGGACCGCGTCCTCGCTGACCGGGGCGGTCGCGAAGGCGTCGGCGCCGGGCAGGTACGTCGGCGGGGCGAACAGCACGAAGCCGGCCGGATCCCCGTCGACGTAGGCGATCCGCCCGCACGAGCCCCACTCCAGCAGGACCGCGGAGACCCAGGCCTCCTTCTCCCCTGCCCCGTCCCCGGCGTCGCGGGCCCGCGAGCGGCGCACCGGGTCCAGCTCCCAGAACAGGCACGAGCGGCAGCTCGACGGCAGGTCGTCGAGATTGTCCAGGGTGAGCCTGGCCAGCCGTCTCGCCATACCGGACCCCTCCGCACCCGCGCAGCTGCTGTGCCTCATCCTAGGGTGGTGCGCCGCATCGTCCAGAGCAAGAAGCTCCAGCACGTCCGGTACGACGTCCGGGGACCGATCCTGGTCGAGGCCCAGCGGCTCGAGGCCGAGGGCCACCGGGTGCTCAAGCTGAACATCGGCAACCCGGCTCCGTTCGGCTTCGAGGCCCCCGAGGCGATGGTCGCCGACATGGTGCACCACCTCCCGGAGTCGCAGGGCTACAGCGACTCACGGGGGATCTACCAGGCCCGGACGGCCGTCGCGCACTACTACCAGGAGCACGGCCTGACCGGGACAACGGTCGACGACGTCTACCTGGGCAACGGCGTCTCGGAGCTGATCACGATGGTGCTCCAGGCCTTCGTCGACGACGGCAACGAGATCCTGGTCCCGGCGCCGGACTACCCGCTGTGGACGGGAGCGGTGACGCTGTCCGGCGGCACGCCGGTGCACTACCTGTGCGACGAGCAGAACGGCTGGGCGCCCGACCTCGCCGACATCGAGGCGAAGATCACCGAGAACACCCAGGCGCTGGTGCTCATCAACCCCAACAACCCGACCGGCGCCGTCTACGACGAGCAGACCGTCAAGGGCCTGGTCGACATCGCCCGGCGGCACGACCTGGTGCTGTTCAGCGACGAGATCTACGAGAAGATCCTGTTCGGCGACGCGATGCACCACCACACCGCCTCCTACGCAGGCGACGACGTGCTCTGCCTGACGTTCTCCGGGCTGTCCAAGGCGTACCGGGTGTGCGGGTACCGCGCCGGGTGGGTGATGGTGTCGGGTCCGCGCGACCTCGCCGGCGACTTCCTCGAGGGGCTGACGTTGATCGCGAACATGCGGATGTGCCCCAACGTCCCCGGACAGCACGCGATCCAGACCGCGCTGGGCGGCTACCAGTCGATCCAGGACCTCATCGTCCCCGGCGGGCGGTTCTACGAGCAGAGCATGCTCGCCCACCGGCTGCTCAACGAGATCCCGGGCGTCTCGTCGGTCGAGCCCCGAGGCGCGCTCTACTGCTTCCCCCGCCTCGACCCCGCGGTCTACCCGATCGCCGACGACGAGGAGTTCGTGCTCGGGCTGCTGCGGGCCAAGAAGCTGCTGGTCACCCATGGCACCGGCTTCAACTGGCCGCACCCGGACCACTTCCGGCTGGTCACGCTGCCCGACGTCGAGGTGCTGGAGGAGGCGGTCGGCCGGATCGCGGACCACCTGGCCACGCTGCGCTGACCCGGGTGGTCAGCTTGCCGAGGCTAGGGTTGCCCGCGTGCGAGACCTGACCTACCCGCCGATCATCGTGATGGCCAAGCTCGGCTTCCGCGCGCTCGGCTTCCGGTTCCAGATGTCGGGCACCGAGCACGTGCCACGCTCCGGGGGCGCGGTGCTGGCGTTCAACCACATCTCCTACCTCGACTTCGTGCTCGGCGGCTACGCAGCGCAGCCGTCGAAGCGGCTGGTCCGGTTCATGGCCAAGCGCGAGCTGTTCGACCACCGCTGGACCGGCCCGCTGATGCGGTCGCTGCACCACATCTCCGTCGACCGGGCCGAGGGCGTCGCGTCGTACGACGAGGCGGTGCGCCACCTGCGGATGGGCGAGGTGGTCGGCATCTTCCCCGAGGCGACCATCTCGCGGAGCTTCGAGCTCAAGGAGCTCAAGACCGGCGCCGCCCGGCTGGCCGCGACGGCCGGGGTGCCGCTGGTCCCGGCGGTGCTGTGGGGAACCCAGCGGATCAAGACCAAGGACCACCCGCAGGACTTCTCCCGCGGGAAGACCATCGCGATCCGGGTCGGCGAGCCGCTGGAGCCGGCGGGGCGGAGCCCGGTCACCGAGACCGCCGAGCTCAAGGCGCGGATGGCCGCGCTGCTCGACGAGGCGATCCGCGGCTACCCCGCCGAGGAGCAGCCGCCGGGGTCGTGGTGGCTGCCCGCGTCGTACGGCGGCAGCGCGCCCACTCCCGAGGAGGCGGCCCGACTCGACGCGGAGGAGAAGCGCGCGCGTGCGAAGGCCCGCGCGGCGCGCCGCTCACGCTGAACCGGTGACCTCGTCCTCGCGGTGATGGGAGCGGGACAGCTCCCGCAGCCGGTCCAGGTCGACGGCGTCCGCGGGCGCGGCGGCGACCCGCACCGGCGTCACGGCGGTGAGCGTCGCCGTGCGCCGGCCGCCCTCGAGCAGCGCCCGCTCGCCGAGGATGGCTCCGGGTCCGACCTCGCCGAGCGGCTGACCGTCCACGTCGACCGAGACGACCCCGTCCAGCAGGAGGTACAGCTCGTCACGGGGGTCGCCCTGCCGGGTCAGCGTCGCCCCCTTCTTGATCCGACGGACCTCCGGGACGTGGTTGCCGTGCATGATGTCGGCCGACATCTGCCGCTCGAGCTCGGTCTCGACCGCTACCACCAGCGCCGGGGTGTCGTAGCTGCCCCACGGAGTCCGCTCACCGAACGCCTCGGTGAGCCAGGTGTTCTCGTCGGTGAGGCCGCTCTTGAGCACGAGCCGCCCGTCCGCGTCGTACACCCAGTGCCGGGGGAACGTGCTCGCGCCGGCCAGCTGCACCTCGCTGGAGCCGTCGGCGCGCAGCGTCAGGGCCAGGGTGGTCCACACCAGCGGCGCGGACCACTGCACGAAGGGCCGCCGCGACACCCGGCGGGGCAGCGGCAGAGCCGTTCGGCCACCGAC
>Ga0308176_10002245_pt1 | contig 12100 bp, 11 predicted proteins | sample PhyCR2_3_FD_203890 | JGI IMG/M metagenome (GOLD analysis project Ga0308176, IMG submission 203890) | Soil microbial communities from UC Gill Tract Community Farm, Albany, California, United States - DLSLS.C.R2 | ecosystem: Environmental > Terrestrial > Soil > Agricultural land | place: USA... | reverse complement strand
CACGGGGATACTTCGCGGTCCCGCCCACGTCCGGACCGTCCATGAGCACGCGCCTTGCCCTGCACCACCAGCTCGAACAGGGCCTGGACGCGCTCGGCCTGGCGTTGCCGGCCGAGGCGATCGAGCGACTGCTCGATTACCAGGCGCTGCTGGAGCGCTGGAACGGCACCTACAACCTCACCGCCGTGCGCGACAGCGCCGCGATGGTGACCCGCCACCTGCTCGATTCGCTGGCGATCCTGCCCTACGTCGAAGGCGCCAGCCTGGCCGATCTCGGCACCGGCCCCGGCCTGCCCGGCATCCCGCTGGCGATTGCCGCGCCGGGGCGCGAGGTGCTGCTGGTCGATTCCAACGGCAAGAAGGTGCGCTTCCTGCGCGAGGCGCTCCGTTCGCTCAAGCTCGACGGCGTGCGCGTACGGCAGGCGCGGGTGGAGGAGATCGAGGGCCAGTTCGACTGCATCACTGCGCGTGCGTTCGCCAGCCTCCCCGACATGCTCGCCTGGGGCGGCCAGCTGCTCGCGCCGGGCGGCCGCTGGCTGGCGATGAAGGGCCGGCCGCCAACCGACGAAATCGCCGCTTTGCCGTCCGGCTTCACGGTGCAAGCGATCCAGGCACTCGATGTGCCCGGCCTGGACGGCGAGCGCAGCCTGGTGGTGATCCGCCGCGCGGCCTGAGCGGCCCTGCTAATCTACCCGCCCTCACGTTGCAAGACCGGACGACCATGGCCCGCATCATCGCTGTCGCCAACCAGAAGGGCGGCGTCGGCAAGACCACCACGGCGGTCAACCTCGCTGCAGCGCTGGCTGCGGCCAAGCGCAAAGTGCTGCTGGTCGATCTCGATCCGCAGGGCAACGCGACGATGGCTTCGGGCGTGGACAAGCGCGAGGCCAAGCCCAACGGCTGCGAAGTGCTGTTGGACGAGTCGCCGATCGAGCGTGCCATCGTCAGTACCGAATCGCATTACGACCTGCTGCCCGGCAACGGCGACCTGACCGCCGCCGAGCTCAAGCTGATGGACGCGATCGCGCGCGAGAGCCGGCTGAAGGAACAGCTGGCGAAGATCAGCGGCAACTACCAGACCATCCTGATCGACTGCCCGCCCTCGCTGCATCTGCTCACGCTCAACGCGCTGGCCGCAGCCGATGGTCTGCTGATCCCGGTGCAGTGCGAGTACTTCGCGCTGGAAGGGCTCTCCAGCCTGCTGGAGACGGTCCGGGCGGTGCGCCAGCGGCTGAACCCGAAGCTGGAGATCGAAGGCCTGCTGCGCACCATGTACGACGTGCGCAACAACCTCGGCAACGAGGTCTCCGCGCAGCTCACCCAGCACTTCGGCGACAAGGTGCTGCGCTCGATCATCCCGCGCAACGTGCGTCTGGCCGAGGCGCCCAGCCACGGCCAGCCGATCCATCTGTACGACCGCAGTTCGCGCGGCGCGATCGCCTATATCGGCCTGGCCGGCGAGATCATCCGTCGCGAACGTGGCGCGCAAGCCGCCATGAACGCGCTCAACGACATGCACGACACCGGCGTGACGCTCGACGCGGCCGCCGACATCCACCAGGAGTAACCATGGCCGCCGCGAAAAAACGGGGACTCGGCCGCGGGCTGGACGCGCTGCTCGGCGGCGATGGCGCCGGCAGCCCGTCGGTCATCGAGCAGGAAGGCGAGCTGCGCCACCTGCCGATCCAGCAGATCCAGCCTGGCAAGTACCAGCCGCGCCGGCACTGGAACCAGGAAGCACTGGACGAGCTGGCCGCCTCGATCAGGGCGCAGGGCCTGATCCAGCCGGTGGTGGTGCGTGCGCTGGGCAGGAACAGCTACGAGCTGATCGCCGGCGAGCGCCGCTGGCGTGCCGCCCAGCTGGCGCAGCTGAGCGAGATCCCGGCGCTGGTCAAGACGGTCGACGAGGCCGCCGTGCCGGCGATGGCGTTGATCGAGAACATCCAGCGCCAGGACCTCACGCCGCTGGAAGAAGCCGATGCGCTCAAGCGCCTGATCGACGACTTCGACCTGACCCATCAACAGGCCGCCGACGCGGTCGGCCGCTCGCGCGCGGCCGTGTCCAACCTGCTGCGCCTGACCGAACTGCCGGCGCCGATCAAGAAGCTGCTCGACGAGGGCAAGCTGGAAATGGGCCATGCCCGTTGCCTGCTGACCCTGGACGAATCGATCGCCATCCAGCTGGCCCGCCAGGCCTCGACCCTGGGCTGGAGCGTGCGCGAGCTGGAGGAAGCCGCGCGCCGCGCGCAGGCGGCGCCGAAAGGCAAGGCCAAGGCCGGCGCGCGCGATCCGAACATCGACGCGCTCGAACGCGAACTGGGCGAACGCTTTGCCGCCCGCGTGGAGCTGGCCCAGGGCCGCGGTGGCCGCGGCAAGCTGGTGATCCACTACCACAGCAACGACGAACTGGACGGGATTCTGGACAAGCTGCGCTGACACCTTCGCTCTTGTAGGAGCGCACCTGTGCGCGACCGTGATGCATGGCGGTCGCGCACACATGCGCTCCTACAGGGAAGCCGCCAGGCGTTGATCCCATGACCTGCGCCCGCGCCGCGCATCGGCGATAATCGCCGCCCAACGTTCCCCGGACTGGCCCCATGCCCGAGCTTTCCGTCGTCGTGCCCGTGTTCAACGAGCGCGACAACATCCCGCCGCTGCTCGCCGAAATCGCCACCGCGCTGCGCGGCAAGGTCGACTTCGAGATCATCTACGTGGACGACGATTCCACCGACGACAGCCGTGCCGTGCTGGCCGCCCAGAAGGCCAGCTACCCGGAATTGCGCGTGCTGCACCACGTCAGCCGCAGCGGGCAGAGCACGGCGGTGTCCAACGGCGTGCGCGCGGCGCGCGGCGCCTGGATCGCCACCCTCGACGGCGACGGCCAGAATGACCCGGCCGATATCCCGAAGCTGCTGGACGCGCGCGCCGCTGCCGCGCCCGACATCAAGTTGTTCGCCGGCTGGCGCACCACCCGCCGCGACAGCTTCAACAAGCGCATCTCCTCGAAGATCGCCAACGCGGTGCGCTCGCGCATGCTCAAGGACGCCACGCCGGACACCGGCTGCGGGCTGAAATTGTTCGAGCGCGCGACCTTCCTGCGCCTGCCCTACTTCGACCACATGCACCGCTACCTGCCGGCGCTGGTGCGTCGCGCCGGCTTCGCCAGCCAGAGCGTGCCGGTCGGCCATCGCCCGCGCACCGCCGGCACCTCCAAGTACGGCATGCTCGATCGCCTCTGGGTCGGCCTGGCCGACCTGCGCGGCGTGGCCTGGCTGATGCGCCGCGCCAAGGTCACCCCCGTCGAGGAACTCTGAACCTGGCCTTGTACTTGTAGGAGCCCGCTGGCGGGCGATGCCCTCGCCCCGATGTGCCACCTGGAGCAAGAGCATCGCCCGCCAGCGGGCTCCTACAGGCGCCTCGCTTCGCGTGGTTCTCACCCTGGCGGGGTAAGCTTCCGAGCATGAGCCTGACCGTCAAACGCGTCTACGACGCGCCGTCGCCGCAGGACGGTTACCGTGTGCTGGTCGACCGGTTGTGGCCGCGCGGCCTGAAGAAAGAGGACGCCGCGCTGGACCTGTGGGTGAAGGATGTCGGCCCCTCGCGCGAACTGCGCCAGTGGTTCGGCCACGAGCCGAGCCGCTGGGAAGGTTTCCGCCACCGCTACGCGGGCGAGCTCGATGCCATTCCGGAGACCTGGCAGGCGCTGGCCGAGAAGGCGCGCCGCAGTCAGGTCACGCTGCTGTTCGGCGCGCGCGACGAGGACCACAACAACGCGGTGGCATTGAAGGCGTACCTGGAAAACCACCTGGCGGCGCACGGCTCGCACTGACGCGCCCGCAAAGGGCCGCGCCCTTCAGCGGGCGTCGAACCGCTCCAGTGCCTTGCGGGTGCACGTGCGGCCCAGCTCGATCAGTTCGGCGGCGCGGTAGAACTCATAGGTCGCCGCCGCGTCGCGCGGGATCTCGATCAACAGGTCTGGTTGGTAAGCGGCCAGTCGCATCCGCGACAGATTCGCCTGCATCAGGTCCATCGCCTGGGTCAGCAGCTCCAGCGCGCCTGGCTCATGCACGCGCGGCGGGCTGGGCTCGCCGTGCGCGAGCAGCCGGCTGAACAACCCGGGCCGGGTTTCTGGCGTGGCGTCGGCATCGCGTTCGGGCGCGGCCTGGACGACCGCGAGGCGTTCGGCGGGTCCGTCCAGGCTGATCGCGAACAGAACGTCGGCGCGTTCGCGGATCAGCGGCGTGACCGGCACCGGATTGAGCAGCGCGCCATCGACCAGCCGGCGGCCGTCGATGGTGTGCGGGCGGAACACGGTGGGGATGGCGATCGAGGCACGGATGGCGTCGAACAACTGGCCGCGGGTCAGCCACACTTCACGCTCGCGGTCGATATCGGTAGCGACCGCGGTGAAAGCCAGCGGCAGGTCCTCGATGCGCGCGTCGCCGATCAGCTCGCGCAGCGTTTCGATGATCTTCTCGCCCTTGATCAGGCCGCCGCGAAAGGTCCAGTCGACCAGTCGCAGCACGTCGAAGCGGGCCAGCTTGCAGACCCAGTCGCGGTAGACCGGCAACTTGCCCATCGCATAGATCCCGCCGATCAGCGCGCCCATCGAGCTGCCGGCGATCGCGCTGATGCGATAGCCCTGGCGCTCCAGTTCCTCGATCACGCCGATATGCGCCAACCCCTTGGCACCGCCGGCACCCAGCGCCAGCGCGACGGTCGGCCGCGGCGCCTCGCCTGGTGACGGAACGGGATCACTCATGCCAGCCAGCCTGCGCCAAAGCAGTCCTCACGATACGTTAGCGTGGGCTTGTGGTGAAGTCGCCTGCCGGACGACCAGCGGCCGCGACCGCTATGATGATCCGAGCGGCGACCGCGCCATCACGAGGCAAGACCCCAGGAACCATGCCAGCCGATACCCGCCTGAACGTCCCGCTTTGCACGCCGGCAACGGATCGCCACCCACGCGGTAGCGGAGCGCGCGCATGAGCTGGCAGGCCTGGGCCACGGTGGCGGTGATCGTCGGCGCGATGGCGTTGTTCGCCAGCGAGAAGGTGCGCATCGACCTGGTCGCGCTGCTGGCGCTGGCGGCGCTGGTGATACTGCACATCGTCACGCCGGAAGAAGCCCTCTCCGGCTTCAGCAACGAGGCCACGGTGACGGTGGCGGCGATGTTCGCGCTGAGCCTGGGGATCGAACGTTCCGGCGCGCTGGAACCTCTGACCCGCCTGCTGATGCGCATCCGCAAGCCATGGTTGCTGACCCTGGCGATGATGCTGGCGATCGCCCCGCTGGGCGCGTTCGTCAAGAACATCGCGCTGGTCGCCACGTTCCTGCCGCTGGCGCTGCGCGTGTGCCAGCGCACCGGCACGTCGCCGGCGCGCGTGCTGATGCCGATGGCCTACGCCGCGCAGATGGGCGGTGTGTGCACGCTGATCGGCACCTCCTCCAACCTGCTTGCCGACAGCCTGGCGCAGAAGCATGGGCTACCGCCGTTCGGCGTGTTCGAATTCACCAAGATGGGCGCCTTGCTGGCAGTCGCCGGCATGGCCTATCTGATGCTGATCGGTCGCCGGTTGTTGCCCAAGCAGATCGATGCGGCGCTGCCCGAAGGTGGCGAGGTCGGCAAGTACGTCACCGAACTGGTGGTCGGCGAGGACTCGCCGCTGTTGGGCACGCGAATCGCCGATGCGCAGCTGGGCGACAAGTTCGGCGTCTATCCGCTGGAGCTGCTGCGCGGTGAACGGCGCATGTGGTCGCCGCGCGAACAGCAGCTGGCGGTCGGCGATGTGCTGCTGGTGCGCGGTGACTGGGACAAGATCGAGGACTTCCAGCGCCGCGCCCGCCTGCGCAACGCGCCCGAACAGCATTACGCGCGCCAGGATGACCGCACCCGAGTGCTGGCCGAGCTGATGGTCGCGCCGGGCAGTCCGGCCGAGGGCCGCCGACTGTCCGAACTGGGCCTGGACTGGCGCTATCGCGCCACCGTGCTGGCGGTGCATCGCCGCGGCCAGGTGCTGCGCGACAAGCTGAGCAACACCGACCTGGCGGTCGGCGACGTGCTGCTGGCGCTGGTCGACGAGGGCGGCATGCCCAAGCTGCGCACCGACGATGCGTTCATTGTATTGAGCGAGCGCGATGACGCGCGCGGCAGCATGCGCAAGGCGTGGATCGCCGTGGCCATCATGGCGTCGGTGGTGATCGCCTCGGGCCTGCACTGGCTGCCGATTCCGATCGCCGCGCTGTGCGGCGCCACCGCGATGGCGCTGACTGGCTGCTTCGGCCGCAAGGACATCTACGAGGGCATGGACTGGAAGATCATCATCCTGCTCGGCGCGATCCTGCCGCTGGGGCTGGCGATCGAGAAGACCGGCCTGTCCACCGTGGTGGTGACCGGTGCGATGGGGCTGGTCGGCAGCCACGGGCCGCTGGCCGCGCTGCTGATGGTCTACCTGCTGACCGCGCTGCTCACCGAGTTGATGGGCCACAACCCATCGGTGGTGCTGATGGTCAGCATCGCGGTGACCGTGGCGCATGCGGCGCACGCGGACCCGCGGCCGTTCGTGGTGGCGGTCGCCTTCGCCGCGGCGACCTCGTTTGCCACGCCGGTGGGTTATCCGACCAACACGATGGTGTACTACGCCGGCGGCTACCGCTTCACCGACTTCATGAAGGTCGGCATCCCGTTGATCGCGCTGTTTTGCGCGCTGTCGATGTGGCTGATCCCGCAGATCTGGCCGTTTCATCCCTGACGGCCCGAAAAGCGCCATCGCCGCCATCACGCGCGTCTTGGCGGCTCATCATGTAGGAGCCCGCTTGCGGGCGATGCTCTTGCTGCACCGCGCCAGGGCATCACCCGTCAGCGGACTCCCACAAGGTTGCGCTACCGGCAAGACGCAATGTCAGCGCGGCGCCTGCTGGTACCCGCCGAGCGCCATGTGCAACAGGCTCTTCATCTCCTCGCGCAGCGGCAGCGGTGCGACCACCTCGGCGTCGGGGCCGTACTTGAGCACGTCCATCAGCAGCTCGCGCGATTTCGAATACGGCACCTGCAGTTCGTAGCGGCCGTCCGGCAGCCATTCGCCCTTCTGCTGCGAATGCCAGTGTTCGTCGGCAACCCAGCGCGCGGCGTGCGAGGAGAAGCGGATCGTCGCCCAGGCCCGCGGCTTGCCGGCGAAGATGCCGTAGCTGGAGGCGAGCAGCTCGTTGAGGTCGGCCTCCGGTACGTCCAGCGCCGGCTCGTCCAGCGCGTGCGCCTCGCGGATGCGGTCGACCGCGAAGCTGCGCAGCGCCTCGCGGTCGTGGTCCCACACGTCCAGGTACCAGTTGTCGCGGTAGTGGGTCAGGCGCTGCGGCGAGACCGTGCGCTTGCTGTCCGAATCGGTGGTGCGCGCGCGGTAGCCAAAGCGCAACCGGCGCCGTTCGAGCACCGCGCCGGCGGCCACCCGGAACACCTGCTGGTCAAGCTTGCGCTCGCCCCACGGGATCACCCGGATGCGCTCGATCGGCAGCGCCTTGTCTTTTTCCTGGCCGGTCAGCAGCCGCTCGATGCGCGCCTTGAACGGCGCCAGCGCCCCGGCCAGTACGCCGGGGCCGGAGCGGCCGATCAGTTCGTTGAGCGCCAGCAGCGCGGCCAGCTCGTCGGAAGTCAGCCACAGCCCCGGCAGTTCGAAGCGCTCGCCCTCGCCCAACTCGTAGCGGAACGCGGCCTGGTCGGTGCCGGCGCTTTCGATCGGCGCGCCCAGCCCGTCGCGCAGGAAGGCGACGTCGCGGTAGAGCGTGGCGCGCGAGCACTCCAGTTCGTCCATCAGCCGCGCCAGCGGGACCGGGTAATGCGCCGATTTGAGAAGTCGGTGCAGGGTAAGAATGCGTTCGTAGCGGTCCATGGCATACCGTTGCAGTGCAGGCTTTGTGTAGCATGGGTACGGCCCGCCACGGCCGCAAGTCCGTTGCACGGCCCGGCGCATGCGTCGGGTCGCGGTTTCTCCCCAACCGCCGAGCCTTTCGATGTGATGGTTTCATCCAGCGACACGCAGGCCTGCGTCTCCGCCGTGCCGGCGGACGAACGTCCCTGTCCGGCGCCCCCGTCCTATCCGGGCGCGCTGCTGCGGATGCTGGCGCTGTGCGGCCATGGCCTGTGGATGGTGTTGGGCCTGGCGCTGGCGCTGGGGATCTACCGCAATGGACGCAGCGAATGCCTGTTGCCGCTGGCGCTGGGCGCATTGTTGGTCAGCGCCGGGTTGCTGGTTGCCTGCCTGCATCTGCCGGGCACGTCCTACTGGCATGGTTGGCGCCCGGCCTGGCGCAGCCGTCCCACCCGCGAGGCGCTGCTGGTCCTGGCGACCTACCTGCCGATGCTGGCGGTGGCCGGCCTGGTGCGCGGCGACAACGCTTACTGGGCGACCCGCCTGGCGGGCGCCGCGTTGGCCGCGTGCAGCGTGGCCAGCCTGGTCTATGCGGTGCACAGCTACCGCGCGCGGTTGACGGCCGGCGTGATGCGCTGCTCCGCCCAGCTGCCGGTGAGCCGGGTGGTGGTCGCCGCCTATGCCGGCGGACTGTGGCTGTTGCTGTGCCTGGCAGTCCAGGACGGCGCCGTGGATGCCGATGGCACGCGGCCATGGATCATGGTGCTGCTGGTGCTGGCCCTGCTGCTTGGCCTGATCGAAGGCCTGCGCTGGCAGGCGCTCGGCCAGCCCGAGGGGCGCCTGTCCACCCGGCGCATGCGCGATCGCACCGCGCGCTTCATTGCCGCCCTTTTCACCTACGCGATCCCGAGCCTGGCCCTGCTGGTGGTGGATCTGTCGGACGCTGGCGTGCCGCTGGTGGCCATCGCGGCGATCAGCGGCGTGGTCGGCCGGGTCATCGAGCAACGCACCTACGAGACGGCGCTTGCCCGGCTCTGCCACGCCGAGCCGATGGGCGGCGCAGGGCACTAGCGTCGGCCTTGGCGGGCAAGGCGTGTTCACTGCAAGTTCAAACCGCCGCATTAAGGTGGCGGGCTATTTCCTGCCTCCCTCCCCTCATGGACCATCCGATGAACAAGACCCTGATCGCCGCCGTGTGCCTGCTGGCCTGCGCTGGCGTCGCGCAGGCGCAGGACGCCGGCCCGACCGACAGCAGCGCCACCGACAACGGCGGCTGGACCGGCTCGGGCGAGTTCGGCTTCGCCTCCGCCCACGGCAACTCGCGCACCGAGAACATCAACGCCAAGCTCGGCCTGAACCAGGAAAACGAGTACTGGAAGAACAACTTCTTCCTCAACGGCATGCGTTCGAAGGGCGAGGTCACCGTCGAGGATGCCGCCGGCAACACCGTCGACCGCTTCAGCACCACCGCCAACCGTTACGACGGCGGCGCCTCGGTCGGCTACAAGCTCGACCCGCGCAGTTACATCGTCGGCGCCGCGCGCTACGAGCACGACGACTTCGGCGCCAACTTGTGGCAGGGCATCGTGTCGCTGGGCTATGGCTATATCGCGCTGAAGAACGAACGCACTGAGCTGTCGTTCGAAATCGGCCCTGGTTACAAGCGCTACCGCCCGGCCGACACCACGGTGCAGATCAACGGCGTCAACACCGTCGTGCGCCAGCCCACCGAGAGCGAAGCGGTCGGCCGCGGGCTGATCAACTACAAGTACCGGTTGACCGACAACACCGCCTTCGAGGACACGCTGCTGGTCGAAGCGGGCTCGAAGAACAAGTACTACCAGAACGATGCCGGCCTGTCGGTCAGCATGACCAAGAAGATGGCGCTCAAGCTCGGCTTCCAGGTCCGCTACAACTCCGACACGCAGCCGGGCACGCGCAGCACCGATACGTTGACCACGACCAACCTGGTCTACAACTTCTAAGCCGACAGACCCTGTAGGAGCCCACGTGTGGGCGATGCTCTTGCCCGGTGCACCAGAACAAGAGCATCGCCCACACGTGGGCTCCTACCAGTGCGTTTCAGCCGAGCATTTCGCCCGCGCCCTGCGCCAGCAGCGCGTCGGCCACGGCGCGACCGAGCGCGTCGGGCTGGTCCAGCGGACCGTTCGCCTGCGCCCGCAGCAACCGGCCACTGGCGGCATCGCCAACCAACCCGCTCAAGTGCAGGCCCTGTTCGGTCAGCACGCACCATGCCGCCACCGGCACGGTGCAGCTGCCGCCCAGCGCGTGGTTCATCGCACGCTCGGCGCTGACGGTCACCCGCGTGTCGGCATCGTCCAGCGTCGCCAGCAGCGCCAGTACGGCCGGCTGGTCCGCGCGCGCCTCGATCGCGATCGCTGCCTGACCGGGCGCCGGCAGCCATTGCGGTGCGGCCAGCCGCTGGCGGATGCGCGCGGCCAGGCCAAGGCGCTCCAATCCGGCGCAGGCGAGCACGATGGCGTCGTAATCGCCGGCGTCGAGCTTGGCCAGGCGCGTGTTGACGTTGCCGCGCAGGTCGAGCAGTTGCAGGTCCGGCCGCGCCGCGCGCAACTGCGCCTGGCGACGCAGCGAGGAGGTGCCGACGCGGGCGCCGTGTGGCAGTCCGGCCAGGGTGGCGTGGTGATTGCTGACGAAGGCGTCGGCGGCATCGGCGCGCGGCAGCATCGCCGGTAACACGAAACCGTTCTCCAGCTCGGCCGGCACGTCCTTGAGCGAGTGCACCGCCAGGTCGGCGCGGCCTTCCAGCATCGCCACTTCCAGTTCCTTCAGGAACAACCCCTTGCCACCGATGGTGGCTAGCGGGCGGTCGGCGATCTCATCGCCGCGGGTGGTCATCGGCACCAGCTCGACGACCAGGCCCGGATGTTCGGTGCGCAGCCGCGCGGCGACGTGGTCGGCCTGCCACAGCGCGAGCGCGCTCTTGCGGGTGGCGATGCGCAGGAGGGAAACAGCCATCGGGATGTCCGTGCAGGGAAAACAGAGCCGCATTGTCGCCCAGGAGCGGCACCCTCGCGCAGCCTGCGACCATCTGTGGAAGCTTGCTTGCGCGCGACCCGGACGCACAGCGGTCGCGCCCCGGTGCGCCCCTGCAGGCGCTTCGCCCGATTATTCGAGGTCATCCACAGGAGCTGCGGCGGCGGCCGCTTTCGTTCAACCGGTCCGCAGCAGCTTGCGCACCGCTGGCAGGTTGCGCCGGCTCACCTCCGGGCTGAACCCGGTGCCGGCCAGCCGCGCCAGCACGCGGCCATCGGCCAGCGTCTTCAGGCCCAGCAGGCGCGGTGCCGGCACCAGGCAGTTGCGGTGCAGGCGCACCAGCTGGGTCGGATAGGTTTCCTCCAGCTGGCGCAGGGATTCTTCAATCAGCAGCTCGCCGCCGCCGTGTTGCACCACGACGTACTTTTCCTCGGCCAGCAGGCAGACCACCTCGCTCAGCGCGATGCGCACCTGCTCGCCGCGCAGGCGACCGTGCAGGTAACCGACCGGCGCGGGCGGCGCGGCGTCAAGCCGCTGGCGGGCGCGTTGCAGGGCTTCGCGCAGGCGCTCGAGGCGCACCGGTTTCAACAGGTAATCGACGGCGCCCAACTCGAAGGCGGCCAGCGCATGGTTCTCGTAGGCCGTGCAGAAGATCACCTGCGGCCGCGGCTGCCCGGCCAGCCGCGCGGCGAGCGCGGCGCCATCCATGCCGGGCATGTTGATGTCCAACAGCAGCACGTCCGGTTGCAGCTGGCCGATCGCCGCCAGCGCGGCATCACCATCGCCGACGCTGCCGGCCAGCGTCACGCTTTCGCATTCGCCCAGCAGCGCAGCCAGGCGGGTGCGTGCCAGCGGTTCGTCATCGACCACCAGCACGCGCATCAGGCGTGCTCCACGGGCGGCGGTGGGAGCGGCAGGCGCAGGCGCACCACGAAGCGGTCGCCTTGCACGCCGGCCTCGACCGCCGCGCGCGCACCGTAGCGGTAGGCCACTCGCTGGCGCACGTTGGTGAGGCCATGGCCGTGGCCGGGTGCGCCGGGCGTGGTCGGCAGCGGATTGCCGATCTCGAACAGCAGCGCGCGCGCCTCCACGGCTCCGCGCAACAAAACCTCACCACCTTCGCGCAGCGGTTGGACGCCATGGCGCACCGCGTTTTCCACCAGCGGTTGCAGCAGCAGGCGCGGCAGCGGGTAGTCGGCCGGCAGGCCATCGAGCTCGCG
>Ga0308176_10002243_pt1 | contig 12105 bp, 10 predicted proteins | sample PhyCR2_3_FD_203890 | JGI IMG/M metagenome (GOLD analysis project Ga0308176, IMG submission 203890) | Soil microbial communities from UC Gill Tract Community Farm, Albany, California, United States - DLSLS.C.R2 | ecosystem: Environmental > Terrestrial > Soil > Agricultural land | place: USA... | reverse complement strand
AAAGGTTCCCAGTGCGTCATCTATCATTTCCACCTTTCCAGTATTACTGTCTCTGACTATTTTTTTACCAGACATTGCCAGGACCTCTCCTGTATGTGGGTCCATTAAGACCACATAGGCACGGTCAGTGAAACGGGTTCCTGGGAATCTTTTTGCTGCCCATAATTCTTCTTCAATAATCCGATCCACAGCCATTTGCAGGTCCATATCAATCGTTAAGACAAGTTCTTTCCCTCTTTTTCCAATACTGACAGACTGTGTTTCAATGACATTACCCAATTTGTCGGTGATATTTTTCACTTTTGATTTGTAACCGTGAAGGACATCTTCATACTGTAATTCTAACTGACTTTTACCAACACGGTCGTTGCGGGTATAACCTCTTGCAAGAAAATAGTCTAATTGTTCGGCAGGGAGGCCTTCACCAGATTTAGTTACATTACCTAGAACAGATCTCAACGTATTTTCAAAAGTATAGGAACGATCCCAATCCGTTGTCGTTTCTACCCCGGGGAGAGATTGGAGGTTCTCACTGACAACGGCAAATTCCTTGTCAGTGACCTTTTCATTCTTCACAATTTGCGGTGTGAATTTATACCCTTTACTAAATTCTCGATAAATCGCTAATACCTTAAGATCAGCGTCTGTTATTTGTTTTATTTCAGGCTGTGTAATCCTATCTAATTTTAGCTTATAGATATCCATATCATTTAATTTCTTGGCTGCATATAATTTCTTCTCTCTTTTCGTGACTTTGGCATCGGCAAGCTGTGGATTTTTCATTATCCAAAAATCCTTTATTTCTCTATCTGTCACTTTATCTGTCTTAATTGCAATTAATTTTGCCAACTTTTCTGCAGTCTCAAGCATTTCATTTTGGTTATATCCTTGGTTAGTGAAGCTGATGGCACTTTTAGGGACGTTATCGACAATCACTTTATAATCACGGTCAAGAATTTTACCTCTAGGAACAGGGTTACTAACGGTGACATCTTCTTTCCTTTCTAAATCCCTTTTGAAATTTTCTCCATAAACGATTTGAATAAAGCCAAGCCTAAGTATCAAGATAGAAAATAAGAAAAATACACTAAAGAAAAGTAAATTTAATCGAAAAGGGTGGTGTGACTTTTTCTTTTTTTGTTTCTCCAAATGGGGACACATCCTTTTCTCATCAATACCTTTTTTTGATTAATCTAGCTTTCTGATTCGAATCCGGAAAAACCTTTAATTCATACCAATGTTTACTATTCCAAATTGATTTCACAATTATACGTTTTAATAATCAGGATATCCGTTAGAAAAGGCAATCGTCCCTTTTGAAATATTTTCCTATATTTGAATTTTTAATTTATAATAAAGAGATGTAATTGTTTTATTAACCAACTCATTTGGACGAATGAATAAGGGGGTCAACACATGGAACAGAAAGTGATTCAGACAAAGACATTATCAGAGTCATTGGACCAATTTAAACTGTTGGATGAAAAAATTAGTCATTATTCAAGCATTTTAGGTTTGGTGGATTGGGATCAAAAAGTCATGGCCCCGAAAAAGGGCAGGAATGTCTTTGCTAAAGCTACAGGGACATTACGCACGGAAGTATTTAAATTATCGGTTTCACAAGAAATGGGCGATTTGTTAGCAGCACTTACTTCCGAGGAGAATAAAGTAAAGTTGGATGAGGTCATGAATGCTAAGGTGAGGGAGTATAACGAGTACTATAAGAAATCAAAAAGTATCCCTGCTGACCTTTTTCAGGAGTATAGCATACTTACTGCTCAAGCAAATGATGTTTGGGAAGAAGCAAGGGCAAACAATGATTTTACAAGATACCTGCCTTTTTTAGAAAAAATTGTGGCTTTTAAGCGGAAATTTGCTGAAATTTATGGTTATGAGGACCATCCATATGATGCATTGCTTGATGAATTTGAGCCGGGATTAACCGTCGAAGTATTAGACCCTTTATTTACCAAGCTTAGAGAGTCAAGTGTTAATTTATTGGAACGTATTAGGCACAATGGGAAACCGACTAAAGTTGAAGTATTTAATCAAGCATATGATATCGAGAAGCAAAAAGAATTTAATCGCTACATTCTCCCAATCATTGGTTTTGATATGGAGGCGGGCCGTCTGGACGAAACGGTGCATCCATTTGCCCAGACGGTCAATATTGGAGATGTGCGGTTAACCACTCGATATCTCGAACGAAATGTCCGTTCGGCCCTGTTCGGGACCATTCATGAAGCGGGGCATGGTATGTATGAGCAGCATGTTAATCCTGTGTTTGAGGAAACCGTCCTTCAGAGTGGCGCATCTTTTGGAATACACGAATCACAATCGAGGTTTTTAGAAAACATGGTCGGCCGCAGCAAGGAATTTTGGAGCTTCTTTTTCCCTAAGCTTCAAGCGTTTTTTCCAATGCAATTGGCACATGTGTCAATCGATGAATTTTATCGCGCAGTTAACACCGTTCAACCTTCATTCATCCGCGTGGAAGCAGATGAATTGACCTACAACCTGCACATTATGCTTCGTTATGAAATTGAGAAGGCCTTAATTGGCGGAGAGATTGAAGCTAAAGATCTTCCGGAGATATGGAACCTGAAAATGCAGGAATATCTGGGGATTACACCAGCGACAGACACGGAGGGAGTCCTCCAGGATGTTCACTGGTCATTTGGCGGGATGGGCTATTTTCCATCCTATTCGTTAGGAAATCTCTATGCTGCACAAATTCTTCATACGATCCAGAAGGAGCTTCCGAATTTCTATACCTACATTGAGAGTGGAAGGTTTGATCTCATTCAAGGATGGTTAAAGGAGAAAATACATCAATACGGCAAACTCTATACACCGAATGAATTAATTGTGAAGGTAACAGGCGAGGAATTGAACGCTGACTACCTTGTTGACTATCTTGAGAAAAAATATACAGCGGTTTATGAACTATAAATCTTTAAACTTAAATTGACATTTTAAAAAAAGTCTAATACAATATGAATAATTATATATTTCCTTTTAAAGGGGAGTAGCTGCTACAATAAAGTCGTCATTTCGAGAATTCACTTCTCCGGCTTTATTGGCAACATGGACGTTGTTAGCAAGACCTTTACTTTACTGTAAAGATCTTTTCTGTCGTTTTTTAGGCCTTTACTGTAATCAGTAAAGGCCTATTTTTATGGCATGGGGAGTATTTCAAAAAGACTGGTCTAGGGGGAATGTTGGATGGATTTCACACTTTTATTGGAATACGGTTGGGTTTTGATTATTTTGGTAGCTTTAGAGGGGCTGCTGGCCGCGGATAATGCATTAGTTCTTGCGATAATGGTCAAACATCTTCCAGAGGAAGAACGGAAAAAGTCTTTGTTTTACGGTTTGATAGGGGCGTTTATTTTCCGGTTCGCTTCATTATTTGTGATTTCGTTTCTGGTGGATGTTTGGCAGGTTCAAGCCATTGGTGCCCTTTATTTGTTATTCATGGCTGGCAATCATATCTTTCGGAAGCTCGTTAAAGGGAAAACCATTGAAAATAAGGAGGATGTGGTACGTAAGACGGGATTTTGGACGACTGTACTGAAGGTGGAATTAGCTGATATCGCATTTGCGGTGGATTCAATCCTTGCAGCGGTAGCCATGGCGGTTGTACTTCCTAATACATCACTGCCAAATATCGGCGGCCTTGACGGCGGTAAATTCTTGGTCATTTTTTCTGGTGGTATTATCGGTTTAGTAATTATGCGTTTTGCTGCCAATCAGTTTGTAAAATTATTGGAGAGAAGACCAGGTCTAGAAATTGCAGCTTTTACGATTGTCGGCTGGGTGGGTATCAAACTTGCTGTTTATACCTTGTCACATCCAGGGCTAGCGATTTTAAATGAAGAGCTCGCCCATTCTACTGAGTGGAAGGTAATCTTTTACCTTGTACTGGTTGGAATAGCGGCGACGGGTTGGTTTTTCTCAAAGGAACAAACAAAAAAGGCACCGAATAAAGCAAATATCTAATAATTTTTGGGCTTTTATATCCTGTCAGATAGTGTTAAGTTATTATTGACATACTATTTCGAGGTAACAGGGATATTAAAAATATGTTTAGGGGTATATCTTTACTAAGAGAGGATTTTTCGATGAAGTTAAAATCCCATTTAGGTGTAGCGTTTTTGATTAGTTTGACATCAGTTATATGCTTTGCCTTTATATCATTATTGATCAGTGATCAAAAGATTACTCATTTTGACCGTGCCATCATTAACTTGATTCAAGGGACGGAATCCTTCACGCTGACGAGAATTATGAAATTTTTTACTTTTGTCGGTTCAACTCGTGTTGTCATTGGTTTAAGCGTATTACTTTTATTTTTTCTTTATAAAATCCTCCATCATCGCTTAGAATTAATATTATTTATATTTGTTGTTTGTGGCTCGGCCATATTGAATGGAATCTTAAAGCAATTTTTTCATCGAATGCGGCCTGACTTCCATCGTTTAATTGATATTGGCGGCTATAGCTTCCCGAGCGGTCATGCGATGAATGCCTTTACTGTTTATGGCATCGCCGCCTTTTTGCTTTGGAGGCATATCCCTAGTCCATGGGGAAGAGGTCTTTTATTATTCTTTAGTTCGGTGATGATTTTAACAATCGGAATTAGTAGGATATACTTAGGCGTCCACTACCCAAGTGATATTATCGGCGGCTATTTTGCCAGTGGCTTCTGGGTAACAACGGCAATATTGTTTTTCCAAATATATAAAGAAAAAAGGTATAATAAAAAGTATAAACGGGAGAAGGAAGCGGCGTAATTTATTATTTTTTGGAGTGATAGATATTATCAGAAATAGTATTCCTAATTTATTTACCCTTGCAAATTTATTTTTCGGGTTTTTGTCAGTGATGTATTCCGCCCAGGGGGATTATAAAAATGCAGCTATCTTGATATTGATTGGTATGATGCTCGATAGCATGGATGGGCGGATTGCCCGAATGCTTCGTGTGGAAAGTGACTTGGGCAAGGAATTAGATTCTTTAGCCGATATAGTGACCTTTGGGGTAGCACCTGCCATGATGGCTTATTATTCATATTTCTCAACCTTTGGTATTGTCGGTATGGCGGTTGCTGGGTTATTTCCATTATTTGGGGCATTCCGCCTGGCCAGGTTTAATATTAATGCCGTGAAATCTTCGATAAAGTATTTTACGGGAGTGCCCATTACAGCGGCAGGCGGTTTGTTAACGCTTTTGACCTTATTCCACGGTAAAATGCTTGGCTTTATCTTTGTCATTGCATTCTTTGTTCTTTGTTATTTAATGGTCAGTACCATAAAAATACCAAGTTTAAAGGATATCCCGCTGCCCAAATACGGCATCATTATCACACTCTTCCTAGGATATGCTATATACATTGTCTTCAGAAGAGAGCAACACCGATTCCCTTATTTCATCTATGTGGCCATCCCACTCTACATAGCCTTTATCGGGTACCAATTGATTCGCACCAAAAGAAAAAATAACGCAAAATAAAAATAGGTGACAGGCACCATGTGAAATTTTCACATGGTGCCTGTCACCTTTTATGTTGTTTCGACTATAATTACATTCCAAAAGACATGACCCAAATAGAACCTGCTACTGTCACGAAAGCGATAAAGAAGCCGTAAATGACGTTAATTACTTGAGATTTGTTGTCTTCTCCTTCGTTCATGTGCATGAACATAAACAATTGTAGGGCTGCTTGGATGATCGCCAAACTTCCGATAATCCATAAAATCGTTTTAAATGGAAGGGATGTTTTTATGGCTACTCCAAGTGCTACGAAGGTAAGGACCAATGACATGACAAAGCCCAAAACATGTGTAACAGGAAATCCTTTTGTATTTTTAGCCATCTATGCCACCATCCTTGCCAAATACACAAATGTGAAAATAAAAATCCAAACAACATCTAAAAAGTGCCAATACAAACCGATTATAAATGTTTTCCTAGCGGTTACAGGTGTTAATCCTCTTTGGAAAATTTGAATAATTACCATAGTCGCCCAGCCGATTCCCATTGAAACATGGAGTCCGTGTGTACCAAGTAAAACAAAGAAACTTGATAGGAAGGCGCTTGTTTGCATTGTTGCTCCTTCATGGACATAATGGACAAATTCAGTAACCTCCATGAATACAAAGCCTGCACCTAGCAATAACGTAATGATAAACCATAATAATAACCCATTTCGGCTGCCACGGCGCATTTCATAGATTGCTAATCCACAAGTGAAGCTACTTGTTAATAATAGAATTGTCTCCACCATGACATCCTTAATTTCAAAAAGATCATGTGGTGTCGGTCCACCTGCAAATCTCGCGTTAAGAACGGAAAAGGTGGCGAAGAGTGTGCCGAAAAGGACAATCTCCGCGCCAAGGAAAATCCAAAAGCCGAGGATATTCATTCGGTTTTGTTCTGTCTGATATTCAAGTGGTAATGCTGTATTTACATTAGCTGACATGGTTGTTCACCCCTTTATCATTTCCGCGCCATGCCTTTTCTGTCTGTTTGATTTCATCAACTGAAACATGGAAACCGTCATTATAATCGAAGGATCGAATGATTAATCCTGCGAGAATGCCAATCATTGCAACTAGGGCAGCAATTTTCCATTCAAACACAAGGAAAAAACCTGAGATGCCAAACACAACACCCATGAAGAATGGCAGACCTGAGTTACTTGGCATATGAATCTCTTTAATTTCATTATCTTCCAAAGTAAGTCCTTCATTATGCTTTTTCATATACCAGTATGCATCAACGGATTTAACCTCTGGTAGTTTAGCAAAGTTGTAGAATGGTGCAGGTGAAGCTGTTGCCCATTCAAGTGTTCTTGCATCCCATGGATCGTTTGAGATATTGCGGTCGGCATATCTAGCGCTCCAGTAGATGTTATAGCAAAGGGCCGCAAAACCAAGGGCTAAAATGACTGCACCAATGGCTGAAACCATGAACAATGGAGCAAATCCAGATTCAGCTGAATAGGTGTAGGAACGTCTAACAGCACCATCAAGTCCAAGGAAGAACATAGGCATAAACGTTACATTAAAGCCAATGACAAATAACCAAAAATGAATTTTACCAATCTTCTCATTTAACATGAAGCCAAACATTTTTGGCCACCAATAATAAAGAGCTGCAAATACTGCAAACACAACACCAGGAATTAATACATAGTGGAAGTGAGCGACAAGGAATAGGGTATTGTGGTATTGATAATCCGCTGCCCCCATTGCGAGCATAACCCCTGTGACACCGCCAATAATAAAGCATGGGATAAACGCTAGTGCCCATAGCATCGCAGTGGTAAATTGAATGCGGCCCTTCCTCATCGTGAATAACCAGTTAAACATCTTCACTCCAGTCGGGATTGCAATCATCATGGTTGTAATCGAGAATATGGAATTAACAGCAGGCCCAGAACCCATCGTAAAGAAGTGGTGAACCCAAACTAACATACTTAAGAAAGCAATGCCGACAACTGAAAAGACCATTGATTTATAGCCAAACAGCATTTTACGAGAGAATGTAGCAATTACTTCTGAGAACATACCAAATGCCGGAAGTACGACGATGTAAACCTCTGGGTGTCCCCATAACCAGAATAAGTTAACCCACATCATATCCATGCCGCCTGCGCTTAGCGTGAAGAAGTGAGTACCGAAAATACGGTCGAATGTCATTAACGCAAGTGCAACAGTAAAAATAGGGAATGAAGCAACAATTATGATAGATGCCACAAATGATGTCCAAGTAAACATCGGCATTTTCATTAGTCCCATGCCTTTTGTTCTCATTTTTAAAATGGTAACAATAAAGTTAATCCCGGTCATTAGTGTTCCGATACCCGCAATTTGCAAGGCAACGGCGTAATAGTTGTTCCCGATACCTGGAGTAAATTCTTTACCAGCAAGAGGGAAGTAAGAAGTCCAGCCGGCATCCGGCGACCCGCCGATAACAAACGAGATGTTAAATAGCATTGCACCAGCAAAGAATAACCAAAAGCTTAGAGCATTCAATTGTGGGAAGGCCACATCTCGAGCCCCGATTTGTAATGGAATGATAACGTTCATAATACCAATTAATAACGGCATCGCAGCAAATAGGATCATGATAACGCCATGAGTTGTAAAGATTTCATTGTAATGCTGCGCGTCTAAAAATTTCATTTCTGGGCGTGACGTTTGGGCCTTCATCAATAGACCATCCACTCCACCGCGGAAAAACATTAACACACCAGAAAGGATGTACATAATTCCAATTCGTTTATGGTCAACAGTGGTAAGCCATTCGCGCCATAGCCACTTCCATTTTTTCAAATAACTCACACCTGCTACAATACCGATCATCGTTAGTAAAATAGCAATCTGGGAGCCGAGGATGAGCGGATTTCCAACGATAAAAAAGTCATGCCAATTAATGCCCATCGTGTTCACCTCCATTTGATTTATCAGTCATATCCATTCCGTCCATGTTCATTGTCTCATCAGTGGTTTTTTTAGATGGTTCTTCATCCTTAAAAATCTTTCCTTTTACACCATGAACTTCATATAATTCAGGATTGGTATACGTTTTTGAATTCATTTTTCCATGATCAACCCATTGCAGATGTGTACCAATATAGGTTTCACGTCCTAAATGCGTTGGTTTTAGCAAGTCATAGTACTTCTTCTCTGTTAACTTAGGAGCAGTTGTTTTTACTTCCTTTACCCATTTATCAAAGGCTTGTGGTGACTTTGCTTCAACGGTGAATTCCATATCAGCGTAACCTTTACCATTGAAATTGGTGTTTCTTCCTAGGAATTCCCCAGGTTTATCAGCTGTAAGGTACAGCTTTGTTTCCATTTTATTCATGGTGTACTTTTGACCGCCCAATTGAGGCACCCAAAAGGATTGCATCGTACCGGCAGATGTTAATTTAAATTTAACGGGTGTGCCAGCTGGGATATTAACGTAGTTGACCGTTTCAATCCCTTGTTCCGGATAACTAAAAATCCATTTCCAATCAGCAGAGGTTACATTGATGGTAATGGGCTGTTTATTTTCATAGCCTGCAGGAACTTTTTCTAGCTTGTAGATGGTTTTTACGGTTGGAATCGTAAGTACAATAACAATTAAAATAGGAATAAACGTCCAAATTAACTCTAATTTAGTACTGCCATGCTCTTCAGGTGGTTCATAGTCTTTGTTTTCTGGTGTAGCCCGATATTTCCATATGATGTATCCAAATAAACCAAAAACAACAACAACAACAAGAAGCATAAAGACGAGTGACCAATTGATTAAGTCCAGAATATCTCTTGCTGCCGGCCCTTTTGGATCAAAAACGAGCATTTTTGTGTCGCAGCCGCTTAAAAGCAGTGCCGGCAATAACGCCAATAGTGGAACAAAGTAGTTCTTTTTAAACATGTTCAGTTCTTCCCTCCAATATTTGTTCATTGATTCACAATGTTTATCGTGAATTTGTTCACAAACTTCATTAGAATAAACTAATTGTACGTAAATTACAAGCAAAAAGATTTAAAGTAATTATTAAATAAGAGTAATTAGCATTGAAGTTTTTCCTAACACAATATTAGCAACAATGCTATGATGTTAATATAGGTTTTTCAAAAAAGTTGTGACAAAATTGTTAAGGATTTTTAATGCTAAAATGTCAATAAATTGGAAGTGTGGTTGGGGAGTTGGGAAAAACGAGAAATTGGATGCACTAATCCATAAAACTGTCTATTTTAAAATAATCGTGGGATAATAATGAGGAATACATAAAAGAGGAGATTACAAAATGAACGTCAAAATTAATCGCAATGCCGCCAAAGCATTGAAAAAAATCTTAGAAACTGAAGAGGCGGAAGGGAAATTGTTCCGTGTTTACGTTACCAGTGTCCACGGAGATCATGCCCACTATGATTTGATGCTCGATACACAAACTGAAAAGGATGAGGTCGTTAAAACCGATAAAGATATTGATTTTATTCTCGATAAAAACGATGAGTATCTAGATGGGGTCTGGATTCAATTTTTCCATGTTCCGAAAGAAGAGTGGTTAATTACCAATCCTGCAAGGGGTGGACATCACCACCACCATTAATCATATCCTTATTTAACGCTTGGTTTTCCGAGCGTTTTTTTAAAAGGTACTATTTTCAAAATACTTGAAATTATCCGTATATTTTTCATATAATCCTATTATTCTATCTTTAAAAAAGGAGATTACCTATGATTCGGCGTTTCTTTTCTTATTACCGGCCGCATAGACGGCTGTTCATGATTGATTTCTTTAGTGCGGTGGTTGTGGCTCTGCTAGAGTTAGCTTTTCCGAAAGCGGTTAGTTGGTTTATTGATGATTTACTTCCAGGGAAAGATTGGCAAATGATTGTTACTGTAAGTATCGGCCTTTTTCTCGTTTATCTAATAAGTACATTTTTACAATTTATCGTAAATTTTTGGGGACATAAGCTCGGGATTAATATTGAGACAGATATGCGTCAAGAATTATTTGAACATGTCCAAAAACAATCATTTCGCTTTTTCGACAACACCAAGACGGGTCATATTATGAGCAGAATTACCAACGACCTATTTGATTTAGGTGAACTGGCCCACCATGGACCCGAGGATATCTTTATCGCACTCATGACCTTTATTGGGGCATTTTGGATTATGATGACCATTAATGTAAAGCTTGCGCTCGTTACCATCCTCATCCTGCCATTTTTAATTCTATTGGTAGTGGTCTGTAACCTGAAAATGAATAAGGCATGGGATTACATGTACTCAAGTATTGCGGATGTCAATGCGCGTGTAGAAGATAGTGTATCAGGAAGCCGCGTGGTTCAATCTTTTACGAATGAAGACTTTGAGATTAGTAGATTTAATAAGAATAATCAGCGCTATCGCAGCGCGAAACTTGGAGGCTATCGTGTCATGTCGTATAGTCTATCAGGAATCTATATGATGACAAGGTTAGTAACAATTATGGTGCTTGTTTATGGCGCTTGGTTAAGTTTTACCAAACAGCTCTCCTATGGGGAACTCGTCGGCTTTGTTCTTTATGTAAATGTGCTCTTTAAGCCAATTGATAAAATCAGTGCGATTATGGAGCTGTACCCAAAAGGTATGGCAGGATTCAAACGCTTTATAGATTTGATTGATTCTGAACCTGATGTAAAGGATGTAGAAGATGCGCTTGAGGCAGCTTCACTTAAAGGGAATATTGTATTCAAAGATGTGTCTTTTGGTTACGATCAACATAAATCTGTGCTTGAAAATATCAATTTAAATCTACGTCAAGGTGAAACGGTTGCATTTGTTGGGCCTTCCGGAGCCGGGAAAACAACTATATGCTCCTTAATTCCACGCTTTTATGATGTGAATTCAGGAGGCATTTATATTGATGGACTTGATATCCGTGATTTAACAAAGAAATCGTTACGTTCACAAATTGGAATTGTTCAACAAGATGTATTTTTGTTTACAGGGACACTTCGTGAAAATATTGCTTATGGCAAGCTGGGTGCGACGGATAAGGATATTGCCGATGCTGCAAGGCGGGCACACCTTGAAAAATTTATTGCTTCCTTGCCAGATGGCTACGAGACACAGATTGGGGAAAGAGGTTTAAAGCTCTCAGGTGGCCAGAAACAACGGATTGCCATTGCCAGAATGTTTCTGAAAAACCCGCCAATCTTGATTTTGGATGAAGCGACGTCAGCGCTTGACACCGAAACAGAAATGGTGATTCAGGAAGCGTTAACGGAACTTGCTCAAAATAGAACCACACTTATTATTGCTCATAGACTTGCGACCATTCGTAACGCAGATCGGATTATCGTTGTAACGGAGAACGGGATTGCAGAAGAAGGACGTCATGATGAATTAATCGAACAAGACGGTATTTTTGCCAATCTGCATCGTGTTCAATTTCAGCAATAAAAATAATCAGGAAGAATCCAGTGTGTTGCGGGGTTCTTCTTTTTATTTAGGTTTATCATAAATATATTATGTAAACATGAATAATGAAATAATGAAGTGTCATCATAAGAAGGTAAAGTTAGAAGGGAGTCCGAAAAATCAATGGAT
>Ga0308176_10002242_pt1 | contig 12105 bp, 9 predicted proteins | sample PhyCR2_3_FD_203890 | JGI IMG/M metagenome (GOLD analysis project Ga0308176, IMG submission 203890) | Soil microbial communities from UC Gill Tract Community Farm, Albany, California, United States - DLSLS.C.R2 | ecosystem: Environmental > Terrestrial > Soil > Agricultural land | place: USA... | reverse complement strand
GTCCTCGACCACGGGCACCTGCAGTTCGCGCTCGGCAAGGGCATCGCGCAGTACACCTCGGACCCGGTGATCCGCCGGCAGGTCGAGCAGCGCGCGGCCACGGCCGGCGACCGGGGGCCGCAGCCGCGGCCCACCCCGGCCGCGGTCAAGGCGCTGGTCGGCATGACGAAGGCGTGGCCCGGGTCGTTCCGCGACAACCTGCGCTCACCGCTCCCCCGCGCCGCCGTCGAGACGTTCCTCGGCATCTACTCCCGGCCCTCGATCACGTGGGCCGACCTCGCATGGCTGCGGTCGACGACGCGGCTGCCGATCCTGCTCAAGGGCGTGCTGCACCCGGACGACGCCCGGCGCGCGCTGGACGAGGGCGTGGACGGCGTCGTCGTCAGCACCCACGGCGGCCGCCAGGTGGACCGGTCGATCGCCGCGCTGGACGCGCTGCCCGATGTCGTGGCCGCGATCGACGAGCGCGCGCCGGTGCTGCTGGACAGCGGGATCCGCAGCGGGGCGGACGTGTTCACCGCGGTCGCGCTGGGCGCCAGCGCGGTACTGCTCGGCCGGCCGTTCGTCTGGGGACTGGCCCTGGCCGGCGAGGAGGGCGTGCGGCAGGTGATCTCCGACGTCATGGGCGAGTTCGACCTGACGCTGGGGCTGACCGGCCACACCGCCGTCGACCAAGTCACGAAGGACGTCCTCCGCCGGGTCGGCTGACCTGCGCTCCTCGGGTGTTGTTCCCGCTGTCGGGGTCCTGCAGAGCTCCTGGAGCGAGTGCACCACCCCGAAAGCGGTGGTCAGCGGTCTGGTCAGAACTCGCCGAGCGCGACACTCCGGGCTCGGGTTGACGGCATCGTGTGCGGTGGGTCACAGTTCCTGTGGGGCGGGGGTAGCCGGCAAAGAGTGGCCATCCACCGCTGGATGGACCGACCAACGCGGCCAGACCGTCAGGACCGGCCCCCCGCCCCCACATCTGGCGGTCCGCTCGAGACGTCGCCGTTCCGGGCATTGCCGTCGATTCGCCTCGTGCGGCCGCACCCCGCACAGCGAGAAAAAGCGGCTCGACCGGGCGTTGACAGAACACCTTGCGGTCCCCTCGCGGGGATCCGACAGTCAATTCGGGCCAGTTTCGGTCACGTTCTGTATCCCATTCCCCTGACGCAGCGTGGCAACAGGCCATGGCCGCGCCGCGGCGCGTTCCGCAGGGTTGCCCTATCCCGCGCCAGGACGACCCTGTCACCGACGAAGCCGAGGTGGCGGGGTGGCGAAACCCCGCGTGCGAGCGCAGGAGGAAGCTGGTGGGTCTGACCGGCGGGGGTGTGATCCCGACCCGTGCCGTCATCCTCCCCGCCGTCGAGGCTCCCGGTCCGCCGCCACCAGGGCGCGCTGCGCTTCCGTGTCCAGCGGATCGGCCCGACCCTTCCGTGCGCCGACGCGCCCCGTCTCTCCGAGGTCGGTTGCTGACGATCCTGCTGTTCTTCCTCACCTTCTGCGGGGCACTCGTCGCGGCAGCCGTCAACTCGGATGCCGCCCGACCGACGGAGGGGCCGGCCGCGAAGGCATCCGCCGAGGCTGAGGTTCCCGGGTCGCCGATCGGGCAGCCCGGCGGGGCATGGGAGGCCGCGGGCTCTCCCGGTGCCGGCGAGCGGCACGGTCATGCAGCCACCCCGCACCGCCCGCCGGATCCGTACCCGGCGCCGCTGCCGGACCCGAATGTCCCGACGGTCCTCGACAGCCCGAGCATCGCCGAACAGGTGACCGTCACACCGCCGGCCACAGTGGTCGAAGCCGAACCGCCGACCGTGGTCGTTGCGCCGGAAACCCACGCACCCGCGAGTTCCGTCGTCGACAGAGCGCCGACCCGGCCAGAGACGGCCGGTGGATCGGCCTCGGACGTACCCGAGGCGCCCGGGGTGGGCGGCGAGATCGCCGGCAGCGTGCCGGCCGACGACGCGGCCGAACTCGCCGTCGCCGACCTCTCCGTGCCCGCCGACCCGACAGCGGCCGCCCTCCTCGACACGGGCGGGACGCCGGGCGTCGGGCCGGAGGTCACGGGCCCCTCGGTCGAGTCCCCGGCAGAGACGCCGCTTGTGGCCGCGACCGGCAGTACCGGCACACTCGACGGTTCACCTGACGGTGCACCTACCGCGGCACCGCAGACCCTCGGCGCTGCCATGGAAGCATGGCTCGCCCGGGCCACGGCCAAGAGCGTGGACGTCGCGGAGTCGCCCGGGCCGTACACGCACCCGACCACCCGCACCCGCGCGGCCCGTCACGTCACGGAGTACGTGGACGTTCCCGGCGACTTCGCCCTGTCCGCGTTCCATCCCGCCGGCGCCCCTGACAACCCTGCGCGGGACCGCGAGCCGCTGCCCCGCCCGCCGCCGACGCCCGAGCCGATGCCCGCGCCGCCCCCGACCGTTCCTGTGCCGCAGCATGCCCCGTCGTCGGGCTCGGGGGGCGGCAACGCCGACCACTCCGGCAGTGCCGGCGACTACACGGCAGCGGTGCTCGGCGACGACGGCACCTGGGGGCTGACAGCCCGACAGCTTCGATACGCCGCCGGCGTGCGCCTCCGCACGCATGGCCAGCCTGACGTCCCGGGAGCACGCCCCGACTAGCACGACGTGTCTGCGGTTCCGCCCGGCTGTCGTGTCTTCGCTGCCGGCCGAACTCTCCCTGTTAGCGCCCGCGACTTGTTTCCACGAGCCCGTGACTTATCTCTGTGGCGTGCTCTTCGCTCCGGCCTAGTCCCCGCCGACCCCCATAGGAATGAGACACCCCGTGCAACCTTTCTTGGACTTCCCCCTCCGCTCCGCCCTGCCGGTCCGCCCGTCCGACCGGCCCTTGGGCACGAAACGCGACCGACATGGCGGCTCCCCACACTGGTGCACGCCGTCGACGGTCCGCCCCTGCCGTGCCGGGGGTGGGCGATGAGCCTCCACGGACGACCCGACCGCATCGCGGTCGTGGGATATGGCTACTGGGGCGCCAAGCACGTTCGCGTGCTGGCCGGCACACCCGGCGTCGAGGTGGTGGTGGTCGACGGCAACGACGGGCGACTCGTCGAGGCCGCGGCCCACTATCCGTGGGCGCGCTTCGCCTCGGACGTGCGCGAGGTGCTGGACGAGGTCGACGCAGTGGTCGTCGCGACGCCCCCCTCCAGCCACACAGCGGTCGCGCAGACCGCCCTGGAGGCCGGCAAGCACGTCCTGGTCGAGAAGCCCTTGGCCACGAGCGTGGCCGACGCGGAACTGCTCGTCCGGACCGCGGCGCGCCGTGGCGTCCACCTCATGGTCGGACACACCTTCGAGTACAACGCGGCGGTCTGGAAACTCCGGGAACTCGTCCGGTCGGGGGCGCTCGGGCGGATCCTCTACGTCGACACGTCCCGACTGAGCCTGGGCCGCTACCAGAGCGACGTGAACGTGATCTGGGACCTGGCGCCGCATGACATCTCGATCGTGTCGTTCATCCTCGACGAGCTGCCGGCGTCCACGGCCGTCTGGGCTCACAAGAACATCAGCGCCCAGCACTACGACGTGGCCTACCTGCGTATGGACTTCCCCGAGTCCCAGACCCGGGCCTATGTCCACGTCAGCTGGCTCACGCCCAACAAGGTCCGGCAGGTGACCGTCGTCGGCGAACGCAAGATGGCGGTCTACGACGACATGTCCGACAACGAGCGCATCCGCGTCTACGACATCGGTGTGGACGTGTCGACCATCGACGACCCGAGCGACGCCCATGCGCTGCCGGTCACCTACCGCACCGGGGACATCACGTCGCCGTTCATCGCGTTCGAGGAACCTCTCGTCGTCCAGGACCAGCACTTCCTGGACTGTGTGCGGACGGGGTCCCGGCCGCGCAGTCCCGGGGAACGCGGTCTCGACGTCGTCCGCATCCTCGCCAGCACCGACGAGGCGCTCGCCGAGCAGACACGGGCCTTCATGGCTCAGGACGGGAAGCTTGCCGACCTGGTGTCGATCACGGCCGGCGGTCACAACCGGGCCCGGGTCGTGACGGGAGACGGCGAGCCCACCGACGTCACCCAGCGCTGAGGAAGGCGCGGGAACGAATCTGCCGCGCTGCCCCCGTCGGGGCCGCGCGGCAGATCGGTGTCTCAACCAGACGTGCACCCGAAGGGATTCGAACCCCTAACCTTCTGATCCGTAGTCAGATGCTCTATCCGTTGAGCTACGGGTGCCTGTGTTCAGTTGTCGTGCGCGGAGGCTCCGGGATTTGAACCCGGGATGGGGATTAACCCAAACCGCATTAGCAGTGCGGCGCCATAGACCGGACTAGGCGAAGCCTCCCGGGGTCCGAGTTCCCTCGTAACCACCGAGGAGAGAGACTACCAGCGGCCCAGAGCGCCCTCCCCGCCCGGGGGCGACCCGGGGCGGGAGGGCATTGCTCAGGCCGCGACGGCCTGGCGGCGGCCCGCCGACGGCACGTACGGACGACGACCCGGCACCAGCGTGAGGACGACGGCGCCGGCCGCACCGAGGGCGGCGAGCATCAGGCTGCCGCTGACCCCGAGCGGACCCTCGATCAGCGCACCGCCGACTGCCGCGCCCACCGCGGACGCCCCGACGGTCGTCGTCGACAGCCAGGTGAACGCCTCGGTGGTCGCGTGCGCCGGCGCCATCGACCCGACCAGCGTGTTCTGCACGGTCAGCGTCGGCGCGATCGCCGTCCCGCCCAGGAACAGCAGCAGGCCGAGCGCCCACGGGCTGGAGACCCAGGCCAGCGGCGCGAGACCGATGGTCACGCCGAGCAGCAGCAGTCGGTACTGGCGGGGCAGCGAGGTGCTGATGACGCGCGCACCGAACCAGAGGCCACCGGCGGTGGAGCCGAGTGCCCAGAGCGCCAGCAGCAGTCCGGACAGGCCGGGCTGACCGAGGCCGTCGGCGAACGCCGGGATCGCCACCTCGAGCGCGCCGAAGCCCAGCATCAGCGCGGACCCGCTGACCAGCAGCCGCGGCATACCGGGCGACCGGACGGTGGAGAACAGCCCACCCCGGCTGCCGACGACCGGCACGTAGGCGCGGGTGGGCGCCGACATCGCGATCCCGAGCGCGCCGGTCATGGCGAGCAGCCCGGCGAGCCCGACGGCCAGCGCAGGGCTCACCAGCACGGCGAGCACCGCGACGAGGGTCGGACCGACGACGAACACGAGTTCGGTGGCCGTCGCGTCGAGGGCGTAGGCCGTGCCGCGCACCCGGACGTCGACCCGCGACCACAGCGCCCGGACGGTGCCCGATACCAGCGGCGTGGCCGAACCGGCGAGCGCCGAGGCGGCGACGACGGCCGCGTCGGGCGCACCCCCGAGGACGACGGCGACGAGCAGCGCGAGCAGCACCGGGTAGAGCGCGGCCTGGGTGAAGAGGACGGGTCGCGGCCCGCGGCGGTCGGCGAGCCGTCCGAGGACCGGCGCCATGACGGCGGACGCGATCCCCAGAACGGCTGACGCCAGCCCGGCGACCGCGTAGGAACCGGTCTGCTGCTGCACCATGAGCAGCAGCGCCAGCGGAACCATGGCGGAGGGGAGCCGCCCGGCGAACCCGGACAACAGGAGCACCGGGGCGGAGGGAAGCCGCCAGACGGTGAGGTACGCACGCACGACTGAACTCGTTTCACTTGCAAAGGGAAGGAATCTGTAGGTGGTCAACGACAGTTAACCCCCTACGTAGTCCCGAAGCCATCACCCGACGGTAGGGAGTGTTGTGGATTACGACACCTACGGGTCGAGCGCGATCGAGCTGGCCATCGAGCTGGCGAACGTCGAGCGCACCGATCCCGCGTGGGCACGCGCCTTCCTGTCCTCCCACGACGAGTGGTTCACGCCGGGCACGTCGTTCGAGCTCTCCCCCGGCGAGACGCACAAGGCCGGCACCACCGCCGACCTCATCCGCGCCGTCGCCCTGGCCGAGTCACAGGACGACGTCCTCACCCGGCTCAACAAGTTGCTGGCCCTGGCCCACCCACGTCCCTACGCGACCGACCACGACGGCGAACTGCACCTGCACTACGCCCGGCCGGACGCCCCGGTGCTCGAGCAGCTCACGACGACGGTCGCGATGGGGCTGTCCCAGGTGGTGGTCCAGCACGGCTGGCAGCGACTGGGCGTCTGCTCGGCCGAGGGCTGCGACAACGTCTACGTCGACACCTCGCGCAACGCGAGCCGCCGCTACTGCTCCAACACCTGCGCCAGCCGCTCGACCGTCGCGGCCTACCGAGCCCGGAAAAGGCCCGGTTCCCCCCAACCCTCGCAGGCTCGGGTCGGGCCCCTGAACCGGTCCTGAACTACGGTCCGGCTGTGTCCTCACCTCGGCTCTGGGATGCCCGCCTCCACGGGTTCATCAGCCGCCTCCCCATGACGCCCGCCGACCGCTGGCTGCGCCGCCTCTCGACGTCGGCCAACAAGGGCCGGATCTGGCTGGTCCTCGGGGCGCTGCTGAGCATCCGTAAGGGCCCGACGCGGCGGGGCGCGATCCGCGGCTGGGGCTCGATGGCGCTGTCCAGCGCGCTGGTCAACCTCGTCCTGAAGCGGCTCGCCGGCCGGGTGCGACCCGACCTGGAGAACCTGCAGTCGCACCGCCGGCTGCGGCGGGAACCGGGCAGCCTGTCCTTCCCCAGCGGGCACTCGAGCTCGGCGGCGGCGTTCGTCACCGGCGTGGCCATGGAGAGCCCGCTCGCCGGGGCGGCGCTCGCGCCGGTGGCGCTCGGCGTCGGCTACTCGCGCGTGCACGTCGGCGTCCACTACCCGGGCGACGTGGTCGCGGGCCTCGCCATCGGCGGCGCCGTCGCGGCGGCGACCCAGCACTGGTGGCCGAGGCGACCCCAGGAGCCCGCCCGGGTCCGGACGGCGCACGACGCGCCCGCCCTGCCCGAGGGCGAAGGCCTGGTCATCGCGGTCAACCCGCACTCCGGCCCCGACGAGTACGACCCCGCAGCCGACATCGCGCAGTTCCTCCCCCGCGCCGAGATCCTCGAGATGACCGAGGACGCCGGCGTCGAGGAACTGCTCGGCGAGGCGGCCCGCTCCGGCCGCGCGAAGGCGCTCGGCGTGGCCGGCGGCGATGGCAGTGTCGCGGCCGCGGCGACCGTGGCGCTGGAGCACGGGCTGCCGCTGGCCGTCATCGCGGCCGGCACGCTCAACCACTTCGCCCGCGACGTCGGGCTGGAGACCCCGCAGGACACCGCGGACGCCGTCGTCGCGGGGCAGGCCGTGCTCGTCGACGTCGCCGACGTCAACGGGCGGCCGTTCCTGAACACCTCGAGCATTGGCGGGTACCCGGAGATGGTCCGCCGCCGCGACCACCTCTCGGGCCGCATGGGCAAGTGGCTGGCGCTCACCGTCGCCGCCGCCCAGGTGCTGCGCAGGCAGGCGCCCGCCGAACTGGTCGTGAACGGGCAACGGCTGCTGGTCTGGATCCTGTTCGTCGGCAACTGCGTCTACACCCCACGCGGACTCTCCCCTGCGTGGCGTCCGCGCCTGGAGGACGGGCTGCTCGACGTGCAGTACCTGCGGGCGGACCTGAAGTTCGGTCGCACCCGCGCGGTGCTCGCCACCCTGCTAGGGGTCAGCGAGCACGCGCGCAGCTACGGGCACTTCCAGGCCGAAGAGGTCACCGTCGTCTCCCGCTCCGGCCTCAAGCAGGTCGCCTTCGACGGCGAGATGGGTGAGAAGTCCTCCGAGTTCCGGTTCCGCAAGCGAGCTGCGCTCACCGTGTACTGCTGCCGCACCGACTGAGCAGCGAGTCGTCACGCAATGGCGCCGCTCATATCCATGTTCGGGCGCGGAAGCCGCCGATAGCGTCGCCGCCCCGGGAATCTGCGAGCGAAGAGGCCGCCGTGAAGAGACCGACTGCCACCCTGGCCACCGTCGTCCGACCGAGGATTCCCGCCGCGCCCCCGGGTCCGTGGGGAGCGGTCGCGGCAGCGGCGTCCCAGGTCCAGCACTGGGCTCACGGAGCGGAGGGCCGCCGCCGTACGGGGCGGGAACTGCGGAAGCTGCACGCTGCCGGATGGCAGGTGAAACACCGAATCGAGGTATCGGGCGGCGTGACCGTCGATCACCTTGCCATAGGGCCCAGCGGTGTCTACGTCCTGGACAGCAGGGCCTGGGCCGGAGTGGTCACGGTGGACCACAAGGGCGCCACCATCACACCGAAGAACGACCCCGGTGCGGCATGGACGGCCTATGGGCATCACCGGATGCTCCCGCCGGCGGCCGCTGCGGTCGTCCGGAGGCTCGCCGCAGTTACTGGGGCCCGGATCCGGGCGCCCCGCGCCGTCGTGGTCATCTGGGCGGCGTTCCCGGAGCGCGTGGCGGTCAGCGGCAGCCTCACCTACGTGGCAGGCGAGCACCTTGCCCGCTGGCTGTCGGACCAGCCGCGGCAGCTCGACGAAAGGCAGCTGTCCGCGCTGAGCGCGGTCAGTATCTCTGGGCGGGTTCCGACTCAACGGTCGTCGACGCAGGGGAATCGGAGTCTGGTCCTGGGCTGACCGTCGGGGTCCCAGCACGAGCGCGCGGACTGACCAGGCGGCCTTCGACCTTGATCGCTACGGTCGACGGCAGGGATTACCCGAGGGATCTCTCGGGCAGGCACGCGTCGACGCCCACCGCGGTACAGAGGGAAAGAGGACACCATGTTGGTCCGCCGGATAGCCCGGCCACTCCTGGCAGCCCCGTTCGTCTACGGCGGCATCAGCACCCTGCGCAAGCCACAGGACCGGGTGCCCGGCGCCCGCCCGGTGGTGGAGAAGATCGCCGCGACGGCGGACAAGCAACTGCCGGTCCAGATGCCCAAGGACGTCGAGCAGTGGGTCAGGGCCGACGCCGCCGTCAAGGTCATCGCGGGTGCTCTCTTCGGGCTCGGCCGGCTGCCGCGGCTCACTGCGCTCGCCCTGTCCGCGTCGATCGTGCCGACGACGCTGGCCGGCCACCGGTTCTGGGAGCACACGGACCCGACCGAGCGCTTCGGGCAGCTCTCGAACTTCCTCAAGAACGCCGGCCTGCTCGGCGGCCTGCTGCTCGCCGCGGTCGACACGGAGGGCAAGCCGTCGGTCGGCTACCGCGCCCGCCGCACTGCCCGCAAGGCGGCCGACTCGACGGAGAAGAGCTTCGCGAAGGCCCAGAAGCGCGCGGCGAAGGCCCAGAAGAAGGCCGCGAAGAAGGTCAAGAGCTGAGTTCACCGCTCCCGCCCGCGGCCGCGCTCCGGAGGATCGCCTTCCTCCTGGAGCGCGCCCGCGAGCCCAGCTACCGGGTGCAGGCGTTCCGCACGGCCGCGGCGGTGATCGATGGACTCACCGCCGATCAGCTCGACCTGAAGATCGCCACCAACACCCTGAAGGACCTCAAGGGCGTCGGACCGAAGACGGCGGCAGTCGTCGTCGAGGCACACAAGGGCCAGGTGCCCGAATACCTGAGCAGGCTCGAGCAGGCCTACGCCGAGCTCGTCCCGATGGCGGACGACGTCGCCGAGTTCCGGGCCGCGCTGCGCGGAGATCTGCACCTGCACTCGGACTGGTCCGACGGCGGCAGCCCGATCCGCGAGATGGCCGAGGCCGCCATGGCGATCGGCCACGAGTACATGGCGCTCACCGACCACTCCCCCCGGCTGACCGTGGCCAACGGGCTCTCCCCGGAGCGGCTGGAGAAGCAGCTCGACGTCGTCGCCGCGCTGAACGAGGAGCTGGCGCCGTTCCGGATCCTCACCGGCATCGAGTGCGACATCAACGTCGACGGCAGCCTCGACCAGACCGACGAACTCCTGGGGCGGCTGGACGTGGTCGTCGCGAGCGTGCACTCCGACCTCCGGGCGGACTCCCAGGCCATGACCGCCCGGATGCTGACGGCGGTGGCCAACCCGCACACCGACGTCCTCGGGCACTGCACGGGCCGGCTGGTGATCGGCCGGCGGCAGCGGAACGGCACGCAGAAGCCGCGGCCGGAGAGCCAGTTCGACGCGGAGGCGGTCTTCAACGCCTGCGTCGAGTTCGGGACGGCGATCGAGATCAACTCCCGGCCCGAGCGGCTGGACCCGCCGAAGCGGCTGCTCAGCCTTGCGGTCGAGCTCGGCTGCGAGTTCTCCATCGACACCGACGCGCACGCACCGGGCCAGCTGGACTGGCAGAGCAACGGCTGCGAGCGGGCAGTGGAGACCGGCGTTCCGGTGGAGCGCGTGATCAACTCCTGGACCGCCGAGAAACTACTGAACTGGACGGCGTGAGACGGTCACGGGGTCGGGGGCGCGACGGCGGCTCGCGTGTGCCCGGGCGGCCCGTGACGCCATCCGAAAGCACCCGCGCGATCTCGAAACGTGACCGGCGCTCACCAAGCGTCATTCCCACGCTGGACCGGCCCGGGCCCGTCGCTGCACAGGTTGACGTCCGCACGCGCAGCCCCGAGTGTCACCACGGTGAGTGCTGTGGTCTCGGCTCCGCGAGAGGATCCGAAGCCGGGCCCGTCGACGACCGATCCCCGCGTCGCCCCCCGGCGCGGTGACGACGGTCCGGACAGGCGCACAGCCCGGCTCGTGGCCGGCGGCCTCATGGCGTTCGGGATCTGGCTGGTGCTGGCCGTCCTGTCCGGCATCGCACGGGCGGACGACTCCCCGATCCCGGTCGACGACAGCGCGCAGCAGGGGGAAACCGTCCTCACCGGCGAGCAGGAGGGCACGTCGGGCGGCGTGGAGGCCGACGCACAGCCGGTCGACGCGCAGGAGCCCGCGATCGAGCCGCAGGTCACGCCGACGCCGGAGGTCCCGAGCGACCCGGCGACCACGACCACCTCCACGACCACGACCACGACCACCTCCACGACCACGACCTCACCCCTCGGCGCCGAGCCGGCAGCCGCCCCGCAGCCGGCTCCCGTCCCGACGCCGACCACGACCAGCGGCACCGCTCCCAGCAGCAGCACGGCGGCCCCGACCGGGACGAGCACCGGCTCCCCGACCAAGACCGTTGCGGTCACCGACCCGGGCACCGTGCCGGCATCGTCGACCAAGACCGGGTCGACGTCCCCCGTGAACGACACACCCCTCTCGAACGCAGCTCCTACACCGACCGTTGCCGCGACCAGTTGCGGCACCACGGCGCCGTCCGGCACGAGGACCACGAATACGGCGGGGGCCACGTCCACGACGGGGGCCATGTCTACGACGGGGGCCATGGCGACCACGCCGTCCTCCGACTCGACGGGCGGGACCCTGCCGGCATCGGAACCGACGGCGTCCGCCCCGACAGCGTGTGCTCCCCTGACAACCGGCATCCCCGCTGCGGAACCGACGGCGTCCGCTCCGGCAGCGTGTGCTCCCCTGACGAGCGGCATCCCCGCTGCGCCCGCCCCGGTCACCCCCGGCGTGCCCAACCGGTGCGTGTCGGCCGACCCGTCCGTGGACGTGCTTGCCGCGGCACCCCGGTGCGCGGCGACGCCCGCCCTGGTCACCAGTTCCGGGGCCGTTCCCGACACGCACACGACGAACGCCGACTCTGGCGTACGCGTCCTGACGAAGGTCTCCGCGTTCTCTTCCGAGCGGCCACGCGCGAGCCTTGCCCGCACCCAGACGCAGGCAGGCATGTCGGCCGAACCACATGCCGACGCCTCGCCACTCTCGCCGCCGGAGCGCCCAGTGCCGCCACCGCCGGCGATGCCCCCGCCGGCGATGCCCCTTCCCGCGCCCACCACGATGACCGGCGGCACCGCCGGTGTCGCTGGTTCCGGACGGGCGGACCAGGCCCGCGGAGGGGACTCCTGGGACGCCCTCACCCCGGGGCGGCCCACGCCAGACGGCTCGACCGGGACGCTGAGTCCCACGCCCACCTTCCGGGCCCACCCGGTGTCCGGCGCCGACGAGCCGGCTGTCCGGCCCGACTGACTCTCCGCACGATGGCTGCGGCATGCCCGCGCCCGGGACCCGCCAGATGAGCACCCTCGGGCGACGGCGCAGCGGCAGCGGGCCCGGCTGAGGACCTCGCCCCACCGCTCACATCGTTGCCGGGTTGTGCCCGACTCGATGGGCGCGTCCGTCCATCGGGTCGCAGAGCCTGATGTCCCATGACGACGATCCCGACGGCCGCCATCAGGCCGTCCCCGCGTAGACC
>Ga0308176_10002240_pt1 | contig 12116 bp, 12 predicted proteins | sample PhyCR2_3_FD_203890 | JGI IMG/M metagenome (GOLD analysis project Ga0308176, IMG submission 203890) | Soil microbial communities from UC Gill Tract Community Farm, Albany, California, United States - DLSLS.C.R2 | ecosystem: Environmental > Terrestrial > Soil > Agricultural land | place: USA... | reverse complement strand
TGTCCTGGCGGCCAGTCTCGCGTGAGGAGGCCCGGTGGCGAACAGGCAGGCAGCAGCCCCCGGCGGGAAGGGGGTCGCCCCGGTCGCCGACCGGCCGGAGGCGGTCCGCAACGTCGTCGTGGTGGGGCCGGCCGGGTCCGGCAAGACCACGCTCGTGGAGGCGCTGCTGGTGAGCGCCGGGGTCCTCAACCGGCCCGGGACCACGGCCGAGGGCACCACGATCTCGGACTTCGACGAGTCCGAGCACCGCCAGCAGCGGTCCGTGGGCCTGGCCCTGGCGCCGCTGACCCACGCCGGGGTCAAGGTGAACCTGCTCGACACGCCCGGCTACGCCGACTTCGTCGCCGAGCTGCGGGCCGGGCTCCGGGCCGCGGACTGCGCGCTGTTCGTCGTGGCGGCCAACGAGGGCGTCGACGCGCCGACGAAGGTGCTGTGGCGCGAGTGCGCGGGGGTGTCGATGCCCCGGGCGGTCGTCGTCACGAAGCTCGACCACGCCCGCGCCGACTACGACCGCGTCGTGCGCGAGGCGCAGGAGGCGTTCGGTGACCGGGTGCTGCCGGTGTACCTGCGCGAGGAGGACCGGCTCGTCGGGCTGATCACCGGCGACCACGAGCACGACGAGCAGCGGGCCGCGCTGATCGAGGGAGTGATCGAGGAGTCCGAGGACGAGACGCTGATGGAGCGCTACGTCGGCGGCGAGGACATCGACCCGCAGCTGCTGGTCCGCGACCTCGAGAGGGCCGTCGCCCGCGGCTCCTTCCACCCGGTGCTGCCCGTGGACTCCGGCAGCGGGGTCGGGACCCAGGAGCTGCTGGGCCTGGTGGTCGACGGTTTCCCCTCACCGCTCGAGCACCCGCTGCCGCAGGTGTTCACGCCGGCCGGCTCCGCGGGCCCGGCCCTGGCGTGCGACCCGGACGGCCCGCTGGTCGCCGAGGTCGTCAAGACCACCACCGACCCGTACGTCGGACGGGTCAGCCTCGTCCGGGTCTTCTCCGGCACGGTGCGGCCCGACGCGAGCGTGCACGTCTCCGGCCACCTGAGCGCCTTCTACGCGGAGCGCGCCGGCCACCTCGTCGGCGAGGCCGGAGGCCACCCCGACCACGACGAGGACGAGCGGATCGGCGCGCTCTCGGTGCCCCTCGGGCGGGTGCAGCGCCCCGTGGAGCAGGTCGTCGCCGGTGACCTGTGCGCGATCGGCCGGCTCAGCCGCGCCGAGACCGGGGACACCCTGTCCGACGTCGGCACCCCGCTCGTCCTGAAGCCCTGGGACATGCCCGAGCCGCTGCTCCCGCTGGCCGTCGAGGCGCGGGCGAAGGCCGACGAGGACAAGCTGGGCATCGGGCTGCAGCGCCTCGTGGCCGAGGACCCGACGGTCCGGGTGGAGCACCACGCCGAGACCCACCAGATCATCGTGTGGGCCATGGGGGAGGCGCACGCCGACGTCCTGCTCGACCGGCTCGCGCACCGCCACGGCGTCGAGGTCGACCAGGTCGAGCTGAGGGTGCCGCTGCGGGAGACCTTCGCCGGGCCCGCGTCGGGCCACGGCCGCCATGTCAAGCAGTCCGGCGGCCACGGGCAGTTCGCGGTCTGCGACATCGAGGTGGAGCCGCTCCCCACGGGTGCGGGCTTCGAGTTCGTCGACAAGGTCGTCGGCGGGGCGGTGCCACGCCAGTTCATCCCCTCGGTGGAGAAGGGCGTGCGCGCCCAGATGCAGCGCGGCCTGGTCGCCGGCCACCCGGTGGTCGACATCCGGGTGACGCTGGTCGACGGGAAGTCGCACAGCGTCGACTCCTCCGACATGGCCTTCCAGACGGCCGGGGGGCTCGCGCTCCGCGAGGCCGCCGGGACCGCCCGCACCTGCCTGCTCGAGCCGGTCGACGAGGTCGAGGTGCTCGTCCCCGACGACCTGGTGGGAGCGGTGATGAGCGACCTGTCCGGACGCCGCGGCCGCGTCACCGGCAGCGAGCCGGCCGGCGAGGGACGCACCCTGGTCCGGGCGGAGGTGCCGGAGGTCGAGATCACCCGCTACGCCGTCGACCTGCGGGCGTCCTCCCACGGCGCAGCGACGTTCACCCGCCGGTTCGCCCGCTACGAGCCGATGCCGGAGACCGTGGCGCAGCGGCTCGCCGCCACCGGGTGAGGCTCAGCGCGGGTCGGCCGGGTGCAGCGCCAGCAGCGAGCGCGACGCCAGGTGCGCCTCGCAGTGGCCGACCAGCTCGTCGTACCCGCCCTGGCCCATGAGCTCGACCAGCTCGGCCGCGCTCGTGACGTAGAGCGGCTCGGTCGCGACGTGCGCCTCGGTGTTGCCCGAGCAGTACCAGTCGAAGTCGTGCCCGCCGGGGCCCCAGCCCCGCCGGTCGTACTCGCCGATCGTCACCTCGGTGTACTCCGTGCCGTCGGGAAGCTCGACCTCGCGGAAGGTCCGGCGCAGCGGCAGCTGCCAGCACACGTCCGGCTTGGTCTCGAGCGGGTGCCGGCCCGTCCGCTCGGCGAGGTGGTGCAGGGCGCAGCCGTAGCCGCCCTCGAAGCCGGGACGGTTGAGGAAGATGCAGGCGCCGTCGTGGACCGCGGTCTTGCGCTCGCCGTCCTCGTCGGTCTCGATCCAGGCGTCCTTCGTCGCGGTGCCGGTGTCGTGCAGCTGCCAGGTGTGCCGGTCCAGCATCCGCACGAACTTCCGGGTCCGCTTCTCGTCGTCCTTGTCGGCGAAGTGCGCCCCGAGCGTGCAGCAGCCGTCGTCCGGCCGGTCGGCGTAGATGCCGGCGCAGCCCTGCCCGAAGATGCACCGGTAGCGGGAGGTCAGCCAGGTCAGGTCGCAGCGGAACAGCTGGGTCTCGTCGTCCGGGTCGGGGAACTCGACGTACACCCGCGGCACGACGAGGTCGGTCTCTGGCACGCGGGCAAGCGTACGGCTCGGCACTACGCTGGCACGCATGAGGCTGGCGGCATGACCGAGGAGCGGCCGTGTCCGTACCCGTGCCCGGCATGAGGGTGGGCGTCCTCGACATCGGCTCGAACACCGGCCACCTGCTGGTCGTCGACGCGCGCGGCGGCGCGCCGCCGATGCCGGCGTGGTCGCACCGACAGCCGCTCCGGCTCGCGGAGCACCTCGACGCGGACGGTCGGGTGGGCCGCGACGGCGTCGAGGCGTTGACGTCGTTCGTCGCCTCCGCCGTGGCGGTGGCCGAGGACCGGGGGTGCGAGGAGATCCTGGGGTTCGCCACCTCCGCCGTCCGCGACGCCGGCAACACCGACGAGGTGCTGCGGCAGGTCCGGGACAGGACCGGCGTGGACCTCGACGAGCTGTCAGGTGAGGACGAGGCGCGGCTGACCTTCCTCGCCGTACGCCGCTGGTTCGGGTGGTCCTCGGGACGCCTGGCCGTGTTCGACATCGGTGGCGGGTCGCTGGAGCTGGCGGTCGGCTCGGACGAGGCTCCCGACGTCGCCCGGTCGCTGCCGCTGGGCGCGGCCCGGCTGACCCGCGACCACCTCGGCGCCGACGCCGGCCCCGACGCGGTGGCCGCCCTGCGCCGGACGGTGCGGCAGCGGATCGCCCGGGACGCCGGCACGCTCACCAGGGTGCTGCCGGACCACTCGGTGGCCACGTCCAAGACGTTCCGGTCCCTGGCCCGGGTCTGCGGCGCCGCCCCCTCGGGGGAGGGGCCGCTCGTGCGCCGGGTGCTCGACGCCGCGGCACTGCGCGACCGGCTGCCCGCGCTGGCGGCGATGCCGACCCGCGAGGTCGCCCGGCTGCCCGGGGTGTCGCCGGCGCGCGCGCACCAGATCCTCGCGGGGGCGCTCGTCGCCGACGCCGTCATGGACCTGTTCGGTCTGCCGGAGCTGGAGATCTGCCCGTGGGCGCTGCGGGAGGGGATCATCCTGGAGCGGCTGGACCGGATCGGCGTGCGCGCGTGATCGGACTGTCCACCGCCTCCGTCTACCCGGAAAGCACCGCCGCGGGGTTCGAGCTGGCGGCGCGGCTGGGCTACGACGCGGTCGAGGTGATGGTCGGGACCGACCCGATCAGCCAGGAGGTCGAGGCCGTCCGGCACCTCGCGCACCACCACCGGGTGCCGGTGTGCTCGGTGCACGCACCCTGCCTCCTGCTGACCCAGCGGGTCTGGGGGACCGATCCGTGGGCCAAGCTGGAGCGCAGCGCGGAGATGGCCGTGGCGGTCGGCGCCGGCGTGGTCGTGGTGCACCCGCCGTTCCGGTGGCAGCGCGACTACGCGACCGGCTTCACCGACGGCATCGCGAGGCTGCAGGAGCGCACCGGCGTCGCGTTCGCCGTCGAGAACATGTACCCGTGGCGGGCCTCGCGCCGGCAGGTGGAGGTCTACCTGCCGGGCTGGGACCCCTCGGAGCAGGACTACGCGCACACCACCGTCGACCTCTCGCACGCGGCGGTCTCGCGCTCGGACCCGGTGGCGATGGCGCTCCGCCTCGGCGAGCGGCTCCGGCACGTCCACGTCACCGACGGCACGGGCTCGGCGAGGGACGAGCACCTCGTGCCGGGCCGGGGCACCCAGCCCGTCGCCGAGCTGCTCGAGCACCTCGCCGGCGTGGCCTTCGACGGGCATCTCGTCGTCGAGATCAACACCCGCCGGGCCGGGGCCCGCGAGGCTCGCGAGCTGGACCTGGTCGAGGCCCTGGCCTTCGCCCGGCTCAACTTCGCCGCTGCCCCGGACCCGTCGTGACCGTGCCGGGCACCGCCGGGCAGGGCCGGGGCCGGGGCCGCCGCCCCGGCGGGCCCGACACCCGCGGCCAGATCCTCGCGGCGGCGCGCCGCTCCTTCGCGCGGAAGGGGTTCGGCGCCACCACGATCCGCGCGGTCGCGGCGGACGCCGGGGTCGACCCCGCCCTGGTGCACCACTACTTCGGCTCCAAGGACGACCTGTTCCTGGTCGCGCTCGAGATCCCGGTGGACCCGCGCCGGCTGGTCCCGCAGGTGTTCGAGCCCGGCCTGGACGGGGCCGGCGAGCGCCTGCTGCGGCTCTTCCTCTCGGTGTGGGAGGACCCGCACGCCCGGCTGCCGCTGCTCGCGCTCGTCCGGTCCAGCCTGGGCCGCCAGGGGGACGAGAGCCTGCTGCGGCAGGGCATCCTGCGGATGATCCTGGAGCCGCTGCGGTCGGCGCTGCCCGCCGACGAGGCCGACCGCCGGATGCAGCTGGTGATCAGCCAGCTCAGCGGGCTGGTGGTGACCCGCTACCTGCTGGTGCTGGAGCCCCTGGCCTCGCTGCCCCGGGACGACCTCGTCGCCTGGGTCGCGCCGACCCTGCAGCGCTACCTCGATGCGCCGCTCCCGCACTGAGGGGTCGCTGCGTCAGCCGGACACGGCGTGTCCCGCTGACTGGGTGACCCCTCGGCGTCTTGACGGGAGCGCCGGGGCGGCGCACAATTCAACGCATGATGAATAACGTCGCGGTCGAGGTCCGGAACCTCGTGGTGCGGCGCGGCCGGACCCGCGCCGTGGACGGCCTCACCTGCTCGGTCCGGCAGGGTGCGGTCACCGGGCTGCTCGGCCCCTCGGGGTGCGGGAAGTCCACGCTGATGCGCGCGGTCGTCGGCGTGCAGGTGCTCACCTCGGGCAGCGTGCAGGTGCTGGGGCTGCCGGCCGGGGACCGCCGGCTGCGCGACCGGGTCGGCTACGTCACCCAGGCTCCCAGCGTCTACGACGACCTCACCGTCGCGGAGAACCTCCGGTTCTTCGCGCGGGTCCTCGGCGTCGCGGACGACGAGGCCGAGCGCTGCCTGGAGGCGGTCGACCTGGCCGGGGTCCGCGACCGGGTCGTGGCCCGGCTCTCCGGGGGCCAGCGGTCCCGGGCGTCGCTGGCGGTCGCGCTGCTCGGCCGCCCGGAGGTGCTGGTCCTCGACGAGCCCACGGTCGGCCTCGACCCGGTCCTGCGCCGCGACCTGTGGGCGATGTTCCACGCCCTGGCCGACGCAGGGACCACGGTGCTGGTCTCCAGCCACGTGATGGACGAGGCCGAGCGGTGCGACCGGCTGCTGCTGATGCGCGACGGCCGCCTGCTCGCGGCGGACGCCCCCGGTGAGCTGCTGGAGCGCACCGGCACCACCGACGTCGAGGCCGCGTTCCTGGCGATCGTCGACCGCGGCGAGGAGGTGCCGGCATGACGCCGCGGATCACGCTGGCGGTGGCGGCACGGGTCCTCACCCAGCTGCGGCGCGACCGCCGCACCCTCGCGATGCTCGTCGTCCTGCCCTGCGTCGTGCTGGCCCTGCTGTGGTGGATGTTCGAGGCGGACACCCGCCTCGCGGGCGGGTTCGACGCCCTCGGCCCGCCGCTGCTCGCGCTGATCCCGTTCATCGTGATGTTCCTGGTCACCTCGGTGACCACGCTGCGCGAGCGCTCCTCCGGGACGCTCGAGCGGCTGCTGGCGATGCCGACCGGCAAGGGCGACGTCCTGGTCGGCTACGCCCTCGCCTTCGGCCTCGTCGCGGCGGTGCAGTCGGCGCTGGCCGTCCTGCTGTGCACGACCGCGCTCGGACTCGACGTCGCCGGGCCGGTGTGGATGCTGGTCGTGGTGGCGGTCGCCGACGCGGTCCTGGGCAGCGTCCTGGGCCTGTTCGTGTCGGCGTTCGCGCGCACGGAGTTCCAGGCGGTGCAGTTCATGCCCGCGCTGGTGGTCCCGCAGATCCTGCTCTGCGGCCTGTTCCTGCCGCGCGACGCCATGCCCCGCGTGCTCGAGGGGGTGGCCGACGTGCTGCCGCTCTCGTTCGCGGTCGACGCGATGACCTCGGTGTCCACGACCACCGGTGCCGCCCTCGGCAGCGTCGCCGGCTCGGTGTGGCGGGACCTCCTCGTCGTCGCCGGGTTCGCGGTCGCCGGGCTGGTCCTGGGTGCCGCGACGCTGCGACGACGTACGCCCTGATCCCGGGGCCGGGCGGCGGCGGGGACGGCGTAGCCTGGCCCCCGGCTGCGCCGCGCAGCCGCAGGGGCAGACCCGCGGGAGGAGTCCGGTGCTTCGGCAGCCGTTGCTTTTGCTGGCGCGCAGCGACCAGGTCAAGAAGCTCGTCACCTCGTTGCCCGTCTCGAGCGGCATGGTCGCGCGCTACGTCCCCGGTGAGTCCACGCAGGACGCCGTGCGCGCCACCGACGAGCTGGTTCGCTCCGGCCTGTGCGCGACCCTGGACTTCCTCGGCGAGGACACCCTCGACCGGGACCAGGCCGACCGCACCGTCGAGGCGTACCTCGACGCGCTGTCCGCCCTCGCCGACCGCGGCCTGGCCCGCAACGTCGAGGTCTCGGTGAAGCTGTCCGCGGTCGGGCAGGCGCTGCCGGACTCGGGGGAGAAGGTCGCCCTCGACAACGCCCGCCGGATCTGCCACGCCGCCCGCAACGCCGGGACGACGGTCACCCTCGACATGGAGGACCACACCACCACCGACTCGACGCTGTCGACGCTGCACGAGCTGCGCAAGGACTTCCCGGAGACCGGCGCCGTGCTGCAGGCCTACCTGCACCGCACGGAGGCGGACTGCCGCGACCTCGCCCACGAGGGCTCGCGGGTGCGGCTGTGCAAGGGCGCCTACCACGAGCCCGAGTCCGTGGCCTTCCAGGACAAGCAGGAGGTCGACCTCTCCTACGTCCGCTGCCTGAAGGTCCTGATGGCCGGGGACGGCTACCCGATGGTCGCCACCCACGACCCCCGGATGATCGACATCGCCGGCGCGCTGGCGACCCGCAACGGCCGTGCCCAGCAGTCCTACGAGTACCAGATGCTCTACGGCATCCGCCCCGACGAGCAGCGCCGGCTGGCCGAGGCCGGCGAGAAGGTCCGGGTCTACCTGCCCTACGGCGGCGAGTGGTACGGCTACCTGATGCGCCGGCTCGCCGAGCGCCCCAGCAACCTCACCTTCTTCCTGCGCTCGCTCGTCTCGAAGAAGTAGCCGAGATGGCCGTCGCGATCATCGGTGCCGGGGTGATGGGGGAGACCCTGCTCTCCGGCCTGGTCCGCGCCGGGCGCCACCCCGACGACCTCCTGGTCGGGGAGAAGCGCCGAGAGCGCGCCCTCGAGCTCCAGGAGCGGTACGGCGTCGAGGTGGTCGGCAACGACGAGGCCGCCCGTCGCGCCGACACCCTGGTGCTGGTCGTCAAGCCCCAGGACATGGGCGACCTCCTCGACGAGCTGGCTTCTGTCGTGCGCCCCGGGCAGCTGGTGGTGTCCCTGGCCGCCGGGATCACCACCGCCTTCATCGAGGCGCGGCTGCCGGACCGGGTGGCGGTGGTCCGGGTGATGCCGAACACCCCCGCGCTGGTCGACGAGGGGATGGCCGCGATCTCCCGCGGCTCGCACTGCGACGAGTCCCACCTGGCGGAGGCGGAGTCGCTGATGGCCTCGACGGGTCGGGTGCTGCGGGTGCCCGAGCGCCAGCAGGACGCGGTCACGGCGATCAGCGGCTCGGGTCCCGGCTACATCTTCTTCGTGGTGGAGGCGATGATCGAGGCCGGCGTCCACCTCGGGCTGCCCCGCTCGACCGCCGCCGAGCTCGTCGTGCAGACCGTGGTCGGCTCGGCGAAGCTGCTGCGCGACACCGGTGAGCATCCGGTCGTGCTCCGCGAGCGCGTCACCTCCCCGGGCGGCACCACCGCCGCCGCGCTGCGCCAGCTGGAGGACCACAAGGTCCGCGCGGCGTTCCTGGTCGCGATCGAGGCGGCCCGGGACCGGTCCCGCGCGCTCGCGGAGGGCATGGACTAGGCGCCCGGACCGGCGCATCGGCGGGTGGCCCCGGCCGTGGCACAGGTACTGTCGGCGGCATGCCCGACCCCGCCTGCGTGGTGTTCGACCCGTCGCTGACCGACTACGACTTCGGACCCTCGCACCCGATGGCGCCCGTGCGGGTGGACCTCACCATGCGGCTGGCGCGCGAGCTCGGCGTCGTCGCCGCCGCCGGGTCAGGGCCGGGGACGGGGGCCGGCCTGCCCTGCGTCCCGGCGCCCGTGGCCGGTGACGACCTGCTCACGCTGGTGCACGCGCCGGCCTACCTCGACGCGGTCCGGCTGGCCGGCAAGGACCCCCGCCGGACCGACGTCGGGCACGGCCTGGGCAGCGAGGACAACCCGACGTTCGAGGGCATGCACGAGGCGTCCGCGCACGTCGTCGGCGCGACGGTGGAGGCGGCGCGCCGGGTGTGGACCGGCGAGGTCGTCCACGCCGCGAACATCTCCGGCGGCCTGCACCACGCGATGCCCGACCGAGCCAGCGGCTTCTGCGTCTACAACGACGTCGCGGTCGCGATCCGGTGGCTGCTCGGGCAGGGCGCCCGCAGGGTCGCCTACGTCGACGTCGACGTGCACCACGGCGACGGTGTGGAGCGGATCTTCTACGACGACCCGCGGGTGCTGACGATCAGCCTGCACGAGACCGGCCAGATGCTGTTCCCCGGCACCGGGTTCCCCGCCGACCACGGCGGACCGGGCGCAGAAGGGTCGGCCGTCAACGTCGCGCTGCCGCCCGGCACCTCCGACGCCGGGTGGCTGCGCGCGTTCCACGCGGTGGTGCCGCCGCTGGTGCGCGAGTTCGCTCCCGACGTGCTGGTCACGCAGAGCGGGTGCGACTCCCACGTCGAGGACCCGCTGGCGCACATGATGCTGACCGTGGACGCGCAGCGGGCGTCGTACCTGGCGCTGCACGACCTGGCGCACGAGGTCTGCGACGGCCGCTGGGTGGTGACCGGCGGCGGCGGCTACGCCGTCGTGGACGTCGTGCCGAGGGCGTGGACGCACCTGCTGGCCGCCGTCGGCGGCTCGCCGCTGGACCCGGCGACCGCCACGCCGCAGGGGTGGCGGGAGCACGTGCGGGCGCAGCTGGGGCGCACGGCGCCGCTGCGGATGACGGACGGACGCACCCCGACCTACCAGGACTGGGCGCACGGCTACGACCCTGGGTCCTGGCTGGACCGGGCGGTGCACGCCACCCGCGAGGCGGTGTTTCCGTACCACGGACTTCACTTCTCGTACTGATGTCCACCCGACACGCCGGTGCGAACCGTAAAAAGTTCGCGGAGAAGCCACCCCTACCCCAACCGTCACACTAGGCTCTACTCTCACGGAAGCACAGACGAAGGGTCTCCGGCGGGGAAGCCGGGGGGCGAATGTGCGCGAAAGTGCGGTGCAGCATGGCTTCGAGCTCAGGTCCCTCCGGTCACTCCGGGGACATCTCTGAGGTGAGGTTCCTGACCGTGGCGGAGGTCGCCACCGTCATGCGCGTGTCGAAGATGACCGTCTACCGGCTGGTGCACTCCGGCGAGCTGCCGGCCGTCCGCGTCGGGCGGTCCTTCCGGGTGCCCGAGGACGCGGTCAACGAGTACCTCCGGAAGAGCTTCTTCCAGACCGGCTGACCCTCTCGCGAGCGGACGGGCCCGGCCCGGATCCCCGCGCGCGGACCGCGTTTCGCCCGAGCGTGCCCGGCCGGTTAGGCTGACGGTTCGTCAGTCAGCTCGTCAGTACGTCGGCCCCGGGTCGTCGTGTCAGCGCCCCGGAGGGTCGTACGTGGGATCGGTAGTCAAGAAGCGTCGCAAGCGGATGGCCAAGAAGAAGCACCGCAAGCTGCTCAAGAAGACGCGCATCCAGCGTCGCCGCCAGGGCAAGTAGCCCGGAGCCGGGACGCGGCGATGACGCGGGTCGTCCTCGTCACCGGGGTCTCCGGGGACCTCGGTGGGCAGGTCGCGCGCCGGCTCGCCGCCGACCCGGGGGTCCGGGTCGTCGGGGTCGACGTGGTCCCGCCCCGTGGTGACCTGGGGCGGGTCACGTTCGTGCGGGCCGACATCCGCAACCCCGTGATCGCCAAGGTGATCGCGGGCGAGGACGTCGACACGGTCGCCCACCTCAGCGTGCGCCCCCCGGGCGACCGGGGCGCCGGCCGTCCCGGCGGCTCCTCGAAGGAGCACAACGTCATCGGCAGCATGCAGCTGCTGGCCGCCTGCCAGAAGGCGCCCGGACTGGAGCGGCTGGTGGTCCGCTCGTCCGCGGCCGGCTACGGCGCCTCCAGCCGCGACCCGGCGATGTTCACCGAGGATCTCGGGCCCAAGAGGCTGCCCCGCGCGGGCTACGCCAAGGACGTGCTGGAGGTCGAGGGCTACGTCCGCGGCTTCTCCCGCCGCCGCCCCGACGTCGCCGTCACGATGCTGCGCACCGCTGAGGTCGTCGGGCCCGGCGTGTCCTCGACCTTCACCGACTACCTGCGGCTGCCCGTCGTCCCGACCCTGCTCGGGTACGACGCCCGGCTGCAGCTGCTCCACGAGCGCGACCTGCTCGACGTGCTGCACCACGCCACGCTCGACGGGGTGCACGGCACCTTCAACGTCGCCGGCGACGGCGTGCTGATGCTGTCCCAGGTGCTGCGCCGGCTCGGCCGGACGCCGCTGCCGGTGCCCGCGGGCGCGCTCGGCCCGCTCGCCACCGCGACCCGGCGTCCGCTGCTGCGCCGGGTGCAGCGCGAGCTGACCGGCTACCTCACCTTCGGCCGCGGCCTGGACACCACGAGGATGCGGGAGCTCCTCGGCTTCGTCCCGGCCTACACCACCGAGCAGGCGCTGGACGACTTCGCAGGCAGCGCCCGACCCGGACCGTGGGGCCCGGTGGCCGCTCTGCGGCGGACCTCGCCGGGCCCCGCCGCACCGGCGGGCGCCGTGGCGTCCGGAGCCGACCGTGGCTGACGCCGAGATCATCCCGCTCGGGACCCGCGGCCGCCCCGGACGCGGCAGCGGGAGCACCAAGCCGTCCTCGGCGGCGCGGACCCTCGCCGGGCCGGCGGCCCGGGGGTCGCGGCGGCGGCCGACGTCCGAGCCCGCGCAGCCCCCGCAGCGGCCGGACCCCACGGTGCCGGGAGCGCCCACGGACGTCCCCGGGGAGCCGGCGCCGGCACCCCCCGAGCAGCAGGCCGGGCCGGCGACGGGGCAGCGCACCGAGGCTCCCGTCGAGGAGCCGGCCGCCGCGCAGGTGCGCGAGCGCGGCCCGGACGCGGGCATCCCGGCGGCGGAGTGGGTGCACGCGCTCGCCTCGGCGGCGGCAGAGGTGTTCGGCGAGGACTGGGAGCGCAGGGCGGCCGAGCTGCTGGCATTCCTGCGTCGTCGGCTCTGCGGCGACTACGCCGGCG
>Ga0308176_10002239_pt1 | contig 12119 bp, 14 predicted proteins | sample PhyCR2_3_FD_203890 | JGI IMG/M metagenome (GOLD analysis project Ga0308176, IMG submission 203890) | Soil microbial communities from UC Gill Tract Community Farm, Albany, California, United States - DLSLS.C.R2 | ecosystem: Environmental > Terrestrial > Soil > Agricultural land | place: USA... | reverse complement strand
CCCCGCCCGCACGATCCCGGCCAGGTCGCGTCCGCGGTCGTGCACGACGACCCGCAGCCCCGTCTGTTCCGCCACGTGCTGAGACTAGGGCGTGTCGCTCAAGTCTCGGCCGTCGCGCAGCAGGCCATGGACTCGAGAGACACGTCCTAGGCGTGCGGGACGCCCGCGCGCTCGACCAGCGGCGGCTGCGAGGACCAGGGAAAGTCGATCCACGCGGAGGTGCGCCGCCACACGTAGTCGGGCTTCACCACCGAGTGCGGCTTCTCGTAGACCACGGCGGTGCGCGCCTGGGCCACGTGGTCGGCGCAGAAGTCCTGCACGATCTCGAGGGTCCGACCGGTGTCGGCCACGTCGTCGGCGATGAGGACCTTCAGGCCCGAGAGGTCCACCGCCTCGGGCGTCGGCGGCAGCATGATCGGCATCTCGAGGCGCTGGTCCTCGCCGGTGTAGAACTCGACGTTGATCACGGCGAGGTTCTTGACCGCGAGGGCGTAGCCGAGGCCCATCCCGAGCGCGAGACCGCCCCGGGCGATCGAGAGGATCAGGTCGGGGTCGAAGCCGTCGTCCACGACCTGCTGGCCGAGGTCGCGCACGGAGGCACCGAAGGCCTCCCAGGTCAGGGTCTCCCGGTCGGTCATGACCGGAGTCTGCCGGATCGGTCAGTCGTCGTCGACGTCGGACGGATCGATGTCGTCGTCGGCTCCGCGCCCGGAGGTGGCGAGCTCCTCGCGCACCACGGCGAACGCCAGGCCAGAGCCGTAGCCCTTCCGGGCCAGCATCCCGACCAGGCGCCTCGTCGCGGTCGTGTCGTCGACGCGGCTCAGCGACCTCAGCTTCTTGCGGACCAGTGCGCGGGCCGCCGACTCCTCGTCGGCGGGGTCGATGTCGTCGAGGGCCTCCCGGGCGACCTCGTCGTCCACGCCCTTGCGGCGCAGCTCCTGGGCCAGGGCCCGCCGGGCCAGGCCCTTGCCCGGCTGGCGACTCGCGATCCAGGAGCGGGCGAACGCCTCGTCGTCGACCAGCCCGACCTCCTCGAACCGGTCGAGCAGCCGGCCGGCCACGTCGTCGGGCACGTTGCGCTTGGCCAGCTTGTCGGCGAGCTCCTTGCGGCTGCGCGCCTGGCCGGTCAGCTGGTCGAGCAGGATCTTGCGGGCCACCGACTCGGGGTCCGCATCGGGCCCGTCTGCCTGGGGGTCGGCAGGCGGCGGCGCCTGGCCGCCACGCCTCCGTGTGCCCGCTCCCCGGCCACGACGCCCGGGCGAGCCCTGGGAGTCATTCGCCGGGGATGGGGATGCCGGGGTGGGGCCGGAGGCCCGGTGCGTCCAGGCATCCACCCCGGCAGCGACGTCACCGGCCCACGCGGGGGCCGGTCGCTCGTCGTCGAACCCCGGTGAGCGAGTCCCACGAGACGGTTGCTGCGCAACCTCCTCAGGAACCACCTGCCGGGACTCAGAAGTCATCGACACCCAGCGGGTCGGCGGGGGTCTCGGCGTCGACGGTCGGGCCCACTCCGAGCTTCTCGAGGATCTTCTTCTCCAGCTCGTTGGCCAGGTCGGGGTTGTCGCGCAGGAAGTTCCGCGCGTTCTCCTTGCCCTGCCCGAGCTGGTCGCCCTCGTAGGTGTACCAGGCGCCGGCCTTGCGGACGAGGCCCGCCTCGACGCCGACGTCGATCAGGCCACCCTCGCGGCTGATGCCCTTGCCGTACATGATGTCGAACTCCGCCTGCTTGAACGGCGGGGCCACCTTGTTCTTCACGACCTTGACGCGGGTGCGGTTGCCGACCATGTCGGTGCCGTCCTTGAGCGTCTCGATGCGGCGCACGTCGAGGCGGACCGAGGAGTAGAACTTCAGCGCGCGACCACCGGTCGTGGTCTCCGGCGAGCCGAACATGACGCCGATCTTCTCGCGCAGCTGGTTGATGAAGATCGCGGTCGTCTTGGAGTTGTTGAGGGCACCGGTCATCTTTCGCAGCGCCTGGCTCATCAGGCGGGCCTGGAGGCCGACGTGGCTGTCGCCCATCTCGCCCTCGATCTCGGCGCGGGGCACCAGCGCCGCCACCGAGTCGATGACGATCAGGTCGAGCGCACCGGAGCGGATCAGCATGTCGGCGATCTCGAGCGCCTGCTCACCGGAGTCGGGCTGGGAGACCAGCAGCGCGTCGGTGTCGACGCCGAGGTTCTTGGCGTACTCCGGGTCGAGGGCGTGCTCGGCGTCGATGAACGCCACGATGCCGCCGGCGCGCTGGGCGTTGGCCACCGCGTGCAGGGCGACCGTCGTCTTTCCGGAGGACTCCGGACCGTAGATCTCCACGACGCGTCCGCGCGGCAGGCCACCGAGGCCGAGCGCGACGTCGAGCGCGATCGACCCGGTCGGGATGATCTCCAGCGGGGCGCGCGTCTCGTCGCCGAGGCGCATCACGGAGCCCTTGCCGAACTGGCGCTCGATGTTGGCGAGCGCGGTGTCGAGAGCCTTGTCCCGGTCTCCACCAGCCATGTTGTTCTTCTCCTTCGGGGGCTGCTCGGCCCCGCGTCGTCTGGTACGTCGTTGTGTAGTCATCGTCGTGCGAGACGCTAGACGGGACCACCGACAGCGCCGGTCCCGACCTCACGGCCTGGGGATGACTGCGACCTGAGCGTCACCTGTGGACACACAGTAGCCCGAACACGTGTTCGACTCACGCAGGCGGGTCGCGGGCGTGTCGGACGGCGAGGACCAGGCCGGGACCAGGCCGGGATCAGGCCGGGATCAGGCTGGAGCAGGTTGGGGTCAGGCTGGGCAGCGTCGGCTGTCCTGTGCCCGCACGGCCGCGCGGTAGGCACCCAGCTCCCGCACGCCCTGCTTCCAGCTGGCCAGCCACATCTTCGTGGCCATCGTCGGCGACATGTGCCCCATCCGGAGCATCTCCATGTCGTGCACGTGGTGCGACCAGGTGTCCACCGCTGCTCGGGCTGCGCCCAGCACCTCGCGATCCCGGGCCACGACCCGGGCACAGGATCGCAGCGCTGCGGGTGCATGGCCCAGCTGGTCCGGCGACGGGCAGGCACTGGACCGAGCGGTGGCGCGGCGATCGGCCGCCCGGAAGCTGGCCAGTCGCTGTTGCGCGCCGACGCGCGTCTGGTTCCAGAACTGGTTCGCCTGCTGCAGCGAGATGGCTCCGACGACGAGCTTGTTCATGGCTCCCACGTGCACCTCCCACTGGTCCATGGCAGGTGCGGCGGCGCGCAGCGCGGCGGACAGGGCGGCGGCGGTGCCGGCGCAGCGGTGCTCGCGCCGCTGGGCCCGGGACCTCGACGGGTGCGCCGTGCCGGTCGGGCCCGCCGAGGGCTGCTGCCGAGCGGCGGCGCTCCTCGTCGTACCCGTCTTCCCGTCGGAGCCCGTGACGGTGACGCCCCAGACCAGCGCGATGACCAGCATGCCGGCGAGGGCACCGATGAAGAAGGCCGGACTCAGCCACCACCGCGAGGTGGCTCCTGACCCGTCCTCGTCCCGGTCCTCGCCCGAGTCGCCGGGCGCCCCGACCCCGTCAGCATCGCTGTCGGCGTGGTCCGGATAGTCCTCGTCCGTCCACGCATCATGGGCGTGGTCTCCCAACCACGCCGTCGACTCGTCCTGGCCATCTGTGTGGCCAGCGATCCCCCGATCGTCCACGTCCCCACTCTGCGTCGGTTCTCGCGCGAGCGAACCCCCCAAATGGGCTATTCCATCCTCCGGCACCTTGACTCGCCTGGATGGTCAGGGGAGCTCCTGCTCGCAGACGGAGGTCAGGAGCTCATGCATCCCCCGGGACGTCGTAGGTCAGCTCGAGGTCGTCGGCCCAGGCGGAGCAGCTGCAGCCGCCCGGGTCCGGCAGCATCTCGATCGCGCGGGTGAGCAGGCCCTTGAGGCGTTCGAGGTTGGCCCGGAACAGGGCGAAGACCTCCTCCTGGCCCACCCCCGAGCCGGCCTCCACGCCGGCGTCCATGTCGGTGACCAGCGCGATCGCGGCGTAGCACTGCCGCATCTCCCGGGCCAGCACGGCCTCGGGGTAGCCGGTCATGTTGATCAGGCTCCAGCCCTGGGCCGCGTAGTGCCGGGACTCCGCGCGGGTCGAGAAGCGAGGTCCCTCCACCACGACCATGGTGCCGCCGGCGGTGACCGAGGGGTCGGCGGCGGCCACGGCGCTCGTCAGCCGTGGGCAGTAGGGGTCGGCGAAGGGCAGGTGCACCGCACCGGTCTCCACGAACGTCTGCGTGCGGCCGCTGGTGCGGTCGACGAGCTGGTCGGGCACGACCACGTCGCCGGGAGCGACGTCGTCGCGAAGACCCCCCACCGCACAGGGCGCGAGGACCTGGCGGACGCCGAGGGACCGCAGGGCCCAGAGGTTGGCGCGGTAGTTGATCCGGTGCGGCGGGAGCTCGTGCCCGGCCCCGTGACGGGGCAGGAAGGCCACCCGGCTGCCCGCGACGGAACCGACCGCGACGGCGGCCGAGGGCGCGCCGTACGGCGTCTCGACCGCGTGCTCCTCGGGGTCGTCGAGGAAGGAGTAGAAGCCGGTCCCGCCGATCACGGCGATGTCCACGGGGTCGCTGCTCACCCGCCCCACTCTGCCAGCCGGCCGCCGGTCACGACGTGTCCGCGCCGGGCGCCGTCACGGGTTGGTGGGGCTCCGCTCCCCGGCGGCGCCGAACGCGGCGACCACCAGCGCCGCGACGAGCCCGACCGCGACCCAGGCCAGCGTCCCGTAGCCCCACGTGCCGACGACGAGGCCGGCCAGCCCGCCGGCCGCGGCGGCCGTCACGCCCATCACCAGGTCGGCGGCACCCTGCACGTCGGGGCGTACGTCGACCGGCGCGTGGTCGGCGACCAGCGTCGAGGCCGACACCGTGGCGAAGGACCAGCCCAGGCCGAGCAGGAAGAGTCCGGCGAAGATCTGCCACGAGCTGCCCTCGGGCGAGCCGGCGCACAGCACCAGCGACACGGCCAGCAACGCGGCACCGACCCCGAGGGTCGCGGCCCGGCCGTGCCTGTCGGCGGCCAGGCCCACCAGCGGTGAGAACGCGAACATCCCCATGACGTGCACGCTGATGACGATGCCGATGACGCGCAGCTCCGCACCGCCGTGCTCCATGTGCAGCGGGGTCATCACCATCACCGCGACCATGACGGCGTGCGCGGCGGCCAGCGCGAGGACGGCGTACCCCAGGACCGGACGCGACCGCACCGCCGCGACGACCCGGACCCACGAGGTGCCGGCGGGCGTCACCGGCGGCGCCCCCTTGGCGCGCCGGGACAGCAGCAGCGGGTCGGGCCGCAGGAAGAGCCCGGCGATCAGTGCGGCAGCGAGCATGCCGAGGCTGCCGAGCGCGAACGGGCCGGTCAGCTCCGGGATGCCGAGCGAGCGCGCGAGCGCTCCCGAGGGGCCGGTGAGGTTGGGGCCGGCGACCGCACCGATCGTCGAGGCCCACACGACTGTCGACAGCGCGCGGGCCCGGCTCTCGACCGGGGCGAGATCGGTCGCGGCGTAGCGCGACCCGCTGTTGGCCGCGGTGGTGGCACCGAGGAGGACGGCGCCGAGCAGCAGGAGGGGCATCGACGAGACCGCGCCCGCGAGCACGACCGTCACGGCGCCGCAGGCACCGATCAGGTAACCGGCGACGAGCCCCACGCGCCTGCCGCGCAGCGACATCAGCCGGGCGAGGAGGTAGGACGCCACGGCCGCCCCGAGCACCTGTGCGGTCTGGGCGAGACCGGCCTGGTCGTCGGACCCCGACAGGTCGCGGGCCAGGAGGGACGCGGTGGCGATCCCGATGGTGATGCCCATCGCGCCGACCGCCTGGGCGGCGACGAGGGTCAGGACGGTGCGCCGCTGGGCCGCAGCGAGCCGCTCGGGCGCGATCGCCGCCGCGTCGGGCGCGCTCACCGCTCGGTGGGCGGCAGGTTCAGTGCCTTCCACACCGCGGCCCACACCTGCTTGGGCGGGACACCGGCGTCGAGCGCCTCCGACGCGGTCCGGCCGCCGAGATCGCTCATCACGAACTGGTCGGCCCACGACCGTGCGTAGGCGACGCCCAGCGTCGACTCCATCCGGGTCCAGAACTCCGTGTGCCTCATGCGTCCTTCCTCGTGGCCATCACGTCGAGCCACGTCTCCCCGCGTTGTCCGTCGGCGCGGCGCACCTCGTCCACCGTCCAGCCGGCCCCCTCCAGGGCCTGCCGCAGCGGCGCCTCGCGCCAGAACACGAACAGTCGCGGTGCCGCCACGTTGCCGTGGGTGGACCACACCTCGCCGTCGCCCTCCTTGAGCGAGACGTGGAGGGTACCTCCGGGACGCGTCACGGCGGCGAGCCGGCCGAGCACGACCGGGAGGTCGGTGCGGACGACGTGCAGCAGGCACGCGCTGGACCAGATTGCGTCGTACGCCGCTCCTCCGCGCTGCGGATCGGCCAGGTCGTCGGTCAGCGGGTCCAGGAGGTCGGCGCGCTCCCCCGTCGCCGCCATCAGCGCCACGAAGCCCGGCGAGACGTCGGTGCGCCGGACGCTGAGGCCCAGCGACTCCAGCTCCGCGGCGTCGTGGCCCGGACCGCTGCCGATCTCGAGCACGCGCGCGCCCGCCGGCACCCGTTCCACGAACCGGCGCACGACGGCCGCCACCTCCGCCCGCCTCGCGGCCGTGCCGTCGCGGTAGGCCTCGACGGAGTCGTCGTACGCCGCCACGGTCGCCGCCTTCGCCGCCCGCCCGACGTCGTGGACGTGGTGGACGACGTCGTGGAGGTGGTAACGACCCAGGCTCTCCACCGTGAACACGCTGCCGTCGCTGCGGAACCCGCGGCGGTCCCAGGCACCGGCCGGGACCCCGGCGTACCGCTCGGCCACCGCTGCAGCGGCGCGCACCAGGTCGGCCGCGACGTCGGTCGGGTCCTGCTCGGCGTACCGCTGCGACACCGCGGTCTCGTCCTGGTCCCAGCTGGCGAAGCGCGGCTCCTCCTGCTCGAGCATGAGCCGCAGCCGCTCGTCGAAGAGCACGTGCACGTCGCGCACGTGGCAGGCGTACTCCAGGGTCGACCAGACCTGTGGCTCGGGACGGGTGTGGACGCCGGGCCCGGCGAGCAGGGTCGTCCAGGTGCCGGCGTTCGCGCCGATCGCACGGGCCAGCCCGGTGGCGGCGACGTCTGCGGCGACGAACCCGCACTCGGGGCAGGGCCGGTCCAGGACCCAGGTCCAGTCCTTGGTGTCCGGCTCGACGGGTGGCAGCGACATGGCGGTCATCCTCTCAACCGACGGCTGCCCGCGCCGCGAGGGATGCTGCCGTCCTTCGATAGGTTTCGGCCATGCCGATCCGACCGGCCACCGAGCAGGACCTGCCCGCGATCAAGGCGATCTACGACGAGGAGGTCCGCGCGGGCATCTCCACGTTCGCCACCGAGCCACCGGACCTGGACTACTGGCAGGTCCGGCTGCGCAGCACCGCTCCCGGCGACCACGTGCTGGTGGCCGAGGACACCGAGGGCGTGCTCGGTTACGCGTACTCCTCGGCCTACCGGCCGCGCGACGCCTACGCCCACACCCGCGAGTCCTCGGTCTACCTCGCCGCCCGGGCCCGGGGCCGGCGCCTCGGCCGGGGCCTGTACGACGGGCTCCTCGAGGCCATGCGCGGCGACCAGGTCCGCCTCGTCGTGGCCGTCGTGGCCCTGCCCAACGACGCCAGCCGCGCCCTGCACCTCGGGTGCGGCTTCGGCTCGGTCGGGGTGCTGCACGAGGTGGGTCACAAGTTCGGCCGGTGGATCGACACCGAGCTCTTCGAGCTGCGGCTCACGTGAGCAGCAGGGCGTCGAGGCGTCGGCGCACGATGGCGAGCCCGACCAGCCCCATCACCACGAGGTAGACGACCGAGGCGGCCGAGCCCCACGACAGCGCCCCCGTGGCGAGCTCGCGGCAGAGCACGACGCCGCGGTAGAGCGGCGTGCACTCCACGACCCAGCGCACCGCGGGCGGGAAGGCCGTGATCGGGAAGAAGGTCGCCGAGAACAGGAACATCGGCAGCGTCGCCAGGGTGACGAACTCGAAGTCCTGCCAGCTGCGCATGAAGGTCGTCAGCGCCATGCAGACCCCACCGAAGGCCAGCCCGATCAGCAGGGCGGCCGGGACGACGAGCACCGCCCACCACGACGACACCAGGCCCATGGCGACCATCACGAGCAGGAACGCCGCGGAGTAGATGCCACCGCGCATCAGCGACCAGCTCAGCTCGCCGCGGGCGATGTCCATCGTGGTGAGCGGCGTCGCCAGCATCTGGTCGAAGAGCTTGTTGTACTTGAGCTTGAAGAAGAAGTTGAACGTCGAGTCCAGCAGGGAGCCGTTCATCGCGGAGGCGGCGAGCATGCCCGGGGCGACGAACTCGGCGTACGGGATCTGCTGGCCGTTGAACTCGAACCCGGTGACCAGCTGGCCGACGCCGACGCCGATCGAGAACAGGTAGAAGACGGGCTCGAGGAAGCCGCTGACGAAGATGTACCAGCCGCGGCGGTAGGCCAGGTAGTTGCGGTAGACCAGCAGGCCGGTCGCCTCGCCTGCCGAGACCGGCGAGGCGGCCGCGCGACCCACCGAGGTCGTGAGCATGGCCATGGCTACGACACCATCCTTCGGGAGAGCCGGCGCACGGACCAGAGCCAGCCGGCGAGGGTCAGCGTGGCGAGGTAGGCCACGTGCACGGCGGCCAGCGGCCAGTCGACCTCTCCGAGGGTCAGCATCCGCGTCAGGTCGACGCCGTGCCACAGCGGCGTCACCCTGGCCAGCAGCTCCATCCAGCCGTTGAGGTTGGAGATGGGGAAGAACGCACCGGAGAACAGGAAGAGCGGGATCATGCCCAGCCGGAAGACCAGCGAGAAGGCGCTCTCGTCCTTCAGCCCGGCGGTGAACCCGTAGAGCGGGGTCGCGAAGGCCGCCCCGATCAGCAGCTGCACGAAGAAGGCGGCGATCACGCCGGGCACGGAGGCGAACACGCCGAACGGCGCCATCACGACGAGGAACACCGCGCAGGTCAGGGCGACCCGGAAGATCACGAAGCCGAGGTGGGCCAGGATCACCTCGGAGACGCCGAGAGGGCTCGCGATCATGCCGAAGTAGGACTTGTTCCACTTGATCATGCCCATGACCGGATAGGTGACCTCACCGAACACCGTGGTCATCGCCTGGGCCGCGACCATGCCCGGCGCCACGAAGGCGAGGTAGGACGTCGCCCCGTCGAGCTTGGCCGGGTCGCCCTTGATGAAGCCGCCGAGCAGCACGCCCATCGCGAGGACGTAGAGCAGCGGTGTGACGAAGGACGAGATCGCGCTGCCCTTCCAGGTGCGCTTGTAGGCGATCGCCCAGTAGTCGAAGAGGCGGGCCGAGCCGGCCAGCAGCCCGGCCGGTGCCGTCGAGACGACGGCCGTCCCGGCCCGGTCGCCCTGGTGGTCGAGCCTGTCGGGACCCATCAGTCCACCAGCGTCCGGCCGGTGAGCCGCAGGAAGACGTCCTCCAGCGTGGAGCGGCGTACGAGCACCGCTGCCGGCTGGAGGCCCCGCTCGTGGACCCTCGCGATGACCTCCTCGCCGTCGTCGCTGTAGACCAGCAACCGGTCCGGCAGGACCTCGACCCGGTCACCGAGGTCGGCGACCTTCTCGGCGATCGCATCGTGGCTCTGCCCGACCTCGGCCACTCCGAACCGGAGCTCGGCGACCTCGCGGGTGGAGTGCGCACGGATCAGCTCCAGCGGCGAGCCCTCGGCGACGATGACCCCCTTGTCCATCACCACCAGCCGGTCGCAGAGCTGCTCGGCCTCGTCCATGTAGTGGGTGGTCAGCACGAGCGTGACCCCCTGCTGCTTGAGGCGGAAGAGCCGGTCCCACACGACGTGGCGCGCCTGCGGGTCCAGGCCGGTGGTCGGCTCGTCGAGCAGCAGCACGTCGGGACGGTTGATCAGCGAGCGTGCGATCGTCAGCCGCCGCTTCATGCCGCCCGAGAGGTCCTCGACCATGGACGCGGACTTCTCGGTGAGCTGCACGAACTCCAGCAGCTCGTCGACCCGCGAGCGCACCTCCTTGCGGGGCAGCCCGAAGTAGCGGCCGTAGACGTAGAGGTTGTCGCGCACCGTCAGCTCGGTGTCGAGCGTGTCCTCCTGGGGGCACACCCCGATCCGCGCCCGGATCGAGGGCCCGTCGACCGCCGGGTCCATCCCCAGGATCCGCAGCTCGCCCGCGCTGACCGGCGAGACGGCCGCGACCATCCGCATCGTCGAGGACTTGCCGGCGCCGTTGGGCCCGAGGAACCCGAACGCCTCCCCCCGGCGCACGTCCACGTCGATGCCCTTGACCGCCTCGAAGTCGCCGAACGACTTGCGCAGCCCCCGCGCCAGGATCATGGAGTCACTCACGACACGGGACCCTACAAATATTCACCGACAGCCACACCCGGCTTTCGGCCCTGATGGTGGTTGTCCGGCTGATGCGCGTGCGACCTGCGGTGGACACCCGGCTTGCGGTCCTCGCAGCCTCGGGCATTGTCCGCTGGGGTTGCTGCTGCTTCCCGGGTTGCCGGTCCGCTCGGGTTGCGGTTCTTGGCAGCTAGGGAGAGGTTCACCCCGCTTGCGGTCGCTTCCCGGGTCGCCGGTCCGCTCGGGTTGCGGTTCTTGGCAGCTAGGGAGAGGTCCGCCCTGGCTTCGGTCGCTTCCCGGGTCGCCGGTCCGCTCGGGTTGCGGTTCTTGGCAGCTAGGGAGAGGTCCGCCCTGGCTTGCGGTCGCTTCCCGGGTCGCCGGTCCGCTCGGGTTGCGGGTCTTGGCAGCTGGGGAGAGGTCCGCCCTGGCTTCGGTCGCTTCCGGGGTTTCCGGTCGCCTCCCTGTTGCGGAATGGTCACCAACCGCAGATTTCCCGCGCTTCCGGATGCAGTTCGTGCCCAATCGGCGACCCGGCGACCCGGCCCCCCCGGGACGACGTGCACGGACTCATGGCAGTTGGCCTCGACCTGCCGGGGGCTGAGCGTGGCCGGGCCGGGCGCGGGCCCCAACTGCCCGGACTTCGGGCCGGACCATCGATCGGCGTCAGCCGAAGTGGGCCTCGAGCTCGGCCAGCTGCGGATCCCGGAGCCCAACGCAGTCCATCGCCCAGAACGGGTCGCAGTAGACCAGGGCCCCGGTCATCCACGGCTCGAACCCGGGCAGCACGACGACCTGGAAGGCGGCGTCGGGGATCCGGACCGAGGGCCGTCCGAAGCCGTGCTCGCTCGCCCGGGAGAAGCCCCGGGCGCCGTAGTAGTCGGGCGAGCCCTCGAGGAAGACCGCCGGGCTGCCGGCCGTCTCGGCGGCCTCGATCGCTGCCGCCACCAGAGCGGTGCCGACCCCGGTGCGCTGGTGGGCGGGGTCGACCGACAGGGGGCTGAGGACGAGCACGTCGACGAGGCGTTCGCGCGCGTCGATCCACGAGTGGTTGAGCTGGACGTGGCCGACCACGGCCCCGTCGAGCTCGGCGACCAGGCTCAGCTCGGTACGCCGGGCGGCGTTGAGCGCCTCGACCATGTCGGCCACCGTCGTGCCCCTGTCGCCGAAGGCGGCCTCGACGACGTGGCGTACGGCGGAGCGGTCGACGGTCAGCTCGGGGCGGATCTCGAAGGTGCTCACGCGGCCCCCAGGAAGCTGAGCCGCACCTGGCGCTCGGCGTTGTCGACGTTGAGGTCGACCAGGCACACGCTCTGCCAGGTGCCGAGCGCGAGGCGTCCGTCCAGCACCGGCACCGTGGCGTACGGCGGCACCAGCGCAGGCATCACGTGCGAGCGCCCGTGGCCGGGGCTGCCGTGCTGGTGTCGCCACCGGTCGTCGGCGGGGAGCAGGTCGGCCAGCGCGGCGAGCAGGTCGTCGTCGCTGCCGGCCCCGGTCTCGATGATCGCGATCCCGGCGGTGGCGTGCGGCACGAACACGTGCAGCAGCCCGTCACCCCGCCCCTCCACGAAGCCGGCACAGTCGCCGGTGATGTCCATGACCGTGTCGCTACCGCCCGTGCGGTAGCTGCGCGTCTCCGAGTCCATTGCCCCGATGGTGCCATGCGGCGCACCGGGCGATCAGCGGGCGGCCACGACCACGCAGCAGCGCCTCTCGTCGGGCTCCAGGCGTGC
>Ga0308176_10002238_pt1 | contig 12124 bp, 16 predicted proteins | sample PhyCR2_3_FD_203890 | JGI IMG/M metagenome (GOLD analysis project Ga0308176, IMG submission 203890) | Soil microbial communities from UC Gill Tract Community Farm, Albany, California, United States - DLSLS.C.R2 | ecosystem: Environmental > Terrestrial > Soil > Agricultural land | place: USA... | reverse complement strand
GCCGCGTCGGTCTGGAACAGCACGGCCAGGTCGAGCTGGCGCGCATTGAGCATGGCACCGAGGTGGCCCGACAGCGACTCCACCAGGTGCAGCCGGACCTCCGGATAGCGCTCCCGCATGGCCTGCATCAAGGGCACGCCGAGCACCGAGGCGGTGGTCGGCGGCAGCCCGATGCTGACGTGGCCCGCGAGCCGCGCCTGCTGCGCCGCCCGCACCGCTTCATCGGCATGCCGCAGCGTGAGCTGGGCCTGCTGCAGAAAGGCCAGGCCCGCGTCGGTCGGCGTCACGCCGGTCGAGCTGCGCTGCAGCAGCCGGGTCGACAGCTCGCTCTCGAGCCGGCTGATCTGCTGGCTCAGCGCCGAGGTCGCGAGATCGAGTTCGAGCGCCGCGCGCCCCATGCTGCGCAGCTCGCAGATCTTCACGAAGTAGCGCAGCTGCCTCAGTTCCATGACCGGTTCATGCTCACTGCATGAACCAGCCGTGGCTCACCACCAGCGACTGGCCGGTCAGCGCATTGGTGGGGAAGGCGGCGAACATCAGCGCCACGCGCGCGACATCGTCGGTGGTGGTGAACTCGCCGTCCACCGTCTCCTTGAGCATCACGTTCTTGATCACCTGCTCCTCGGTGATGCCGAGGGTCTTCGCCTGCTCGGGAATCTGCTTCTCGACCAGCGGGGTGCGCACGAAGCCCGGGCAGATCACGTTGGCGCGCACGTTGTGCTTGGCGCCTTCCTTGGCCACGGTCTTGGCCAGCCCGATCAGGCCGTGCTTGGCGGTCACGTAGGGCGCCTTCAGCAGCGAGGCTTCCTTCGAGTGCACCGAGCCCATGTAGATCACGCTGCCGCCGCGGCCTTGCGCGTACATGTGCTTGAGGCAGGCCTTGGTCGTCAGGAAGGCGCCGTCGAGGTGGATCGCCAGCATCTTCTTCCAGTCGGCGAAGCTGAATTCCTCGACCGGATGCACGATCTGGATCCCGGCGTTGCTGATCAGGATGTCGATGCCGCCGAAGGCCTTGGCGGCCTCTTCGACCGCGGCGTCGACCTGCTCCTCGCTGGTCACGTCGACAGCGACGCCGATCGCCTGGGCGCCGCCCGCCTTCAGTTCGGCCGCGGTGGCATCGGCCGCCTGCTTGTTGAGGTCGGCGATCACGACCTTCGCGCCCTCCTGGGCGAAGAGGAGCGCGATCTCCTTGCCGATACCGCTGGCCGAGCCGGTGATGAAAGCGACCTTGTCCTGGAGCTGCATGGGATTTCCTTGGAGTGATGAGGTTGAGGGATCTGCGTGCAAACTGCGTGCCCGTGGCGCACAGCCTGCGCGACCAGGCTTGAGGCAGCCTGATCGGGTTCAGCGCGCCGCCGGCACCTGCGGCAGCGCCATCGGATGGCGCACCCGGCGCGCATTCGGCTCGGTCAGGTCGAAGGTCGTCACGCCATTGGCGAGCGCGGCGCTCTGCAGCCATTCGGGATGGTCGAGCGTGTTGCGGATGTCGCGCAGGCCGGCGTCCCAGTGCTCGTCGACCGAGGCGCGCGAGAATTCGTAGTCCTTCGAATCGAGCTCGTAGGGCTTGTCGCGATAGATCAGGTGCACGATCTCGATCGGCTCGTGGTTCAGCTGGCCGCAGACCGCCTGCACGCTGGCGTCCTTCTGCAGCGCCGCGGGCAGCTTGCCGATCAGGTCGGCGATCGCCTGCTGCAGGTTCATGTTGGCGGCCAGGGCATCGGTGTTCATCCGCGTGCGGCTCGAATAGGTGATGTCCTTCTGGCGCTCCAGGGTCTCGGCCAGGGTGCGCGGCATCGCGCCGTGGGCGCTGAACAGGTCGACCTGCAGCACCATCAGCGTCTCGCTGCGCGGGTGCATGTCCAGCACGTACTGCAGCGGCGTGTTCGAGACGATGCCGCCATCCCAGTAGTCCTCGCCGTCGATGTGCACCGGCGCGAAGCCGGGCGGCAGCGCGCCGCTGGCCATGACGTGCTCCGGGCCGATGCGCTGCACCGTGTTGTCGAAATAGAGCGAGTTGCCGGTGCGCACGTTGACGGCACCGACGCTGAAGCGGGTCTCGCAGTGGTTGATGCGATCGAAGTCGACCAGCCGTTCGAGGGTCGACTTCAGCGGCGAAGTGTCGTAGTAGCTCAAGAGCGGCGCCGCGCCGCCCATCAGCAGCGCCGGCGTGCGGCGCGGCTCGAAGAAGCCCGGCACGCCGAACATCGCGACCGCGGCGGCGCTCCACTGGTTCAGCGCCGCCCGGTCGCCGCCCCACCAGGCCGGCAGGCGCTGGGTCGGCCCCGAGGACACCAGGTCCCAGAACTCGCGCAGCCGGTCGACCCGCCGCTCGGGCGGGTTGCCGGCGATCAGGGCCGCATTGACGGCACCGATCGACACGCCGGCCACCCAGTCGAGCGCCTTGTGCTTCTCGAACACGCCCGCATAGACGCCGGCCTGGTAGGCGCCCAGTGCGCCGCCGCCCTGCAGCACCAGCGCCTTGCGGGCGGTGGTGATGTCGACCCGGCGACGGGCGGCGGGAGCGGCGGAGGCGGAGGCGGTGCGAGGCTTCTGGCTGGCGGTCATGGCGTCATTTGACACCATGCGCCAGGCGCTAGTCCCGCAGCTCGGTCTTGCGCTCGACGATCCGCGACACCAGCCCGTAGGCGACGGCTTCCTGGGCCGACAGCCAGCGGTCGCGCTCGATGTCGACCAGCACCTCCTCCAGCGGCCTGCCGGTTTCGCGCGCGATCTCATGGGCGATGCGCTCGCGCGCCTTGACGATCTCCTGCGCCTGGATCGCGATGTCGGTGGCCTGTCCGCCGGCGCCGCCGCTCGGCTGGTGGATCAGGAAGCGGGTGTTGGGCAGGCAGACCCGGCGCTCGCGCGGCGCCGCCAGGAACAGGTGCGTGGCGGCGCTGCCCACCCAGCCGGTGCCGATCATGTGCACCGGCGCGCCGATGAAGCGCACGATGTCGTGGATCGCATCGCCCGATTCCAGGTGCCCGCCCGGCGAGCTCACGAGGATGTCGATCGGCGCCTGGCTGTCGGCGTCCAGCGCGATCAGCCGGCGTGTGACGTCGGCCGCCACGGCGTCGTTGATGGCGCCGAAGATCAGCAGCGTGCGCGACTTGAACGCCTTTTCCTCCAGGTAGGAACTGCGCAGCTCGGGCGCGGCAACGGGCTTGGTGTCGTCGGTTTCCATGACTTCGGGGCCGGCCTACATCTTCGGCAGCATCTGGCCGCGGATCTCGCCCCCGGGGTTGGCCGCGGTGTGGACATTGGCGTACCACCTGCCGGCCATCAGGTCGGCCGCCTGGGCCGGGGTCAGCGTGGCCTGGCCTTCGATCGGGCTGGCCGCAGACGCGAAGGGCAGGACCACGGCGGCGTTCGCGCCCGCGCTGGCCGGTCCATGGAAATGGGCCGCCGTCGCGGGGCCGCTCAGGCCCTCGTACGTGATCTTGTACTTGAGCACGTTGGTGTCCTTGTTGAGCCAGGCCTCGGCCAGGCCGCTGCCGCGCGTCATGTTGGGCGGCACCTCGCTGGCCGCGTTCATGGCGCCGCTGAAGCTCGCGGTGCTGGACTTCGACATCATGCCGCAGCCGGCCAGGGCCGCGGTCGTGACGCCCGCGACGAGGGCCAGGCGCAGGATTTGTCCGTATCGGGTCATGGCTGATCTCCATTTGGTTGTGATCCGCCCAGCTTAGGCAGCAGCGGCCCCGCGCGCTGTCGGCCACCGCCCCGACTTTCGCCTTGTCCGATGGCATCATCCGGCCCATGACCGAGCCTCCCTCCCCCAGCGCCGTCACGGCCTTCTGGCGCGCCGCCGGCCCGCGCCGCTGGTTCGCCAAGGACGCTGCCTTCGATGCCGATTTCAAGGCCCGCTTCGAGGCCGCGCACCACCTGGCCGCGGGCGGCGCGCTCGACCACTGGGCGGCCGACGCCGAAGGCGCACTGGCGCTGCTGGTGCTGCTCGACCAGTTGCCGCGCAACGCCTGGCGCGGCAGCGGCCACATGTTCGCGACCGACGGCAAGGCGCTGGCGATCGCGCGGGCGGCGGTCGCGGCCGGCTTGGACCAGCAGGTCGAAGCGGCGCTGCGGCCGTTCTTCTACCTGCCCTTCATGCACTCCGAGGCGCTGGCCGACCAGGAACGCTCGGTCGCGCTGAACCGCGCGCTCGACGCCAACACGCAGCGCTTCGCCGTGCTGCACCGCGACATCGTGGCACGCTTCGGCCGCTTCCCGCACCGCAATGCGGCGCTCGGCCGCCGCAGCACGCCCGAGGAGCAGCAGTTCCTCGATCAGGGCGGATTCGGGGGCTGATCCTGGCGCGTGGGCGAGCGTCCGGGCGCCGGCCGGGGAACACCCTTCAGCGAGCCGTAGGTGTGGGCATAGACCCAGGTGAACTCGACCCCCAGCAGGAAGATCTGGGCCGAGTAATAGACCCATACCAGCACCACCACCAGCGAGCCGGCGGCGCCATAGCCGGAGGCGATGCCGGTGGTGCCGATGTACAGGCCGATCAGGTACTTGCCGGCCGTGAACAGCAGCGCCGTCACCGTGGCGCCGACCCAGACGTCGCGCCATTGCACGCGCACCCGCGGCATGACCTTGAAGATCATCGCGAAGCCGACCGTCACGGTCACGAAGCCGAAGACCGAATTGACGTGCTGCGCGAGCGTGGCCCAGCCGCCGAACATCGGCGCCCACCACTCGCCCAGTGCCGCCAGCGCCGCGTTGACCACCAGCGAGACGATCAGCAGGAAGCCGATGCCCATGATCATGCTGAACGACAGCAGCCGGGTGCGCAGCAGCGACAGCACGCCGCCGCCCTGGTCGCGCACCGGGGCCCGCCAGATGCGGTCGAAGGCGTCCTGCAGTTCGCCGAAGACGGTGGTGGCGCCGACCACCACCAGGCCGACGCCCGCCACGGTGGCGACCACGCCCTGGGTCGGCTTGTTGAGGGCCTCGAGCATCGACTGCACCGTGCGCGCGCCGTCGGCGCCCATCAGCCCCGAGAGCTGCTCGAAGATTTCCCCGCGGGCCGCCTCCCGGCCGAACACCAGGCCGACCACCGAGATGACGATCAGGATCAGCGGCGCGACCGAGAACACCGTGTAGTAGGCCAGCGCGGCGCCCATGCTGGGGGCGTAGTCGGCCCGCCACGAGGCGACCGAATCCTTGCAGAGCTGGAAGAGCGAACGTGGGGTCATGGGCGGAGTTTGGCAGCAACCTGGCCGCCGGCGCGTGGGACGGCGCGCCTCGGCGACGGCACGGCCAACGATAATCGTCCCACATGGATCTGGCATCTGCACCTGCGCCGGCGGCGTCCGACCGCCCGCGCCCCGAATCTCCGCGCGACCTGTTCGTTTCCTGCACCTGGCTGGCATTGCAGGGCTTCGGCGGCGTGCTGGCCATCGTCCAGCGCGAGATGGTCGAAAAGAAGCGCTGGCTCACCCCCGATGAATTCCTCGAGGACTGGGCCGTGGCCCAGGTGCTGCCGGGCCCCAACGTGATCAACCTGGCGCTGATGATCGGCGACCGCTACTTCGGCCTGCGCGGCGCGGTCGCCGCGGTGGCCGGCATGCTCACGGTGCCGCTGGCCGTGATCCTGATGCTGGCGGTGCTCTATGCCCACTACGCCGGCAATCCGCAGGTGGCAGGCGCGCTGCGCGGCATGGGCGCGGTGGCGGGCGGGCTGATCGCCGCCACCGGCATCAAGCTGATCCCGCAATTGCGCCGGCACCCGCTGGGCTTCGCCACCTGCCTGGCGCTGGTGGCCGTGGTCTTCGCCGCCATCGCCCTCGCCCGCATCCCGCTCGGCTGGGTGCTGCTCGCGGTCGGCGGCCTGGCCTGCGCCTGGACCTGGCGGAAGATCGCGCCATGACCATCGTCATGCACTGGCAGGACTGGCTCGCGCTCTTCGCCCAGTACCTGATGCTCTCGCTGCTGTCGATCAGCGGCGCCATCACCACGGTGCCCGACATGCACCGCTTCCTGGTCAGCGACCACCGCTGGCTGACCGACGCCCAGTTCAGTTCCTCGGTCGCCATCGCCCAGGCCGCGCCGGGCCCCAACGTGCTGTTCGTGGCGCTGATGGGCTGGAACGTCGGACTCAATGCCGGCGGCGGCATCGAGGCCGGCGTCCAGGCCTGGCTGCTGGGCCTGCTGGGGCTGGCGATCACCATGGTCGGCATCATGCTGCCGAGCACCACCCTGACCTGGTTCGCCACCCGCTGGGGCCACCGCAACCGGAACCGGCGCGGGGTGCGCGCCTTCAAGCAGGGCATGGCGCCGATCGTCATCGGGCTGCTGGTAGCCACCGGCTGGGTGCTCGCGGCAGGAAACCATGCCGGCAACGCGCCCGCCTGGCACCTCTGGCTGCTGACCGGCGTGGCCGCGTTTATCGTCTGGCGTACCCGCATCCACCTGCTGTGGCTGCTGGGCGCCGGGGCGCTGATGGGCGCGCTGGGTTTCGTCTGAACCTCTCATCCAAGGGCTTTTCCGCATGCAACTCCGACCCCTCGGCCGCTCGGGCCTCCAGGTTTCGCCGCTGGCCTTCGGCGGCAACGTGTTCGGCTGGACGGTCGACGAAGCGCTGTCGTTCCGGCTGCTCGATGCCTGGCTCGACGCCGGCTTCAATTTCATCGACACCGCCGACGTCTATTCCAGCTGGGTGCCCGGCCACAGCGGCGGCGAATCCGAAACGATCATCGGCAAGTGGCTGCGCCAGAGCGGCAAGCGCAACCGCGTGGTGCTCGCGACCAAGCTGGGCAAGCCGATGGGCGAAGGCAGGAAGGGCCTGTCGCCGGCCTACATCCACGAAGCCGTCGATGCCTCGCTGCGGCGCCTGAAGACCGATCACATCGACCTCTACCAGTCCCACGACGACGACCCGGATACGCCGCTCGCCGACACCGCGCAAGCCTTCGCGGCGCTGATCAAGGCCGGAAAGGTGCGCGCCATCGGCGCCTCGAACTTCAGCGCCCCGCGCCTGGCCGAGGCGCTGGACGTGGCCGAGAAGCTGGGCCTGCCGCGCTACGAGAGCCTGCAGCCGCTCTACAACCTCTACGACCGGGCGGTGTTCGAGGAGGCGCTCGAGCCCCTGTGCCTCGCGCGCGAGGTCGGCGTGATCAATTTCTATGCGCTCGCCGCCGGCTTTCTCTCCGGCAAGTACCGCAGCCCGGCGGATGCCGCGAAGAGCGCCCGTGGCGCCAGCACGACCAGGAAGTACCTGAACCCGCGCGGGCTGCGGATCCTCGATGCGCTCGACGCCGCCGCGCGCGACCATGACGCGACACCGGGACAGGTGGCGATCGCGTGGCAGATCGCGCGCCCGGCCATCACTGCGCCGATCGCCAGTGCGACCTCGATCCAGCAGCTGCAGGAACTCTCGGCGGCCGCCGCCTTGCGCCTGGCACCCGAGACGATCGCTGCACTGGATGCAGCGAGCGCCGAGCCCGTCGCCACGGCCGAACGCTGAGCTCCTTCGGGCACCCCGGCGGTCGCCAACCGCGCTACGCTCGCGGGATGACGCTCCATGACCCGCTCGCCCCGCCCCCGCTCGCCCACGTCGCCGACCTCCGGGTGGAGGTCGGCCAGCCCGAAGTCCTGAGCCGCGGCCCGCGCGGCATGCGCCGGCTGGTGCCGATCACCGGCGGCGAGGCGCGCGGCCAGGGCTGGAGCGCCCGGGTCCTGCCCGGCGGCACCGATTTCCAGCTGTTCGTCAGCGACACCCTGTCCGAACTCGACGCCCGCTACGGCCTCGAAACCGATGCCGGCGACCTGATCTACGTCCAGAACCATGCGCTGCGCTCGGCGCCGGCGGGGGTCATGGCGAGCCTGCTGCGCGGCGAGCCGGTCGACCCGGCGCAGGTCTACTTCCGCTGCCAGCCGCGCTTCGAGACCGCGTCGAAGGCGCTGGGATGGATCACCGAGCGGATGTTCGTCGGCGTCGGGGTGCGGCATCCTGCCGAGGTGGTGATGCGCTTTTTCAGCCTGTAGCGGAGGCCAGCCGCTGGCGCATCGCCTCGTAGAGGCAGACGCCGCTCGCCACCGACACGTTGAGACTTTCCACGGCGCCCGCCATCGGGATGCTGATCAGCTCGTCGCAGGTCTTGCGCGTGAGCTGGCGCATGCCCTCGCCCTCGGCGCCCAGCACCAGCGCCAGCGGCCGCCGCAGATCGCTCTGGTAGAGCGTGCCCGGCGCATCGTCGCTGGTGCCGACGCACCAGATGTTGCGCTCCTTGAGTTCGCCGAGTGTGCGCGCCAGGTTGGTCACCATGAAGTACGGCACCGTCTCGGCCGCCCCGCTCGCCACCTTGGCCACCGTGGCGTTGATGCCGGCGGCATGGTCCTTGGGCGCGATCACCGCGTGGGCCCCGGCGCCGTCGGCCACCCGCAGGCAGGCGCCCAGGTTGTGGGGGTCGGTGACGCCGTCGAGCACCAGCAGCAGCGGCACCGTGCCCGCGGCTTCCAGGCCCTCCAGCAGCTCATCGAGCGAATGGGTCTGGGGAACGGGCTCGACGCGTGCCGCCACGCCCTGGTGGCCATGGCTGCCGCTCAGCTTCGACAGGCGCAGGCCGTCGGCCTCGACCAGCCGCACGCCGGCCTCCTGGGCCCTTGCGACGAACTGCCGCATGCGGGCATCGCGCCGGCTGGCATCGAACAGCACCTCGATCACCGATCGGGGCGCGGTCTTGATGCGCACGCCCACGGCATGGAAGCCGAAAATCACTTTGGGGGAAGACATGCGGGGATTATCGAGCCGCGGCGAGATAGACCAGCAGGCACAGCAGCAGCCCCGCGGCCACCGCCGCCCAGACGGCCCATCGGCGCGGCCCGCGGGCCCTGGGCGCGGCCTGCGGCCCGCTGCGAGGCGCCAGCCCGCCGAAGGCGGTGTCGTCTTCCTCGTCGCTTTCCGGTGAAGGTCTGGGCATGGTTCCCCCGCAGTCAGCTACCCCCCTCGTCGAGCGCCACGCGCCCGGCCTCGATCGTGATTTTGCGCTCGCACTGGGCCGCGATGCCACGGTCGTGCGTGACCAGCACGAGGGTGGTGCCCAGTTCGCGGTTGAGGTCGAACATCAGCCGCATCACCTGCTCGCCGGTGGCGAAGTCGAGGCTGCCGGTGGGCTCGTCGGCCAGCAGCAGCGCCGGCTGCACCACGAAGGCCCGCGCCAGCGCGACCCGCTGCTGCTCGCCGCCCGACAGCACCTTGGGATAGTGGCCCAGGCGCTGGCCGAGGCCCACGCGCCCGAGCATCTCGGTGGCCGCCTTGCGGGCATCCTTGCGATCGGCCAGTTCCAGGGGCAACATCACGTTCTCGAGCGCGCTCAGGTTGCCGAGCAGCTGGAAACTCTGGAACACGAAGCCGACCTTCTGCGCCCGCAGGGCGGCACGCTCGTCCTCGTCGATCGCGAACAGGTCCTCGCCGCCGAGCTGCACGGTGCCGCGGGTGGGCGTGTCGAGGCCGGCGACGATCGACAGCAGCGTGCTCTTGCCGGAGCCGGAGGCGCCGACGATGGCGGCGGTCTCCCTGGCACCCAGGGTGAAGTCGATGTCCTGCAGAATGTCCAGCGTTCCGGTGGAGTCGGTCACGGACTTGAAGACATGCTGGACGGCGACGATGGCGTCGGCTCGGCCATCGGATCGGATTGAGGACATTGAAAGGTTTCGCGTGGTGAATCGACGTCACTTTATCTTGAGCGCCGCGCTGGTCGCGAATGCGGGGTCATGGCCGGCCGCGGCGGCGCCGGCGGCCGCGGCCAAGCCGCCCGTCATTCTGGTGGTCGGCGACTCGCTGTCGGCCGAGTACGGCCTCAAGCGCGGCGAAGGCTGGGTGCCGCTGCTCGACCGGCGGCTGGCCGAACAGAAGATCGCGGCGACGGTGGTCAACGCCAGCATCAGCGGCGACACCAGCGCCGGTGGCCGGGCCCGGCTGCCCGGCCTGCTGGCGCAGCACCAGCCGAGCCACGTGGTGCTCGAGCTGGGCGCCAACGACGCCCTGCGCGGCCTGCCGCTGGCCGGCACCGAGGACAACCTGCTGCAGATGACCAAGACCGCACAGGCCGCAGGCGCCCAGGTGCTGCTGGTGGGCATCCAGGTGCCGCCGAACTACGGCAGCGACTACATGCGCCGCTTCGAGGCCATCTTCGCCAAGGTGGCGGCGGCGACCAAGGCACCCGTGGTCCCCTTCCTGCTGAAAGGCATCGCCGACGGGCCCGATGCGGCGCTGCTGTTCCAGGCCGACCGCATCCACCCGACCGCGGCCGCCCAGCCGCGCATGCTCGACAACGTCTGGCCGGCCTTGCGCAAGATGCTGCCGAAATAGCCGGCCGCCGGCCGGCTCGGTTCAGGCAAGCAAAAAGCCGCCGCGGCGCAGCGCCGCGGCGGCTTTTTTCATTCGGGCGGGAGTTCCGGAACGGCTCAGCCGTTCTTGGTCGGCAGTTCGGGCACCGTCGGCGGATCGCGTTCCAGCGAGGCGACATCGGTTTCCGGATCGCCCGGCGCCAGGCCGTCGCTGCTGGGCATGAGCTTGCGGTTGGCCTTTTCCCTCAGCTTGTCTTCCTTCTTCTTCTTCTTTGCCAGTTCTTTCTGGCGCTTTTCATAGCCGTAATTTGGTGTTGCCACTGCTTCTCCTTCACGAGACAGTCACGGTGACTGCACATGGCTTGACTGTACGCGATATCGCGCCGCTCTCAGAGTGCCGCCAGCGCCTGTTCCAGGTCGGCGCGCAGGTCGTCCACGTCTTCCAGGCCGACCGAGAAGCGCACCAGCGTGCCCTTGTGCGGCCAGCGGGCGACCGCGGGGTCGCGCATCAGGCCGATGTCGTAGGGCACCACCAGGCTGACCGGCCCGCCCCACGAATAACCGAGCCGGAACAGGGCCAGGCTGTCGCAGAAGCGGTCGACCTGCTCGGTGCCGTAGCGGGCGTCGAAGACCACCGAGAACAGGCCCGCCGCCAGGTCGCTCGCCCCGCAGAGCCGAAGCCAGTGCTCGTGCCCGGGCGAGCCCTCCAGCGCCGGATGCAGCACCTGCGCGATCTCGGCGCGGCCTTCGAGCCAGCGGGCCAGTTCACGGGCGCTGCGGTCATGCGCCTGGTAGCGCAGCGCCAGGCTCGGCAGCGAGCGCAGCACGGTCTCGACGTCGCCCACGCCGATGCCCAGGCCCAGGCGCATGTGGGTCAGCTTGAGCGCGCGGTGCAGCCGCTCGTCGCGCGTGACCACGCTGCCCATCAGCACGTCGCCGCCCCCGCTCGGGTATTTGGTGAGCGCATGGACCGAGATGTCGACCCCCTGCCCCGTGCCGTTGAAATCGAAGGGCGCGAAGGCCAGGCCGGCGCCCCAGGTGTTGTCGAGCGCGGTGATCACGCCCCGCTGGCGGCAGGCACCGACCAGAGCCGGCAGGTCCGGAAACTCCATCGTCACGGAGCCGGCCGCCTCCACCCAGACCAGCTTGGTGCGCTCCGACAGCTTGGCCGCCAGGTCGGCCGGGTTCATGGCGTCGTAGAGCCGGTGGCCGATGCCGAAATTGGCCAGCTCGCCGGTCGCCAGCGCCTTGTTCGGGCCGTAGGCATTGTCCGGGATCAGCACCTCGTCGCCGGACTTCAGCAGCGCGAGCGAGACCAGCGAGATCGCCGCCAGCCCGCTGGGCACCAGCAGGCACTCGGTGCCGCCCTCGAGCGTGGCGAGCCGCTCCTCGAGCGTGAAGGTGGTCGGCGTGCCGTGCAGGCCATAGGTGTAGCCGGCCTTGGTCCGCCAGTCGCGCGCGCGCATGGCGGCGACGTCGGCGAAAAATACGGTCGAGGCCTTGTAGACGCCTGGCTGGGGCGCCGCGAAACGGGCCGGCGGGCTGTAGGGATGGTGGATCAGGTCGGTGATGGGCTTGCGCATGAAACTAATGTAGCTCGCCCCCAGGTTGCCCGGCACTTCGTGTCCGGGCGCCCACCCCCTGCCGGGGGCGCAGTCAGCGGCCCGGCAAAGCCGGTTCCGCGACTGCCCACGAACAGGCGTGCGCTGCGCGCCGCCGGAGAACCACCAGAGCGCCCGTATTCACCGGCCGGCGCAGCCAGGCCCGTTGGTGAAACACCGCGGAACCGGCTTTGCCGGGCCGCTGGTGTTGCCCCCGGTAGCGGGTGGGCGGCTAC
>Ga0308176_10002237_pt1 | contig 12130 bp, 10 predicted proteins | sample PhyCR2_3_FD_203890 | JGI IMG/M metagenome (GOLD analysis project Ga0308176, IMG submission 203890) | Soil microbial communities from UC Gill Tract Community Farm, Albany, California, United States - DLSLS.C.R2 | ecosystem: Environmental > Terrestrial > Soil > Agricultural land | place: USA... | reverse complement strand
CCCCTGGGCTGACAGGACCAGCCACAGGCCGGCCACCAGGCCGATCGGGCCGCCGGCGCCCGTGGCAACCACCGCCAGCAGCACCAGGGCCAGGCCCAACTGGACCAGCAGGGCGGTGCGCAGGAGACGGACCGGCGGGAACTTGCGGACCAGGGCGGCATTGAGCTGGGCCGAGAGGACAAGCGCTGCGCCGTTGAGGGCGAACACGAGGGCGAACTGCTGGGCGGTAAAGCCGTATTCGTTCTGGAAGACGAAGGGTGAGCCCACCACGTAGCTCATGATCAAGGCGAGCCCCAGTCCGGGGATCACGGCCAGGGCCATGAAGTGCCTGTCCCGCAGCAGCGACCAGTAAGCGCCCGCCACGTGGCGGGGGTGGCCCGGGCTGCGGCTGTCCTCCGGCAGGGTTTCCGGCATGAACTTCCAGACGATTGCCACCAGGACCACGCCGATGAGCGCCAGTGCATAGAAGACGGCGCGCCAGTCCCAGAGCGCGGCGATGGCCTGGCCCACGGTGGGGGCCAGGAGCGGGGCAACGCCGATGACCAGCATGAGCCGGGACAGCAGCTGCGCGGCGGCGGAACCGACGAAGCGGTCACGGATCACTGCGAGAGCCACCACGGCAGCGGCGGCATTGAAGAAGCCCTGCAGGACCCGCAGCCCTGTCAGCGTTTCGATGTTCGGCGTGATGGAACACAGCAGTGAGATGGCCACGTGCAGGGAGATGCCGATGAGCAGCGGCAGCCGCCGTCCGAACCGGTCCGAGAACGGACCGATCACCAGCTGGCCGAGCCCGCCCCCTACGAGGGTTCCGGACAACGTCAGCTGGACAGCGGTCTGGGTGGTGTGGAGATCGGCCTCCACAGCGGGCAGCGAGGGCAGGTACATGTCCGTGGTGAGGGCCGGAAGCGCGGCCAGCGCACCAAGCATGAGGACGTACTTGGCGCTGCGCGGTGCCTTGCTGGTGTTCTGGGGAGGGGAGAGGTCCGTCACGCGGCATACCTAACTTGTGGGGAAAGCACCCAGGGTTGGGTCCGCCGCATGGCTTGAGCGGTTCAGCTGAGGTCAGGGGCGTACCCCCGGCCGCTTCTTTCTAAACGGGTGTCCGCAGTGTGGATGCGCCGTCCTCCCGGATTGCGTCAGTCTTCCGGGAAAACGGCGCCCAGGGTGGAAAGCACCCCGTAGGCCTTGGTCCTGATTTCCTCGTATTCGTCGTCCGGCACCGAGTCCGAGGTGATGGCACCGCCGACGCCGAGCGACAGCTCAGCCGTTCCGTCACCGGCCGTGCTGATCACCAGCGTCCTGATGGCGACGGCGAGGTCGGCCGCCCCGTTGAGCGACAGATAGCCGATGGCACCGGAATAGAGTCCACGCGGCCCAGCCTCCAGGTGGTCCAGGATGGCCATGGTGCTGATCTTGGGCGCGCCCGTCATGGAACCGGCGGGGAAGCACGCGGCTACCGCCTCTGCCCTCGGTGCGCCGGGGAGGAGGCGGGCGTCGATGGTGCTGACCATCTGGTGGACCGTGGCGTAGCTTTCGATGGCGCAGAGCCGGCTGACCGTCACGGAGCCGGGCTCCGCAAAGTGGCTGAGATCGTTGCGCAGCAGGTCCACGATCATGATGTTCTCGGCCCGGTCCTTCAGCGAGGTGGCCAGCTCCTCGCGCAGCCGGCTGTCCTCCTGCGGGTCAGCAGCCCGGCGCCGGGTGCCCTTGATCGGCTCGGCGCGCATGCCGCCGTCGGACGCGATCTTCAGGAACCGTTCCGGCGAGGTGCTGGCCAGGGCGAGGTTCCCCAGCCGGAGGTAGCTGGCGAACGGGGCGGGGTTCCTGCGGCGCAGCGCCAGGTAGGCGGTCCATGGATCCACCGAACCGGCCGGGACCCGGGCTTCGAGCGTGGTGGTCAGGCAGACCTCATAGGTGTTTCCCTGGGCGATTTGATGCTGGGCAGCGGCGATTTTTTCCCGGTACTGTGCGCCCGTGTCGCGGCTGCGGAATGCGGGAGGTACAGGAAGTACGACGCCGGTGCTGCCGCCGGCTTGCGCTGCCGGGCCACCCGCCGGCTGTCCTCCGGCGCTCGCGGTTTCGACAGCTTCCCGGGCCTGCGCCAGCCAGTTCACGGCGTCGGGGGCCTCAAGGGCCAGGAGCCAGGCTGCGCCTTCGGTATGGTCCAGGACCACGGCCCGGCCGGCGAAGACCAGGGCAGCGTCCGGGGTGGGGGCAGGCAGGTCGCTGCCGCCGGTTTCGCGTTTCAGCTCGTAGCCCAGGCAGCCGAGCCAGCCCAGGGTGAATTCGGAGGGATAGCCGTCGGGGGTGCGTACGGCCCTGCGGCCCCAGACGGTGTCCAGCCAGCGGAAGAAGGGGCCGGGGACCTTGGCAGTGGCGGAGCCTGCGCTGATCAGGCTCACCCCCGAACGGTGCGTCACGAACTGCCCGAAGGTGCCGGCGTCGTCCGCCATGATGCTGAACCGGCTGCGCTCGGCGGCAGTCCGCGCCGCCGGGTCTGCACTGCTTTCTCCCCGGCTGTCCGGCAAGCTGCCCGCGTTGGAGGAGTCCAGCCACACTGCATTGGGGGAAGTTCCGTACAGCGACTGGAACAGTGCCGGTGCGTCGGGGAAAGCGTCCACGCGCTCGGCATGGAGCCGAAGGCCGCGGCGTGCGGACAGTTCCGGGGCCAGGGCAGGCGCCAGGGCCGGCAGGTAGGGGAGGAGCTTCAGCAGGTCCCCCGGGGCTGATCCGTCGGCGAGGTTTTGGACGCGAAGGTCTGCGTGGCCCGGTACGTCGTCCCGGCCCAACCACTCTTCCTCCTGGGCGCCCCATTGGTCCCAGTAAGGCTCATAGGTTGCGCCGTCGCGGTCCAGCGCCCGCGTACGGCGGACGTCGTCCGGGGACTCGGCCCAGATCACCGCGCCAAGCATGGGCCGGGCAGCCTCCGCGGCGGCCCCCACTCCCTCCACGATGACGATCTCTGCAGGCAGCGTGACCCGGGCGTCGCCGTCGTAATGGTGCTCCCAGTCCCAGCTGGTCCAGGTGGCCGCCTCGCCGCGGCTCAGCGGAGTGAGGACAGCGGTGACATAGCGCTCCACGCCGGCCGCCAGGCCGTCCCACCCCGGGTAGATGTCCTCAAGGTGGAACAGCGAGACCTTGTGGTGGGCGCGGAGCCGGGCCGCAAGTTCGACGGCGAGGGTGGTCTTCCCTGCGCCGGAGCGCCCGTCGATGGCGATGATGACGGGGGCTGGGCTCATGGACTAGAGCGTACCGTTTTCCGTACCCGCGCCGCTTGTATTCAGCGCTCCGCAGCTAGTGCGGTTGCAGTTGCGTGTTCTGCAGGACGGCTGCCTTGATGTGGTGGACCAGGCCCGGCAGCGCCGTGTGGATCTGGTGCCAGACAGCGTCGAAATCCGCATGCCCGCCGTACCAGGGGTCCTCGATGCCCTGGTCCAGCCGGTCCCTGTCCGCCATGGCGGGATCGAAACTGCGGAGCATCCGGATTTTGTCCAGGGATTCCTGGTCCGGGGCGGCTTCGCTCAGCCAGGCGTAGTGGTCGATGTCCAGTGCCAGGATCAGGTCGCGCTCGCGGAACCACTCCGGCTCCCACTCTCGGGCCACGTGATGTTCCGATGCCAGCTGGGTCACGGCCAGGCGGCGGGCCGCGCGGGGATCGATGGGACGCCCAGCCTCGTACCCGGTGATGCCGGCGGAGTCCACCTTCACCAGCCCGTCCAGGCCCTCGCGTTCAAGCGCTGCCTGGAGCATGAGCTCGGCCATGGGGGACCGGCAAATGTTGCCCGTGCAGACAGTGATGACGCGGTATGCGCTCGACGTTGAGGTCATGGGACTAAGCATGCGCGCTCCGGGCACCTTTGGCTAGCCGCCGGTTCACAAAGTTTTACAGGCTTGTAAAGATGCATTACTCGGTCTGAAAGGGGTACAAGACATGATGGTGTAAACGCGCGGAACCCTTGAATGCATCCGCCTGTCAGTGGATCAGGGCCAGCAGGATGCCCACGCCCACGAACAGGACGCCAAACACCTTGCTGAGGACTCCTTGGCCCCGTTCGGTGCTGGTGAACCGCTGGAAGGACCGTGCTGCTGCGGCAAAGAAGAACCACATCACCACGATGTCGATCGCCACGATGGTGGCAGTGAGAATGGCGTACTGCGTGAACAGCGGCTGGTCGGGCCGGATGAACTGGGGAGTGAAGGCCAGGAAGAACACGATTGCCTTCGGGTTCAACAGGTTGACCCAGAACCCACGCCTGAAAATGGACCAGGCGGGCTCGTGGCGGAGGATGGCTGCCTGCTCCTGCGCCACAGTGGGTTTGCTGAGGAACTGGCGGACGCCCAGGTACACCAGGTAAGCCGCGCCGGCGTAGCGGATCACGTTGAAGGCCACGGGGGAACTCGCCACCAGCACGCCAACGCCCAGGGCCACAATCAGGACGTGCACAATGAGGGCCGCCTGCTGGCCCAGGATTCCCCAGATGGACCGGCGGAAGCCGGCATTGAGGGAGTTGCTCATGGTGTTGATGGCCCCGGCACCCGGGGTGAAGCTGATCAGGACGCCGGCGCCCGCCAGGGCCAGCCACAGGGAAAATTGCACTGATCAATCTTACGGCCAAGCCCAGCTGTTCCACGGCGGGGCGTCCTGGACCCTTACCAGAGCGTGGGAACGGGTTCGAAGGCCCGGAGATCGTCGTCGGCGGTGACGAGCGTGAACCCTTCCACCATGGCCTGGGCCGCCAGCATCCGGTCAAACGGGTCTTTGTGATCCCAGTCCAGCTGTCCTGCGGCAAGGGCGTGGGGTGCGCTTATGCTGATCTCCGAGGCGTAGAGGTGGGCAATCTGCCGTCCGAAGCTGGTGACGATCGCAGCCCCGGAGGGGAGCTTTCCCTGCCGGTGTTTATAAGACAGCTCATAGGCTGTCACCGGGGAGACGAAGACCTGGTTTTCGAGTTTCGTGATGGCATTCCTGGCTTTGGATGAAAGCTTCCTGGGCTCGGCGATCGCCCAGAGGAACACATGGGTGTCCAGCAGCAGCTGCGTCACTCGGCAGCTCCCATTTCGTCGTCAGTCCAAGGGTCATAGAATTCATCGGGAATCTGCAGCGGCGCAAGGAAGCCCAGCTCCCGCCTGGAGGGCCGCTCTATTTTGACCAGCCGTGCAACGGGTCTGCCGGACTTTGCTATGACCACATCCTCACCGCGTTCCACGAGGTTCAACAGCTCGGAAAGGCGGGTTTTGGCTTCCTGGACGTTGTATTGTCCCATGTTGACCAAGTCTACTTGGTCAACCTCCACCGCAATAGGTTCTGACCAGTAGTCGTTGTCGCCGTAGTACGTCATATCCCGACGCTACGTCGGTCCCATTCGCGCAGGAAGGGCGGGCGCAGGCTATGTGGACAACCCTCAGGCTATGTGGACAACCCTGGGAATCAGGCCCGCGCGATGACCTCGCCATTGGGGATCAGGAACCAGCCGTCGTCCGTGGAGCCCCAGCGGTGCCAGCCCGCTGAGATCCGGGCAAGGTCGGCCGGGTTGGCGAATCCGTACTCAAGCGCCTGCTCGGCGAAGGCCGAATGCAGCACCCTTTCACCCCAGACGCGTGCCTGCCAGCGGCGCTGCTGCGCCGTGGCGTAAAGCCAGTTGCTGCTGGTGGGCGCGACGTCGGTGAACCCCGCAGCCTGTGCCCAGCTGACCAGCCGCCGCCCGGCGTCGGGCTCCGCCCCGTTGCGGCGGGCAATCCGCTGGTACAGGTCCATCCACTCGTCCAGCTCGGGAACGTCGGGGTACCAGCTCATGCCATGGAAGTCGGCGTCGCGGACAGCCACGATGCCGCCCGGCTTCGCCACCCGCCGCATCTCCCGGAGCGCCTCGACGGGGTCCGTCAGGTGCTGCAGCACCTGGTGGGCGTGGACGACGTCGAACGTCTCGTCCGGGAAGTCCAGGTCGTAAATGTTGCCCGCCACGAATTCCACGTTGGGCACTTCGCGTTCGACGGCGAGCGCCTGGGCCTGGGCCACGATGTCCGGTGAGCGGTCCAGGCCGGTGACCTTGCCGGGGCTGACCAGGGCGGCGAAGTCGCAGGTGATGGTGCCGGGCCCGCATCCGACGTCGAGCAGCGTGGACCCGGGCGTGAGGTACGGGAGGACGAACGCCGCGGAATTTTCGGCGGTCCTGGCGGCATGGGCGCGGACCACCGATTCGTGGTGGCCGTGCGTGTAAACGTCATCTTCAGGCTGCTGCGCACTCATAACCAAACGCTACCAACGTCTCGTCAAACCCCGTAGGGGGCCCGGTTAGGGAGGGTGGAAAACCCCGTACCCGCGGTTAGAAGACCGGCATACGCTGTGCGGCATCAAGCTTTGGGAGGACAGGGTGACAATCACATCGAAGTTCGTTTCCGCGCTGACGGCGGCGGGGCTGCTCGCTGGGCTGTTCGTGGGGCTCAATGCCCAGGTGGCGAACGCGGCTGTGGCACAGGTGGGCGCCACGGTCGAAACTGCCCCGGTGCACGGCACGGGGGATGCCGCGGATGACGCCGCGGTCTGGATCCATCCCACAGATCCGTCCAAGAGCACCATCATCGGAACTGACAAGAGCACTGACGGGCACGGGCTGGTGGTCTACGACCTCTCAGGCAAGGAATTGTTCTACTACCCGGACGGACGGATGAACAACGTCGATGTCCGCTACAACTTCCCCCTGGGCAGCAGCAAAGTCGGGCTGGTCGGTGTCACCAACAGGGTCCGCAGCCTGGACTTCTACAAGGTCAACGAGTCGGACCGCTCGCTGACGAAGGTGGGCAGTTTCGCACCCACCTCAAATATTGCTACGCCCCGCGGGTTCTCCTTCTACCACTCGCCGACCACCGGAAAGTACTTCGCATACGTCACCGACGTCGGCAAAGTGGAACAGTGGGAACTTGACGGTTCCACCGGGTCCGTCACCGGCAAGCTGGTGCGCAGCTGGACGGTGAGTGGTCCGGCCCACACCGAGGGCCTCGTAGCCGATGATGAGATGAACCGGCTGTACATAGCCCAGGAGGACATCGGGGGGATCTGGCGCTTCGGCGCGGAGCCAGGCGACTCGACAACCGGAACCAAGGTGGTCAGCACCACCGAGAACGGCGGCGACATCGTCCAGGACATCAAGGGCATCAGCATCTACTACGGCAGCGGAGGCGCGGGGTACCTGCTGGCCGCGAGCCAGGGCTCCAACCGGTTCCACGCCTATACCCGGGATGACAACAGGCCGCTGGGAGCTTTCGCCATTCCCACCGCGAACGGGATCGACGCCGTGACCGGGATGGACGGGATAGACGTCACCAACTTCGGGGTGGGCGGTCCCTTCCCCCAGGGCTTCTTCGTTACGCAGGACACCAGCAACGACACCGGTAAACAGAACTTCAAGGTGGTGCCCTGGCAGTCCATCGCCGCAGCATACTCGCCCGCGTTGCTCGTCGACCCCGCCTACGATCCCCGCAGGATCGGGGCAGGATCCACGCCGACGCCCGATCCCACCACGCCTCCTCCCGGCGACACCGCACCCCCTGAGACAACCATCACCTCCGGACCGGCTGCGTCAACAACGTCCACGGACGCGTCCTTCGCCTTCACATCCAGTGAAGCCAACTCCACGTTCCAATGCAGCCTGGATGGGGCCGCTCGCGCCAACTGCACCTCGCCCCAGGCCTACACCGGGCTGTCCGCCGGGTCCCACACCTTCAACGTCTGGGCCAAGGACGCGGCGGGGAACACCGATGCCACGGCTGCCACCCAGACCTGGAGCATCAGCGCCGGCGACACCGGCGGCGGCACCGGCACGATTACCCGCGGGGCGGTCAGCCAGGCCGTGAACACCGCAACGAGTACCACGCTTACCATCCCCAAACCGGCCAATGTGGCCGAAGGTACCCTGATGGTCAGCTGTGTTGCCCTGAATGGCGGCACCGTCACGGCGACGGGTGCTCCGGCCGGCTGGACACGGCTGGCTGCGGCGACCAGCATCGCGAATCCGAAGGTTTACGGTTTCTACAAGGTGGCCACCGCCGCCGAGCCGGCCAGCTATTCCTGGACGACGACTTCGACGACGAGCGGCGGGGGTATCGCCACTTATTCCGGCGCGGCCGGGCTTGACACCGCTGCCACCACCGCGGCCGGAGCGGCAGCGTCGTCGGGCACCGTCCCGGCAGTGACCACCACAACCGCGAACGCGATGCTCGTCGGATGCATGAGCGTCAACTCCGGCTCAGTGACCCTCACCTCGCCGGCGGGGATGACCCAGGCAATCGAAACCGGCGCACGCCGGTTCGAAGTTGCCGACGGCGTCCAGGCAGCCGCGGGACCGGGCGGTGCGAAGACGTGGACGTTCAGTGCCGCCCGCGAGTGGGCCGGATGGCTGGTGGCGGTTCGACCCAAAGCACCGTAATCCCGCCGCGCTGTTGCCAGCGCAGGAGGGCCGTCCTGGATGCTCCGGTACGGCCCTCCTGCTGTGCCGGCGGATGCTGGATCACGCCCCGGCGGATTCGGTCCTTGCAGCTACGGTGGCGTCGATCATTGCCGTCATGAACCGCGTGACGGTCTCCAGTTCCTCTTCGGAGAACGCGGCCAGGGCGCTGCCCATGTGCTGGGCGAGTGGTGCAAAGATGGCCCCGCCCTCCTGGAATGCCTTGGGGGTCATTTTCAGCTGGACCTGCCGCCGGTCCGTGCTGTGCCGCTCACGAACAACATGTCCTGAACTGTCCAGCCGGTCGATCAGCGCCGTCGTGGCGGGGGAGCTCAGGTTCAACTCCTTGCGCAGCAGGCCGGGCGTCACCACGTTGCCCCGTGCGGTGTGCCGCATGATCACGGCCAAGGCGTTCATGTCCGTGCGGTGCATGTCCTTCCGCTCTCCGGCAGCATCCACGTACCGGTTCGCCTCAAGAGTGAACTCCTGCAGGATCCTGAGCAGGGGGTGGCCGAACTCCCGTCCTGCCGGTGCCGAGGGGGATGGGTCCGGAACACTGTTAGCCGCCATCTCCACCTCCCGTTGTCCGGTTGCAGCGCGTTGCTGCCCAAGCGTCCTGACGGATATTACTCCAGCCAAGGTCCAGGAGGCGGCCGGCTGCTCCCCGGCGACCTGCTGCCGGGTCAAACCAAAAAAGCTTGACTGGCACTTATCTCTGTCATGGAGATAATCTATGCTGGAACAAATACTACTCCTCCTGCTCACCCACGGAAGGCATCATGAAACGCACAATAGTTGGCAGGGAACTTGTCCCGTTCTGGCTGCGCTGGCTGGTCCCCGTTGTCCTGGTGCTGACGTGGCTGGGACGGGCCGGGGTCGGCGGACCCACCTTCGGCCGCCTGGAGGAGGTCTCCTCCAACGACCAGGCATCCTTCCTGCCCGCCAGCGCCGAGGCAACGGAAGCCCAGGACTGGCAGGCGAGGTTCCGCGACTCGGATGAGGTTCCCGGCATTATCCTCATCGAGAAAAACGAGGTTTTCACGCCCCAACAGCTGGGCGGACTGGCCACCCTCAAAGCCGACCTTGAGAAGCTCAAACTGGGCAGCACCGTCATCGGTCCGATTCCGTCCAAGGACGCCAAGGCCGTCCAGTTCGTGGTCCCCATCGGATCCTCGACTGAGGTCAAGGACGCAGTGAAGGAGCTGCGGGACACCGTGAAAGAGGCTGCCCCTGAGGGGGCCCAAACCTTCGTCACCGGCCCCGCTGGACTGGCGGCAGACCTTACCGCGGCCTTCGGCGGCATTGACGGCATCCTCCTCCTCGTGGCCCTGTCCGCCGTGTTCGTGATCCTGCTGATCGTCTACCGGTCCCTGCTGCTGCCGATCATGGTGCTGCTGACCTCGGTGTTTGCCCTCTGCGCAGCCATCCTGCTGGTGTTCGGCATGGCCAAGGCCGGCTGGATCCAGCTCAACGGCCAAAGCCAGGGCATCCTCTCCATCCTGGTGATCGGCGCCGCCACGGACTACGCACTGCTCTTCGTGGCCCGCTTCCGCGAGGCGCTCACCCACACCGCCAACCGCACAGCCGCCGTCCTGACCGCCTGGAAAGCCTCCTTTGAGCCCATCCTGGCTTCCGGCGCCACCGTGATCATCGCCCTGCTGTGCTTGCTCTTCTCCGACCTGAACTCCAACAAGGCCCTGGGCCCGGTAGCAGCCGCCGGCATCCTGTGCGCCCTCTTCGCCGCGCTCACCCTGCTGCCCGCCCTCATGGCGCTGCTGGGGCGGGCCGCGTTCTGGCCGTTCCGGCCCAAGCTCCTCCCTGCGGATGAGCGCGAACCTGAGCTGGTCACCGGACTGGAAGGCCAGAAAGGTCTGTGGCGGGCCACCGGGTCGCTGGTCTCGCGGCGCCCCCGGACCGTGTGGGTTGCCTCCGTCCTCCTGCTCCTCGTTGCCGCAGGCGGCCTGTTCCAGCTGAAAGCCAACGGCGTGCCGCAGACGGACGTCATCCTCACCGCCTCGAACGCGGTGGACGGCCAGGATGCGCTGGCCCGCCACTTCGACGCAGGCAGCGGCAGCCCCGCCGTCGTGGTTGCAGACCAGGGCAAGGCGGCGGAGGTGCTGGACAAGGTGAAAGCGGACGACGGCGTGGGCGAGGCTTACCTGCTGGGCCCCGGCAGCGTGCCCATCACCGGAGCCCCCGGCGCACCCAGCGCCCCGGACGTCCGGGACGGGAAGGTGCTGATCAACGCCACCCTGAACGATGCCGCCGACTCACTGGAGGCGGAGGAAACCATCAAGGCCCTGCGCACCGAGGTGAAGGCCGTTGATCCCGGTGCCCTGGTGGGTGGCGTAACTGCTACAGCGCTCGACACCAACACCACGGCCCAGCACGACCTGGTGGTCATCATTCCGGTTGTCCTGGTGGTGATCCTCTTCATCCTGATGCTGCTGCTGCGCTCCATCGTGGCCCCGGTCCTGCTGGTGCTCTCCGTGGTGGTGTCCTACGCAGCCGCGTTGGGAGTCTCGGCCTTCGTGTTCAACAACCTCTTCGGCTTCCCGGGAGCTGACGCCACCGTTCCGCTGTTCGGCTTCGTCTTCCTGGTGGCCCTGGGCGTGGACTACAACATCTTCCTGATGAGCCGGGTCCGCGAGGAATCGCTCAAGCACGGCACCCGGCCCGGCATCCTGCGCGGCCTGGTGGTGACCGGCGGCGTCATTACCTCGGCCGGCGTGGTGCTGGCCGCAACCTTCGCCGCCCTTGGCGTCATCCCGATCATGTTCCTGGTGCAGCTGGCCTTCATCGTGGCGTTCGGCGTCCTGCTGGACACCGTGCTGGTGCGCTCGCTGCTGGTGCCGGCCCTGGCCTACGACATTGGACCGAAGATCTGGTGGCCCAGCAAGCTGGGGCGGACGGACGGCGGGAACGCCGTGCAGCCGCGGAAGCCCGGCGTCGAGCCCCTGGAAGAGGTTCCCAGCAGATGATCCCTGCCCTGTTGGTGCGTGCAGCCCGTCGATAGACTGCCAGTGCGCCCCTACGGACGCCGAGCCTCGAAGGAGAGATGCACCATGACTGAGAATCCTGAAGTTGCAGCCGAGGAACCCCGCAAGGGCAGCAGTGCGCCCGGACTGGAGGGGGAGGGCGGCCAGTATGTGGACGGCGACTACGGCGACGCCGGCACCATCAACGAACCCGAACGCGATGCCGCTGACGGGGAATACGAAGAAGGCGACTACGGCGATGCCGGCGCTGCCGGTGGTGCCCGTACGGAGCGCGCCATCCGGGAGGGGCTCACCGGCGGGCAGGTCCAGGCGACGGACGAGGAGCGCGGACCGCTCCATGGTGACCGGAATACGGAACGGTAAGTAGCCCGGCGGCACGTTCTCGCATAGCGAACGTGCCTGCCGGCGTCGTATATTTGCGCCCTGATCCGCGGGAATTCAAGGAGTGCCGAGGTTATTTCTGACCATTGCACGCAAAGTTGAGCGTCCTTCACTCAACTTTGGATTGACATCGTTGGCGCCCTGAGTAGAGTTGAGTGCAGAACGCTCAATGCTTAGGGCGCCAGCCAGTTTCCAAGGAAAGAAGGAAGCAACACATGTCACGTGCAGTAGGTATCGACCTCGGAACCACCAACTCCGTCGTCTCCGTTCTCGAAGGTGGCGAGCCCACCGTTATTGCCAACGCCGAGG
>Ga0308176_10002236_pt1 | contig 12134 bp, 10 predicted proteins | sample PhyCR2_3_FD_203890 | JGI IMG/M metagenome (GOLD analysis project Ga0308176, IMG submission 203890) | Soil microbial communities from UC Gill Tract Community Farm, Albany, California, United States - DLSLS.C.R2 | ecosystem: Environmental > Terrestrial > Soil > Agricultural land | place: USA... | reverse complement strand
CCGTCGCCGTGCGCTCCGAGCTCGCGACCGTGCTTCTTCAGTCCGGGCGCTACGATGAGGCCGCGCGCGAGTTCAAGGTTCTGCTCGCGCGCGATCCGAACAACTTCGAGTATCGCCTGGGGCTGGCGCACGCCTTCGCGTGGGGTGATCGACCGCGTGACGCGGAGCGTGAGCTCGTGCAACTCATCGCCAGGCGCCCCGGCACGCCGGGTCTCGACTCGCTGCTTCGCCGCGTGCGTGAAGCGTATGATCCGCGTGCCGTCGACGCGGCACAGTGGGTCGCGACCGAGCCGACCTACGCACCGTACCGCATCGCGCTCGCGCGGGCGCTCGCCCGCGAGCACCTCTACAGCCTCGCGATCGCGCACTACGACACACTGCTTACACGGCCTGGCGTTGGTCGCGTGCCCGACCGCGGGACGCTCCTCCGCGAGATGGCGGAGGTGTACGTCAGCTCAGGCAATCTCGCCGCGGCGCGTGCTCGATACGACACGCTCATCGAGCTCTCGCCGTCGGCTTCGCTCCTCCGCGAGCGCGCCCAGCTCCGTCTCTCGTCAGGCGACCGCGCGGGAGCCGAATCCGATCTGTGGGAGTCGGTCCGGCTCCAACCAAGCGGCGAGGCGTACCTTCTCCTCGGCGATCTCTATCGCGAGCGTGGCGACTATCGCGGCGCGCGGTCGATGTACGTTGCCGCGCGCCAGGGTGCGCCGGCGCCGGTGCGACTCGCTGTCTCCAGCGCGCTTGCCCAGCTGGATCGCGAGGAGCGGCCTGCCATGCTCGCGCCGCTCGTCGGCGACGATCCAGGGTGGCGGCTCACCGAGGACGCCGCTGCCGACAATCTCGGCGTCGCCTACTCTGCCCTCGCCCTCCGTCGCACGGTCGCCGTCACGACAACGACTGGCATTTCGTTAGGCGCGGAATGGCGTCAACTTGCCGAGCGTACCGCTTCACGCCGCGTCGACGCCACTGGCCTTGGGGCGAACCTCGGCGGTTGGCAGGAAGTGGCATATGGTCCCGCGCTCGCACGCCTCGAGCTCCAGGGAGGCGCCTTCCATCACGGGCTCGGCGGAACGATGGGCGTCGCACGTGGCGCGCTCGCCGTGTGGCTTTCCGCGTGGCAGGTCGACCTCGAGCTCTCACGTGCCCCCGCGTACCCGTCACTCTTCTCGGCTGAGGCACTCGTTCCGATCGACGGCGGTGCCCCGCTCGTCGAGCGTGATGCCGCCGTGACGCTTGGCGGACCCGCGGGACCATTCGACCTCGGCATGAGCGTTCAGCGCTCGCTCCTCAGCGACGGCAACCGGCGCCTAACGATCGACAGCTATCTCCGCTATCCGCTGGGCGGAAACCTCTATGCGCTCTACTCCGGCACAGGCCTCGGCTTCGCGCGGCGGAGCACGATTTATTGGGATCCGTCGCGCTATTCGGCGCAATCCGCTGGCGTGGAGTACTCCATCCGCCGCGCGCGAGGACTCTCCTTCGCCGCGCGCGCTCTGCCCAGTTACGCTACGAGTGACGAGGAGCCGATCCTTCCTGCCGACACGCCTGGTGATCCAGGCTTCGTTCGCGGACCGACGACACGCCACAGCGCATTCCAACTTGGCGCGAGTGCCGACATCGGTTACCGGCTCCACGGTTGGGAGGCCGCGGCCGCGGTAAGCTACGGTCGGGGACGGGCTGGCGATTATCAACGCGTCGGCGCGTCCGTCACCATCCGCATGGTGCCCTGACGTGACGAGCCCGGCACTCCAGATCGCGATTGCGTTCGTCCTCACCTTCCTCGTTGTGCTCATCGTGAGGTACGTGCTGCTCCTCTGGCTCGGCTATCTCCAGCACATCGAGAATCGTGGACGTGACGGCGCCGAACTGTTCCAGCCGCCTGTCACGATCATCGTACCCGTGTTCGATGAGGAAGCCGTGATTCAGGCCGCTCTGCGCAGTCTGCTGGAGCTGCGCTATCCGGCCTTTCACGTCATCGTCGTCGACGATGGCTCGCGCGACCGGACCTTCGAGCGCGCGAGCGCTCTCGCGGGACGCTACGGCGCATGCACGGTTCGCGTGCTCCGAAAACGCAACGGTGGCAAAGCGAGCGCGTTGAACGTCGGCATCGCCAATGCGACGACCGAGTACGTCCTGTGCATGGACGGAGATTCTCGTCTTCACGCCGACACACTGCGTTTCGCCATGCGGCATTTCGCTGACGCGCGGGTCGGCGCCGTCGCGGGAAATGTGAAGGTCGTGAACCGCGACAATCTCTGGACGAAGCTCCAGGCGCTGGAGTATGTCGAGGGGCTCAACACCGTTCGGCGAGCCCAGGGCTTTCTCCGCGTCGTGAACATCATTCCGGGACCGATCGGCGTCTTCCGCCGTGAGGCGTTGCGACGTGCGGGGGGCTACGACACCGACACCTACGCCGAAGATGCCGACGTCACGCTCAAGCTCCTCACCGCCGGCTGGCATATCGCCTACGAAGAGCGCGCGATCGCGTACACCGAAGCGCCGGAGCGCTATCTCGATCTCGTCAAGCAACGTTACCGATGGACGCGCGGCATTCTGCAGGCGCTCCGGAAGCGCGCCTCCTGGCTCGGCGCACCGAAGCGCGGCATTGCGGTCTGGCTCTCCCTTCTCGTCATGCTCTTCGAGGCCATCGTCTGGCCGACGATGAATGTGGTCGGGAATCTGCTCTTCACGGTTGCGGCACTCTCCGCCGGCGTCGCCTCCGGCGTCTTCTACTGGTGGGCGCTGTTGACGATGCTCGATGTCGCCGCGGCGCTCTACGCGGTGGGTATGGAGGGCGAAGATCTTCGCCTCATTCCGTACGCGGTGGCCTATCGGTTCTTCTTCATCACGATGATCGACGTCGCCAAACTCTTCGCCACCGTCGAAGAGGTGGCGCGCGTCCGCATGACCTGGGGCAAGCTCGAGCGCGCGGGCCGAATCTAGTCGTTAGGTACCGTCCACCGTCCACCGTCCACCGTCCACTTGTCTCTCAATCTTCTTCTCTCGACAATCATTCTCGTTTCCTTTCTCATCACGATCGTGATGGCAGTGGGGAGTTACGTCGCGTACAAGCTTCGCGAGTCACGCCGTCCGCGCCCCGAGGTCGCGCCGTACGACGCGGCGTCGCCGTACTTCGAGCGCATCACCGCCGACGAGAAGTGAAGCAGCCGCGCCCCACCACGCTCGTCTTTGCGATCGCAGCGTTCCTCGTCGTCGTCGTGTCGGTGCTACTGACGCTGCGCCGCGGCGACGCCGCGATGCGTCCGGAGCCGGCGCGTTTCTCCGGCTCGACCGTCGTGCAGCGGATGCCGTCACTGCTCGCGGAGGCGAAGCTCCCCGCACCGCTCGTAGTCGACATTCTCCGCGATGACGCTGCCGCATCCTTCTACACGACTGCCGGCGCCCTCGATTCGATTGTCGCCGATTGGCGCGCCGCTGCATCGGCGGTCGGCGCGAGCGCACGTGTCGTCAACGCCGTGTCGGCGAGAGACGACCGCACGGCGCGCGTGCTCGTCATTCCCTCGTCGCCCTGCCTAACGGTAGAGGCGCACGAAGCGATCGACGCCGTGACGGCGCGCGGCGGTGGGGTCGTACTCACAGGCCTGACCGGCATCGACGATGCCGGCTGTCGACCGATCGGCTACGGCCTGGTCGTCGGCGTCACCGGCGCCTCGCGGGCCGATACGCTGGAGTCGCGCCCGATGGCCTACGTCACGCTGCCGGCCGGCAACCCGCTCACGATCGATATCCCACCTGGCTCCCGGATCGATCTCAACCCCGGCCGCCAGGTCGCCCTCCGTCTTCCAGGACGCGACGCATTCTACTCGGATTACGCACTCCAACCCGAGCCCGCGGGCGCGGCTCCTCTACTCGACGTCGCGGTCACCCACAATTCGCGCGGCCGCGGCCGTGTCGTGTATTGGGGCTTCGAGCTCCGCGACGTCGTGAGACTGCCGTGGGACCGCGCGCTCGCGAGGCTGCTCGCGAGGAACAGCCTCGCATGGGCGGGCGGCCTTCCCACGGCGGCCGTCGAGGCGTGGCCGAAAGGGCGGGTTGCCGCGGCCGCGATCGCCCAGGACGTGGAAGCGGGTTTCCAGAATGCTCAACTCGCGTTCGACTCGCTCCGTGCCGCCCACGTCCGCTCGACCTTCTTTCTGACCTCCGACATCGCGCGGCGCTACGACGACCTCTCCCATGATCTCGCCAACGAGGGCGGGGAAGTGGGAAGCCACACGGAGAACCACCGCCTGCTCGGTGGGCTGCCGGCGTCGAGACAGCGCGATCGACTGGAGACGACACAGCACGATCTCACCAAGCTCCTCGGGCTCCCCGTGGATGGCTTGCGACCGCCGCAGGAGCAGTTCGACGCCGCGACGATGAAAGCCTGGCTCGCGGTCGGTGGCCGATACCTCTTCGGTGCGAACGACTCGCGCTCCGCATCACCCGAGCTGCTACCGATCGGGCGCGACACCCTCGTTCTCATCGGCCGCGTCGGCAGCGACGATTTCGGTGCCGCGGCCGCAGCCCACAACGATCCGACAGCGACAGCCAGGATCTTCCTCGACGAGTACGAGCGCCTTCGCGCGCTCGGCGGACTCTATGCGTTGAGCTACCATTCTCAACTCCTTGCGACGCCAGACCTCGTACCCGCGCTCGCGCGGGTGGCGCGTACGATCGCCGCTGATACGGCTGTGTGGCTGGCAACGACCGGCGAGATCGCGGAATGGTGGCGCGATCGCGCCCAGCTCGACGCTCGGGTCACTCAGCGGGCCGATGGCTTCGACGTCACGGTGCGCAATCGCGGGGAGCGTCTCGTTGGCAGCGCGGTGGTCCGCGTCGATCTCCGCGCGGCCGGGGCGGTCGGCAACGCCACCACAGCCCTCCTTCCGCCGCGCTCCGCAACCGCGCGCCTCCTCCTGCCGCCCATTCCGGGGAAGTCGACGCGCGTCGTCTCCGTCGATTACGTGGGCGTGAAGCACGCGGCAACGCCCACAGCGCGTCCGCGCTCCGCGCCAGCGAAAAAGAAGAAGCGCTTCTGGTGGCTGCCCTGGTGAGCGCGGCTTACTTGCCGCTGATACGAACGGCGAGATCGGTGTCGCGCTTCCGGCCCTTGTCGTCCGTGACGATGACCGTTAGGCGGTAGCTCCCCGCGGGAAGCGTGGCGACCGCCAGCGAGTGCACTCGGCGCGTACCCACTCCAACCGCCGTATCGTCGAAGCTCGCCGTCATGCGATCGGCGGCATGCCGGGTTCCCTCTCGCACGATCGACATCTTCACCTTGAACGGCGTTCCCTCCGCCAGTCCGCAGACGTCGAAATGCACATTCAGATCGCTCCCCTGAGGCGTGCTGCCAACGTCGTCGACGAGCACGCCGAATGGACGCTTTCCATCCATGGCGACGCCCGTCGGACACCGCGAGTCGCTGCGTGCCGCGCCACCTGTTCTCCGGAACGCCGTGAAGGTGAGTACGGCGACGGCGATGATGAACGCCGATGCCATCGACACCGTCGAGCCGCGCGAGGTCAACGCGCGTCCGGCCGCTCGCGTCACGCGGCGGCCGTGCCGGCCAATCAGATCGCCTAACGCGCGCGCCCCAGGTTGCACGGACGCCGTGGCCCGCCGGAACCCGCGCGAGATCGCGGCAGCCATTGGACGGAGTCCGCTCAGCGCGCCGCGAATCGTCGTCCCGAGCTCGCGGAGCTTCGGACGCTGACGCTTGAGCATCTGAATGCTCGCGTCGAATGCCGCGTCGAGCGCGGGAGATGGTTGCGGGCCGTTATCGGACGCAAAGCCGCGCACGGCGGGCAGCGGTGCGGTCTTCATGCTCGCATCGCTCGGGATGATGTCCACAGGTGCCGTCCAGCGCCGATGCTCGCCGGTCGCGATGTGCACCTCACGTCCGCCCAGCGCCGCGATCAGCTCGTCCGCGTCGCGGAAGCGATCTTCCGGGTGCTTCGCGAGCATTCGCTCGATGACCGAGAACAGCGCACGGTCCGCGTCGCTGTCGAAGCTTGGCCGCGGCAGCGGCGCCTGAATGTGCTTCATCAGCGTGCCTAACGCGTCGCCAGCGTCGAACGGTGGATTTCCCGACAGACACTCGTAGCCGACGATGCCGAGACTATAGATGTCGCTTCGCCCGTCCACGTCCTTGGCCCGAGCCTGCTCCGGGCTCATGTACTTGGGCGTGCCGACCGACATGCCGGTCGTGGTGAGTCGCGTCGCTCCAGCCGAGCGCGCGATGCCGAAGTCGGTCACGACGCAACGGCCGTCCTCGTCGTGCCGCAGGTTGTCGGGCTTGACGTCGCGATGCACCACGCCGCGCCGATGGGCATACCCCAGAGCGGCGGCCGTCTCGATGATGACCTGCCGCGTCTCACCCGCGGTCAGCCGGCCCTTCGCCTTCAGACGGTCCGATACGGACTGACCGCGCAGCAGCTTCATCACGAAGAAAATCACGTCGCCGCGCCGCCCAACTCTATAGATCGGCACGATGTTCGTGTGCTCGAGCGCCGCCGCCGTCCTCGCCTCGCGGAGGAAGCGCTCCACGAGCTCCCGGTCGAAGGCGAGAGTGAAGGGAAGTACTTTGATCGCCACTTCGCGCTCGAGCTGCCGCTCGCGCGCGCGGTAGACGATCCCCATTCCGCCCCGACCGAGCTCCTCGAGTATCTCGTACTCGTCGTCGAGGCCCGAGCGCACCAGATCGAGATCGGTGACCTCGAGCTTTCGCCGCACCTTCTGCTGGCGGCTCGTCATCTCACGGCCGTCATTGGCGGACCGGCTCGTCCTTGAGCCGGATGCGCTGGAACCACTCGCCCATGAGCGCGACGATCACGACGCCGCCCATCATGCTGAGGGAGTTCTTCCAGGTGAGATGGTACACCCCGAGAGTGATGAGCAGGGCAGTCGCGGCCGAGGGCGGATGGTACGCGCGGAGGGAGGGCTGCACGAGCGTCGTCAGAGCGACGGCCATGGCGCTCGCCCACACGCGAGCGACACCGATGGTATCGCTCGACATTCCGGAGCCGGAGGCGCCGACAAGGACCACCACCAGCCACGCGCAGAGGAGCGCGGAGAGATGGCCGACCACAACGCTGTGAAATCGCGCTGTCGGCTGGCCCGGCGAACCGGCGATCAACACCGCACTCGGCCCAAGCGCCGCGAACAGCCACGGCTGGGACGTCGCGAGCGTTACCGCTCCCACCACGAGAATGAGTATCGCGGCCATCGCCGCGCCCCACGACGCACCGCCCGCGATGAATTGCGTGCGAGCGCGCCACGTTGTCGCAGGCTCCCGCCGCTCCGCGGCAGAAACCGGAGCGATTCGGGTCGGGCCCGTGACGGCGGGAGTGGGGACGGTAGGAGTGATCATGGTGTCCGGCTGGGGCGCTCGCGTCGGCGCGAGGTTCGCCGCTTAAAGACGGCGCCTCGGTAGAGGCCGTCACGAAATCGGTAACGACTCGTCTCACATCGGGGCACCTCGCGTGGGTAGCCCTGGGCGCGTGGTGGTTCGCGTCGTCACCATTTGAGACTACATGTCGTTTCTGGTCATCGCGCGGGAGCGCTATCCGCTCCGAATCGGCGAGAACATGCTCGGAGGACGGGGAGCCGGGTCGGTCAATGCGCCCGCGCTCACTGGCCTTCCTCCGTTCGCGGTCATCACCGTCATTCCCGGCACGCCAGCCTCGATTCGCGCCACCGGCAATACGCTGCCGGTCCGCGTGGAGGGATACATCCTTGGCGCCGAGCCCAGGCAGTTGACGCATGGTGCCCGCATCGAGGTGCGTGACTGCCGCATCCGGTACGGCGAGCTTTCCCTCGTCGACAGCACCGCCTCCCAGGTGGGAATCGAAGACGAACAGCTCTCCGCCATACCACCGGTCGTTCCGGACAGCACGACCCCGGACGACTTTGGCGCGCGCATCATCGACCTGAGCAAAGGCTCGGTGCACGGCGTTCCGCCCAGTGGCCTGCACATCGGGCGCGATCCCGTCTGCCAGGTCGTTCTCCCCGCGACGTCAGTATCGCGACAGCATGCACTGATCGCCCCCGCCCTCCACGGCTACATCATCACCGATCGAAGCACGAACGGCGTGCTCGTGAACGGCACCAAGGTTCGCGGATCACAACAACTTGGACAGGGCGATGTCATCCGAATCGGCGAACACGAATTCCGGTTCGAGATCGTGGCGCCACTCACTCGCTCCGAGTCGAGTGAAGCCGACCGGCGCGCGCTCGCCACGATGGAGGTGCTGAGCGACGGACCCCTTCAGGGCGCGCGATTCCCGGTCGAGCGGCCGGTCATCCATATCGGCCGGAGCGCCGAGAACGACGTCCGTCTTGCGGACGACAGCGTCTCGGGTGCCCATGCCACCCTCCTCCGTCGCGGATCCGTCTGGCATCTGATCGACCTCGCATCCACGAACGGAACGTTCGTCGACGGCCGGCGCATCGAGGGTGAGGCGATCATCCACGGCTCCGCCGAGCTGCGTTTCGGCGGCATCAAGCTGACGTTCAGCCCCGGCAACGCGGGAGAAACGGGTGCCAGAACGTCCAAGCTCCGCGAGCGAGAAACGGCCTAGACTGCCTCTGGCGGTCGTCCCTCCGAATTTCATCGAGAGCGAAGTCGTACGCGGCGAGGAGCGGTCTGCGTCCTGTCCGCCCGTGTCCGTGTGCGTCCGCGAGAAATCGGAACGACGCGCTTCTTGCAAATTGGCTGTTGCAATTGGCGCGGCATTCCTTAATCACTGGTAGCCGCGTTCGTCATTCGATAGCTGCTCGCTCGGGGGATTCTGTGAGGGGTTCCGTTCGAAACGGATTCTCGATCTTCGAGACCGTTGCCATTCTCGTGATCGTTGCGTTGTTGCTGCTCATCGTGATCCCGCAGTTCACGCGGCCGAGCCTTGCCGCGGTCGCCGGTCCGGACTCGGTCGTTGTCCCGGGCTCGTTCGGGAACATCGAGGTGAAGGTCTCCGACTCGCGTGGCAATCCACAGCGCGGTGTATCGGTCCGGTTCGACGTCGAGGGCAAGGGCAACGTCAACCCCGTGGAAGCGTCCACCGATAGCGTCGGCGTTGCCCGCGTTGTGTGGCAGGCGGCCCCGGACACCGGAGCGCTCAATGTCACGGCCCGCGCGGCGGGACGCTCCCGGCCGACGCTAATTTTTCGCACTCGCGTCCGCGGCCAGCCGCAGACAGCGTCGCCCGCCGGCGCGCCGCGCACCACGCCATAACGAGTCGATCGTTCGTGAATCGAGGGCCTTTCGATCGGCTCGCGGTGGCCGCGAGTCTCGTCTTCATCGCCGACTTCTCGACGAAGCAGTGGGCGCTGCGCCATCTGCACGTCGAGGGAGACCGATGGTTCGGTACGGGCTGGCACCTTGCCGTCGTCAACAACACCCACCTGGCCGGCGGCAGAGCCGGCGCCGGCCTCGAGCTCCCGCTCACGATCGTGCTCACGGCCGTCGTCGCGGCTCTCATCGTTCGCGTCTGTCGTCAGCTTGCCGCGATCGACACGGGCGCGCCGGCCATTCTCGGGATGCTGGTAGGATCGGGCGCGGCCAACCTCGCCGATGCCCTGATCCCGCCGCGCGGCGTGGTCGACTTCATCGCGTTCACCGGACAGGCCGGCGACACCGTGAGCTTCAATGTCGCCGACGTGATACTGTTCGTCGCCCTCGGCCTCTCTTTTCGCATGATGTGGCGCATCGTACAGACGATCCGGGGCCGTCCGCGTCCGCGCCTAACGAGTCACCGTTCATACGCAGGAGCGCTTCCAATGCGCGATCGACTGCTGGTCTCCGCTGGTCACGCGCTGCTCGCCATGTGCGCGTTCGTGTGGCTGTACTCGATGGCGATCGCGTTCACTCCCGACGCGGGCCGCTCCGCCCCGAACAGCCTTCTCTGCGGCATCGGCGTCTTCGCCGTGGCGTTCATCGCGTCGCAGGCGCGGCTGCGTGTTCACGATCGTCGCTTTGCGTTGCTGCAGTCGCCGTCACGTCGCGTCGTCGAGCGCGTCGTCCTCGACGGCTCGCTCTCGAGCGTCTCGTACGGAGATCGATCTGTCGAGCAGTCTGGTCGGATCCCGCGCGGGGATCTGCCGGCACGCGACGACACGCATCCTCGACATCCGGACAGCGCCTAGCGAGCGATGGGCTCTGGGGTCACCACTGCCGCGCCGGCTCCGCCACCGCAGAACAGGCAGCGCTCTCGTTTTCTCTCGCCGCGGTTCATCATCGGCCTGGCGATCGGGCTCGTGCTACTCATCGCGCTCGTCGCTCTCATTCGCTATCGCGCCGGCGGTGAGCGTCGCCGCTATGAAGCATCGGTGCGATCTGCCCTCGACCGACTCGTCACCGCGCAGGAGGGCTTCTACTATGACTCCACGCGGTACACGCCGTCGCTGCGCTCTCTGCCGACGGTCCACCTGCCCGAAGGGGTGCACGTCGAGATCTTCAGCACCGGCCGACAGAGCTGGTGGGGCCTCGCCACGCACGATCGGCTTCCGTCGCGGCGATGCATCGTCTGGGTCGGCGCCCCGCCTTCGATTGCGCCGCCGGAAGCGCGCGCCCCAGAGGACGAAACAAAACCCCTGTGCTTCGATGCTGCTCGGATTGCGGCCCGGCCGACATCACCGTCCTGAGCACGAGTGCTGCCGCGCCGTCGGCTGATCCTCCTCGGCATCGCGTTCCTCGCCATGCCCGCGATCCTCTTTCCGCCCTGGCGCGCGCGAGCGATTCGCAGCACCACACGGTACGCCGCCGTTGCCGGCGTGGCTCCCTCGACCGTCGTCGACACGATCGTCTGGCTGATTCCGTTCGCGCCGCTCTATGCGCCGCCGTCTGCGCATCTCACCGGTGACCGGATGCGCGACCTCGCGGCTCGCGCGATACGTGGCGACACGAATGCGCGACGGCGAGTGCGCGACTCCACGATGCAGGTAGAGGAGCGCTACCACGCCCCCGAGGTCCTGCGTACCTCTGGAGCAGTCTGGCGTGACAGCGTTCTCACCGCCGCGGGGATTCCGGCGATCAGCGGCTACGACCTCGCTTTCACCATTGATCAGCCATGGCTTGCGGCGCGCCTCGTAGTGCTGGCGCTGCTCGGTTTCGCTGTCGAGTGGCGAGGCCGGCGCCGCCGTGCCGCCAGTTCGTGAGACGTATCACAATCTGGACGGATTCAACAATCACCGCTGCGGCGGCCCAAAACTTCCAGCGCCTCCTCTCAGGGAAACATCATCGCGCGTGCTGAGCCACGCGCGCAGGAGTGGTGTCAGCATGCCTCACCGGAGAGTACAGGACGGTAGCGGACGGTGGTGGGACGTCTGGGATACGCGCCCCACCATCATCGATCGGCGCGGCGGTCGCGAGCGGCGCCGCGGCCATCGCGTTGCGGAGGACCGCCGCCAGAAGAGCGAGCCACGCGTGTCAGTGGACCCGGAGTTTCGCAAGGGATGGCTCGCATTTCAGAGCGGCGCCGAATGGCGTCGCGTCGCTCCGATTCCCGACACGTGGGAAGCGCTGTCGGATCGCGAGCTCCTCGCGCTCCTGGAGCGCGCCACCGCGACCGAAGCGAGGCCCGCCTGACGCGCGTCTCAGGCCCGCGGAAGCTTACGCCGTGTCGATTTCCGCGGGGCGCACACGCAAACTCTGCTGCGTCCCCGCTCGAAGAATCGATAGCTCGGCATCGCGGCCGATGAGCTCCTCGGTCAGCTGCCGCTGCAGATCGTCGACGCTCCCAACGACGCCGTTCTCGAGACCGATGATGATGTCGCGCGGCCGAAGACCGGCCTGCGCGGCCGGACCGTTGGCGGCTATGTCGGTGACGAGCACGCCGCCTTGCACGGCAAGATGAAATCGCTGTGCGTGGCGCCGCGTGAGCGCGATGGTCTGCCCCACGACGCCGATGTAGCTCCGCCGCACCCGACCGTCGCGGATCAACCGTGACGCGACGAATTGTGCGGTATTCGCCGGGATCGCGAAGCAGATGCCCTGCGCGCCCGCAATGATGGCGGTGTTCACCCCCACGACCTCGGCCCGCGCGTTCACCAGCGGACCTCCGGAGTTCCCCGGATTGAGCGCCGCGTCGGTCTGAATCACGCCATCGATGAGCCGACCGGACTGCGAACGCATCGTTCTG
>Ga0308176_10002235_pt1 | contig 12139 bp, 13 predicted proteins | sample PhyCR2_3_FD_203890 | JGI IMG/M metagenome (GOLD analysis project Ga0308176, IMG submission 203890) | Soil microbial communities from UC Gill Tract Community Farm, Albany, California, United States - DLSLS.C.R2 | ecosystem: Environmental > Terrestrial > Soil > Agricultural land | place: USA... | reverse complement strand
GCTTGCCGGTGTCGCTGACCGCTGAGCCATCAACCTTCAGGATCGAGAAATCCTGGTCGAGGAAGTTGCCGGCCAGGATGTACTTGCCGTCGGGCGTGAACATGATGGCCTCGGGCAGGCCACCGACCTCGATGTCCTGCGTCTTGGTCACCTTCTTGCCGTCGATCTTCAGGATCGAGATGCTGCCGTTCTTCTTGTAGAAGAACGCATTCTTCATGTTCGAGCCGCGCAGGATCGCCGACGCGGCGAGATCGCCTATCGGGCTCATCGCGAGGCCTTCCGGCCCGTCGCCGACCACGACGCGGTCGATGATGACAGGCGGATTGGCGGTGAGATCGATCACGCTGGTGGTGTCGACGCTGCCGTCGGACGCACCGGAAGCACCGTTGTCGGATGTCAGCGCCAGCTTGCTGTCCGGCGTCACCACCACGTTGTATGGCCACTGTCCGGTCGGCAGGTCGACCTTGCTGTAGGTCACCTTGCCACCCGCAACGTCGAGGATCGAGACCTTGTGCGCCGGGAAACGCACGGCGAGCGCGCGCTTGCCGTCCGGCGTGAATTGGACATGCGCAACACTGTCCGGGAAGCTCACGGTATCGGTCACCTTGACGTCGGTGCCGTCGACCGACAGCACGCTGACCGAATTGTCGCCGCGATTGGCGACCAGCGCCATCTTGCCGTCAGGGCTGAAGCTCAGGCCCGAGGGCTGCTTGCCGCCGGTGATCGTGTTGGCGAGCTTCGGCGGGTTGGCCTTGAGGTCGATCACATAGATCTTGTTGTCCGGCACCTGCTTCAGCGCCTCGCCATCCTTGGCCACATCGACGGAATCCGCCACCAGCGCCACCGTGCCGGTCGGATCGATTGCGACGTTGACGGGAGGCCCGACCACCGAATTCTTCAGCGGCAGCGAGGCCACGACCTTCGGGCTCTCCGGATCGGCGAGATCGACGATCAGCACCTGGTCCTTGCCTGCAGGCGCCAGCACGACCTTGCCGTCGGCGTCCCAGGTGGTCTTTTCATCGAGGCCTACGATCATGAAGGGTTTTGCGCTTGCCGGTGTCAGGCAACTCGTCGCGAGCAGCGCAAGGCTTCCCGCCAAAATGCTTCCTGTAACGAGCAGGCGCGAAAGATGAGGTGCAGGCATAGGCGTTCTCCCAAAAACGCCGGCCTCTGGCGGGCCAGCTTCAGCTAGCCAGCGTAAGCGGGAGGCCGCGTTGTTGCCAGAGCGAAAGGCGTGCGAAAATGGCTGGCGCGCTCACCATTTAGCCCGGGTTGACGCGACCGGTTGCGGCCGTCCAATTTGCCGGGCAGGACAAGAGCAGGGGAGAAAACGATGGATCGTCTCAAGGGCAAGGTCGCCATGGTGGTTGGCGCCGGCTCGATCGGGCCGGGCTGGGGCAATGGCAAGGCGACCGCGGTGACGTTTGCGCGCGAGGGTGCACAGGTGTTCTGCGTCGACCGCAACGCCGCCGCGGCGCAGGAGACGGCTGAGATCATCGTGGGCGAGGGAGGCCAGGCCAAGGCCTTCACCGCTGATGTGTCACGGGCCGGCGAGGTCGAGGCCATGGTCAAGGCCTGCCGCGACGCTTACGGCCGCATCGACGTGCTCGACAACAATGTCGGCATCGCCGAAATGGGCAGCGTCGTCGATGTCGAGGAATCCGAATGGGACCGCGTCTTCGCGGTCAACCTCAAGAGCGCCTATCTCGCCATGAAGCATGTCATCCCGGTGATGGTGGCCCAGGGCGGCGGCTCGATCATCAACATCTCCTCGGTCGCCTCAATCCGCCAGGTCGGCATCTCCTACGTCAGCTACGGCGCCAGCAAGGCGGCGATGAACCAGATGACCCGCGTCACGGCGGTGGAGTTCGCACCCAAGAATGTGCGGGTCAACGCGATCCTGCCCGGATTGATGAAGACGCCGATGGTCGAGCATTCGGCTGGCCTCGCCGCGAGCTACGCCCAGGGCAATGTCGACGAGATGTGGAAGAAGCGCGACGCCCAGGTGCCGATGGGCCACATGGGCGAAGCCTGGGATGTCGCCAATGCCGCGCTGTTCCTCGCCTCCGATGAAGCGCGCTACATCACCGGCATCGAGCTGATTGTCGATGGCGGACTGACGTGTCGGAGTTAGTCTGAATTAATTCAGCCGTCGCCCCGGCGAACGCACGAGGGTACGCACATATCGCGCGGCGTACTCGCTGCAACCTCGCCCCGCTCTTGTCCGCCATAGCTCGAAGAGCGACGGCGGATGCGGCGAGAGGTCGGATTGCATCAAAGATGCAATCCGGGTGGGTACGGGTCTAATAACTAATACCGAGCGAGCGTCTGCGCCTCAACCCAACCCTCTCCCCGTAAGAACGGGGAGAGGAGCTCACCGCCGATGACGCATCATCCGGCGAACCCTCCCTGATCGAGAAACTGCTGCTCCTCTTCTGTTGTGGCACGGCCGAGGATGGCGTTGCGATGGGGAAAGCGGCCGAAGCGCCTGATGATGTCGCGGTGGCGCCCGGCATCGCGTACGGAATTCTGATCAAGCTCGCTGGTCAGTGCCACGGCGCGCTCCTGGGCGGCGAGATCCTCGGAATGAGACAACGGTAAGTAGAAGAAGTTGCGCAACTCAGGGCAAACCTGCTTGTCATGGCCAGCCGCGATGGCATGCTCGGCGACCTCGCATGCGCTCACATCGCTTGCATACATCCGCGCCGTGCCGCGAAATGCGTTGCGGGGAAACTGATCGAGCAGAATCAGCAGCGCCAACGTGCCGTTCGGGCTCGCCAGCCAGCCGTCGAGCTCGCCGCGCATCGCGGCTTCATGGGCGCATAGAAATCCTTCGCGGAAACGACGGTCGAAATCCGCATCCTTGGCGAACCACAGCGAAGGTCCGGCTTGCTGCCAGAATGAGACGACGTCGTCAGGCGTCATCGACCGTTGCCCTGCTTTCTCCGCACCGGCGCGACGAACACGGCCAGGGTCAGGTCCGGATCCAGCCTCCAGATGGGCACCGCCGGCACGAAGGCGAGCAGCACGCCGCCGACGGCGAGCAAAGTGGGGTAGGGCGCCTTGATCCGCCTCGCCAGGGCGGACAGCACGACGGCCGCGTGCAACGGGCCGATGATCCATTCGAATGTCGTCAACGTCCGGTTCCCAAATTATTGTTGGGGCATATGGCCTGTATATTTGCCGCAAAGCGCTGCGTCAGTAGTCTCTTCGCTATCGTTGGGTTGCCGAATTTTGAAAAATCCGATCATCGTGCCTGTTCGCGCATTGGCAATAGCCGCAGCGCTAGCGTGCTGCCGCAGCCTGTTTGGTCTGTTCGCGATCGCGGCACTATGGCTCATGCTCGCCGCCCATGCGCACGCGGTTGGTGCGACGGAGCCGATCAAGGATCCGGTGATCGATCCCGCGGCCTGCGTCGCGGCCGCCGAGGCCAATGACGCCGACAGGATTCTGACCGAATGCGGCGCGCTGATCGACAACGCCAACACCGCGAGAGCCGACCGTATCAACGCGCTGATCGCGCGCGCCTCGGCCTTGATCCGGAAAGGCGAGCCGGATCGCGCCATCGCCGACTACGATGTCGTGCTGCAGCTCGATCCGACCTTGGCCGACATCTTCAACGCGCGTGGTGAGCTCGAGCACAAAAAGGGCGACCGGACCAAGGCGCTGTCGGATTTCGCCGCCGCGCTGAAGCTCAATCCGGCGCATGCCAGCGCACGCGCCAATTACCGCGCGCTCGGCCTGGAGCTGGAGCGGCTGGGCGCGCAGATGGCGGTGGCCGGCAAGCCGAGCTTCAGCTGCGCGCAGGCGCGGCGCCCGGTCGAGAAGGCGATCTGTGCCGACCCGGAGCTTGCCGATCTCGATCGTGAGATTTTTGCCGTCAACACCAAGGTAGTGCGGGAGGCGACCAGCGCCAATCCGCGCAATGGGCAGGCCAAGCGGCGGGAGCAGGAGCAATATCTCGCCCACCGCAATGCCGGCTTCGGCCACCCGGGTTTCGACCTGAAGAAGGAGATGCAAGACCGCCTCCAGCAGCTTCAGGCCGCCGGCGGGACTTGAGTTGCAGCATCATCGAAAGGCGTAGCCTTTTCGGCTTGAATTGCTCGCTCATCGCATGACAATGGCGACAACATAGAGCGGTTGATCTGCGCCGTCATGCCCAGCCTTGTGCCGGCGATCCACGCCTTTCCTGTTGAGGCATCCAAAACCGTGGATGGCCGGGACAAGCCCGGCCATGACGAAAAAATGAGAGCGAGGAACGTCATGAGTGCTTCGAACCAGAGCCGGTATCACGAGGCCTATGCGCGTTCGCTTCGGGACCCCGAGAAATTTTGGGCAGAGGCGGCGCGCGAGATCGACTGGATCGCGCCGGCGACAAAGATCTTCGATCCCACTGTCGGCGCCTATGGCCGCTGGTTCACCGGCGCTGTCGTCAACACCTGCTACAACGCGCTCGATCGTCATGTCGCGAACGGACGCGCCGAGCAGCTCGCGCTGATCCACGATTCGCCGGTCACCAACAGCGTGACCAAGCTGACCTACGCCGACATGCTGCTAGAGGTGCAGACGCTCGCCGCGATCATGCAGGATCTCGGCGTCACCAAGGGCGATCGCGTCATCCTCTATATGCCGATGGTGCCGGAGGCGGTGGTGGCGATGCTGGCCTGCGCGCGGATCGGTGCGGTGCATTCGGTGGTGTTCGGCGGCTTTGCCGCCAAGGAGCTGGCGACGCGGATCGAGGATGCCACGCCGAAGCTGATCCTGTCGGCGAGCTGCGGCGTCGAGCCCGGCCGCATCGTGCAGTACAAGCCGCTGCTCGATGAAGCGATCGGGCTTTCCAGCGCCAAGCCGGATGCCTGCATCATCCTGCAACGGCCGCAGCATGCCTGCGCGCTGGTCGCCGGTCGCGATCATGACTGGGCAGCCTTGCGACAGGCCGCGCGTGCCGCCGGCAAGCGTGCAGCTTGCGTGCCGGTGCTCGCAACCGATCCGCTCTATATCCTCTATACGTCAGGCACGACGGGAAAGCCGAAAGGCGTGGTGCGCGACAATGGCGGCCATCTGGTGGCGCTGAAATGGTCGATGTTCCATCTCTACGGCATCAAGCCCGGCGAGGTCTGGTGGTGCGGCTCGGACATCGGCTGGGTGGTCGGCCACAGCTACATCGTCTACGGGCCGCTGATCCATGGCGCGACTTCGATCATGTATGAGGGTAAGCCGGTGGGCACGCCCGACGCCGGCGCGTTCTGGCGCGTGGTATCAGAGCACAAGGCGGTAGCGCTGTTCACCGCGCCGACCGCGTTTCGCGCGATCAGGAAAGAGGATCCGAACGGCGAGCAGATCCGCAAATATGATCTGTCGCAATTCCGCACGCTGTTCCTGGCCGGCGAGCGCGCCGACCCGCCGACGGTGGAGTGGGCCGAACATCAGTTGAAGGTGCCGGTGGTCGATCATTGGTGGCAGACCGAAACTGGCTGGTGCATCGCCGGCAATCCGGTCGGGCTCGGCCTGCTGCCGATCAAGCACGGCTCGCCGACGGTGCCGATGCCGGGCTATCAGGTCGATGTGGTCGACGAAGCGTGCAAGCCTGTCGCGGCTGATACGATGGGCTCGATCGTGATCAAGCTGCCGATGCCGCCCGGCTGCCTGACGACCTTGTGGCAGCAGGAGGAACGCTTCCGCGAGTCCTATCTCGCGGAGTTTCCCGGCTACTACAAGACCTCGGACGCCGGCTACAAGGACAGCGACGGCTACGTCTTCGTGATGGGCCGTACCGACGACATCATCAATGTCGCCGGCCACAGGCTGTCGACCGGCGGCATGGAGGAGATCCTGGCCTCGCATCCGGATGTCGCCGAATGCGCCGTGCTCGGCATCAAGGATGCGATCAAGGGCGAGGTGCCCTGCGGCTTCCTGGTGCTGAAGGCCGGCGTCACGAAAAGTCCCGACGAGATCGAGAAGGAGGCCGTGGCGCTGGTGCGCGAGCGGCTCGGCCCGGTCGCGGCGTTCAAGCTCGCGATCACGGTCGGGCGATTGCCGAAGACGCGCTCGGGCAAGATCCTGCGCGGCACCATCAAGAAGATCGCCGATGGCGAGGCCTGGTCCATGCCGGCCACGATCGAGGATCCCAAGGTGCTGGACGAGATCGGCACGGCGTTGCAGGGAAGGGTGTAAACCTAGCCCTGCGAGCAGCCGCCTACTTTGGTGGCGGCCTTTGACGAGCATTTTTTCCCGGCGAAGCTTTCGCCGGGGTTCACGAAAGAGACGATCAGAATCGAAAGCAGGATCGTGCTGAGTAGATTGAGCAACCGGGATGTCATCGTTTTCCTCATTCGCTGCAGGTTGCGGCCCAGTTGAAAACTGCAAGAGGGGTCTGCGCCTCGGCTGGCTTGAATGGCTTTGCGAGACTTGGCGTATTGTTGCCGGAACGTAGAACGCCGAAGGCTGTGAAGAGAATGCAGCCGTTTCCCAGCTGGGCCAATTCCTCGTCGGTCAACGTTCGGTCGAGATCGTGCTGATTGGAGATTGAATAGGGGCCGAACATGACTTTGTATTCGCCCTGCTCAGGCGCGGACGCGTCTTTCTTTCGGACTCCGACGTATACAGCGTACTGGTTCTTCAGCGCAGAAGGAATAAAGCCAGCGGTGTCGCTGCGATTTTCTTCAAAGCCGAAGGAAAGGTATTTTGTTTCCGGAGAGAATTCCCAGGCGTTAAAGCGGACACGCAGCATCGATTTGTTGAAGACGGACTGATTGATGGCTGCAATGACGACAGGGCCCTGCGTGAGAAAGAATTCGAGCAGCACGCCAACGACCAGGAATGTAAGCGCGGCTCTTCGGAAGTTTACGACAGCGGCGAGAATATCCGACCTGGGTTGCGCCGGGTTGCCATCCCTGTCCTTCAGTTCTTGTTCGCCCTTGAGCAATTGGAACGAGAGAAAAAGAAACGCCAAACTTGCGCCCAGCGCTCCGAGCTTTGCGAGGTCAACGAGGATCGCCATAATCGCAGCAGCCGGTTCAATTGATCAAAATATGAAATCATTTTTGCACGTCGAAGACGATTTGCAATCACAAAGTGTAGTTCTGAACGTGCTTACCCGGTGACGGCCGTCGGCAGCGCCGTTCGGAGGTGGTAAGATGAGCCGGGCACCGTGCGCGGAAGGGTACCATCCCTGACTTACAAACTCCGCATTTTCGGCTAAACAGGGCGCTCCCTGATCGAGACTCCGATGCGCCTGTTCCGTTTGCTCCTCATTGTTCCCTTCGTTGCCCTGTCGCTCGGCGGCTGCCTCACTCGCAATCAGGGGCCGGTCACCGCCCAGGGCAATGACGATGACGATTCCTACTGCCGCGCCAACAACGTGGCGGCGGGCTCAGCGGAATATGTCGCCTGTCGCAAGGACCGCGACGTGATGCGCCAGCGCGCCGAGGCGAAGGCCGACCGCAGGCAGCGCGATCTCGGCGAATACATGATGAACCATCCGGATCACCCGTAGAGCCGCGCCAGCTGCGTTAACTGCAAACAAAAATGGCGCGGGAACTCCGGCGCCATGATCTCGAACGCGAGCAAAGACCGGAGCGGCAGGCTCACCTGTCCTCGTCGTCCTCCGGCTTCTTGCCGCCGATCGTCTTCAGCTTGGCGAACACCGCATCGACATTGAGGTCGTCGGAATCCCGCGCCGCCGGCTCGTATTCGTCCTTGCGGGTGGTCTCGGACGCCGGCAGCAGGGTGGCGCCAGAGTAATTGACGTCGAGCGGCTTTTCCTTGGCGGCGCGCTGCACCTCGAAATCGAGCTCGATCTGCGAGCACAGGCCGAGCGTCACCGGGTCCATCGGGGTCAGGGTCTGGGCGTTCCAATGGGTGCGGTCGCGGACGCTGGCGATGGTCGTCTTGGTGGTGCCGACCAGACGCATGATCTGGGCGTCCTTCAGCTCCGGATGGTTGCGGACCAGCCACAGGATCGCGCTCGGACGCTCATGGCGGCGCGACACCGGGGTGTAGCGCGGGCCCTTGCGCTTCGGCTGCGGCGGCAGCACCACCTTGCTCTCCTGCAACCGGAGCCGGTAATCCGGGTCGCGCTCGGCCTTCTCGATTTCTTCCCGGGTCAATTGGCCGGTCGAAATCGGGTCCATGCCCTTGATGCCCTGGGCGGCGTCACCGTCGGCAATGGCGCGCACCTCCAGCGGGTGCATCTTGGTGAAATCGGCGACCTGGTCGAAGGTCAGCGCCGTATTGTCAACCAGCCACACGGCAGTTGCCTTCGGCATCAGCGGGGCGTTGCTCATGGCAAATCTCCTTTGTGCTCCGCCTCCACCTTGGTGGCGAAACCTGCGGTCATCGACGATGACGGGAATTCGCCCCTATATAGTCCCTTCCGGGGCCGTGGCGCAATGCCTTGCGGAAACGCCTTGACAGCGCCCGAAAGCGGTCCCAAGTCCTTGTCTGAACAAGTCCTATGGACCGCCCCCCGCATGCCGGCCCGGGGGCTCGGGTCGGCCGAAAATCAGCCCGCACAGATCAGCTTCATGGCAGCCAAACCAGACCTCAGAATCGTGCTTTGTTCGCCGCGGGGCTTCTGCGCCGGCGTGGTGCGGGCCATTGACACCGTCGAGCGGGCGCTCACCATTTACGGCGCCCCGGTCTATGTCCGCCACGAGATCGTCCATAACAAATACGTCGTGGACAGCCTGAAGACCAAGGGCGCCATTTTCGTCGAAGAACTGGCCGAGATCCCCGACAATACCAATGCACCGGTGGTGTTTTCCGCCCATGGCGTGCCGAAATCGGTTCCCGCCGAGGCCCAGACCCGCAATTTCTTCTCTCTGGACGCGACCTGCCCGCTGGTCACCAAGGTGCACCGGGAGGCCGCGATCCACTTCAAGCGCGGCCGCGAGATCCTGCTGATCGGCCATTCCCACCACCCCGAGGTGGTCGGCACCGTCGGTCAGCTGCCGGCCGGCGCCGTGACCCTGATCGAGACCGCCGACGATGCCGCGACCTTCACGCCGAAGAATCCCGACAATCTGGCGTTCGTGACCCAGACCACGCTGTCGATCGACGACACCAAGGATATCGTGGCCATCCTGAAGGGCCGGTTCCCGAACATTTCGGGCCCGCACAAGGAAGACATCTGCTACGCCACCACCAACCGCCAGCTCGCGGTCAAGAAGGTCGCGCCGGTGGTCGACGCCCTGATCGTGGTCGGCGCGCCGAACTCGTCGAACTCGCAGCGCCTGCGCGAGGTCGCCGAGCGCGAGGGCTGCCCTATTGCGGTGCTGGCACAGCGCGCTTCCGACATCGACTGGGCGCGCTTCGAGGGCATTTCGAGCCTCGGCATCACGGCCGGGGCCTCGGCGCCGGAGGTGATCGTCGAGGAGATCATGGGCGCCTTCGCCGAGCGCTATACGCTGCACGTCGAGACGGTGTCGGCCGCCGAGGAGAACGAGTTCTTCCCGCTGCCGCGCTCGCTGCGGCCCGAAGCCGCCGCGGAATAGACGCCTCGAAGATCAAGCACGTCATGCTCCCTTGATCCAGTTCGCATCAGGGGAGCGGTGGGGCACGCGAACTTCGGGATCGGGATACTACATGGCGGTCTATACCGATGTCGCCGCCGATGAGCTCGCGGAATTCCTTCGTCACTACGACATCGGCGAGCTGCTCTCCTATAAGGGCATCGCCGAAGGCGTCGAGAACTCCAACTTCCTGCTGCACACGACCACGGGCTCGTTCTTCCTGACGCTCTATGAGAAGCGCGTCGCGAAGGGCGACCTGCCGTTCTTCCTCGGCCTGATGGCGCATCTTGCGCGCCATGGCATCGTCTGTCCGCAGCCGGTGCGCATGAGAGATGGCGAGACGCTGTCCGAGCTTGCCGGGCGGCCGGCCGCGATCATCGATTTCCTCGAAGGCGTGTGGCCGCGCAAGCCGAACGCCCTGCATTGCGCCGGTATCGGCCAGGCGCTGGCGAAGCTGCATCTTGCCGGCGGTGACTTCCCGATGCGCCGCGCCAATGCGCTGTCGGTCGCTGGCTGGCGGCCGCTGTTCGAGCAGGCCGCGGCGCGCGCTGATACTGTGCAGCCGGGCCTCTCGGCCTTCCTCGCCGTCGAGCTCGATCATCTCGAAGCCTCCTGGCCGCGCGAGCTGCCGGAGGGCGTCATCCATGCCGATCTTTTTCCGGACAACGCACTGTTCCTCGGCGAGAAGCTGTCGGGACTGATCGACTTCTACTTCGCCTGCAACGACATCCTCGCCTATGACGTCGCGATCTGCCTCAATGCCTGGTGCTTCGAGGCCGATCATTCCTTCAACGTCACCAAGGCGCGCGCCTTTCTCAACGCCTATGGCCGCGAGCGTGCGCTGTCGGAGGCCGAGCAGGCGGCGCTGCCGCTGCTGGCGCGGGGCGCTGCGATCCGCTTCCTGCTGACGCGGCTGGTCGATTGGCTCAATGTCCCGCCCGGCGCACTGGTGAAGCCGAAGGATCCGCTCGAATATGTCCGCAAGCTGCGCTTCCACCAGACCGTGACGAGTTCGCGTGACTACGGCCTGACTGGTTCCGGAGTGGCGGCATGACCGCATTGCCGCTGGTCGTCGTGCACACCGACGGCGCCTGCTCCGGTAATCCCGGTCCGGGCGGCTGGGGCGCGATCCTCAAATTCGGCGACAAGGAGAAGGAGCTGAAGGGCGGCGAGCCGCACACCACCAACAACCGGATGGAGTTGATGGCGGCGATCTCGGCGCTCGAAGCCCTGAAGAAGCCGTGCCAGGTCGAGCTCTACACCGACAGCCAATATGTGCGGCAGGGCATCACCGCCTGGATCCATGGCTGGAAGAAGAACGGCTGGAAGACCGCCGACAAGAAGCCCGTGAAGAATGCCGAATTGTGGCAGCGGCTCGATGCGGCGTTGAAGCCGCACACGGTGCATTGGCACTGGGTCAAAGGCCATGCCGGTCACGCCGAGAACGAGCGCGCCGACCAGCTCGCCCGCGACGGCGTCGCGATGGCAAGGTTGCAGCAGAACGTAAGGGGTTAGTTGAAGGCCGATGCTCGAAGCCTCACTCACAACTGTCATCGCCCGCGCAGGCGGGTGATCCAGTATTCCAGAGGCGGTTATGATCAACCGAGAGGCCGCGGCGTACTGGATTCCCCGCCTTCGCGGGGAATGACAGCGGTGGTGTAGGAAGCTCCGCGCCTCAAAAGTAAGAACTCAGGCGCCTTACAGCTGCCCGAGCAGGGTGTCGCCGCCGGAGACTTCGACCTTGCCCGGGGCGGGCTCGAGGTTGAGCTTCTTCACCACGCCGTCCTCGACCAGCATCGAGTAGCGCTTGGAACGGATGCCGAGGCCGTTGCCGGAGGCGTCGAGCTCCATGCCGATCGCCTTGGTGAAATCGGCATTGCCGTCGGCCAGGAACACGGCCTCGTCGCGCTGGTCGGTGTCGCGCTTCCAGGCATTCATGACGAAGGCGTCGTTGACCGAGACGATGGCGATGGTGTCGACGCCCTTGCCCTTGATGGCATAGGCGTTGAGGAAGATGCTCGGCAGATGCATCTTGTGGCAGGTGCCGGTATAGGCGCCGGGCACCGCGAACAGTGCCACCTTCTTACCTTTGAAGATGTCATCGGTGGATTTGACCTGCGGGCCCTCGGCGGTCATGACGCGAAACTTGGTCTCCGGCAGCTTGTCGCCGACTTGGATAGTCATCTCGTTCTCTCCCTCGAATGGATCAATGTGGGCGGTCGGTAATACCATATTCGCTCGGGCGGAAACGGCAACGTCCGTCCGCGCCGAACGCGCGTCCACCCAATCGTCGCGCGAGCCGGCTCAGGCGGCTGCCGGCTTGTTCTCGTCGCGCAGCTGCCGGCGCAGGATCTTGCCGACATTGGTCTTGGGCAGCTCGGTCCTGAACTCGATCTGCTTCGGCACCTTGTAGTTGGTCAGCTGTTCGTGACAGAACTTGATGACGTCGTCGGCGGCGAGATTGGGGTCCTTCCTGACGATGAAGGCCTTCACTACCTCGCCGGATTTCGCGTCGGGCAGGCCGATCACGGCGGTCTCGAGCACGCCCGGATGGCTTGCGATCACTTCCTCGACCTCGTTCGGATAGACGTTGAAGCCGGAGACCAGGATCATGTCCTTCTTGCGGT
>Ga0308176_10002234_pt1 | contig 12139 bp, 14 predicted proteins | sample PhyCR2_3_FD_203890 | JGI IMG/M metagenome (GOLD analysis project Ga0308176, IMG submission 203890) | Soil microbial communities from UC Gill Tract Community Farm, Albany, California, United States - DLSLS.C.R2 | ecosystem: Environmental > Terrestrial > Soil > Agricultural land | place: USA... | reverse complement strand
CGCCATGGCGCCCGTCATTATGGGCAACCAGGACCAGCCTGAACTGGCGGAGGAGCTGGCCGAAAGTTTCTGCCGAACCAATCCCGAGATTGCGAAGCAGTTCGCCGAGGTGACGTTCTTATCCGATAACCGGTCAGATCTTTCGCTGGTAAAGACCCCGGCACTTGTTCTGCAGTGTTCCGGAGACGTTATTGCGCCCGAAACCGTGGGAGAGTTTGTGCATCGGCGCCTGTCCGGCAGCAAGTTCGTAAGACTGCGGGCCACGGGGCACTGCCCGCACCTCAGCGCCCCGAGTGAAACGATCGCGGCCATTAGAGAGTATCTGGATGGACCGGAAGTCTAGGGGAAGCTCAATCCCACACGACGGCATCCTGGACGAAAGTCTGGAGGAGCTATACGAGTCGGCCCCTTGCGGTTACGTCTCGACAACTTCCGACGGCCGGATCATAAAAGTGAACCGGACGTTTTCAGAATGGACTGGCTACGACCACCAGGAACTGACGGCGGGCATGCGATTCCTGGATCTGTTGACAGTCGGCGGCAAAATCTTTTACGAAACGCATTTTGCGTTGCTGCTTGCGATGCACGGGCAGGTGGATGAAATCGCACTCGACATGGCGTGCAAGGGCGGCCGCGTGATTCCGACGCTGGTGAGCGCAAGGCAGAAACGAAACGCCGCGGGCGAGCCGGTTCTGAACAGGCTGACCGTTTTCAACGCTACCGAGCGAAGAACATACGAGCGCGAGTTGTTGCGCGCACGCAAGCGGGCCGAAGACTCTGCTGCCGAACTGTCGCGTGTGAACAGCGAGCTGACGCGCAGCAATACCGAATTGCTGAGAGCGAACGACGAGCTTGCGCAGTTCGCGTATGCCGCGAGCCATGACCTGCAGGAGCCGCTTCGAACCATATCGTTGTACACGGAACTCCTTGCGGACCGGCACCCGGAGGGAACAGACCAGGAGGCGGGAACATTCATGCGCTACATCCTGGATGGCTCCTCCAGAATGAGGGTGCTGATCGAGGATCTTTTATCCTTTTCGCGGGCCCAAGGTTCTGACCTGGTGTTGCGGACAACGGAGATGGAGTCCGTATTGAATGCCGCGCTAGCGAATCTGCGTTCCTCGATTGAGGAAAGCGGCGCGACTGTTATCTACGACAAGCTGCCCCGCGTCACGGTAGATGCGGCGCGTATCGTGCAGGTCTTCCAAAACCTTCTCGGGAACGCAATCAAATACAGCAAGCCTGGAACGGCTCCGCGCGTGCGCATATCGGCTGTACAACAGAGTTCACCAGAATGGTTGTTCACGGTTGAGGACAACGGGCTCGGCTTTGAACCACGCTACGCGGAACAGATCTTCGGATTGTTCAAGCGACTGCATGGCAGGGAGATACCGGGGACAGGAATCGGCCTGGCGCTGTGCAAGAAGATTATCGATTCGCATGGCGGCCGAATTTGGGCGACGTCGGCCGTGGGTGCGGGCTCGCGTTTCTGCTTCACCATTCCCGATCGGATTTCAAGCTAGAAAACCGGCCTGCGTTGGATGTCATCAACTCAGAATTTACCGAGCTTGATGTGCACGACCTGCGGTGACGAGGACTTGAAGATGAGGCCCCGGTCAGTTTGATCGCCGTTCAGGATTCGTTGTGGTTTCCAGTTGCCGTCCTGATAGACGCCCTGTTCGGCTCTTAGGATTTGCATGCGCTTACCAGGAAGGCGGCCGGGCAAATGGAAGGACACGCTCGCATCGAATCCGGTAACCAGAAACTCGTCCGGGGCTAATTGACCGATGAGTACACGGCCGTGGTTATCTTTTGTCCCTGGGGGCTTGGTTCCGTCGCGCTGCGGGAAACCAAAGGCGACAGTTGCCTGCCAGGGACCGAAGTCGATCTCTGCTTCGGCGTGGCCGGGCTCTTCAACGGCGGTTTTTAGTTTGCCGGTAGAGGTAAGCTCGGCGATCTGCTTGTCCATGGGAGAGAGAAGCGCGTAGTTTTCGGTGTGGAGCTTCGGGGCCTCGCCGTGTGGTAGGGTCCAGCCGGTCCAATCGATACCGAAGGGAGAGAAACCGATCGCACCGTCTCCGAGGGCGTAGAAGAAGTAATGCGCATCGACATCGTTTTGGCCTGTTTCGGGGATCCAAAGGGCGTTGTCGGGGCGATTATACGTGTTCAGGATTTCACGGTAGAAATCGGAATCGTTCGAGTAGATATCAGGGCCGATCACGTCGATGGCGGGCGCCATGGCTTTCCATAGGTCGATCATCTTCTGGACGGCGCCTCCGCTGGGATAGTTAAGGCCGGGAACGGAGACGCGGCGTTCGGGCAGAGCGGCAACAGGATAGCTGACCCACACGTTCACGTACATCGGGATAGGGAATTCCTTTTTGCCCGCAGCCGCGATCGAGTTGATGTAGCGGGACTGATAGTAAGCCTGGAAGTATTCATCCGCTTCGTGACCAAAGACCTGCGGCCAGGTGCCGGGCTGCTTGTGAAGAGCGCTCACGAGCTGGGCGGGAACAGGGCCGTTGAATTCACGGTCGGCGGCGGGAGAAAAGTCGCGGACAGTGCCGATGGCTCCGGATTCGTTCTCGACCTGAATGAAGAGGATGGTGTGCTGGTCACTGTCCAATTCACGGAGGTGACGCATGAGAGCGATAAAGGCGTTCTGGTCGGCGGCTTGATTGGCCGGTGAATTGGCGGAGAGCACGTCGATGGGCTCGCCGTTTGCATCGATCATGCGCGGGTATTTTGCAGGATTTGTTTTCACCCAGTCGGGCGCGTAGTGCATCTGGCCGTTTTTCCAGGTGCCGAACCAGAGCAGGACGAGGCGGAGGTTGTGCTGGCGTGCTCCACGGACAAGATCGTCCACTGTGGAGAAGTCGAACGTTCCCGGTTGCGGTTCGAGCTGTTCCCAATAGACGGGCGCTTCGGCGGTGTTAACGTGCATGGCTTCGAGGGCGGGCCAGACGGCGGGAAGAGTGTCGGGCCAGGAGCTGGAGTTGTTGATTTGCGCGCCCAGGACGAAGTACGGCTGGCCATCTACAAGGAGCTGGTAGTGGCCGTTGTTGTTGACGATTTTCGGCGGTTGAGCAGCGGCGACAAGGGTTGCGGCGAGGAGAAGAAGCTCCAGGAAGCGGAGCAGGCGGATTCGAAGCATGCTCGGCCAATATACAACGCGCATAGTGACGGCCATCGGATGCTTTTCAAGTGTGAGCCGTGCGGGCGTCAGTCCAGTGTCGTTCAGGGAAAGCTTTCATGCCTTCCCCGGTTCGGTACCAGAAGGGAGCGTTTCATAATGGCATCTATCGCAAACGGTCCGGAACCGCTTAACACCAGAGCTGCAAGACATGCAAGGTACAGAAGATTCGTTTCATAACCCACCGGCCCGAATCGCGCTCCGGTAGCAGTCACGGCCACAAGTTTGATCGAACTGAATCCATAGGGCAGATGAACGGTAAAGATGGCCACCAACAGAACCGCTGCCATGGGTAAGCTCGCCAGCGTGACGAAGGCACCCAGGAGTACTGCTAACCCTCCGAATACCTCTGTCAAAATGGTGAGCCATGACATTAAGTGAGGCCCAGGCACACCGATCATTTGTAGAATGGCGGCGAACGCGTCAGGCCCCTTCAAAAGCTTAGCGACGCCATGCTGTAAGAACCCGTATCCGACAATCAACCGCAACAGCACGGGAGCCCATCGGGCGGTCTGAGAATGGTCGAATAATTCAAAACGAACACGGCGCGTTGAGCCCTCACTTTGTTGGCGGCCCTTCTTGGGTGTGCTATCCGTTAGCTGGTTCGCAGATCGAGAGTTCCACATACCTACAAGGCTCTTCGCAGAGAAGATTCAAAAAGTCACGACTTCCACATAGCGGTACATGCAGGCGATCGGCCGCAGGCGAGCTCTCGCAGGATCGACAAGAGGGTTATGGGCGCCGACGAAACCATGGCTCGTACCTGCCCGGTAAGCGAATGGGGTGGGTTGCCCTGCTACCTTAGTAAGAGGTGAATTTTCGCGAACTTGCGTGTATGTTTGCGATGTTCCTGTTTCTTTTATGAGTGTTCCTGCCCGACAGATGTGGACGATGGCGTCCTACGTCCTGAAACAGAAGCTGAAAGGCCGCAAGCAATACCCGCTGGTGCTGATGCTGGAGCCTTTGTTCCGCTGTAACCTGGCCTGCGCGGGATGCGGGAAGATTCAGTATCCGGCGCACGTGCTGAAGAGCCAGCTTACGCCGGAGCAGTGTTTCCAGGCAGTGGACGAGTGTGGCGCGCCCGCGGTATCGATTCCAGGCGGCGAGCCCCTGATGCATCCGCAGATCGGCGAGATTGTCGAAGGGCTGGTGGCGCGCAAGAAGTACATTTACCTTTGCACGAACGCACTGCTGCTGGAAGAGAAGTTACACCTGTTTAAGCCGAGCAAGTATCTGAGCTTTTCCGTTCACCTGGACGGCGAGCGCGAGCACCACGATTTTTCCGTGTGCCGCGAGGGCGGGTTCGATGCGGCGGTGCGAGGAATCAAGGCCGCGCTGGAGCGTGGCTTCCGCGTAACGACCAATACAACGTTGTTCGACGGCGCCGATCCGAACAGCGTCCGCAGATTCTTTGATGAGGCGATGGAGTTGGGCGTCGAGGGCATGATGCTCTCGCCGGGGTACTCGTATGACAAGGCGCCCGATCAGCAGCACTTTTTGGGCAAGGCGCGGACGCGGCGGTTGTTCCGGGCGATTTTGTCGAACCGGAAGCCGTCGTGGAAGTTCAACATGTCTCCGCTCTTCGGCGAGTTTTTGATGGGCCGGCGGAATTTTTCCTGCACACCCTGGGGCATGCCGACGTACAACGTATTCGGGTGGCAGAAGCCTTGTTACCTGCTGCAGGACGGATACGCGGACACCTTTGCCGAGCTGATGGCCGAGACCGAATGGGCCAACTACGGAACAGAATCGGGCAATCCGAAGTGCGCGAACTGCATGGTGCACAGCGGGTATGAAGCGTCTTCGGTGGATTTCGGATTTGGATCGCTGAAGGGCTTTTTTGCAATGGCGAAGGCGACATTGTTCAGCCGCTATCCGGACCGTGACGCCACGGCGCTGTTGGAGGAGCCGGTAAAGCCGGTACATTCCTACAATCCGCTGGTGAACATCGAGAATGCCGGGGAGACGCAGGCTTGACCGAGCAAATTCCAAACCCGGACAACCTGGAAGTCGCACCCGGCTTTACGCACGAGAGACTGCAGGGGTCGATTCCACCGTTTGCGACGGAAGAAGAGATTCGCACTGCGCTCGAGAAAGCGTTCGATTATCGCGGCGACGTGACGGTGAACTGCAAGGACGGCCGCACAGTGGAAGGCTATCTCTACGACCGGCGAAATGCAGCCACGTTGCGGGAATCGCTGGTGCGGATACTGCCCGCGGATGGCAGCCCGCGCGTAAGTATCTCGTATGCCGATATTGAAGGATTGAAGTTCAGCGGGCGGGATACGGCGGCAGGCAAGAGCTGGGAAGCCTGGGTGAAGAAGTACTGGGAGAAGAAAGCCGCCGGGGAAGAGGCGGGTATCGAACCAGAGTTATTGGACTAAGAAGGGGCGCCGGAGCGCCCTTTCTCGTCCAGAAAAGCAGGATCTAACACCCTTATTTGGGGGTGACGGCTTCCTTGACGCCTTTAACGGTGTCTACAGCGGCCTTGCCGGTGCCTTTACCGATTTTGGCGGCACCCTTTCCAACGTTTTTCCCGAAATCGACCGGGGCGTTCCCGATTTCTTTGGTTTTCACGTCCTTGCTCAGCTTTTTGGCCCCCGTCTTTATGTCGTGACCACCCTTGCTGTAGTCGGTCGAGACAGCATTACCGGCCTTGTCAAAGTGGCCTCCAGCGGTTTTACCGTGTAGCCCAAGGCTGTCCAGTACCTGATCGTTCAGGCGGCCATCCACCGCCAGATCATTTTTCTCCTGATACTGCCGTACGGCGGCATCGGTTTTCGGGCCGTCAATCCCGTCGATCGGTCCGGGGTCAAATCCTTTGTCTTTCAATGCTTGTTGAGCGGCGCGAGTCCGGTCCGACCCTTGTCCGGCAAAAGTGGGTGTTACCGATAATCCTAATACTACGGCCATTCCTAAAACAAAAGTACGCATATTGTTCTCCTCCGAAAGTCTTTTTACTGCCCGGAGAAACGCATGGGTACAGCACCCGGGCAGCTACTCGTTATAAGGTAGACGTTCAGCGGCCGAAATATGTAGCATTCTTCTCTGTGAATTCCGCCCACTTATCCGGTAAATCGTCGAGAGCAAAGATGGCGGACACGGGGCAGACGGGTACGCAGGCTCCGCAGTCGATACACTCGACCGGGTCGATGTACAGCATTTCCTCGGACTCGAACTTGTCGGAATCTTTTTTCGGGTGGATGCAGTCCACCGGGCAAGCGTCAACGCAGGCAGTGTCTTTAGTTCCGATGCAGGGTTCGGCAATTACATAAGCCATTTTCAGTTGGTTCCAATTCTTAGTGAAGTACTACTAGGAAGCGCGCGGACGGAGAGTGCCGACGTGCGCTATTAACTTTTAGGATTATCACAGTAGGGACCGGAGTGACAAACGCGGAACAGCGACTGGCGGGATTCGGGGAGTTAAATGCGTAAAATACGATTGATGAATTCACAGGTGCGCAAAGCAGTGTTCCCGGCGGCCGGCTTAGGAACCCGGTTCCTGCCGGCGACCAAAGCCATGCCCAAAGAGATGTTGCCAGTGGTGGACAAGCCGCTGATTCAGTATGGCGTGGAAGAAGCGGTGGCCTCCGGCATTTCGGATGTAATTATCGTCACGGGGCGGGGCAAAAGCGCGCTCGAAGATCACTTCGATATCAGCTTTGAACTGGAAAAGTTGCTGGAATCGAAGAAAAAGAAGGAATTATTGGCACTGGCGAGGTCTGTTTCCGATTTGGCGGACGTGTCGTACATCCGGCAAAAGGAGGCGCTGGGACTGGGACATGCGGTGCTGCGCGCCAAAGACCTGGTGGGCGATGAGGCGTTCGCGGTACTGCTTCCCGACGACATTATTGCCTCCGAGAAACCGTGTGTCCGTCAGCTTATCGATGTTCACGAGCGGTACGAGGCGTCGGTGATCGCACTGATGGAGGTGCCGAGCGACCAGATCTCGGCCTACGGAGTGGTGGATGCTGAGCAGGTCGCGAACGGGGGAGAAGGCCGGCTGTTCCGCATTCGCGACATGGTGGAAAAGCCCAAAGCGTCCGAAGCGCCTTCCAATCTGGCGATTATTGGCCGATACGTTTTGACGCCCGACATTTTCGAGTGCATTGAATCGATTGAGCCGGGCAGCGGCGGTGAGATTCAGCTTACCGACGGCCTGAGATACATGACGCGCAACAGGCCCGTGTACGGATTGAAGTTCGAAGGCAAACGTTTCGACGCAGGCGACAAACTGGGGTTCCTGAAGGCGACCGTGGAGTTTGGGTTAAAGCGGCCGGATCTTGGCCCGCAGTTCCGCGAGTACTTAAGGACACTTACCTTTTAATCTCCCGATGAGGAAGAAGTGTTTGTTAGTTGCGGCGGTTGCGGCGGCGTTGCTGAGCGCCGCCCCGCAGTGGCGAGAGGGTAACGGCGTTACACCGGCCACGGTGGAGGCACTGTCGTGGCAAGCACGCCAAGACCTGATGCTAGGCAATGCGGCGAGGGCATCGGAGGAAGCGGACACCATTCTTTCCCAAGCTGCGGCTCTGCTGAAGGGACGTCCGCTTGATAGCGAGCCATCGCTGGCCACGGCTGTAGGCGCGGCGTATGAAGTACAAGCGCAGGCCCTTGCAGAACAACACCGGACCGCCGAAGCTCTTCCACTGTTACGGTCCGCAATGCGCCGCTGGGCGGGCACTTCGATCGTCACGCGCCTGCAAAAGAACCTGAACCTTCTGACGTTGGTGGGCAAGCCGATGCCTGTTCTGCGGGAGGCGGAGTGGATCGGGAATACCAAGCCCGTGCCCGCCAGCGCCTTACGGGGAAAAGTGGTGCTCCTCTTTTTCTGGGCGCACTGGTGTCCGGACTGCAAGGCAGAGGCGCCTGTACTGGCGGAGGTGGCGGCGGAGTTTGAGCCGAAGGGCCTGGTAGTAGTGGCGCCCACGGAACGGTACGGCTACACACCGTCGGATGAGCATGCGCCGCCAGCGGCAGAGAAGGTTTTCATCAAGCAGGTGTTCGAGCGGTTTTACGCGTCGATTCCGAAGGTTCAGGTTCCTCTGGATAGCGGAAATTTCCAGCGTTTTGGCGCGAGCACCACACCAACGCTGGTACTGGTCGACCGCAAGGGAGTGGTGCGGCTGTACCATCCGGGGACAATGGACGAGGGTTCGTTGCGGGCAGCGGTCCAATCTTTGATAAATTCGTAGGTTCGCAGGTAAGTAGGTTTGCAGGTAACGAGATGAAGCTTCGTTTTTTGGTTGTGATGCTGCTGGCGGTGATGGCGCTTCCCGTAATGGCCGGTCCTCCGCAGACCGTCGTCACGGTAGCGGTGAAGAACGACCGCGATAAGCCTATCGATAATGCAGCGGTAATTCTAGACTTTCTCGGTTCACGGCAATATACAAAGCTGGGAAAGCGCAAACCGATTCATTGGGAGATGCACACGAATCAGCAAGGGCTGGCTAAGTTCCCGCCCGTGCCGCAAGGAACGATACAGGTGCAGGTGGTTGCCAGCCACTATCAGACAACGGGAAAGCAGTACGATATCGACTCAGAGGAAAAGAGAGTCGAGATCACGTTGAATCCGCCGCAGGCCCAATACAGCGCGCATCCACCGCTGCGACCGGCGGATGCCTCGAAGCACTAACGCCACCTGGCTACGGCAGGATCGCAATCGCCTCGATTTCAACGGATACGTCGCGCGGCAGGCGCGCTACTTCGACGGTGGAACGGGCGGGAGGATTCACCGAAAAGTAAGTAGAATACACGTCGTTCATTTTGGGAAAAGCGGCGAGATCGTGCAGGTAAACGGTCGTTTTGACGACATCGGCCAGGGAGGCACCCGCTGCCTGAAGGACGCCCTTGATGTTTTCGAGAACGCGCTCGGTCTGCTCTTCTATCGTGTGGCCAGAGAGTTCACCGGTTTCCGGGTGCAGCGGGATCTGACCACTAAGGAAGAGCATTCCGTTGCGCTTCACGGCCTGCGAATACGGGCCGATGGCTTTCGGCGCCTTTGCCGTTGAGATGATTTCGTTCATTTGTTTATTATCAGCCGGGATTTGCGGGCTTTCGGAGCGAAGGCAGTAAGTACCTATGTGATCGCTAGTTATGTAACATTACTTGGGCCGCCGTGTTCTATAGAAGCGGAGGGGACCAAGTAGATTTTCGTATGAAGACAACCAGAAAAACATTGGCAGTAGCCAGTATCACCGGGCTGTTGATTCTTGCGGGGGCTTGTTCGAGCAATACGAACAAACAGGCCGCAGAGCAATCTTCGGTGGCGAGCAAGGGCGACGGCAAGGGCACGGCTCCGCCGGCGGCGGAAGCAAAGCAGGCGGATAAGGCCCTGGTGCGATTTGTGAATGGGACGAGTTCGTCCAAGGACCTTGCGTTCGGGGATGCTATTCCATTCAGCGGCGTGGGATCGGACGACATTTCCGCTTATAAGGAGCTTCCCGCGGAACGGCACGATTTTAAGCTGACTGCGGAGGGGAACGCAACGGTGCCGCTGGCGACAAATAGCGAGGGATTAAGCGGCGGGAAACATTACACCATCCTGGCTTATACGAAGAAAGACGGCAAGGCCGCGCTGGATCCGATTACGGACGATTTAGTTCCGCCGAACCCGGATCAGGCGAAGGTTCGGGTGATTAACTTAGCTCCGGCGCTGGAAAATGCCGACTTGTACGTACAGGGCAAGAGCTCACCGCTGATCAGCGGCGTGGGATTCGAGCATGCAACGGACTATAAAGATGTCGCGCCTACCAACGCGGAGCTGGTGGTTCGCCATGGGACCAGTAAGCGGAATTCAGCCTCGCTGAAGGACGTGGATATAAAGGGCGGAAAGCTGTACACCATTCTTGTATTCCAAGACAAGCATCACAAGCTATCCACCAAGATCGTTGAAGATCAATTCACTTCTCTGCCAGCAGGGTCGTAGCGCAGAAAAAGGGGCCTGTTTTCGTACGGGCCCCTTTCCATCACGCGAGATCTGCGAGGACGCAGCTTACTTATCGGCGTCCTTGTTCACGGCGTCTTTAACGTCGCCGTATGCTCCCTTGAGCTTTCCCTTCGCCTGATCGACTACGCCTTCGGCCTCAGTATCGGGATCGTTGGTAGCCCTGCCCAGCCCCTCTTTCACCTTACCTTTGGCTTCGTCGAGTTTTCCGCCGACTTGTTCTTTGTTCATAAAGGCTCCTCTGCCAAGTTAGACCCCCTCGTAAAAGCACGGTTTCATCAAATTCCCGTTCAGGCCGGGCGCGGGAACTGGAGAGTGCCCACCAACTCGCGGACATGAGCGATGTTTTCGCGGCGGAGAAGCTGGCCTAGCTGCCGGGCGACGCGCAGAGGGGCGCGGGGGTCGGCGAAGGTTGCGGTGCCCACCTGGACCGCGCTGGCGCCGGCGATCAGGAACTCAGCGGCGTCCTCGCCTGTGCGGATGCCTCCGAGGCCAATCACGGGGATGCTGACGGCCTGGGCGGCTTCGTAGACCAGCCGAAGGGCCAGCGGCTTAATGGCGGGTCCGGAGAGACCGCCGAATCCGGCACCGATGCGCGGCTTACGTGTTTTGACGTCGATAGCGAGCGAAACGAAGGTGTTCACGAGGGAAAGTGCGTCAGCACCGGAGTCCTGAGCGGCGCACGCCACCGGTTGAATGCGGTCGACGTTCGGCGAGAGTTTGACGATCAGGGGGCGCCGGGTTAAGGGGCGAATGCGGGACACCAGGTCCGAGAGCAAGCCAGGGTCGCTCGAGAAGAACATGCCGCCGTGCTTGGTATTGGGGCAGGAGACGTTGAGCTCGTAGGCGGCGATGCCGGCGGCGTCCTCCAAAGTGCGGACGACTTCCAGATAATCTTCGTCGCGATAGCCGAAGACGTTTGCGAAAACCGGCACGGTATAGCGGCGAAGCTTCGGGAGCTTGTCACGGATAAAGGCGCGGACGCCAACGTTCTGGAGCCCGACAGAGTTGATCATGCCCATTTCGGCGTTCCAGAGGCGCGGCGCAGGGTTCCCGGCGATCGGCTCCCGCGATAGTCCCTTCGTAACGATCGCGCCGAGTTGATTCAGGTCGAGAAGCTTTTCGAATTCGATACCGTAGCCGAAGGTGCCGGAGGCCGTGATGACGGGATTGCGCAGCGGAATCCCGCACAGGGTGGTGGCGAGCCGTGAATCGTTCATGAGGCGGCCGGCCTGCCCTTAATCCCGCATCGTTACGGCGGGTTCCTCTGACCCATAGGATTCGTCGGAGTCGTTCTTCTCCGATCGGCCGTATCGGTCCGCGGCGAGTTGGCGGGCAGCTGCGCGGATGAGATCCCAAGTCTCACGAACATCGCTTTCTTCCGTCATGAAATTGCCGATGGCGAAACGAAGAACATATTTGCCGTTGAGCACGGCATGGGAAAGAAAGGCTTTGCCGGTTGCGTTGACCGAAGCGAGCAGTTGTTCGTTGAACGCATTGTCGCTTCGATGACGGAAGCAGACGAGAGAAAAGTTCACAGGAGCGCAGAGTTCGAACTCATCGCTCGATTCGACGAGCGACTGCACGAGTTTTGCGAGAGCCAGGCCACTTCGCAGCATCTTCGAGATGCCTTCGCGGCCGTAGTGGCGGAAGACGTACCAGAGTTTTAGCGCACGGAAACGCCGGCCGAGTTGGATTCCGTAGTCCATGTAATTCACTACGCGGTCGTCTTCCGACGTGCGAAGGTATTCAGCCGTCAAAGACGAGGCGCGGCGAAGGACATCGGGATAGCGCGTGTAGAGAACGCTGCAATCAACGGACACAAAGAGCCATTTGTGCGGATTGATGACCAGCGAGTGGGCGCGCTCCACGCCATCGAGGACGTGACGCATTTCGGGAAGAATGGCGGCCGCACCGGCGTATGCCGCGTCAACATGGAGCCAGATGCCGAAGCGCTCCGCGACCGCCGCGATGGCGGGGACCGGATCGATGGCGCTCACGGC
>Ga0308176_10002233_pt1 | contig 12142 bp, 9 predicted proteins | sample PhyCR2_3_FD_203890 | JGI IMG/M metagenome (GOLD analysis project Ga0308176, IMG submission 203890) | Soil microbial communities from UC Gill Tract Community Farm, Albany, California, United States - DLSLS.C.R2 | ecosystem: Environmental > Terrestrial > Soil > Agricultural land | place: USA... | reverse complement strand
CGTCTCGACCAGCATCCCGCGGCCGAGCGTCTGCTTCACGGGGCAGCGGTCGGCGATCTGATGAAGACGCAGGCGCTGTTCTTCGGAGAGCGGGCCCACGAGAACGATGCGGCGTGACACGCGCGGGATCCCCACCTCCGATTGCTCGCACTCGGCGCAGTCCTTGTCGTGCGCCCGCTCGGTGCGCAGCTGGATGCCGACGCTCTCGAGCGGCCAGCGCTTGCGGTCGGCGTACATGCGGAGCGTCATCGCCATGCAGCTGGCGAGCGCGCCGAGCAGGAGCTCGTAGGGCGTGGGTCCCGTGCCGGTGCCACCGGCGGTGATCGGCTCGTCGGCGACGAGCGAATGCGGGCCCGCCGTGATCTCGGTGCGATAGCCAGTCGCGCCGACGCGGGCGGTGATCCACTCCCGCTCGTCGCTCAGTCTCTCGAGCGACACGGGAGCGACGCCGCTCCCGCTCGCGGCGCTCATGGCGCCGCTGCCTCGAGCGCGGCGGTGAAGTTGGCGGCGCTCGTCCAGTCGCCCTCGTAACGACGGCCGTTGATGAAGAACGTCGGCGTGCCGTTCACGCCGCTGCGCACGCCGCTCATGAAGTCCGCCTTCACGCGCTCCTCGTAGCTGTCGGCCTCGAGGTCGCGCGCGACGTCGTCCGGCGAGACGCCGGCATCCGCCGCGTAGCGCAGCAGATGCTCGACGTCGAGCGCGTCCTCGCTGTCGCGCTGGTGGTCGTAGATCGCGTCGTGCATCCGCCAGTAGGCGTCTTCACCTCCGAGCGCGGCGACGCTCTCGGCCGCCTCGGCGGCATTCAACGCATCCGGATGACTCTCGGTGAGGGGGAAGTTGCGGAAGACATAGCGCAGGCGGGATCCGAGCGCCTTGCGCACGCGAGGCAGCACGGTGTGCGCGCGCTGGCAGTGAGGACACTGGAAGTCGCCATACTCCACGAGCGTGATGGGCGCGTCGGCGTCGCCGATGCTGTGATCCTGCTCGCTGACGGCCGGCCGAAGCGTTCCCTGCGACGTGGTCGTCATCGGGCCGCTCCGGCGGACGACGGGGCGTCGAGCGCCTCGAGCGCCTCTAGGATGCCGTCGGCGCCGGGATTCACACCGATGGGCGAGCAGTAGCTCCAGCGAATGATCCCTTCGCCGTCGATCACGAACAGTGCGCGCTCGGCGGTGCCTTCGTGAGTGCGATACGCGTTGTAGCGCTGGGCGACGCCGCCCTTCGGCTCGAAGTCGGCGAGCAGCGGGAAGTGGAGCTTGCGCGCCTGTGCGAAGGCGGCGTGACACCACGCGCTGTCGACGGAAATGCCGAGCAGCGTGGCCTGATGCTTGTGAAACTCAGGGAGAATCTCGTTGTACAGCGCCATCTGATCGCCGCAGACCGGACTCCAGTCGGCGGGATAGAAGGCGATGATCACCGGCTTGCCGCGAAAGTCATCGAGCGAGACGGACTGATCCGGCGTCGCGGGAAGGGAAAATGAAGGCGCGGGTGTTCCCGCGGGAAGGATCGAGCTGTGGTCTGACATGTCGGTCTCCGAGGCGAGGATCGAGGGGCCGGGGATGAAGACTCGGGAGGAGTGGAAGGTTCGGGGTCCGGGTGCGGAGCATGGGGTGGATACTCACGCATCCACCCCCAAGGGCATTTTTCACTTCACGACGATCGGCACCCGCTGCGGCAGGTCGACCACCACCTTCTCGGTCCGGTTCTGCTGGACTCGGCGATACCACGCGTCGTCCTTGCCGACCCCAGTCGCTTGCATCAACTGCCGGCCGAGCTGTGTGACGACCGCGTTCGGCAGCCGGATGGAGCCGTGCGACACCGCCTTGCCGATCGACGCCGGCTCGTTGGTGCCGTGGATGGTGCGCGGCGGATCGTAGACGAGCTGTGCGCGGCCGAGTGGATTGTCCGGCGCGCCCGGCGCCTTTCGCTTGCTCTGCTCCGCCCACGTCTCGTCGGGCGGAATCCACTCCGGATTCCAGATGACCTGCTTCACCTCCCAGCTGCCCGTCATCGTGGGCCACTGCGACGACCCGACTGCCACGCTGTGGCTCGCCACGGGGCGGTCGTGATCGAAGACGGTCAGCTTGCGCTTGGTGAGGTCCACCTCGAGCCGCAGACTCGACATCGGGAGCGTGTCGGACTTGCTCGCCTTGCCGGACGTCGCTGCGCTCGCCCCGGTGGACGACGCGGGGCTGCCGCTCATCGGCATGGTGCCGTCGGCGCTCGTGCCGGATGTCGTTGATCCACTCTGAGCGTTGGCGCCGCCCACGGCGTTCGGCGACGTGTGCCCGACGTCGACGCTGTCGGGCGACATGTTGCTCCGCGTTCCGGCAGTGGTGATGGAATCCGACGCCGGCGCGACCGAACCCATCGCGGTGGAGGAGGTGGCTCCGACGCCCGGCTGGGCGGACACCTGGCTCTGCGTCCCCGTGGAGTCCGTCGCCGTAGCGGGCTTCTTCTCGACGTCGCTGACGGTGCAGCCGAGCAGGAGCGCCGCGGCGCCGAGTATGAAAGTGAAGCGGTGTCGTACGACCGATCGCATCTCGCCGTCCCGTGTCGGTGAGACGACCAGGAGAGCAAGAGACGTGCGGGGCGCGACGGCGCTGCCGTGTGACGGCCTCCAAGCGGCTCGTGAGACGGCAGACGGACGCGTCGCATTCACCGGGCTCGAGCACGAGCTCGCGGCGGGTGGAGCACGCCCGGGAGATACTAGCACGAAGTCGTCTGCGAACAGAAAGTGCGGCGAGCTACGCGGGGAATGCGCTCACACGGTTGCCCCCGCGTCGTTCGACGGAAGCACGGCGGAGACGCGGCGCATCACCTCGAGACAGGCGCGAGCGTTGTGATACGGGCACTTCCATGGTCCCACCTTCTCGCCCCCTCGGCTCTCGCTTCCGTCGCGCGACACACGACGCCGCCACTCTCCATTGCGGCGGTCGAGCATGTGCGCTCTGATGAACTCCCACGCACCGGTGGCCGCGTAGAGGAAGGCGGACTGATCGGAATCCTGATACGCGGCGAGAAAGCCGACGATCGCTTCGGCCTGCAGCCACCATTCCTTGTCGGTGTCGATACGGCCGCCATCGCTGGCGTCGTAGATGCCGCCCTCGGTTCGGTCGACACCATCACGCAGCACCGCTTCGGCCAACCGCATCGCCGCCGCCCGAACGCGCTCGGCGAGCGCCGGGTTGCCGAGCGCGCGCGCGGCATCCATGAGCAGCCAGCTCGTCTCGATGTCGTGGCCGAAGGAGATCCTCGTCGAGCGCGGCTCCCAACTCTCGGAGAGGAAGGCGATGACGTGGCTTCCGTCGGGCGCGATCAGGTGCGCGAGGAAGATCTCCAGCAACGACTCGAGCCGCGCACGCAGCCGAGCGTCGGGCCACGCCTCGTAGAGCGTGGTGTACGCCTCGACCAGATGCAGATGGGTGTTCGTGCTGCGCCGCTCGTTCGCGTCGACGTCGCTGAGGCGTACGTCGTCGAGCCGCTTCCAGTCACGGGAGAAGGCTTCCTCGTATCCGCCGCGCACGGGGTCGTGCGCGTGTGCCTCGACCAGCCAGAAGATCGCGATGGCCGCGTCGAGGCTGCGCCGATCGTCCGTCGCGCGGAAGTGCTCGGCGAGCGCGTAGATGGCGAACGCCTGCGCGTAGACGTGCTTGCGGTCGTCGATCGGGCGTCCGTCGGCGTCGATCATCCAGAAGACGCCGCCGAACGAAGCATCGATGAAGTGAGCCGAGAAGTGGATGGCGCTTCGCTCGGCGGCGGAGCGGCAGGCGTCGTCCTGCAGCACGCGATGCGCGGCGGAGAGCGCCCAGAGCACGCGCGCGTGCAGGATGCAGCCCTTCGGCGCGTCCTCGTCTCGCGCACCGTCCTCGCTGATGTAGCCAACGACCCCGCCGCGCCGGAGGTCTGCCGCGTTCGTCGTCCAGAAGGGGAGGATGTGCCTGGTGAGCTCCTCGTGCATCTCGACGCGCAGCTCGCGCAGGGCGAGCTCAGACACGTCGCGCGCCGTCTTTCACTGCGAGGTTGCGCTCGATGAGCGCGATGCGCTGATCGAGCGAGCCGGCCGACGTGAGCGGATCCTCGGGCGTGTTGAGCGCGTAGTCCACCAGCCGCTCGATGCTCGATTCGGCGACGTGGATGCGGGTGTCCGACGACGCGTAGTAGATGAGCACGCGGCCGTCATCATCGGCGATCCACCCGCAGCTGAACACGACGTTCGAGACGTCGCCCACCCGCTCCGCGCCCTCCGGCGCGATGAGATATCCCGCGGGGCGATGCGTCACGCGCCACGGTTGCTCGAGGTCGGAGACGAAGAGGTAGAGCACGTAACGCAGGCCGGCCGCGGTGTTGCGCACGCCGTGCGCGAGATGCAGCCAGCCCGCCGCCGTCTCGATCGGCGGCGGGCCCTGGCCGTTCTTCGACTCCTTGATCGTGTGATACTGGCGCGGCTCGATCACCGTCTCGTCGAGGACGACGGGTCGCGTGATGTCGTCGCACAGCCCCCAGCCGATGCCGCCCCCCGATCCCGCTTCGATGAAGCTGTCCTGCGGCCGCGTGTAGAGCGCGTAGCGGTCCGACACGAAGCGCGGATGCAGCACGACGTTCCGCTGCTGCTCCGAGCGCGTGACGAGATCGGGCAGTCGCTCCCACGTCAGTAGATCCCGCGTGCGGACGATCCCCGCCTGTGCCACCGCGGCCGAGAGGTCGTGTGGCGCGCGCGTGTCCTTCCGCTCGGTGCAGAACACACCGTAGATCCATCCGTCCTCGTGCAGCGTGAGCCGCATGTCGTAGACGTTCACGTCGGGCTCGGCGGTCTGCGGGAGCCGAACCGGAAGGTCCCAGAACTTCCACCCGTCGATCCCATTGGCGCTCTCGGCGACGGCGAAGAACGACTTGCGATCGGCGCCCTCGACGCGCGCCACCATCAGATAGCGACCGTCCAGCTTGATCGCACCCGGGTTGAACACGGCATTGATCCCCATCCGCTCCAGGCCGAGCGGGTTGGTCTCGGGGGAGAGGTCGTAGCGCCAGAACAGCGGAGTGTGCTCCGCCGAGAGCACGGGATTCCGATAGCGGTCGAAGACGCCATTGCCGCCCGCGAGACGCTCGTTGCGCCGCGCGATCAGCGCGTCATGCGCGGACTGGAGCGCGCGCAGTCGCTCGATGTCGGCAGTGGAGCGCGCGATGGGATCGGTGGTCGTCATGCGAAGAGATCGGACAACGGATCTGCGGAGGGCGGAGTGATGCTGGCTCAGGATGCGGTGGCGACGACGAGCTCTGGCGCGTGCGCGGCCGCGAGCCGCGCCTCGGCCGGCAAGTCGGCGGGATAGTCCTCGAGGCGGTCGTACCAGGTGCGCTTGAGGATGCCCATCGCCACGACCACGAGTCCTCCCGCGACGGCGAGGCCGCGCAGGTCGCGCAGCACGATGAAGATGCCGGTCGCGGTGAGCGCGGTCTGCCAGACGATCCCGACGACCACGTTGAACATGTCGCGCCTGAACGCGGAGTTCGCGACGAGCCCGGGGTGCTTGAGCGCGAGCCGATCGTGCACCGGCTTCCACACGCCCCACGGACGAACGCGCAGATAGAAGTTCTCGAGCACCGCGTCGTCGTCCGGCGGCGTCAGCAACGTGCCGGCGATGCAGCCGGCCAGCGAGAGCGCGAGGATGACCGGGAATCCGTAGATGGGCGGGATGCCGCGCATGAGCAGCGGCACGATCATCGAGCCGGCGATGCCGGCGACCATCCCCCAGAAGTAGCCGTACGCGTTGAACCGCCACCAATACCACTTGAGCAGGTTCGACGCCGTGTAGCCGCCGTAGAGCGCGGAGACGATCCAGCCGACGATCTCGTTGAGCGAGCCGACGAAGAAGCCGAGCCCCGTGCCGATCACCACGACGGCGACGGAGCTCGCGTAGCTCATGCGCACGAGGGTGCGCTGGTCGGCGTCGGGGCGTAGGTACTTCTTGAAGATGTCGTTGACGATGTACGCCGGCGCCGCGTTCACCGTCGCCGCGAAGTTGGACATGAACGCGGCGAGCAGCGCGGCGATGAGCAGGCCGAGCAGCCCGGTGGGGATGAAGCTCTTGAGCGCGAGCGGCAGGATCAGCTCGAAGTCCACACCGGTGCCCATCGCACGGAGCTGCGGGCTGAAGTACACGAGCGCGAGCACCGTGAGCCCGGTGATCAGCATGTAGCGCGGGATGAGCAGCACGATGTTCACCACGCCGTTCATCTTCGCCGCGTCGCTCGGCGAGCGCGTGGAGAGGATGCGCTGCATGTCGTAGTTCGGCGCCGGGCCGGCACCGGCTTGCAGCAGCCCCTTGAAGAGCAGCATCCCCCAGAAGGCGGAGAAGAACGACCAGCCGTCGTCGGCGATGCGCTTGTTCACCGCGGGCATCAGGCTCGACCAGTCGATGTCGAGCATCTTCCCGAACCACGGGCTGCGCCAGCCGTGCGGGATGACCTGATCGAGCATCTCGGGCGACACCTGCCGCATCACGAGGATGCCGACCGAGATGCTGGCGATCGTCATGATCGAGAACTGGAGCAGCTCGGTGAAGACGACGCTGAACATCCCGCCCTTCGCCACGTAGGTCGTCGCGATCGAGACGATCAACAGCCCCCAGAGCTTGGCGTTGGTCGTCGGATCGGCGGCGAGCACCCAGGGCAGGAAGGTCGCGGCGAACTTGCCGATGCCGATGAAGGCGTAGGCGAGGAAGCCGATCACGTTGAGCAGCGCGAACAGCACGACGATGAGATGCGCGAGCGTGCTGCCTCGCCCCTCGCCGAAGCGGAACCTGATCCATTCGGCGCCCGTCATCACGCCCGACCGGCGGAGCCAGGTCGAGAGGAACGCCATGAGGATGATCTGATTGAAGACGGGCCAGAGCCACGGGATCCAGATGCTCTTCATCCCGTAGACGAAGAGCAGGTAGACCATCCACATCGTGCCGCTGATGTCGAACATCCCCGATGCATCGGAGACGCCGAGCACGTACCACGGGATCGTGTTGCCGCCGAGGAAATAGCTGCGGATGTTGCGGGTGGCGCGCTTGGAGATCCAGAAGCCGATCGCGATGGTCGCGGTGAGGTACGCGCCGATGATCAGCGCGTCGATGAGGCGCAGGTTCATCGCATTACCAGCCGTCCGTTCGGAACGGCACCGCGGGCAGCCCGTCGCGATTGTACAGCCGTGCCCGGGTGGGGTTGTTCCCCCAGCCGTAGCGCACGGCGATCGGCTTCGTGACCTGCGGGCTGGACACGATCACCGTGCTGCCGTCGATGCGGGCATCGGCCCAGACGAAATGACGGTCGGCCCCGGCGATGGCGAAGCCGCCGACCTTGCCCTCGGGCGACTCGCTCACGAGCCCTCCGGCGGCGTGATCGAAGCGCACGATGATCGTCTCGTCGCGGACTCCGTGCGAGCGGTGGGTCGGTCCCACGGACTCGATGCGCTCGCCGTATGCGACGTGGCGCGCGGCGAGGGCGAGCCGCCGGCCGACCTCCTGCTTGTTGCGCGGATGGATGTCCTTCGCGTCGCCGATGTCGGCGATCACCGCCTGGCCCGTCTTCGGGAGCGCGAGCGCGGCGGTCTGCGCGTCACGCAGCGTGGCCCACGCGCTCTGCGCGGGTGGCAGGGAGTCTTCCGCCATGTAGTTGGCGAGCTGCACCCAGAGGAAGGGGAAGTCGCCGAGGCCCCACTCGCGTCGCCAGCTCGTGATCATCTTCGCGAAGAGCGCGCGATACTTCACCGCGTCGGCGACGCTGTCGGCGTTGGACTCGCCCTGATACCAGATGACGCCCTTGATCGGGAAGGGAAGGAGCGGGTGCACCATCTTGTTGTACAGCACCGTGGGCACCTTGTTGATGTGCTGCCCGTCGGCCTGCAGGGAGACCGCGCCGACGCGGAACTTCCACGGTGCGGTGAGCGGACGGCGCGCGCCACCGACCTCGACGAAGATCGCCGACGGATCGCCGTAGATGCCGCCGCCGCCGCCGCCGTCCTGCACGCGCACGGCGATCACGTTGCGCCCGGCCTTCAACGCGGACGCGGGCACGTCGTACACGCGCGTCGCGGCGTAGTTGTTCGTGCGGCCGATCTCGACGCCGTTCACCCACGAGATGTCCGCGTCGTCGATGGCGCCGAGTCCGAGCCTCACGCCGCGCGCCGCGTCGTCGGCGGTGAGCTCGAAGGTGGTGCGGTACCAGGCGATGCCGTCCATGTCGGGGTAGCCTGCCTGCTCCCAGAGCGACGGCACCGTGATCGGTTGCCACCGGCTCTCGTCGAGCGCCGGATCGGCCCACACGGCGCGTCCGTCCACCAGCCCTGCATCGACCTTCGGCAGCTCGCCGATCTTGGCGCGCATCGTCTCCACCGATCGCTGCTGCGCGCGCTGCTCGCTGTCCCAGAGCCGCCGCCACGACGCCTCGTCGAGGCCGAGCGCGGCGCGGCTCATCCACGGCTCGATCCGGCTGCCGCCCCACGACGTGTTGATGATCCCGATCGGCACGTCCATCGTCTTGCGAAGGTCGCGCGCGAAGAAGTACGCGACCGCGCTGAACGAGCCCACGTGCTCGGAGTCCGCCGGCGACCACTCGCCACCCGCGAGATCCGACTCCGGCGCGGGCGCGAAGGTGGTCGGCACCTTGAATTGGCGGACGCGCGAGTCGTGTGCGGCGGCGATCTCGGACGCCGCGCCGTTCACGTTCGCGACTGGGAACTCCATGTTCGACTGGCCCGATGCGACCCAGACGTCGCCGGCGAGGATGTCGCGCACGACGACGCTGTCCGCGCCACTCCGAACGACGATCTCGTGCGGCCCGCCCGCGTGCAGCGCGGGATAGGTCACCTTCCAGGTCCCGTCGCCGGCGACTGTCGCACTGCGGGAGACTCCATCCAGCGAGACCCGCACCTCGGCACGCGGCGCACCCCATCCCCACACGGGGATGGCGACGTCGCGCTGGACGATCATTCCCGACGCGAACAGACGCGGCAGGGCGAGCGCGCGTCCCGCGCCGGTCTGGGCGCGAGCGCTGGCCGCGCCGGCCAGAAGTACGAAGGTGAGGGCGCTGGAAGCTGCGCGGAGTCGCATGCGTCGGTCTCGCGGGTGGCCGCCGGCGGTGACAAACGGCGAGCGGGCTGTTATTCCATTCGTTGGAGAAATTGGCCGGCGCGAATGGAGGTCCGGAAGGAATGTGAGTTCGGGCGGGTATATGCCGCCCGGTCGGCGGACCGTCAAGCCGCGCTTAGGTCATGTGATCGTTGCGTCTCGGCATCCCCTCATGTAGCATCGCGAGAATCTCCCCACCCACCCGCTCGCCACGACCCCCACGTGCTGACCGGCACCAATCTCGTCTATACCAAGAAGTTCAACCTCCGGATCGTCCACGAGGTGATCCGTGTGTACGGTCCGCTCTCTCGGGCCGACATCGCGCGCCACACCGAGCTGAGCGTCCAGACGGTCTCCAACCTGGTGAAGGAGCTGCTCGGCCACCGGCTCGTGCAGGAAGGCGAGCGGCGAAGCGAGGGACGCGGCGCTCCGTCGATGTCGCTCAGCCTCAACCCCGACGGCGCGTACGCGATCGGCCTCGATCTGGACCGCGACCATCTCACCGGCGTTCTCGTCGACCTCGCGGGCAACGTGCGCCACCGCCTGCACATGGAGGTGGAGACGCCGTCGCCCAAGGAGATGCTCGATCTGATGTGCGGCATGGTCGAGACCATGGCCAGTCGTCAGGGGCTGCAGCTCGACGAGGTCGCCGGCCTCGGCCTGGGAGTGCCGGGCCCGATGCACCGCGCCGAGAACGGCGACGGATATCTCGTGAACCCGAAGGCGTTCCCGGGCTGGCACGACATCCCGCTGGCGACGTGGCTGCGCGAGCGGCTCGACATGCCGGTGTACCTGGAGAACAACGCGCTCGCCGCCGCGGTGGGCGAGCGGTGGTACGGGGCGGGCCGTCAGATGGGCACCTTCTTCTACATCTATTTCGGCAGCGGGTTGGGCGGCGGGTTGATCATGAACGGGCAGCCGTACGAAGGGTTCACCGGCAACGCGGGCGAGATCGGCTATCTGCCGACGGTGCTGTCGCGCGAGTCGGCCAACCCGCTGAGCGAGGACGAGCCGCACGTCGGCCTGCACTTCAACATGCCGCGCCTCTACGACCGGCTGCGCCGAGGCGGCACCGACGTGAGCACGCTCGAGGATCTCGACCGGCTGGTGGCCGAGGGACATCCGGGGATGCTCGCGTGGATGAACGACGCGTCCGATCACCTCACGGCGCTCGTGCTGGCGATCGAATACGTGCTCGATCCCGAGGCGATCTGCTTCGGCGGACGGTTGTCGGATCGCATCGTCGGCGGGCTGATGGAGCGTGTCGCGAAGCTGCTGCCCGAGCGGCGCCCGCGCGGCAAGGTCGACGTGCCGCGGCACTTCCTCGCCACCGCCGGCGTCGACGCCGGCGCACTCGGCGTGGCGACGCTGCCGATCTACGAGATCTTCGCGCCCTCGCCGCGCGTGCTGCTCAAGACGCGCCGCGTCGCGAGCAACGGCCAGAAGAAATCGCACCGCCCGGTCACCTCGCTCTGAGCGGTTGGGGCGCGGCACGGACGCGTCGCGCCGAGGATCCGATCCACCGGTCCGCGATTCGCGCGGACGTGCCCATCTCCACTGCAACCGTGACGATCCGATGAGAAAGGCGCTCGCTCTGCTCCTTCTCTGTCTCGCGACACAGGCCGCGTCGGCGCAGAAGTTCACCGCGCTGGCGAAGACCCCGCCGATGGGATGGAACAGCTGGAACAAGTTCGCGTGCAACGTGAGCGAGCAGCTCATCCGGGAGACGGCCGATGCGATGGTGTCGACCGGGATGAAGGATGCCGGCTATCAGTTCGTGAACGTCGACGACTGCTGGCATGGCGCGCGTGACAGCTTGGGCTTCATCCATGCGGATCCGACACGCTTTCCGTCGGGGATGAAGGCGCTCGCCGACTACGTGCACTCGAAGGGGTTGAAGCTCGGCGTGTATTCCGATGCCGGCTCGAAGACGTGCGGCGGCCGCCCCGGCAGTCGAGGCTACGAGAATCAGGACGCGTTGATGTACGCGAAGTGGGGAGTGGACTATCTGAAGTACGACTGGTGCTCGACCGATTCGCTCAGTGCGCCCGGCGCGTACATGACGATGCGCGACGCTCTCGCCCGCGCGGGACGTCCGATCGTGTTCAGCCTGTGCGAGTGGGGATCGAGCCAGCCGTGGAAGTGGGGCCCGTCGATGGGTCACCTCTGGCGCACCACCGGCGACATCACCAACTGCTTCGACTGCATCAAGGAGATGGGCGGGTGGAAGGCGTGGGGGGTGATGCAGATCCTCGACAAGCAGGACGGTCTCCGGCAATACGCCGGGCCCGGGCATTGGAACGACCCCGACATGCTCGAGGTGGGGAACGGACTGACGCCGAACGAGGATCGCGCCCACTTCGCGATGTGGAGCATGCTCGCCGCGCCGCTGATCGCCGGCAACGATCTGCGCGCGATGCCGCCGAACGTGGCGAGCGTGCTGACGAACCGCGACGTGATCGCCATCGACCAGGACTCGCTCGGCGTTCAGGGATTCCGCTACGCGGTGCGCGACAGCGTCGAGTACTGGTTCAAGCCGCTGGTCGGCGGCGAGTGGGCGTTCACGGCGTTGAATCGCGCGACGTCGCCGCGCGCGGTGCGCTTCGATTGGGCGAGCGAGACGGTGACCGATTCGGTGGCCAGGCTCTCGCCCGCCTTCGCCGCAACGCGGTTTCGGCTGCGCGACCTGTGGGCGAAGAAGGACGTCGGCACGACCGCGAAGCCGCTCACGGCGATGGTGCCGGGCCGCGACGTGCTGATGCTACGGCTGCGAAAGGTGTGACCCGATGCTGAGAGCGTGCGTGCGCAGTGTGGTCCGGCGGGTGTGCGTGCGCGGCGCGTGCGCGCTCGCCGCGAGTGTGGTGGGCGCATCCGTCGCCGCGTCACAAGCTCCGCCGAGCGGCGCACCCGGCGAAGCCGCGGGCATCGGATCCGGCGCGTCGGTCGCGCCGATTCGGCTGAACCAGGTGGGCTTCCTGCCGCAGTCGCAGAAGCTCGCCGTGGTAGTCGGCGCGACGGCGACGACC
>Ga0308176_10002232_pt1 | contig 12149 bp, 7 predicted proteins | sample PhyCR2_3_FD_203890 | JGI IMG/M metagenome (GOLD analysis project Ga0308176, IMG submission 203890) | Soil microbial communities from UC Gill Tract Community Farm, Albany, California, United States - DLSLS.C.R2 | ecosystem: Environmental > Terrestrial > Soil > Agricultural land | place: USA... | reverse complement strand
CGTATTGCGACCCACTCCCGGTGCCATCTCCACGACCCACCGACGTGCTACCACCCGGCCGTGCAATCTATCTCGTGAGGTGACCCAGCCCGCGTCGCTGCGCTGCGCGTTGCGTGGCTCGTGGGTCCCGCTCGGAAGCCCACTCGCGCGCCACACATCTTCGTCCAAGGGGTGGCCGGCCGCCGGCCACGCGGTCTCGTCCGTCGATCCGCGTCGCTGCGCGGCGCGTTGTCGATCTATCCGGCCGCCTCGGCAAGTGCACGAGCCTTACGAGCGGGTACAACGTCGACATGGCAATCCGTGCGCTCGCAAGTGCCGATGCGTCGTGCGGCGCCAAGGCGCACGGCCTGGCCAGGCTGATCGCTAGCGGGTTGCGCGTGCCGGATGGCTTCGTGATCGAACCCGGTGTGTTTGCCGCGCTCGCCGGGCTCCCCAAGGTCGAGCCCGATGCGATCGGCCACGCGCTCGCGCAGGCCGGGCAACGGCTCGCCCACGCCGCGCTCCCGGACGAGGTCGATCGCGAGGTCCGCGCGCGCGCCGCGGCGCTCGGCCGGCTGGCGGTGCGCTCGTCGGCGTCGATCGAAGACGGCGTGCTCGGATCCGCGGCGGGCGTGTTCGCGTCGGTCACCGACGTCGCTCCCGACGACGTGTGGGACGCGATCCGCGCGGTGTGGGCGAGCACGCTCACGCCGCTGGCCGTGGCCTACGCGCGGCGCCGCGCCGCCGGGATCGCCATGGCCGTGATCGTCCAGCGCTTCGTGCCCGGCGCGCGCATGACGGTGTACACGCGCCCGATCGGCGCGACGATTGGCGCGCCGATCGGCGCGACGATTGGCACGACACCCGGCACGACACCCGGTACGACGGCCGGCACGACGCGCGACACGACGGCCGTCGCCTCCGGCGACGATGATCTCTGGCTCTCGCGCGACGGGCAGATCGAGCGTGTCCGGCGCGCTTCCGCCGGCGCCCGTCCCGAGGCAGCGATCGCGATCGCCGCCGAGGCCGCGATCGGCGCCGCCCAGGGTGCCGACGTCGAGCTCGTGCTCGAGGTCACGCCGCACGGCACGCGACCGTGGCTCGTGCAAGCGCGACCGATCGTCCGCCCGGTGCGCCGCCGCCGCCTGCCCCCACCGCCGATCATCGTCGCGCCGCTCGTGCAAGATGGCCGGCGCTGGACGTGGGACATCGCTCACAACCCCGATCCGCTGTCGCCGGCCCAGGCCGGGCTGGTCGAAGCGGTCGATCGGGCGGCGTGTTCGCCGTACGCGCTGCGGGTGTGCGGCGGCTATCTCTACACGACGCCGCGCGAACCGCTCCGGATCCCGCCGCCGGCCGATCGGGCCGAGCTCGCGGCGCGGATCGCAGCGATCGAAGCGCGGTTCGTGCTCGAGGAGGCGCCCACGGTGGCCGCGGCGGTCGAGCGCTACCTCGCGTTCACCCGGATCTGGGCGTACGAGCTGTCGCCGCTCGTGGCGGTCGCGCGCACGAAGCTCCTCGATCGCCTCGCGCGCGCCGGCCACCCACCGGAGCAGATCGCCGCGCGGGCCGCATCGCTGATCGGCTCCCGTCGTGTGCTGCGCGACCGCGTCATGTCCCCCGCGTGGGATGTCGTGGTGCCGACGTTCGCCGAGCAGCACACCTACACCGCGCGCGAGGTCCTGCCGCCGGTCGGATCAACTCAGCCATCCCCCGAGGTCCCTCCCGAGCTGGCCGCCGAGGTCGAGCTGGCACGCGCCGCGGCCGATGCCGCCGAGCACGACGATCTCTGGTTCGCCCGGGCGCAGTGGCTGGTGCGCCGCGCGCTGCTCACGCGCAGCCGCGAGCTGGCGCTCCGCGGCGACGACATCTTCTGGCTCCCGCTCGACGAGGTGATAACCCAGCGAACCATCGATCCCGATGAAGCGCATCGCCGAGCCTCCGCCGCGCGCGCCGCGCACGCACGTGCGACAGAATGGGATATGCCGCTCGTCGTGCACGGCGATGCGCCGCGTGGCGAGCCGGCACCGCCTGGTCCCCTGGACACCCTGGGCACGAGCCTTCGCGGTGTTGGCGTCGGACCGCGCGTGATCGGCCGCGTCGTCCGCGTCGTCCAGTTGGCCGCACTCGCTGCCGCGCCAGCGGTCGGTCGCGGCGATGTGGTCGTGACCCGCGCCATCACGCCAGCGCTCGCGATGGTCGTGGACGGCTGCGCGGCACTCGTGAGCGAAACCGGTGGGTTACTCGATCATGGCGCCGCGCTCGCGCGCGAGCTCGGCATCACGTGCGTCGTCGGCTGTGCCGGTGCCTGGACACAACTCCTCGACGGGGCGGTGGTCTTCGTCGACGGCGACGCCGGCCTGATCGGACCCGCCGAAGCTATCGGAGCAACACGAACAACGACGGAGACTTAGTCGTCACGTAGGTGTGGTTCGGTCTGCCCTGCGCTACGCCTCACTCCTCGTCACCGCTCGTCACTCCTCTTCGTCGTCGTACTCCGGCTCGTTCGGATCGGTGTCGTCCGGCTCGTCGGGCTTGTCCGCTGGAAGCGGCGTCCCCAGACCGGCGTTCACTCGCTCCCGCAAGTCTTTCCCGACCTTGAAGAACGGCAGCCGCTTCTCGGCGACGTGCACCGTCTCGCCGGTCCGCGGGTTCCGACCTTCGTAGGCCTTGTACTTGCGAACGGTGAAGCTACCGAAGCCGCGGATCTCGATGCCTTCCCCGCGCTCCAGTGCTTTCACCATCGAGTCGAAAATAGTGTTGACGATTGCTTCGGCCTTTCCAGCCGGCAGCTTCAACGTTTCGGAAATTTTCTCGATGAGCTCGGACTTGGTCACCCGTAACTCCGCGTAACTAGGGCTAGCTAAACAGTCCTGGGAGGCAATAGCAAGCTTAACCACGCGGAATCAGTCACATGCCTGCAGATATCGCCTGGCACGTTTCATTGCATATTCTGATATAACTTATTGATATTTTAGGATATTTTTCGAATGGCGCGCGCATCTGGCCACGCCTGACCACGAGATCTCTCCAGCCGATTTTCTTCGCGTTCGAGCCCACTTCGCGCCGCTTTGACCAACATGCCCAACCGGGATCATGGTTTTCCATCGCCAGCGCCAGGGAGGTCTCGCCACGCTAGACCGATGCCCTGGTGAGCGCACCATCGTTGCGTCGAGGCGCATTCGCGCCCCACTCGCGTGGCCCCGACCCGATGGTCTCGCAGAAATCAAACGAACGGTGAGGTCTTGCCACGGTTGGCCGAGGATCGAGCAGCGTTTCACCGATCTCGAGCCCGGCAATGGGGCTTCATCTGCGCGATCCAGCAAGCTCGTATGGGAGACCTTCGAGCGTGTACGTGCACACGCCCGTACACATCGTGTGGTCGGCACAGACCGTGCACATCGAAACCGTTGACTGGCTCGACGGCATCGCGCCTAATCCAGCTCACGGACGCATGCAGGGAGCGCACCGACAACCGACGAACGGGCCCCGCGTCCTGCGCCTCCTCGCCATCGCGATCGCCATCGTCGTGCGGCTCGCGCCGGCACACGCTGAAGACCGGGTCGCCGCGCTGACCAGGCAGCTGGCGAGCTCGAGCGAAAAGACGCGGCTCTCCGCGGTGCTCGCGCTGGCCAAGCTCGGCGATCCGGCGGCGCAGAAGCCGCTGGTCACCGCGCTCGGCGATCGGAGCTTCCGTGTCCGCGGCGTGGCCGTGACCGCGCTCGGCCGGCTCGGCTGTGAAGCCGCGCTGCCCACCCTGCGGGTGCTCGCCGCGGACGACGCCGATGGCGACGTGCGCAAGGCCGCGAGCACGGCCGTGATGAAGATCGCGCAGGCCAAGCACGGCGCGGACGATCGAGAGAAGCCCGAGGTCGACGCCCAGGCCCGCCGGGCGGCACCCAGCGCGGGCCGCGGCGCGGGGCACCCGGTCCACGCGGATGAGCCGCACCCCGATCTGTACCTGCTGGTCAACTCGTCCGCCGACGACTCGCCCGGCACCGCCGACAAGCGGACACGCAAGGCCCGCGCCGACATCATCAAGCGCGTCCTGCTCGACAACCTCAAGACCGAAACCTCCGTCACCTCTCTCGCCGGCGATGCGCAGCGCTGGGGGCTCCTCGCCCGTCACATCGATCTATCGGTGACCAGGCTCGGTGTGGACCGGACCTCGGGCATGGTCGAGGTCGGCGCGGAGCTCCGCCTCGCGATCTCCGACGACAGCGGCAAGATGCTGTCGTTCCTGTCGGGCGGCGCGAAGGTCCAGGTGCCGGCCGGAAAGTTCGACGCCCGGTACTTGCCGGAGCTGCACAGGGAAGCGCTCGAGAACGCGATGCGCGGCATGGTCGACAAGCTGCTCGCCCACCTGCGCGAGCACCCGCCGACGTGATCCGGGCTCGTCGTGACGCCCGCGCGGCAGGTGCGGTTGCCCACACCCGCGAAGAATTGCCCCGTGTGATCGGCGCGCCAGGCGTTGGCGCCCCCCGCGCGAGCCGATAGTATTTTGTCATGCGCCGGTGGGCCCCAGCGATCGCCGTGATCGCGGCCCTCTATGCGCCGGCACGCGGCGACGACGTGCGCGCGCCCGACGCCCCACCGCCGCCGAAGCGAACCGGCGTGGTGACGAAGTCGCCCAGGCTCGTGCAGGCCCAGGCCCCCGAGTATCCGCCGGCCGCGCTCGAGGCCGGCAAGGAGGCCAAGGTCCGTGTCCGCATCCACATCGACGCGCTGGGCACGGTCAGCTCGGTCGACGTCGTCGAGCCGGCCGGCGACGGCTTCGACGAGGCCGCGGTCGCCGCCGCGCTGCAATACATCTTCGATCCCGCGGAGATCGACGGCAAGCCGGCGCCGATCACGGTCGAGACCACGATCAACTTCGTGATCGAGCAGCGCGCGGAGCCGGACGCCCCGGAGGCACCGCCCGGGCCGCCACCGCCGGCGGTCCACACCGGGCCGCCCAACCACGCCGGCGCGATCGACGCCCCGGTCACGCTGCAAGGCGTCGCGGTCGAGCGCGGCACGCGGCGCGCGCTCGCCGGCATCATCGTCTCGATCAGCGAGCTCGGGATCGACGCGGTGACCGGCGACGACGGCTCGTTCTTCTTCCACGGCGTCCCGCCCGGCAGCTACAAGGTGCTCGCGGTCGACCCGCACTTCGATCGGCTCGAGCGGCCGATCACGCTCGCCAGGCGCGAGGCGCTCGAGATCCGGCTGTGGATGCGGCCCCGGGGCGGCAACCCCTACGAGACCGTGGTCGAGGGCGAGCGCGAGGTCCTCGAGGTCACGCGGCGTACCCTGCAGCGCCAGCAGCTGACCTCCGTGCCCGGGACGTTCGGCGATCCGATCCGCGTGCTCCAGACGCTGCCGGGCCTGCAGCGCGCGCCGTTCGGCCTGGGGCTCCTCCTGGTGCGCGGCTCGAACCCCGACGACACCGGGATCTACGTCGACGGCCACGAGGTGCCGGCGCTGTTCCACTTCCTCGGCGGGCCGTCGATCTTCAACGCCGAGATGCTCGACTCGATCGATCTCTACCCCGGCGGGTTCCCCGCGCGGTTCGGCCGGCACCACGGCGGCGCCGTCGCGCTCGAGCTGCGCCCGTCGCAATCCGATGGCGTGCACGGCTCGGCGAAGGTCGACTTCATCGACGCCGGCGGCTACCTGCGCGCGCCGATCACCAAGGACCTGTCGTTCGCGGTCGCCGGCCGGCGCTCGTACATCGACGCCTTCCTCGGGTTCGTCCTGCCGCAGCCCGCCAAGGGCGGCCAGCGCATCGTGACGCCCGTGTACTACGACTACTCGGGACGGCTCGACTACAACCTGCACGACAACGGCCGGCTCGGCATCTTCGCGATCGGCTCGTCCGACACGCTCCACGTGCTCAACAAGGATCCCGACGCCGCGCTGTCGACCGACCTCAACTCCGCGGTGAAGTTCTTCCGGATCATCGGCACCTACGAGCGCGTGATCGCCGGCGACCTCAAGCTCACGCTGTCGCCCGCGTGGGGCCGCGATACCGTCTCGTTCACCGGCGCGCAGGCCGAGGCCGCCGGGCCGTTCACCAGCATCGGCGTCGTCAACGACTCGCTGTCGTACCGCATGCGGGTGCGCGGCCGGGTCAACGCGCACCTGACGCTCGACACCGGGCTCGACATGCTGTCGCGCGTGACCACCTACCAGGCGCTGGTGCCGGTCGACGATACGCTGATCAACACGCAGGGCGTCGACGTCCCGCCGTCGCAGCTCTACCGCGGCGCGCAGCTGATCGGCCTCGGCGGCTACGTCGACCTCGGCATCGACCTCACCTCGCACTGGAAGCTCGTGCCCAGCCTGCGGCTCGACAGCTACCTGCTCGACGGCGTCGAGCGCAACTCGGTCGATCCGCGGCTGGTCGTCCGCTACCAGCTGTTTCCGACCCTGACGCTCAAGGCCTACGTCGGGCACTTCAGCCAGCCGCCGCAGCCCGAGGGCCTCGATCGCCGGTTCGGCAACCCGAACCTCAGCATCGAGCAGGCGATCCACACCGGCGTCGGCTACGAGTGGAAGCCGGACCGCCTGTGGTCGATCGACAGCGAGTTCTACTACGTCAGCCGTTACAACCTCGCGGTGTTCACCAGCGCCCTGGTCGAGAACTCCGACGGGACGTTCAGCAACGTCAACTTCCTCAGCGAGGGCGTGAACCACTCCGCCGGCGTCGAGCTCCTCGTCAAGCGCGAGATCAGCGAGCACGCCTACGGCTGGCTGTCGTACACCTACAGCCAGGCCCGCCAGCGCAACCACCCCGGCAACGCCTTCGTCGCGACCGCGTTCGATCAGCCGCACGTGCTCAACGCCGTCGCCAGCTGGAAGCCCGGCCATGGCTGGGAGCTCGGCGGGCGGTTTCAGCTCGCGAGCGGCCGGCCCGACACGCCGGTCATCGGCGCGACCTACGACGCCGATCTGGGCGAGTACGTCCCGATCCGCGGGCCGTCGCGCTCGATCCGCACGCCGCTGTTCGTCCAGCTCGACGCCCGCGCCGAGCACGACTGGCTGTTCGACACCTGGAGCCTGGGGCTCTACATCGACGTCATCAACGTGACCAACCGGCAGAACACCGAGGCCCTGCAATACGACTACCGATATCGCCAGTCGTCGCCGGTCACGAGCTTTCCCATCCTGCCGACGCTGGGGATCAAGGGCACATGGTGAAGCAAACGCTGATCGCGTGCGCCGTGGCCGGCGCGACCGGTTGCGGCCGGTTCCAAGATCCGAACGTCGTCATCGATCTGCGCGTGATCGCGATGAGCGCCTCGCCGCCCGATCAGCTGGTCGACGTCGATCTGACCCAGCCCGTATCGCCGCAGGGCCTGCTCGCCGAGCTCGTGCCCACCCAGGTCTGCGCCCTGGTGGCCGACCCGGGGCTCGAGCGCCGGCTCCTGTGGTCGCTCACGCTGTGCCCCTTGACCAGCGGCGACCGCTGCGACGAGGACAACCAGGTCGTGATCGGCACGGGCCTGCTCGACGATCCGGAGCTGACGACCCCCGAGCCGGCGCTGTGCGCGACGGTCAACCCGGACGGCAACCTCCTCGCCGTCCTGCTCAGCCTCCTGGAGGGCGACCCGCTGCACGGCCTCGGCGGCCTCGACTACGGTGTCGTGCTGCGGATCGGCGGCGAGGACGCCAACCGCGACCTCGACCAGTACGCGGCCAAGACGGTGCGGGTCGCGCCGCGGATCCCCATGAACGCGACCGCCAACACCAACCCGCGGATCGATCACCTCGACGCCGCGATCGGCGACGCGGCCCCCGTCCCGCTGCCGCTCGTCCGCTGCCTCGACAACCCGGCGCCGCTCGAGGTGCCACCGGCCACCAAGCTGCGGATGACCCCGGTCGAGCCCGACGGCGTGCGCGAGACCTACGTCGTGCCGACGCTCGACGGCAAGTCGCAGACCTTCACCGAGAGCCTCACCTACCAGTGGGTCGCGGGCGCCGGCGGGTTCTCCAGCGGCTCGACCGGCGGCCCGCGGGACGTCTCTGGCAATCCCGCCCCGCTGTTCAGCGACTACAAGTCCCCGGCCGCGAAAGACCTCGACGGGCCGACCGACGTCTCGATCTGGATCGTCCAGCGCGACGAGCGCTTCGGCGTGCACTGGTACGAGTCGTGTATTCGCGTCACACCCTGAGGTTTGATCCACCGATCCGACGAGCACGCGCGCTCCGCCGGATGCCAAGCTCACTCAATTCGAAGCTCGATCAACGCAGCGGGAGACGGCGCGGATCCGTCAGCGACCGTTCTGGTGGAGTCGTCGGCGGATCTCCGCTTCGACCTGAGGCGAGAGAGAGCGAAGATACGCCTCCGGCAGCAGCCGCAGCACCTCCTCCCAGGTGAGGCCCATCGCCAAGGCGTCGGCGTCGAGCTGGGAAGGCGCGCGGCGATGACCAGCACCGCGCAGAGATCCTCGCGCTCGCGCACCTCCGGACCGCCCTCGGCCGGCGTGAGCGGCGTGCCATCGGCGCGGTGGCGAGGCAGGGCGCGCTGATTGGCGAAGTAGGTATGCACGTATGCCCACAGTCGATCGAGCTGACCGGACCGATAGGGATGGCCAGGGCTCTTGTATTCGACGACCGACACGCGGGGCAGGAGCGGCCACAGATATCGCAGCGTCTGTGCACTATTGTCTACCGGCTCACCTCCCGGCGTGAGCTTGCGCAGCAGCAGGTAATCGAGACGGGGCGGCTCTTCGGAGAGCGGAACCTCGGACCGCACCTCGAACGATGGTGGGCCGCGGCGCCGGAGATTGCGCTCGAAGCCGACATGCCCGATCACGCGTTTGGCGCCCACCGGGGCGTGGCCTACGCTGGACGGCGGCGGAGGGCAAGCTTTCGGCCGACCGAGCGAGGCGTTCTCGTGTGAGTCACCCGGTCGGAGCTCTTCCTCACGACGGATTCCGACGCACGAGGTCCGCACGGCGATCGGCGCGGAGGAGGGCTATGTCTTCCGTATGGCCGAGCTCACGGTGCTCGATTCCCGCTGACGCCCGCTGACGCCCGCTGACCTCCGCTCACGCCCCGTTGACGGCCCGCTGTCTGGGCGCGATTCTTCTTCGCGACCGCGCCACGCCGGGCGCCGCCACGCGACCGCGCGGCAAGCTCCTTCTCGCGCTCGGCGCGCCTCGTTCCCGAATCAACCGGCCCATTCACGCGTATACGATCGATGTCGACCCACCGCGAACAGGCCAGCCAGACCCCACCCTCGAGCGCGATCGACGACCCGCTCGGCTACTGGTGGCCGGTATGTCGAGGGGCGGAGGTCATGCGCGCGTTTCACGCCGCGCCCGAGTCCGATGCGTGGAAGATCGTGGAGCGCCATCCGGTGCTGCTCCTGCCCGAGCTGGTCGACGTCGCGGAGCGGGTGCTCGGTCGCACGCGGGCGCTCGGCGGGCTACGCGAGATGCACCACAGCCTGCACGGCTCCCCTGCCTACGCGCCCTATCATCGGCTGCTCGCGACCGCGCTCGCTGGCGAGCGCCGAGGCTCGCGGCGGACCAACCTCGAACGTGCGCTCGCGGTGATCCAGGACGTGCGCCGCGCGGCGACCGGCGACCCCGCCGACGAGCGCGCCGAGCAGGCGATCCGGGAGGCGCTCGAGGCCTTGACCCCGGTGCCGGGTGCCAGGCCGCCCACGATCCACGCGCTGTTCCTCGACGAGGCCGAGCTCGCAGGGTTCCGCCGTGGCGCCGACCAGCGCGGCGAGAACCCCAACCAGCCCGATCGCGCCTACGCGACCCACGGCGGCCTCGCCGCGGGCGCCGCGGAGTGGCTCGGGGACGAGGCGGCGGCGGTGCATCGCATCGTCGATGCGCGCTGGGTGTTCGCGTCGACCAAGGCCGCCAAGGCGTACCTCGACTCGCCCGGCACCCAGCTGATCGCGCGCGACGGCCTGGGAAACCCCGCGGTGCTCCAGATCGCCGACGGCGCGCACGCCTGGGGAGACGCGAGGTCCTCGCCGGGCGGCCGGGGCCGCCAGTGCCTGCTGTTCCGCGTCGATCGCGTGGTCGCCAGGCTCGACGTCACCGACGGCCCGCGGGCCGCACAGGCGCTGCAGGCGCTGTCGCGGCCACAGCTGTTGCCGTACGCCGACGCCGTGGTGCGGCGGGTGCGCCGCCTGCTCGCCCAGTACTGGCTCGCGATCGGCCGCGGCACGGTCGCGGCGCAAAAGCTCGTGCAAGCCCAGTCACGCAAGGTCGATCTGCTGTTCGTGGAGTATCCGATCCTGCTGCTGCCCGAGTTCCCGACCGCGATGGCCTCGCTCGGCGACGCCTACCACGCGGCCGCCGAGCAGCTCGCGATCCGGCAAGGGGCGGCCCGGAGCAACTGGCAGACATATCGCGACAACCTGCGCGAGCTCGTACGCACCCTGCTCGACGAGACCGCCGGCGAGCCGCGGGTCAACGCCGACGCCGCGCTGCGCCTGGTCAGCGCGCACCGCCGGCTCGACACGGACTACGCCTGGGCCGCGGTCGAGGCCGAGTGCAGCGCCCGCGCGGCGGGCACGTGATCGGGCAGACAGCTGGCGCCGACGAAACGCAGCTGTTTATTCTGGCCGCTGATTGATAGTGCGCTCGGCGGACGCCAGCGTTGAGCTGTTGTACGAGCCCACGGCGGGCCGAAGCTGCGCATCATCGGCTCATCGCATGGTCCAGCGCCGCGTCCAGAAAGCGCAGCGTATGTTGTTTCTTGATCGCAACTTCCAGCGTCAAGTCGTCAAAGGTCGAGAGGATATGTTCGCGCAGCGTCGCAGCGTCGAGGGGCGAGAGGATATGAGTTGCATCCGGTTCCTGGATCTCCGCCGAGAAGAACGGGGTCACCGCATGCGTATGATAAACGCCTCCACCCTTCATCGGAATGTCCCAGGGGAACCACGGGGTGGCCGTTTCAGCGTGGGCCCCGACCTTGGCGATGGCCTTCTGGATCACGGCCTCGGCGCTGGGGGCAAACCAGACGATGGCCGCCTCGGCCTGCGCCTCACCGTTCGCGGCTTCGTCAACAGCGGGGCCGACGATGAAGGACTGATCCATCTCGAAATCTCCGTAGGCGACGCAACCCCGGTACGCCAGGTACGGCGCGTACTTCCCACCGAGCGCGATCACCGCGGAGGCACCATACGACGCGAGCAGGAGGCTGGACCACGCGTGGATCATGTCATCCGAGGCGCCATCCACCGTCGCTGAAACGACCACGGTGTCCGACAGCAAGGTGACCCCGAGCGTCGGCTTGACGTTGGTCCCGACAAACGGGCTCTCGACCCGCTGCTGAAAGCTCGCGACCACGCGGGAAGCGCCTTCCCGGAGCGCCTGGAGCTTCTTCAACACGGCGTCGACGTTGTGTTTGCGCCAGATCCCCCGAAACCCCAGAGCATCGAACAGTGCAACGGCGCCGCGTTTCATGGCTCGATGTTCGCCGGATGGTTCTCGTCGATCAAGCCGGTCCGGCCCGATCGTGGGGCCGGGATCGTGGCCCTCAACCACAACGTGGGCCATCAGCGCAGAAGGCACCGCGGGCTACTACGAGCGAGGGACCGCGGTCGCGTAGCTCGGGTTGGCTTCGATGTGGAAGTGATCCTTGTGCGAGATCGGATCGTTCTTGGGAGTCAGCACGAGGCGGAACGAGCTCGACGCATCGATCAGCTGCTCGACATCGAGGAGGAGTGGGTCGCCCTTCCGGTAGTCCTTGGCGACGTTGGCCTCGCGGCCCTGGTCGTCGACGAACGACACGACGTCCATGGCGAGGCCGAGGGCGTGCCGCGACAGGACGTTCTTGGTCTTGCCGCCGACCCGCACGTTGCTCCAGCGATAGATGCTGCCGAAGTGGACCTCGCGCACGCCGGCCGCGTAGAGCTGGGGGCCGATCGCGTGCAGCGCCAGGGCGAGCTGACAGTCGAGCTTGTAGGGTCCCTTGCCGTAGACCGGCGCGTACGCGATGCCGCCCAGGGTGCCGTCTTCGATCGTCACGGCGTCGGCGATGTGGCCTTCGCGCGGGGCCGGCTTCCAGGTGATGCTGGCAGCGTCGAGGTCGTGCTCGCAGGTGGCCTCGGCGTCGGCCATCGCCTGCGAGGGCGGCCAGGTGAAGCCGCGCGGCATGTTGTTGCTACTGGCCCTGGCGCTGCCGGTCTTGCCGGTGGCGTGTAAAGGCCTGGC